>Ga0210409_10008673_pt1 | contig 10329 bp, 8 predicted proteins | sample IncBWH17MmetaG_FD_161649 | JGI IMG/M metagenome (GOLD analysis project Ga0210409, IMG submission 161649) | Forest soil microbial communities from Barre Woods Harvard Forest LTER site, Petersham, Massachusetts, United States - Inc-BW-H-17-M | ecosystem: Environmental > Terrestrial > Soil >...
GCGCGAATTGAGATTCTCACCGATCCTCATGCAGCGGTGGCGGGAGTCGACGCCGTGTACACCGATGCATGGGCCAGCATGGGGCAGGAGCACGAAGCGGCCCAACGCGCAGAGATCTTCCAGTCCTATCAGGTGAGCCGGGCCCTGATGGCGAAAGCCGCACCCCACGCGGTGTTCATGCACTGTCTGCCCGCACATCGCGGTGAAGAGGTCACGGACGAAGTCATGGATTCGGAGCAGTCCGTCATTTTTGAGCAAGCGGAAAACCGCATGCATGTTCAGAAAGCCATTCTTTATCTGCTGTTGGGCGGTGCGGTTCGACTGCCCGTAAGGAGCGCTCATGCCTGAAAAAGTAGTTCTCGCTTATTCCGGTGGTCTCGATACATCTATCATTATTCCGTGGTTGAAAGAAAACTACTCCTATGACGTCATTGCGATGGTCGGCGACGTCGGGCAAGGAGATGACATCGAAGCGGTTGTCGACAAGGCTTACAAAACTGGCGCTACCAAGGTGATAGTCGAGGACCTTCGGGAGGAGTTCCTGACAGGCTACGTCTTCCCTGCTTTGAAAGCGGGCGCCGTTTATGAACATAAATATCTGCTTGGGACATCGCTGGCGCGGCCGGTGATCGCAAAGCACCAGGTCGAAGTGGCTCTGCGTGAAGGGGCGACGGCAGTGGCTCACGGATGCACAGGCAAGGGGAACGATCAGGTGCGTTTTGAGTTGACTTATCAGGCGCTGGCTCCGGAGTTGAAGATCATTGCTCCGTGGCGGGAGTGGACCTTGAAGTCGCGCGAGGACTGTCTCGACTATGCCGAGGCGCATGGGATTCCTGTTGCGGCGAGCCGCGAGAAAATTCACAGCCGCGACCGTAATCTGTGGCACATCAGCCATGAGGGGGGCGAGTTGGAAGACGCCAGCAACGCGCCTTTGCCCACCACTTGGCAGATCACGAAGTCTCCGCATGAAGCACCCGACAAGGAAGAGAAGGTCAGCATTGGATTCGTGAAGGGCGTTCCGGTATCGGTGAACGGGATGGAGTTGGATCCCGTTTCACTGGTTGAGTTGCTGAATGAAATCGGAGCTCGCAATGCTGTGGGCCGCGTCGATCTGGTGGAGAACCGCTTTGTGGGGATCAAGTCGCGCGGATGTTATGAGACTCCGGGCGGGACGCTGCTAATTACAGCTCATCGGGAGCTCGAAGCATTGTGCCTGGAGCGCGACATCGCACATTTCAAGCAACATATCGGACTGAAGTACGCCGAGCTGGTGTACTTCGGTCTATGGTTCGCTCCCTTGCGCGAGGCTCTGGACGCGTTTGTCGAAAAGACCCAGGCCTACATGACGGGATCGGTGACCTTGTCGTTATACAAAGGGAATGTTTCCATCGCGAGCCGTCAATCGGAGTATTCGCTGTATCGAACCGATCTGTCGTCGTTCACGATGGGAGCGGAATACGACCAGAAAGATGCGGAGGGATTCATCCGCATTCTTGGGCTGCCGTCGCGGTCGCGTGCGCGGTCGCGAGTTGAGGTTGCGCGATGAAGATGTGGTCGGGACGGTTCCGGCAGCCGCTGAATTCGGAATTCGAGCGCTGGCAGCGCTCGTTCGGCTTTGACCGGCGTCTGCTGCAATACGAGCTTGCGGCGAGCGCCGCGCATGCGACTGCGCTGAAGAATGCCGGGATATTGTCGGCGAATGAGCTGATCAGCATCCTGCAGGGGCTGGAGCAGATTGGCAAGCAGTCTGCGGGGGCCCTGGGTTTCTTCGAGGACGATGAGGCGGAAGACGTCCACCACTTTGTCGAGAAACAACTGGTCGCATTGATCGGCGAGGTTGGCTACAAGCTGCACAGCGGGCGCAGCCGGAATGAGCAGATTGCGACGGATCTGCGGCTGTTCGTACGGGCTGCGAGTGATCAACTGCGGGAAGAACTGGCCAAACTGGGTAGCGCAATCGTGGATCGTGCAGAACATGCTGGTGATGCTGCTATTCCGGCCTACACGCACTTGCAACGGGCGGAGCCGGTGCTGGTTGGCCACTGGCTGCTCGCTTACGTTGAAATGTTTCTGCGTGACGCGCACCGGTTGGCCGACGTCCGCAAGCGGCTGAATCTCTGTCCATTGGGATCGGGTGCCGTGGCGGGAGCGACTCTCCCTCTCGATCGTGCTTTGATGGCCGACAAACTTGGCTTCGATGCTCCGACAGCGAACAGCATCGACGCGACGAGCGATCGCGATTTCGCGATCGAATTCGTCCAAGCATTGTCGTTGCTCGCGCTGCATCTGAGCCGGTGGGCCGAGGAGATGATTCTCTTCTCATCTCAGGAATACGGCTTCATTGAGCTGCCTGAGGCATACTCCACCGGCAGTAGCGCAATGCCGCAGAAGAAGAATCCGGACCTGCTGGAGTTGGTTCGGGGCAAAAGCGGGCGCATCACCGGGAACGCGACGGCGCTCATGATTTCGGTGAAAGGCTTGCCGCTCGCTTACAACAAGGATCTGCAAGAGACGCAGGAACCGCTATTCGATTCTGCGGACGCGCTGCTGCAGATGCTGCCGCTGGTTACGGGCTGGATGAAAGCTGTCGAGTTTCATCTGGAAGCCATGCAGAAGGCGGCCGATTCTGGGTTCATGAACGCGTGGGCCGCAGCCACATACCTCGTGGACCGAGGCGTTCCGTCGCGTCTGGCTCACGAGCGGATTGGAAAGGCTGTGCAGATTTGCCTGGAGCGGAATTGCGAGCTCAAGGATTTGTCCCTTCAGGAGTTGCAATCACTGAGTCCGGAGTTTGGCGAGGACTTCAAAGAATCACTCACACTCCCTGCGGTGCTGGCTGCCCACGATGTCATAGGCGGTACGGCACCGGGCCGGGTGCGGCAGGCAATCGGGGCCGCCCGGAAGAAAATCGAGTCTCTTCGCGAGGAGGTCCATGCGCACGCGTAAAGCAATTTTGCCTGATGCTGAGCACATACACGAGTTGATCGCCGCTTACTCCGGTGACGGTACATTATTGCCCCGGACCCTGCCCGAAATCTGCGAAAACGTGCGGGACTTTGTCGTTCTCGAAGACAACGGGCACATCATTGGTTGCGGAGCCCTGCACCTCTACGGAACGCATCTTGCCGAGATTCGCTCGATCACCGTCGCGCCGTGGGCTCAAGGAAAAGGTGGCGGTGGTCGGCTGGTCAAGGCGCTGATGGCGGAGGCAAAGCGCCATCAAGTGGATTGCATTTGCCTGTTCACGCGTAAGCCGGACTTCTTCGCCGGCCAGGGATTCTCAGTCGCACAGCGCGAGGACTTGCCCGACAAGATCTACAAGGACTGCCATGCGTGTCCGCGATTCCACTGTTGCGATGAAGTTGCGATGGTGCGCGGAAATCTTCCCAAGTTCGCCATCCTGCCGGAGCCGGCGAACTGGCTGGTGAAACTGCAGGGATGGTCGCCGAACGTTGCGGAGCCGACCAGGTCGAGCTAGAGGTTTTTGTGGGGACAGCCGCCTTCGGCTGTCCGTCGCCCAAAGGGCGACTATCTTGGGCCTACCCTGCGCGCACCTGCTTGATCTATCCGTCATCTCAGCATTGATCTTCCCGCAGCGGTCACGACGGCCGCTCGCGCGGCCGGACAGCCGAAGGCGACTGTCTCCTCAAGATTCTCAAATTCCCCGCATGGCATTGGGCATTGGCCCTGAGGGCGTTCACGAAAGAACTGTGATCAGGAACCGTGCCCCTCGCAATGCAGCACGCCCAGGTAGGCACTCCACGGACCGACCACTTCTCGATACTGATAGGCCATCACCCTTGAGAGTTGATGCAAATGGGTCATGTCATGAACGGCCCAGGTCGCCAGCAGCTGTGCAAGGGTAACAGTTCCGAGGGCAGGATGGCGTCCGCGGCGCTCGAAGTCTTCCGGCTGCAGATTCATCGCGCGGAGAGCATCAAGATTCTCGGCGCGCAATCGCGCGAACTCATCCAACAACTCTCCCAGCGACTTGCCCTGACTCTCTCGTTCCTGTGCTAGCCGATCAAACGGATCGAAGGCGCGGTTCTCGCCATGCTGCAGGATGATGCGTGCACGCGCCATCCAGTCGGTGCGTTCTCCATGAATGAGATGGCCGACGATGTCGAACGGGCTCCACGTTTTACCGCCTTCGTTGCTGAGCGTCCAAGTCTGCGGCAGATCCCGTAAAAGGGCGTTAAGGGCGGAAGGCGTACGCGAGAGTAGGGCGACGGTTTGTTGCAGGTCGAGTGCCATGAAGTCCTCTACTGAGTTTCTTGCAGGGATAGATTGAATTCGGCCCGCACACGATGCATTGAATGTATCTGAGTCACCCTTTGTGTACCTTCGTGACCTTTGTGGTTCAGAGTTTTTAAAGGCGTTTACCACGAAGGGCACGAAGGTTCAGGAAGGAAAGCCGTCGCTCCCGATGCGGACCTTCGCTCCGCGGACAGCCGAGGCGGCTGTCCCCACAGGGTCATAGTATCACTCGAGCTATTGTCTTACTTCTCCGGTCGATGCGAATCGAACTCCTGCCAGGGGTTTTCCGGAAGCAAGAATCTCGCGAACGCTGGAACGGTTCGGGCCCGCCTGAGCCATTGCGGCAGAGAGACATTTCAAGGCTTGCCCCAGAGACGTGCCCTCGGGGAGGCGGAAGATCCAGGGTATATTGCTGGTCGTGAGCGCGTGGTCAGAAGAAATGGCGATGACCGGCACGAACGACTTCACTGCGATTTGCTCGGCCAGGTGGCTGGAGGAGAACGTCAGTTCATCGGCATCCATGTCCACCATAACGAGCTTCACTTCTGGAATAGCTGACCGGAGAGTGGAAATGAGCTGGGCACTAGAGCGGGAGAATCCAATCGAATCAAGCACAATGATGGCCGGCGTGGTGGCCATGATTTGCTCGTGGATGTCGGGAGTATAGGAATTGGACCCTACCACTCGGATTTCGTTTTTCTTAGCGAAAACGCGTAGCAGCGCTTCGCGCAAAAGACGGTTCTCTGCGAGGACGAAAACGTCCACGATCGCCAACGAACTCATGATCAACCTCTGAGAGTCGCGGTAGCACGGTCGCTCCCCCTTAGGCGCCTTTGCTCAGATTCGCCATTAGAACGCAGTTGCGGTAAGAAAGTTGCCGAAAAGAATAAATAAATTTCATATCGGTTAGCATATCGTTTTACTCGGTAAGCCAGTGATATCGTTAAAAATTGGCCCATTTGACGGGTGCCCGCGATCAAACACGACTGGTCCAAGGCCCAATGTCTCCCGGTTTGCACGCCTATCTAAGAGGCTGCACAAGGACCTCGGGGCCAGATCCATCATATTGTTGAGAAGCCCCCTGAAGCGACTCGAAATCCTGATGCATGCGAATTGAAATCGAGATGTCCCGCGTCGCATCGAGTCCGGGCGAAGCGGCATTGTCAGTCCTGTGGTCAGGTGTAGGAGTTAGTCGACCCCCCCTACAAATTAGACGAAGAACGCCGATGCATGATCACCCATCGCTTTCGGGTTGTTTCGTTAGGTAACAATTTCGATCTGGCTCGTCTGACGAATCAGCTACGAGTTTCACCCGATCCGGAACTCGTTGAATCACCCACCTGTAATATTTTTTCGAAGTATGCCGATAAATATTGCACCGGATGCGCTAACCGCGCTTCTGGGTCGGCCATCCAACATTTGCGCTTTTGTGGCTGGGCGTTAAGGAGAGAGCCTATGAACAACACTGACTTCATCCACAGCGAGAGCCGGCCCAACGCAACCTCACCGTGTGAACACTGCCTGGGAACCCTTGAGCATGAGCCCTGGTGCGTAATCCGCGATCCCAAAGTGCAATATGCCTATTCAATCGTCAATGACCCTTGCGCTCTAACTTATAGGGATTCGCTCATCCTGCACTCCCTTGGAGTTACCTGGCGCAACCAAACACGCTAAGGCTTTCGCGACACACAGACGGAAAACGTTTCTATGGAGCGTGACTTCCGGCCCTTACTGAGGTCGACTCCAGTTCCAGAACGCCCGGTCCAGAGGGGGCCGGCACGCTGGCTGAGAGAACTTTGCTGCGCTTAGCAGATGGTGTGGCACTAACTTCCTCAACGACTTACCACTCTGCTCAGGGTTTAGTTTCGATTAATACCAGCCCCTGCGACGGGATACGCAGCCTCACCGACGCATCCTTCACTTCATGCGTCTGTGGGGGAGCAAGCTTCCCGGCGGCCCGGAGTTTCTCGATCTGTTGCTTCGTCGGATATCGCGGAGATCCCATGGCTTCATATGCTTTCTGGACATCGCCATGATCTGGATCAAGATGCGTCACCTGCATGCTCGAAACGCGGGCGTGCGCAAACCGCAACTCCACCTCCTTCGCCGGTCCTAGTGCCCCCGGATCGGCGATGTTCCATACTGCAATCGCCAGGGTCCCGTCCTTGCGCCGAGTAACCAGGACGTCGTCTGAGGAGGCGGCAAGCCTTTGCTCGCCAAGCCGGTGCAGCAGCAGAAATGCATTGAACGATGGTTTGGGAATGCCATTTTCCGCGAGCAAGCCGAAACCACCATAGAATGGCTGCTTGACGACGCCCTGCTCCTCGAATACATCCGAGAACGTCCAGTAAGACATCTCGTTCACCAGGCCGTCGCATTGCCGGATCGTATCCGCGAGCCATGGGCCCATGTAGGGCGCATCTGTGACGTCCGGCTCGTTCCCGTAGCTGGCATTGAACTCAGACCAGATCAGCGGCAACGTCGGCATCGCAGACGACTTAATCTGATCGTGCACTTTGCCGATCGCGCGACAGACCATGCGGTTGCGTGGAATTTGCTCGTGCGTACCGAACACATCCTCAGCCTTATCGTTCCCGTAGACGTGCGAGGAAACGAAATCCACCGGAATCTTGTTGTCGGCGCAGTGCTTTATGAATGCGTCCGCCCACGCGGCCTGCGCGGTAGCAGGTCCGCCAACCCGCAATCTGGGACTCACCTCTTTCAGGTCGCGCGCCGTGTGATCATATAGCTCGAAGTAGGTCGCCTGATGCGGGTCGCCTGTCCAGAAATCAAGGTTTGGCTCATTCCACACTTCGAAATACCACTGCGAGACTTCGTCGATTCCGTAGCGCTCGACGAGGTGCTTGGCGAACTGGGTGATCATGCCGTCCCACTTGCTGTAATCCTTGGGAGGAGAAACGTTCTGCTTGTACCAGAACGCGTGCAGCGCATCCTTGTTCGAGGCCAACTTCTTGGGCATAAAGCTTAACTCGACGAAAGGACGCACTCCGTTCGCCAGCAGGGCGTCGTAAATCTGATCCACATAAGAAAAGTTGAGAACGGGATTGCCCTGTGCGTCTTCGTCGTACACACCAACCTCGTCATGAAAAATGGCATGGAAGCGGATGTAGTCCATGCCCGTGACTTTCTTCACGTCGCGCAGGTCCTGCCGGTAACTCTCGCGCAGCGAAAGAATGGCGCGCCCCGAACCGAAGATGTGCTCCCAGAAATGTGGAAGAGCATGGGCCTCGGCTGCGCCATCGATGGTCACCGTTTCTTTTGTCGCCTGCGCAGCCGCGGGAATAATGTAGAGAGAAAGACTTAAAGACAAAAGTAGAGATGAAAGAAGTCGTCTGGTCATCAGAGCCTTGTCTAGCGCGGAATCAAGCGTGAGGAAATAAGATAAAGAATGCGGGTTGTCTCGACGGCCCACCGCGCCTTAAAAAGATTCGGGCGGCGACGTCGTAACATCGCCGCCCCAGTAAAGATAGCACCTCAGAAGCTCATGCGGGCTTGAAAATTCCAGCACGCGGCCCTGCAAGCCATTGATCGCCGTGCCGAACAGCGGATTCGTCACTGGCGTGACAGTGGCGCAGATAGGCGGACCGCAATCTGGAGTAACTGACACGGTCGAGGCGCTCCCGAATGTGAATGGCGCCACGTTCGAATAGATATGCGGTGGGCTTTGATTGGGGAGAATTGTAGGCAGACCATTGGCGGGATTCAGCGGTGTAATCAGGGCTGAATTCGCTGGACGCAATGTTTCGGTGATTGGGTTGATGATATTCAGAACGCGGCCTATCATCGCCCCCAGTTGACGACCGTGCGCCAGCCACTGAAGAAAATGAGAACGATTGCCGCCGAAGCGTTGTTGCGCAGAATCGCCCGTCCCGACGACGACAGCTGTCCAGGGCAAATTGTGATCGAGCCAGAACTGGTGGTCCGCAAGTTGACGACTGCTGTCAGCAACGATTAGGCTTGAGAGTCAGTACTCCGCGCGGCCGGTTCTCACTCTTCCACATCCGGGGTTATTTCAATTAGGACGTACCGACTCTTCTTGGTCGGTTCGTAACACGGGCTGAAGGAGTGCACAAAGCCGCGCCGGGCCCGATTCATTCTTTGCAGTTCGTAGCGCTCCCGCGCATCCTCGATGGTCAAGAAGCCTTCGCGTGGAGACAGGGTGTACTGCACGCGAACCGTGCGCTTCGCCCTCGGGTCCCACCAGCACTGCGTTTCGCGGACGAAGTATCCAGGTTGCCCATCGACGTTTTGCTCTCCCAATCTCAGTTCGTAGAACTCCTGTCGCCAGGCCGTAGTCTGAGGAATCTTCGTTTTATAGAGTGTTTCAATCATGACTTGGGGTACTTGAGGTCTGAGTGATTGTACTAAAATCACCCACGACCGCAGTCTGGAAGCCACTTCTTCGCCACGGCCACGGTTCTGGAATCGTCCGAGAAAAGACTTCCGAGTGGAACTACAAAGCCAAACAATATAAATTGAGGCGCATGCGGAGTCCCGGCGTTCTCTCTTTTCCTGTTCTCGCTACTATCATCGTCGCATCAGGATTCGCTCTGCGCACGGCGTGGGCACATCCCAAGAGCAGTTCCTCGCCGGTGGCGCGGGATTGGTCTGCGTACGGCGGATCCCCGGAATACCAGCACCACTCGTCGCTGGCCCAGATCAATCGCTCCAACGTGAAACAACTTCAGGTCGCCTGGAGCTACGACACCGGCGAGCAAGGCGGACTGCAAACCAGTCCTCTGATGGTCGACGGAGTGCTATACGGGATCAGCCCGACTCAACGAATCTTTGCGGTGGATGCCGCCACTGGAAAAGAACTCTGGAAGTTCGACTCGGGGATCAAGGGCATGCAACCGGACCGGGGACTCGCGTACTGGACTGACAAGGACGACAAGCGGATCCTCGTCGGCGTCATGAACTTCCTCTTTGCGCTCGACGCGAAGACAGGCAAACCGATTCCATCTTTCGGATCCGACGGCCGCGTCGATCTGCAGGAAAATCTGGGGCGCGAGCCTCGATTCCAGTCGATCTCTCTGACCAGCCCCGGAATTGTCTACAAGGATCTGATCATCGTCGGCGGCCGCAATCCTGAAACCTTACCTGCCCCGCCCGGGGACATCCGCGCGTACGACGTTCGCACCGGCAAGCTGCGCTGGTCTTTTCACACCATTCCTCACCCGGGAGAATTCGGTTACGAAACCTGGCCAAAAGATGCCTGGAAGACGAGCGGCGCCGCCAACAACTGGGCCGGCATGGCCCTTGATCGTCAGCGTGGAATCGTCTACGTTCCGACAGGCTCGGCCGCGTCCGATTTCTATGGCGCCGATCGCGTAGGCGACGACCTGTTCGCGAACTGTCTGATCGCCTTGAATGCAGAAACGGGAGAACGAGTCTGGCACTTCCAGGCGGTCCGGCACGACTTATGGGATCGCGATTTCCCCTCCGCGCCAGTGCTGATTACATTGAAACGCGATGGCAAGCCCGTCGATGCTGTCGTTCAGACAAGCAAACAGGGCTTCCTTTTTATATTCGATCGGGCCACGGGCAAGCCCCTGGTCCCGATCGAGTACCGTAAGTATCCCGCAAGCGCTCTTCCGGGTGAAGTTGCTTCCGCCGAGCAGGGTCTGCCAACCTGGCCCGCGCCCTACGCACGGCAGAATCTCACCGAGGACATGCTGACGAGTCGCACTCCGGAGGCTCATCAGTGGGCTGCAGAACGGTTCAAAGCTTCGATTCACGAAGGCCAGTTCGTTCCCTTCCGAGTGGGAGCCGAAACGATTGTGTTCCCCGGCTTTGACGGCGCAGCGGAGTGGGGAGGCCCCGCCGTGGATCCTGACACAGACATCATCTACATCAACTCCAATGAGATGGCATGGACCGCTTCCCTCTTCGAAGACAAAGGAGAACGTGGCGCCAAGGCGATCTACTTGAGCCAGTGCGCAGTCTGCCACGGCGAGAATATGCGTGGCGCGCCGCCTGATATTCCTGCTCTTGACGGAATCGGCAACCGCAAGAGCCCCGCAGACATCGCTGCGGCGATCCGCGGCGGCA
>Ga0210409_10008675_pt1 | contig 10329 bp, 11 predicted proteins | sample IncBWH17MmetaG_FD_161649 | JGI IMG/M metagenome (GOLD analysis project Ga0210409, IMG submission 161649) | Forest soil microbial communities from Barre Woods Harvard Forest LTER site, Petersham, Massachusetts, United States - Inc-BW-H-17-M | ecosystem: Environmental > Terrestrial > Soil >...
GTGATCACCAGGGGGTCACGCGCGGCTGCCGGATACAGGGCGGTGAAGAGCGGCAGCTGCTCGGCCGTCACCCAGAGCCGTGCACGCTCGGTGTCGAGCCGCGTCACGCGTCGCGCGCCGGCGAGCCCGGTGATGAGTGCCGGCCAGCCCTCCTGGCGCTCGACCTCGTCCGTCGTGAGGAAGGTCAGCCACACGAGCGCATCGTGCAGCTCGTCGGCGTTGGTGGCGTCGGGCCAGGCCTCGGAGCGCACCCGCGCGATTGCCTCCGGGTCGAGCTTGCCGATGTCGGCGGCGCTCTCGGGGTCGAGCCAGCGCCGGCTCATCACGGCCTGGGTGCGCCGCTCCTCGAGCGGCGCGTCGTCGAGGAACGCGTACGGCCGCGCCGAGAGCACCTCGAGCGCGAGCGGCGAGGGCTCGGTGAGATCGCGGGCGAGCGTGCGGATCCGGCCGGCCTCGAGCCCGCGCAGCAGCCGCTCCAGCCCCTCGATGTCCATGGCCTCCTCGAGGCAGTCGCGGATCGCCTGGCGCACGAGCGGATGGTCGGGGATCTCGAGCTCGCCCGTGAGGTTCTCGGCGCACGCCACCTGGTCGGGGAACACCGCGGTGAGGAGGTCCTCGGCCGCCATCCGCTGCAGCGGCGCCGGCACCTTCTTGCCGCCGCGAAAGCGCGGCAGGGCGAGCGCGATGGTGGCGCTCCAGCGCCAGCGCACCGGAAACATCGGCGCCGCGCACAGCGCCTGCACCAGGAGCGGCCGCACCGTGTTGGAATGCAGATAGCGCGCGACCTCGGCGAGCTCGAAGCTGTGCGCGGTGGTGAGCGACAGGACGATCGTGTCCTCGGTCGCGGCGGCCTGCAGCTCGAAGTTGAAGGAGCGGCAGAAGCGCTTGCGTAACGCAAGGCCCCAGGCGCGGTTGATGCGGCTGCCGAACGGGGAGTGGATGACGAGCTGCATGCCGCCGGCTTCGTCGAAGAAGCGCTCGAAGATCACCAGCTCCTGCGTCGGCAGCGCGCCGAGCGCGGCGCGCGCAGCGGCAAGGTAGCTCACCAGCTGCACCGCCGCGGGCGCGCCGATGCCGCTCTGCGCGACCAGCCAGGCGGTGGCCGCCTCCACCCCCCGATCGAGCTCGGCCTCGAGCTCGCGCCTGAGGCGCGCGACGCTCGCCGAGAGCTCGTCGGTCCGACCCGGGGCCTCGCCGATCCAGAAGGGTATGGTCGGCGGCTCGCCGCGCGCATCCTCGACGCGGATCCGGCCGGGCTCGACCCGCAGGATCCGGTACGAGACGTTGCCGAGCTGGAAGATGTCGCCCTGCAGACTCTCGATCGCAAAGTCCTCGTTGACCGTGCCGACGAACTGCGCCTGCGGCTCGAGCAGCACCTGATAGTCGGCAGTGTCGGGAATGGTGCCGCCGGAGGTGAGGGCGGTGAGACGCGCGCTGCGCCGCCCCTTGATGCGATGGTTGACGCCGTCGTGATGGATCAGCGCTCCGTGGCGGCCGCGGCGCGTGCTGTAGCCCTCGGCCAGCATGCGCACCAGCTCATCGAACTCGGCGCGTTGCAGAGCGCGGTACGGATAGGCACGGGTCAGGCACGCGAACAGCTCGTCCTCCTGCCACTCGTGCGCCGCCGCCTCGGCCACGATCTGCTGGGCCAGCACATCCAGCGGCTTCGGCGGCACTGTCAGGCGGTCGAGCTCGCCGCGGCGCACGGCGGCGAGCAGCGCTGCGCACTCGACCAGATCGTCGCGCGACAGCGGGAACAGGCGTCCCTTGGGCGTACCGCCCACCGAGTGGCCGGAGCGGCCGGCGCGCTGCAGAAAGGCAGCGATGGAGCGCGGCGAGGCGAGCTGGCACACGAGGTCCACCTCGCCGATGTCGATACCGAGCTCGAGAGATGCGGTCGCGACCAGGGCGCGCAACTCGCCGCCCTTCAAGCGCTTCTCGGCGTCGAGCCGCGACTCCTTCGCCATGCTGCCGTGATGCGCGGCGACGTGCTCCTCGCCGAGCCGCTCGGACAGGTGGCGCGCGATGCGTTCGGACTGGCGGCGCGTGTTGACGAACACCAGCGTCGTGCGGTGCTCGCTCACGAGCTCGGCGAGGCGGTCGTAGATCTGCGTCCACACCTCGCCCGACATGACGGACTCGAGCGGCGCGGCGGGGATCTCGAGCTGCAGATCGCGCTCGCGCACGTGACCGGTGTCGATGATGGCGCAGTCGGGGCTGCCGTCGGCACGCAGGCCGCCGCTGCCGACCAGGAAACGCGCGACCTCCTCGATCGGCTTCTGCGTTGCCGAGAGTCCTACGCGCGTCAGACGCCGGCCGGCGAGTGCCTCGAGCCGCTCGAGCGTCAGGGCGAGATGCACGCCGCGCTTACTGCCGGCCATCGCATGAATTTCGTCGACGATGACCGTGCGCGTGCTCGCGAGCATGCGCCGCCCGGACTCCGAGCCCATGAGGATGTAGAGCGACTCGGGCGTCGTGACCACGACGTGCGGCGGGCGTTTGCGCATCGCGGTGCGCTCGTGCTGGGGCGTGTCGCCGGTGCGCACGAAGGTGCGGATGCCGTGCCCGGGGAGCCCGAGCGCACGCAGCTCGTCCGCGATGCCCGCGAGCGGCGCCTCGAGATTGCGATGGATGTCGTTCGAAAGCGCCTTGAGGGGCGAGACGTACACCACGTAAGTCTCGTCGGCGAGACCGTTGGCCGCGAGCCCCGCGCGCACCAGCTGATCGATGACGGCGAGAAATGCGGCGAGGGTCTTGCCGGAGCCGGTCGGCGCCGCGATCAGCACGTGGCGGGCGGCCGCGATCTCGGGCCATGCCGCGGCCTGCGCCGGCGTTGCAGCGGCGAAAGTGCGGGCGAACCAGCCGGCGACGGCGGGGTGGAATTCGGCGGGCATGCGCGCATTGAAACACACCGCGCGGTGCGCGAGCAGCCTCCGCAGCGGTGAATTAATCCAACGTACAGTGCCTTGCGCGAGCTGCGGCTGTACACGACGGCGCCGCCGGGCCCAAAGGGGAGTAGAGTTACGTATCACGATGTGGGAAGAAGAGACTCCGGATTCATTCCGCCACAAGCTGCTCTGGTGGGTCGGCGGCCTGGTGATCGTCGCGGCCGCCGGCTTCGGGCTCTGGTACAAGTTCCTGTTCCATCCGGCCGAGATCTCCCCGCCCGCCGCCGCCGTGCAGCCGGCCAAGGCCCCCGCCGCCGCCGAGCCCGCCGTCTCACACCCGATGCCCGCGGCCGGCGGCCCCGAAGCGCTGCCGGCGCTGAACGACAGCGACGCGATGGTGCAGGAGTCGCTCACCAGCGTGTTGGGACGCCCGACCATCGAGACGCTGCTGGTTCCGCAGAACATCGTGCGCCACATCGTGGTGACGATCGACAACCTGCCGCGCCACAAGGTAGCGGTGGACCTGCGGCCGGTGAAGCCGACGCCCGGACAGACCGTGGTTTCGACCCAGGGCGATCTGGTGGTGTTGAGTGACGCCAACTTCGAGCGCTACTCGATCTTCGTCCGCGCGGTGCAGGCGGCCGACGTCAAGGGGCTCGCCGCGATGTACCAGCGGCTCTACCCGCTCTTCCAACAGGCCTACGAGGATCTCGGTTACCCGGGCAAGTATTTCAACGACCGGGTGGTCGAAGTGATCGACCACCTGCTCGAGACGCCCGAGATCGCAGGTCCCCTCCAGCTCGAGCAGCCGCGCGTGTTCTATACCTTCGCGGACGCCGGGCTCGAGAGCCGCTCGGCGGGACAGAAGCTGCTGATCCGCATGGGCCCGGCGAACGAGCGCGTCCTCAAGGCGAAGCTGCGCGAGCTGCGCGCCGAGATCGTCGCCAAGAAGTAGCGGCGGAGCCCGCGGACATGACCGATCCGATCGCCGCGCCGGAGGAGGAGGGCCTCGACCAGCCGCTCGCCGACCTGCGCTCGGTGTTGATTGCCGGGGAGACGATCGAGGCCTGGGCGGTGCAGCGGCGGATGTTCGCGCTGAACCACCGGCGCGTGATGGTCGCCGCGACCAGCGGCCGGCTCGTCATCATCAGCCGGCCGCTTCTCGGCGGCTTCGAGCTGGTCTCGGTGCGCTGGCAGGATCTCGAGGAAGTCACGCTGCGCGTCGGAGTGATCGGCGCCGATCTCGGCGTGCGCGCCGGCCGGGCCACCGACCTCGCCTCGCTCGGCGCGCAGGGCGCGCAGCGGGTGGAGCTCAAGGGCCTGCGCAAGACCCAGGCGCAGTCGGTCTACCGCATCTGCCAGGCGCAGGACCAGGCCTGGCGCGAGAAGCGGCGCGTGCGCGAGCTCGAGGAGCTGCGCGCGCGCTCGGGCGGCATCCAGGTCACGGCCGGATCGCCCCTCTCTGGCGGGTCCGCGGCGGACGGCGATGACGCGCTGCGGCGTCTGCAGGAGGCCAAGCGGCTGCTCGACGCGCGGCTCATCACCGACGCCGAGTACGAGGCCATCAAGGCCAGGATCGTCTCCTCCTGACAGCGTATGCACCGTTGGCGCGCAGTCTATTCACAAGTAATCCACAGGCGATCCACAGGCTGCGTGCGTTAGTCTTGATGGATGGTCGCGATCCGCCTGCGCCGGCCGAAGAAGCCGGCCGAGAACGAAGTCCTCGGCACCTATAGCTTCCCGAGCCGCACGGTCCAGGTCCTGAAGACCCAGGATGACCATATCCTCTGGACCTGCGATTGCGACAAGTTCCGTCGCCAGGCGGGACAGCGCGAGCCGCTCTGGTGCAAGCACATCGCCAAGGCCGCGGCGCGCCGCTCGCTCGAGCGCCTCACCCGCCGCGTCGCGGCGGGCCGCGGCGAGCGCTGAGCGGCCGGCACCCGCTTTACCCCGCGTTACATAAGAAAGCCCGGCGCCTTTGCGGCGCCCCGGCTTATTCGGTATCGTGGTGCGGCACAGCAGTTAGGAGCATCAGTATGCGTTGGGAAACTCCGCGGGCGATCGACGTGCGTTTCGGCATGGAGATCACGATGTACATCTCCAGGCGCTGATGCCTGGGCGGCCGGGCGTCCGCCCGGCTTCTACCGCCTGATTTCGATGCGTCGTGAGAATCCGCGTACTGGGGTCCGCCGCCGGTGGCGGCTTTCCCCAGTGGAATTGCAACTGCCGTAACTGTTCCGGTCTGCGCAACGGCACCCTCCGCGCCGTAGCCAGGACTCAATCCTCGATCGCCGTCGCCGGCGCGGATGCGGCCGCGTGGGCGCTGGTCAACGCCTCCCCCGACATCCTCGCGCAGCTCCGGGCCCACCGCGAGCTGCAGCCGGCGCGCGCGGCGCGCGACACGGCCATCGCCGGTGTCGTGCTGGTGGACGCACAGATCGACCACACTACCGGACTCCTCATGCTGCGCGAGTCCACCCGGCCACTCGCCATCTGGTGCACGGACGCCGCCTACGCCGACCTGACGGGCGGCAACCCGATCTTCAAGGTGCTCGGGCACTACTGCGGCATCGACCGGCGCCGGGTGGATGAGGCGGGCGGGGAGTTCGCGGTCGAGGGCGTCGCCGGCGTGACCTGGCGGGCGCTCGCCGTGGCGAGCAAGCCCGCACCGTACTCGCCCCACCGCGGCGCGCCGGTAGCGGGTGACAACGTGGCGCTGGTGATCGGCGACCGGGCGAGCGGTAAGACCGCCGTTTACGCCCCCGGGCTCGGCGCCCTGGAGCCCGCGATCTGGAGCGCGCTCGAGGCGGCCGCCTGCGTGCTGGTCGACGGCACCTTCTGGAGCGACGACGAGATGATCGCGCAGGGCCTCTCCCGCAAGCGCGCCCGCGATCTCGGGCATTTGCCCCAGAGCGGCCCCGGCGGCATGCTCGAAGCGCTGGCCAGGCTGCCGCGTGCGACCCGCAAGATCCTCATCCACGTGAACAACACCAATCCGATCCTCGACGAAGACTCGCCCGAGCGCGCGGCGCTGACGCGCGCCGGCGTCGAGGTCGCGAGCGATTCCATGGAGATCGCGCTGTGAGCGCGCCGGCCTGGACACGCGCGGAGTTCGAGGCACAACTGCGCGAGCGCGGCCGCGCCTATCACATCCATCATCCCTTCAATGTGATGCTGAACTCCGGCAAGGCGACGCGCGAGCAGATCCGCGGCTGGGTGGCGAACCGCTTCTACTATCAGGTCAACATCCCCATCAAGGACGCGGCCATCCTCGCCAACTGCGACGAGCGCGCGGTGCGGCGCAACTGGGTGCAGCGCATCCTCGATCACGACGGCTATGGCGACGACCCGGGCGGCATCGAGTCCTGGCTGCGGCTGGCCGAGGCGGTTGGCCTCGGGCGCGCAGAGGTGGAGAGCCTCGGCCAGGTGCTGCCGGGCGTGCGCTTCGCCGTGGATGCGTACGTCAATTTCGCGCGCCGCGCACCCTGGCCCGAAGGCGTGTGCGCATCACTCACCGAGCTCTTTGCGCCCGAGATCCATCGCCAGCGCCTCGCCGGCTGGCCCGAGCATTACCCGTGGATCGACCCGCAGGGCCTCGGCTACTTTCAGAGCCGCATGAGCCGCGCGCGGCGTGATGTCGAGTTCGCGCTGGCGGTGACGCTCGAGCGCTTCGTCACCCGCGCGGCGCAGGAGCGCGCGCTCGAGGTGCTCAAATTCAAGCTGGATATCCTCTGGCAGATGAACGATGCGATGGCGCTTGGCTACGGGGTGACGGCATGAGCGCGGCAAGCGGCGTGAGCGGCACCTCGCGCCCGGCCATCGCGCGCGGCTTCAGGCTCCAGTGGGAGGCGGCGCAGGAAGCGCACGTGCTGCTCTACCCCGAAGGCCAGGTGGTGCTGAACGGCAGCGCCGCCGAGATCATGAGCCGCTGCGATGGCGTGCGCACAGTGGCCGACATCGTCACGGACATCGAGCGCACCCATTCCCTGAGCGGGATCGGCGACGACGTCACCGCCTTCGTCGCCCTCGCTCTCGAGAAACGCTGGCTGGAGCTGCGTCCGTGAGCGCCGCCGGGCCCGCGCTCCCAGGCCTCAAGCGCGGGCTGCCGCTGTGGCTGCTGCTCGAGCTCACCTACCGCTGCCCGCTGCATTGCGTGTTCTGCTACAACCCGACGGAGTTCGCCGCCACCGGGACCGAGCTCGCGACCGCCGACTGGATCCGGGTGCTGCGCGAGGCGCGCGCGCTCGGCGCCGTCCAGCTCGGGCTCTCGGGCGGTGAGCCCCTGGCGCGCGATGATCTCGAGCCGATCGTCGCCGAGGCCCATGCGCTCGGCTTCTACACCAATCTGATCACCTCGGGCGTCGGCATGACCGAGGAGCGCATCCGTGCGCTCAAGGACGCGGGGCTGGACCATATTCAGCTGTCGTTCCAGGACAGCACGCGCGAGCTCAACGATTTCCTGAGCAGCACGCGGACCTTCGAGCTCAAGGCGAAGGTGGCGGAGCTCATCCGCCGCTACGACTATCCGATGGTGCTGAACGTGGTGCTGCACCGGCTCAACATCGATCACGTCGGCGAGATCCTGGCGATGGCCGAATCGCTGGGAGCCGAGTATGTCGAGCTCGCCAACACGCAGTACTACGGCTGGGCCTGGCTCAACCGCGCGCACCTCCTGCCGAGCCGCGCCCAGCTCGAGCGCGCGGAAGCCATCACGAACGAGTTTCGCGCGCGCGCCGGGGACAGGATGAAGATCTACTTCGTGGTGCCGGACTACTACGAGACCCGGCCGAAGCCCTGCATGAACGGCCTCGGCAGCGTGTTTCTCGTCATTACACCCGACGGCACCGCGCTCCCCTGCCACGCGGCACGCATGCTGCCCGGGCTCGAGTTTCCCAACGTGCGCGAGCACGGCGTGCGCAGCATCTGGTACGACTCGGCGGCCTTCAATCACTTCCGCGGCGAGGCGTGGATGAAGGAGCCCTGCCGCAGCTGCCCGGAGCGGTCGCGCGACTTCGGCGGCTGCCGCTGTCAGGCGTATCTCCTGACGGGCGACGCGGCCAATGCCGATCCGGTCTGCGACCTCTCGCCCCATCATCACCTCGTTACCGAGGCCGTGGCGGAGGCGGAGCGAGCGGCGGCCGCCGCGACCACCATGAGGGCGGGCGGCGCCGCGCCGGCGCCGCTCGTGTTTCGCGACCACCGCATCTCGATCGCGGTCGAGCCGCGCCGCGGCGCGCCGCGGCGCGGGTGAGAGAGCTGCGCGATGGCCGTGCGACCGGTGCTCAGGATGGGTGAGCCGCTGCTGCGGCAGGTGGCGGCGCCGGTGACGCGCTTCGACGCCGAACTCGCCGCGCTGGTCGCCGACATGGACGACACCATGCGGGCGCAGAGCGGCGCGGGACTCGCCGCGCCGCAGATCGGCGTGAGCCTGCGGGTCGTGATCTTCGAGCTCAAGGACAACCCGCGCTACCCGCAGCTCGCTCCCGTGCCCTATACGGTGCTGGTGAATCCGGAGTTCACGGTGCTCGATCAGGAGCAGGATGAGGGCTGGGAGGGATGCCTGTCGGTCCCGGGCATGCGCGGCCTCGTGCCGCGTTACCGGCGCCTGCGCTATCAGGGCTTCGATGCGGCGGGCGTGCCCATCGACCGCACGGTCGAGGGCTTTCACGCCCGCGTCGTGCAGCACGAAGTGGATCACCTCGATGGCATACTCTATCCGCAGCGGGTCCGCGACCTGCGCAACTTCGGATTCGAGGACGCGCTCGCCGGGCAAATGACGCCCATGCCGGACTGAAGCCAATGAGAGCCAAGGAGACTCGCATGACTCACCACATCAGCGGGCCCTTCGACGTCAAGGTCACGCCGCAGAAGCCCGATACGCAGATCGCGCGCACGGCGAACCTCGGGCGGCTCACGATCGACAAGCGTTTCCACGGCGATCTCGAGGGGAATGGCAAAGGCGAGATGCTCGCCACCCAGAGCGAAGTGAAGGGCTCGGCCGGCTACGTGGCGCTCGAGCGCGTCACCGGCAAGCTGCAGGGGCGCAGCGGCAGCTTCGTGCTGCTGCACAGCGCCACCATGAAGCGCGGCACGCCCGAGTCGACCATCACGGTCGTGCCCGACTCGGGCACCGGCGAGCTGACCGGCCTCACGGGCAGCATGCGCATCAAGGTGGGCGCGGATGGCGCCCACTCCTACGAGTTTGATTTCAGGATCGAGCCGCCGCCGGCCGGCTGACGCGGACGTCGCGCTCCATGCGGACGGCGGCCTCGACTCCCTGGTAGTAGCCGGGGACGCGTCCGACCTCGCGGTAGCCGAGCGCGCGGTAGAAGTCCTGCGCCGCCTCGTTCTGCGCGCGCAGCTCGAGTCCGATGATGAAGGTGCCGGCGGTGAGTGCGCTCTCCTCGAGCCAGGTCACGAGCCGCCGCGCGATGCCACGGCGACGGTGCCGGGGATCGACCGCCAGCAGGTTCAGGTGCGCGGCCTCATCCGCATAGCTCATGATGGCGAAGCCGGCAATGGTGCGGTCGCTGCGCGCGGTCAGCACCACGCTCTCGGGATGGCGCACGTACCAGCCGATGCGCTCGGCGCCCCACTTCGGGCGCAGGCCTGATTCGATCAGCTCGTGCGACATTGCCGCGAGGCGCGGCGCGTCACCGAAGCGGGCGGGCTCGAGGCGATAGTCCTGCACGGCAACCCTCAGGCCAGCGTGTGGAAGACCTGCTGGACGTCCTCGTCCTGCTCGAGGCGGTCGATGAGCGTCAGCACCTCGGTGGCCTGCGCCTCCGGCAGCTCGGTCGGCACGGTGCAGATGTACTCGTGCTCGGCCGAGAGTGGCACGATGCGGCGCGCCTCGAGCGCCTCCTGCAGCTTGCCGAAATCGGCGAAAGCACCGCGGATCACGAGCTGCGGCTCGCCTTTCTCGCCGGTGCTCTCGCCCATCTCCTCGAGACCGTGATCGATCAGATACAGCTCGAGATCGTCCTGGTCGATGCCGGCCGGATCGAGCCGGAAGACGCCCATCTTCTTGAACAGGAAGCTGACGCTGCCGTTGGTGGCGAGATTGCCGCCGTTCTTGGTGATGACGTTGCGCACCGCCGCCACCGTGCGCGTCGGATTGTCGGTCGCGGTCTCGACCAGCAGCGCCACTCCGTGCGGCGCATAGCCCTCGTACAGCACCTGCTGGTAGTTGGTGGCATCGCGCCCCGAGGCGCGCTTGATCGCCGCCTCGATGCGGTCCTTGGGCATGTTGACCGCGCGCGCATTCTGGATGATCCGGCGCAGCGAGGGATTGGCGGCCGCGTCCGGGCCGCCGGACTTGACGGCCATGGTGATGTCCTTGGCGATGCGCGCGAACTGCTTCGCCATGCGGTTCCACCGCGCGAACATTGTGTGCTTGCGGACTTCGAAGATGCGGCCCATGACGGGCTATTGTAGCGCG
>Ga0210409_10008676_pt1 | contig 10329 bp, 9 predicted proteins | sample IncBWH17MmetaG_FD_161649 | JGI IMG/M metagenome (GOLD analysis project Ga0210409, IMG submission 161649) | Forest soil microbial communities from Barre Woods Harvard Forest LTER site, Petersham, Massachusetts, United States - Inc-BW-H-17-M | ecosystem: Environmental > Terrestrial > Soil >...
GCGGCAAGGCGATCCGTTCAAGAGCCTTGCGGTTTTCCTCCAGACGAGCCAAACCGCGGTCGCGGTACCAAACGGCGACTTTCCACAAGACGGCGAATGACAACACGGCCAACAAGCCGAAGAGGGCAAGACTCGACTGTCCGTAGCGCATGACAACCAGCGCGACCGCGAGCGGTCCTAGCGCGGACCCCACGTTCCCGCCCACTTGAAATAGCGACTGCGCCATGCCGTGCCGTTTACCCGCCGCCATGCGAGCAACGCGCGAAGATTCCGGATGAAAGATCGACGAACCCATGCCGAGCAGAGAGGACCCGGCCAGCACCATCCCGTAGCTTCGCGCCATCGAAATAACCACCAGTCCGGCGAGCGAAAAAATTGTTCCGGCAGGAAGCGCAAACGGCGCAGGGCGCCTGTCCGCCTGGAGGCCGACCAGAGGCTGAAGCAGCGATGCCGTAACCTGATACACCATGGTGATCGCCCCGATCTGCCCGAACGTGAGCCTCAACCCCGAAGCCAAATTTGGATATATGGACGGAAGGAGTATCTGCATCATGTCGTTCAGCAGATGGCAAAAGCTGATGGCGAGAATCACGCTGAAAACGGTTGCGCCGGCGGACAATGGCGTGCCGACGCCGAGTGGAGCATCCGGCGCGAGTATTTTCTCGTTTTTCATCGGGTCTCGGTACGATACCCCAGCGACCGAAAACGCTCGAATTCCGTAGTGGCAACCCGTTGACTCCTCCCTGCAATCACTACTAGGGGGTCGGAACTGTCAAGATCGTTTCGAGACTCAAATCTTGATCGGGAGTGTCGCCATGAGAATTGTCGCGATTGTTTCGTCAGCCGTTTTGCTTCTTTCCATCGCAGGCTCGGCTTTACCCCAGCAGGGAGCCGCGGTGTCCGTCGAGCGCTGCCGGTCCGATTTGGCATCCTGGACGAGGGATTTCAGTTACGTGGATATGGCCAGGCAAGACCAGCTTTTGACGTTTGATGAGCTAACCAGCCGGATCGATGAAGCGAAGGGATGCCGCGTATTGGATGTCAGAGAGCCGTATTACACCGCAGCCGCAACGGTTCAAGCGAGCTACAGCACCCTGGTGAGAGACAGACTCTATGACTTTGTGACCCGGCACAATCTGGCCGAGCAATTCCGAAGAGAAGACGCCAGCGGACTGCGCTGAGAATCGCGGTTCGCTTCGCGGAGGGTGACGCACTTTTTTTCAAAGCGAGCGCACCACTCTTTCCCAGACGATGAAAAACGAGACCGGATCACCACGGGATCGTTGCGTTTTCCCAGCGCGTGAAAGTGCCTGTCGGACCGTCCGGGCCGAGCAGCGCGACGCGCACCACTTCGCGCGAGCCATCCTCTAAAGACTCTGTGCCCTCATATCCGTTCAGGTTCGTCTTGGTGAAGCCTGGGGAGACCAAGTTAACTTTGATCCCGGTGGACTCCAGCTCGAGCATTATAGCCAGCGTCACAGCGTTCAGAGCCGTCTTGGATGCAGAATAGACGGGGCTGAAAAACGTGCGGTAGGCATAGGACGGGTCCGCGTTCGTTGTCAGCGAGCCAACGCCGCTCGACACGTTGACGATGCGTGCGTCGGACGACTCGCGCAGAAGCGGCAGCATCGCCTGGTAAACGGCGAGGACGCCGAACACATTGGTCTCCCACACCGCACGCACCTCATCGAGAGACACGTTGCTCGGGCGGGTTAATTTAGCGTATTCCCGGAGCGACAAGCTGCCCTTCCTCGTATTCGAGACAGCCGCGTTGTTCACGAGCAGGTCGAGGCGGCCAAACTCCTTGCGGATGCGGTCCGCCGCGGCGGCGATCGAAGCCTGGTTCGTCACGTCGAGCTGGATCGCGCGTGCGTCTCCGTTGATGGTCTTGGCTGCAGCCTCGCCGCGCTCGAGATTGCGCGACCCGACCAGCACGGTGACGCCGTGTGCCGCGAGTTCCTTTGCGACCTGAAAACCGACTCCTTGATTTGCCCCGGTAACCAGGGCGACGCGTTTGGCCTGCATCGTAGCCTCCTTATTTGCATCCATGTGCTGCACGGCAATGCTCTTTCTTCGGTCCGACGCCACGCCTAGTTGGGCAACTTGCAACGTCGCGACCGGAAGGGCTAATCAAAAAGCTATCGCCCCGAACGAAAACAAGGTTATAAATAGTTGTCGCTAGTTTTCGCCCAGCCCGAATGTTCGCCGCGTGTGTCACGGCCTCCCGGCCCTAGATTTTGTATGACCGCGAATAACAATAGAGAGAATACGGCAAATCGGTGCGTTTCTCGCATGGCAGAATCGGACCAGCGTGAGAGCGAGAGGCCGCGAGGAAGCGAGTCATGTGTGCTCAAACCGAATGGTTTCGTCGTTCACGTTCGTTGCTGTTAGTCACGATCCTGATCATGGCGGACCCATCCAGCTACGGATTTGGCGTCCAAAATGCCGCACCAGTTTCCCCGCCGGCGGACTCTTTCCAATCGCTGGACGACATGCTGCACTACATCGCGACCGCCTGGGACCGCTTGACGCGCTCGCTCGGCGATTGCGCCACATTTGCCGACAGCAAGACAGACGGGGAGCCGGTCCTCTATCTTCCTGCCGAGGTCCAAAGTCCGCCCGAGCTCGCTGGCACCGAAAAGCGATGTTCGGTGCGTGTAGAGCGCCTGCCCGTGAGAATCATCGCCGGGGACGAGAGTTCGATACCTGAGATTCGCGCGCATGGATTGCTCTATCTGGAGCATCCCTATGTCGTGCCGGGCGGCCAGTTCAACGAAATGTATGGTTGGGACAGCTATTTCATCGTCCGCGGTTTGCTACGGAGCGATCGCCGAGACGTCGCCAGGGGCATGGTCGAAAATTTCTTCTACGAGATTCAGCATTACGGCGGAGTGTTGAACGCCAACCGCACGTATTATCTCGGCCGTTCGCAACCTCCGTTTCTTAGCTCGATGATACTGGCTTTGTATCAGGCGGATGTTGCCGCAGGGCATCCAAATCTTCCCTGGCTGGATAAGGCATATCGTTTCGCCGAGTCGGACTACGAGCAATGGACCCGGGCGCCTCACCTGGCCGGAGGCACAGGACTATCGCGCTACTTTGACGAAGGCGAAGGCTCGGTTCCAGAAATCATGGGGGACCCCAGCAATTACTATCGGGGTGTCGTGCACTATTTCCTGCTTCACGAGGGAGAAAACAGCCCAAGGCTGGTCCGAGTGGATGCACAACACCCGCTCGCCTCGATTCGCGGACCCGTATTCCAGGTTTCGCTTTGCGATCCGCCGCCGACCGACGCCGGAGCCGCCGGATGTGCGACGACGGATCGTCTCGGATTGGCGCCGGATTTCTACAAGGGTGACCGAAGCATGCGGGAATCGGGATTCGATGTGACATTTCGTTTCGGCCCTTACGGCTCAGACACGCACCATTACGCTCCCGTCTGTTTGAATAGCCTGCTCTACAAAACCGAGACAGATTTGGCGGAAATGAGCCGCCTTCTAGGCCGGCCGGACGATACGATTCGATGGCAGGAAAACGCACGGCTGCGACGAGCAGACATTTTCAAATATCTCTGGGACTCGCGCAGCGGTCTCTTTTTTGACTACAACTTCGAGACGCACCAACGATCATCCTATGAGTACGCGACGACGTTTTATCCCCTCTGGGCCGGATTAGCTTCGGACGAACAGGCGCGAGCGGTCGCAAAGAACCTTTCTTTGTTCGAGCAGCCGGGGGGATTGGCAATGAGCCGGTTCGAGAGCCAGGCGCAGTGGGATTTTCCATATGGCTGGGCTCCGATTCAGCTTCTCGCCGTGGAAGGCCTTCGTCGTTATGGATATGGCGCCGACGCCGATCGCGTGACGCAGAAGTTCCTGACGATGGTCTTGCAGAATTTCCGCCGCGATCGCACCATCCGCGAAAAATATGACGTGGTCACCAGATCCACGTTGACGCGCATCACCGCAGGATACGCACAGAATGAGACAGGCTTTGGCTGGACGAACGCAGCCTTTCTCGAGCTGCTGCACGAATTGCCGCCGGAGTTGCTCGCCGCCATCAGGGACGGATAGGTAGGCGAGCGATGCGCGCCTCGAATTTCGCCATCTCTTCTATATAGAAGTTGCCGCCTTCGCGAAGAGAATTATGCCTGAGCCGTGTTTATATTCCGCTGACACCGGTCGCCGCGACCCGCGGCGCGCTACATCCGGTTGGGATCAAGCGGGCGGGGTTCCTTCGCGGACTTGCCGAAGCTGAGCAGCTGCTTCACCGACGCGGAAACGCGGTGGCGGAAAATGGCAAAGCGCTGGCTGTCGTTGTCTGTGACCCAGTTGAATTGAATCACGCGGCGCTCGCCGACGAACGGCAGATGTCCGTGCCAGGAATGGTCCGAGCGCAGGAAGGCGACCAGCGCGCCGCCGGCCGCCGGGGCCTCGGTGGCCACATCCTCGATGCTGTCGCGCGATCGCAGCAGGCGCAGGCGGCCGCCGGAATTGTCCCACGCTGGATTCATGTACAGCAGCACGGTGATGATTTTGCTCGCGGAGTCGTGATGAATCTTCCCGTCGTGCGTGTCGCAGCGCCCGCGAACGGTAATCGTCGTCGGGCGATTCGAAAGATCGAGATGGAACTTTTCCTCGAAGGCCTTACGGAATTCATCGGACTCGAGCGCGTCAATCATCGCCTGAAACGAGGGCCCGAATTCCAAATGATCCAGCGGAAAACTGCCGGCGTGGTCGATCTTGGGATAATCGGCGTTGATTTTTTCGAGCGCCTCGCCCTTCACGAAGGCTGGGATCACGAGGTGTTCGTAGGGATCGCGGCTGAGCGGCGTGGCGCGAAAAGTGTCGAGGTCAAAAATCTGCATGTGCCGGCCGACAACTCCCGTCCAAATGCTACCTACCGGCATCGGCGAGTGTCAACCCGCAAAAAGCAACGCCGCACGCTCTTGATCATGAGAACGTGCGGCGTCTGTAGCTTCGACTCTTGCCCGCGTCTCAATTACTGCTTGTCGTAGACCTGCGTCTCGTCGAAGTTCCCCATGCCCGATTCGATGTGGGTGACTTCGGTGAGAGTTTTTCCGTCATCGCTGAGCGTGAAGTGGTCCTTGATCTTGACGTCGGTTCCCTGGAAGCTGGTGCTTGAATCCACGACCAGCGCGGCGCCATCCCAGTGCGCGGTGCTGGTGACCATCGAGCCGGCCATGCCTGACGACGTGGACGGCTTGCCGTCCGTTGTGACCGCGCTCTCGTAGGACGTGTCGCCCATCATGCCGCCCTTTTGATTGACTGCGATTTTCACGGTCGGTTCGTTGTGTTCGATGGTGTCGATCTGGCTGACCGGCCCGGGAATCTGGCCGAAATCGCTCTTCGTCAAGCTCAGCTTCCAGGTGCCGCTGAGGTTCGGCGGCGTTCCTCCGGCGTGCGACATCGCCGCAGTGGCCGGTGCGGCCGTAGCCGCTGGAGCAGCCATGGCCGCAGAGCCAGAGCCCTGGTCATAGACCAGTTTGCGGTCGGCGTTGAAGGCTGCCGAGGTGATGTTCGACGTCATGGTCATGGTCTTGCCGTCATCCGAAGCCGAAAAGGTCAGCTTGTCCACGAGATCAGTGCCACGCAGATTGGCAGTCTCGGTGTAGACCAGCGAGCTGCCCTGCCACGCGCACTGAACCTTCGACACGGTGATTGCGCCGAGATTTACGCGCGGATCACCGGAAGCGAGGGTCACTTCCTTGCCGTCAGCCGTGCAGCCGCGGACGTAGTTCTGGCTGCCGCGCTGGGTCACGCTGACAACCTGTTGCTTGAAGTCGTTGCCGCTGACCGCGATCGTATCGGTTTCGCTGACCGGAGGCGGCAGCTGACCGAAGTCGCTTTTGGAGACGTTCAGCGTCCACGTGCCGCTCAGTTTAGATGTTGAAGCGCCGGACTGCGACATGCTCATGGCGCGGGGTGCGGCAGCAGCCGGCGCAGCCATCGCGGCGGATGCGTCTGTCTTGTCGTAGACGGCCGTCAAGTCGAAGTTGCCCATGCCGGTGACATACTGAGCGGCGATGGTCAGCGTCTTGCCGTCGGCACCGAGCGTATATGTGCCCTTGATGCCGATATCGCTGCCTTGAAACGTGGTATTCGACAGGATCACCAGCGATTGTCCCTGCCATTTCGCGGTGCTCTTCACGTCGTTGCCGCCAGATTGCCACGAGACTTCCTTGCCGTCCGTGGTGACCTTCATGACCGTGGTTGTGTCTCCGGCCATGCCGCCCTTCTGATCCGTGGTGATGCTGACGGACGGCTCGTTGTCTACGATCGTCTGCACCTCGCTTGCGGGTGGCGGGATCTGGCCGAAGTCGCTCTTGGACAGGTTCAGCTTCCAAGTGCCGCTGAGGCTCGGGGTCTGGGCCAAGCCGGGCAGCGCGAACGCTGCAACCGCAAATGAGATCGCCAAAATTTTTCGATGCATGTACTCCTCCTGGGAGCTACTACGTGTGCCGGGCTACTTTGTTTCACCCTATTGCCGCGGGATTATACACCAGAGCCGAGGTGCTGTTGAAGAATACCGAGCATGCGGCGGAGGGGTTCGGCGGCGCCCCAAAAGAGCTGGTCGCCGACGGTAAAAGCGCCCAGGAATTGCGGTCCGAGATTCAGTTTGTGCAGGCGCCCGATGGGAACATTGAGGGTGCCGGAAACCGCTGTGGGCGTGAGGCAGCGCATCGTGGATTCCTTATTGTTGGGGATGATGCGCACCCACGGATTGGCCGCGGCGAGGATTTGTTCGATCTCATCGAGAGGCAGGTCCTGCCTGAGCTTGATGCACAGCGCCTGGCTGTGGCAGCGCATGGTGCCGACGCGCACGCAGATGCCGTCCACCGGCACCGGCGGATGAAGGCCGAGAATTTTGTTGGTCTCGGCGATACCTTTCCATTCTTCCCGTGTCTGGCCTCCGGGCATGTCCTTGTCAATCCAGGGAATCAGGCTGCCGGCGAGAGGCACACCGTTTTCAGCGGTTGGCAATGCTGCGTCCCGCTGAGCTTCAATCACCATGCGGTCCACCTCAAGAGCGTTTTCCGACGGGGATTTGCGGGTCGCATCGGTGAGGCACTCCATCTGCTTCACCAGCTCGAGCACTTTCGCGGCTCCGGCACCGGAGGCAGCCTGGTAGGTCATGGAGGTCATCCACTCGACGTACCCGGCTTTGAAGAGGCCGCTGACGGCCATGAGCATCAGGCTGACGGTGCAGTTGCCGCCTGCAAAAGTGCGCAGTCCGCGGCGAAGGCCGTCCTGAATCACATTCGCGTTGACGGGATCGAGGATGATGACGGCGTCGTCGTTCATGCGCAGGGTGGAGGCAGCATCAATCCAGTAGCCTTTCCATCCGCTCTTGCGCAGCGGCGCGTAGATTTCGGTGGTGTATTCGCCGCCCTGGCAACTGATGAGGACCTCGCAGGCTGAGAGCTGCTTCAAGTCCGAGGCGTCCAAAAGTGGAGCACCGTTGGCTTCCTTGGGCGCAGCACCTCCGATATTCGAGGTGGAAAAAAAGACAGGCTCGAGGCGAGCGAAATCGCCCTCCTCGCGCATGCGCTGCAGGAGGACGCTGCCCACCATTCCTCGCCAGCCGATTAATCCAACGCGCAACATGAGGCCTCGATTCACTTCGGGATGTCCGTTAGTTTACATTCAGTACGTTCATTTTTGGAAATCGTATGTGATTTTGATGTCAAAAGAGGCGCTCGCAGCCCCCCTCTGTCACCTCGGTCTTGCAATTTTAGGCTGGCAGATTTCGGCGAGGAATTCAAACGGTTGTTGGTGTAAAGAATTCGGAGGAAGCGATCAGGGCCAGAGGGAGTTGAGGAGAGCGGCGAGGCGGATGCCGGCTTTTGCCAATTGCTCCTGCACCGCGGGGGCGGCGGCGCCCTGGTAATCGTCCGCGAGATTTTCGTTGAGATGCAACATGCGCGCGGAGATGTGATCGTCGTCCGCACAACTATCAACCGGGCGGGGCGTCTCGATGGCGATTTTCACGGGCAGCCGGCCGTAGACGGTGGTTTCCGCGAGCTGGTGGCCCTCCCACGCCCAGGAAGCGAAATTCCGGGGCTGAGATTGCCACGCGAATTCCGCGGCGTGAAATTTCTCGTTCAGATCATCGGCGGCTTGCTGCGGAGTTTCGCCGTTCAGGAATTTATCAATGATATCCACGTCCCAGATGCTGTGCAAATTGGGGCTATAGGTCTCGAACGTGGGATTTCTCTCTTGCGGAGCATTGCCGAAGAACGTGACCGGCACGCAGTTGCCGCCACGATCGTTATTGGTGGAGTCGTGCAGCGGCTGGTGAATGTCGCCGACGAAGTGAATGATGAATCGCAGAGCGTCGGCACGGACCTGGGCGGAGGCGCTTTCGTCCTCGAGAATCTCGACCTGGACCTTGAGTGCCCATGTGAGGCAGCGCGTAGCTGGCGGGCAGTATTTCTCGATGTCACTTTCTGGCGCGCCGCGTGGAATGTCAATGAAGTGCCACGGCGCGGTGTCCGGCAAGACGGTGCGTTCGTCGTCGGCCCAAGTGGATGAATCGGAGAACGGGTCGAGGCCGGGCTCCTTGCAATAGCGGGAAAGCGTGGGGCTGATCGGAGCGTCGGCGAGAATCTTTAGAGCAATGGCGCGGGCGCGAGGGTTGAGATGCGCTTCGGCAATCAGGGCGACGATTTCGTGGCCTTTGCAGCCCCAGGCCATCGCGGACGGGGCGGCGGCGAGGGCGGCGAGTGCGATTAGAAGCAGGCGGGGGGACGAAAGGGCCTTTGTCACAGGAGAAGGCTGACATATCGTGTGCTGCGACGCTAGCCCGGAATGCGGGCGCTGAGGACGGGGACCATCCAGACGGCGTAGCCGAGAGGGTCGCGAATGTTGGCGGCCATTTGATTGAAATAGGCGACTGCGGACTCGCGGGAGATGGGCGTGAGTTCGCCGACCGATTCGGCGTAGCCGTCTCGCCAGGCTTCGATGATGGCGGCGAAGGTTTCGCGCGGGACGCGCACGGTGTCCACAACGACGTAATCAACCTTTATTTCATCCAGGTTCATGGCGGCAAGAATTCCAAAAGTGTTGCGGCCAATGTGCAGGTCGGCGTTCGTCCCGGCGGAGAATGCTGGGGTGACGGCGTGCCAGAAATCCCGCGGATCGAGAAGCGGGCCGCGCTGGAAATGGAGCATGCCGTAGTCCTCGGGGATGAGATGAAGATAGCCGCCGGGGCGGGTCACTCGCGCGAGTTCGGCGATCACGCCGTCGGGACGCGGAATGGAATGCAGCACGTGGCGGCAGACGGTGAGGTCGTATGTGCGATCCGCGGCGGGCAGCTCGAAGACGGATTGGTGCTCGAAGGTCAGGCGGGGAGCGAGGTTCGCGTAGCGCGAGCGCGCGAGGTCGAGATGCGCGTCAATGATATCCACGCCGAGGACGTGGGCTTGCGGGAAGAGTTGCGCCAGGCGCGAGGCGATCTCGCCGGTGCCGCAGCCGGCGTCGAGTATGCGAGGCTCGGCAGGAAGCGCGTAACGGCGGAATAGATGGATTTCCTGGGGCCAAATCGCGCGGGCCTGGGCGTTCAGGTTTCTCACCATGGATTCGTCGGCCATTTGCGTGGCCTGGGGGTTGAGGTCGGTCATGGAAGTCTCCTGCGCGTGTCGAGTGCGACGGTGACTTAATCGTACGGTAGATTGTGCAGAATTCGAAAAGCAAAAGAACACATGATAAATCGCGGCGATGAGTGCAGCCGAAGAGGGATTCTTCGACTGCGTGACGGGACGTCCCGCGGGAGCGGGACGATGCATCAACGTGCCGTCACTCCGCGCCACGGGTGCGGCAACAAACGGGGTTGGTTGATTGCCGCAAGGGGGCTATAATCCCGGCGCTGAATCCGATTGGGGGAGGTTTGCGATGAAGAATTTGCTATTGGCTCTGGTTCTCATGTTGGCCGGCAGCGCGGTGGCGCAGGAAGGGGCGACGCCGGCTGCGGTACCGCAGATTCCGTTTCGCTCGGTGCCAGATTTTCTGAAGCTGCCACCGGATATTTATCTCGGCGAATGCGCGGGAGTGGCCGTCAATTCAAAGGGCCACATCTTTGTCTTTACGCGCGGGAATTCAACGGGGCCGGCGTATGGCGCGACCGCGGCGCAACTTCTCGAATTCGGTCCGGACGGAAAATTCATCCGCGAGATCGGGCACAACCTGTACGCCTGGTCGTTCGCGCACGCGGTGCGCGTGGATGCGCAGGACAATATATGGGTGACGGACAAAGGCTCGGACATGGTGATCAAGTTCAATCCCGCGGGCCGCGTCGCAATGGTGATCGGGC
>Ga0210409_10008677_pt1 | contig 10328 bp, 10 predicted proteins | sample IncBWH17MmetaG_FD_161649 | JGI IMG/M metagenome (GOLD analysis project Ga0210409, IMG submission 161649) | Forest soil microbial communities from Barre Woods Harvard Forest LTER site, Petersham, Massachusetts, United States - Inc-BW-H-17-M | ecosystem: Environmental > Terrestrial > Soil >...
TCCGGGCACGAAGTCGTTGCCCGAGGGCGCTGGCGACGTGAAGAAGAAGCTGATGCCGAAGGGCGCCATTCAGAGCCGCACCGATTTCGGAGCCGGCGGATATGGTGGCCCTTGCCCGCCGGCCGGCAACAAGCCTCATCGCTACCAAATCACGGTTTTTGCAGTTGACGTCGACAAGCTGCCGGACGCCAAGAACGATGCCGCCTCGGCTGCGCTAGTCGGGTTCGACCTAAATTTCCATACCTTGGCTAAGGCGACGTTGACAGGTTTGTACGGCCGTTGAGCGCTCGTCGCTCGCAGGATGGATAAGTCTGAGCGAAATCCATCTCCGCGCAATCGCTACCTCTCGCGAATGCGAGAGAAAGCATAGCCACAGACACAGACGGGCGACGATGGAACAGCGCCCGCTTTGCGCCCTCAGCACTGGACACGACAGTCGAACCCCCACGAGCATCAAGATGGTGGGCCTTGGAGAAACCCACAGGCTCGACGTCGCCCTCCGAAGGCAAAGGTCACACGTTCGAATCGTGTCGGGTGCGCCACTCAGAATAAAACTGCGAACTCTTATGTAATTGAAATTGCCTATAAATTCGAATCGATTTGCCGATTACCGCCTGTGCAAGAGCGATGTGCCCGACCTACAGAAGTGCTTAATCCGGTGGATCGCGCTGTCTCGGGGGCCGGCAGAGGACGACGGGATTTCCGATAGCATGCCATCCTGTGCGGCGCTGCTTCTGCTTGCTCCATACTGCACTCGGCTCTGGGCGGGCCGATCATTCCGCCGCCAAGGTAGGCTTTTTGAGTGGAATGCGGAGCTTGTACCAGACATCGACTAACGCTTCAGCCAGCGCGTCAGTCAGCCCGTCGTCGTGATAGGGGCTCGGCGTGATGCGCAGCCGCTCCGCGCCCTCGGCACCGTCGGATAATTGATTGGCTGAATGTAGATGCCGTGATCCGACAGGAGCAGGTCGCTCGCCTGCTTGCAGCGTTCGGGATCGCCAACGAAAACTGGAACGATATGGGTTGGGCTGGTCATCACTGGCAGCGCCGCTGCGGCAAGCACGGCTTTGGTGCGGGCGGCGCGATCCTGGTGGCGGTCGCGTTCCCATTGCGACGTTTTCAGATGCCGGATCGCCGCAGTCGCGGCCGCGCAGATGGGTGGCGGCAGCGCCGTAGTGAAGATAAAACCCGGCGCATAGGAGCGCACCGCATCGATCACCTCGTTTGTTCCAGCGATGTAGCCGCCGAGACTACCGAACGCCTTGGCGAGCGTGCCCTCGATCACGTCGATGCGGTGTGCGGCACCGTCGCGCTCGCTTATGCCGCCGCCGCGCGGGCCGTACATGCCGACCGCATGCACCTCATCAATATAGGTCATGGCGCCATAGCGCTCGGCGAGATCGCAGATGACGTTCACCGGGGCGACGTCGCCGTCCATGGAATAAAGGCTTTCGAACACGATCAGCTTCGGCCGCGCCGGATCGGCCGCCGCTAACAACTGCTCGAGATGTGCCACGTCGTTGTGACGGAAGATCTGTTTCTCGCAATGCGACTGGCGCACGCCTTCGATCATCGAATTGTGGTTGAGGGCGTCCGACAGGATCAGGCAATTCGGTATCAGTTTGGCGAGCGTCGCGATCCCAGTTTCATTCGAGACGTAGCCGGACGTGAAAACTAGCGCCGCTTCCTTGCAGTGCAGATCGGCAAGCTCGCGCTCAAGCTCGACCAGCGGATGATTGGTACCGGCGATGTTGCGGGTGCCGCCGGCGCCGGTCCCCATGCGGGTTGCAGTTTCCACCATGGCGCCGATGACTTTGGGGTGTTGGCCCATGCCGAGATAGTCGTTCGAGCACCAGATCACGACGTTCTTCGGCCCTTCCGGCGAATGCCAGATCGCATGGGGAAAGCGGCCAGCGATCCGCTCGAGGTCGGCGAACACCCGATAGCGCCGTTCGCTCCGCAGCCGGCCAAGCGCATCGATAAAAAACTCGCTATATTTCACGATCCCTCCGTGAGTGCCCTGGAACCACCGATAATCGCAGCGTAAACCGTTCCGTAACTGCTGGACTGGCATGGAAAGCTTTGAGCATCATCCTGCCGCTCCGTCACGCAGCCCTGGTTTTAACAGTCCCCGCAGCACATCGGCTATGTTGTCGCCTGACGTGTCACCGTGGAAGGCGCGAACAAACTTGCCCTCGGGGTCCATGACGTAAAGGTAAGTACTGTGGTCCACGACATAATCGTTGACGTTGGGCCCGGTGCTGTGACGAACGTAGTACGCTCCATATTCCTGGGCGGCAGCCGCGGTCTGTTGTTGTGTACCGATTAGCCCGAGTATCCGCGGGTCGAATGACCCTGTGTATTGTTGCATCACCTGCGGCGTGTCGCGCTGTGGATCAATTGTAATGAACAGCGCTTGTACTCTCGCCGCGTCAGGCCCAAGCTCCTTAAGTGCGGTAGCGATATCGAGCAACATCGTCGGGCAACTATTTGGACAGAACGTGTACCCGAAATAAACGAGGAGCCATTTGCCGCGATAAGTCTGATCGGTCACTGTTGCGCCGTCCGGCGTGGAGAGCGTGAACGGGCCGCCGATCGTTACTGCCGACGCGCCGTGCGTGGATGACCTACCGATGACGAGCGCCGAGCCAAACAATACGCTTAGCAAGATCACCCGCCGAACAAAGCATTGCTGAGCCGATCGACGCAGGAGATTCATGTCATTTCTCCGCAGATTATCCCTCACCCTGCTTACAGCCCGCGCTCGTGGCAAAATGCCTTTGTTCGCGACACTGAGGGATTAGACGCACTATCCAAATCGAGCCACCTCCGATGGCGATGCGACTTGCAGTCGCCGAATTGCACTAATCTTCGCCATTCCATGTGCGAATTAATATGCGAATGACTTCGAGCCTTCAATTCAGTCTTGCTGATGATCGCCGGCATATTCGCTTATTCCGTTGAATAGCCGGTTCCATTCGCAAGCAGTGCGTAACCATGCGCGTTCTGCTTCGTCTAGTTCGTCGCGTCGCGGCAATGATCCCCGCTAATGTCGGAGACCATAGCCGATCCGTATTAGCTGTTCGCGGCGTGCGCAAGATTCGCAGCCGTCCAGAGTGCTGTCTTGTGGGACTGTTCGCACTTTAGTGCTCCCAGCAGAATCTGGCCGAGCTCCAGGAAATCGGCTTTGCGGGGCGAGGTTGGGCGCCAGGCGAGTCCTATCTGACGTTGTGGCTGCGGTTCAGCGAAGCGCAACAGTTTCACCCGCTCGTCGCGCACTTCGACGTCCACCGCGACTTCGGGCAGCAGCGTCACGCCATAGCCGCTTGCCACCATCTGCAAAACGGTGGCCAAACTTGTTGCCCCCAGCTTGGTATGGGTGGTATCGCGCTTCCCGCAATAGACCAGCGCCTGTTCACGGAGACAATGGCCCTCTTCGAGTAACACCAGATCGCGGTCATCTAAATCGCGCGGGACTACTCTCGCACGCTCTGGCAAGGGATCGTCCGCCGGCACGGCGAACAGAAAACGATCAGTGAACAACACAATAGTTTCAAACTCCGGCTTTTCGAGCGGAAGCGCCAGCAGAAGCACATCCAGCGTTCCTTGTGAAAGCTCATTCACCAGAATCTTGGTTTGGGTTTCGAGCAGATCAAGGCGCAGGTCTGGGTGAATGCGGTGAAGTATCGGCAATAGCGAGGGCAGCACATAGGGTGCCAATGTCGGGATGACTCCAAGCCGCAATGTTCCACCGAGCGGCCCCCCCCGGTGACGCACGCAATCTGCGAGGTCGCGCGTTGCGCTGAGAATCGAGCTGGCGCGACGGGCAACTTCGGCACCGGCCTCGGTGAGCGCGGTGGCGCCATGGCCCCGTGCCACGAGCTCAGCGCCAAGCTCCTGCTCGAGCTCGCGGATTTGCATGGAAAGCGCCGGTTGACTGATTGCGCATTCTTCCGCCGCCCGAACGAAGTTCCTATGGCGGGCCAATGCATCAAGGTACCGAAGCTGCCGAAGGGTAAGCATACCGCACCTGCCCGTAAAGGTTTTAATCTAATCTAATCCCAACTTTCTTGGATATCAAAATATCTTATAGCCGACTAGAGAGTCGACTTGGCTATCCGGCATTTCGGGCCGACAACTTCGTCTGGTTTCCAACCAGTACGGTTCTTTCCTCCGGGGCCGGTCTTAGCACTCGACCCATTAGACTCACGAATTCGTTCATAAGAATTCCTGACTTCTCACCACTACGGATTTGTCCGAACTTCTCTTTCAAAACGGCGCTTCTCGAAAATTGGGAGGATCCATTGAGCAGACGCGAAGGCTCCATCGCGGCTTCAGCGGCGTTCGCCCTCACCATTGCGACGCTCGCGCCGCCCGCTTTAGCCTACGAGGCGGGGCCCGTCACGGGCGGGGGAAGCATAGAGGGCAAGGTCGTTTACAACGGCCCGGTACAGACGCGGAAGATCATTCCAAACAAAGACGTTGAAGTCTGTGGCGGCATGCGCGAAGAGGCGCTGATCGAAGTCAGCTCCGATAAGGGCGTGCATAACGCGGCCGTCTATCTGGTGGGTGTGGCCAAGGGAAAAGCCTGGCCACCGGCGGTCAAACCGCCCGAGCTCGATAACATCAAATGCGAATTCGTCCCCCATGTTCAGGTGATGCCGGCAGGTACGCTGGACGTCGTCAACAAAGACCCAGTGCTGCACAACACTCACGGATATTATGGCAACCGCACCGCGTTCAATATGGCACAGCCAAATCAGGGCCAGTCAATTCCCGCAGAACTGACGCGCACCGGCACCGTGCGGGTAGATTGCGACGCGCATGGCTGGATGGAGGCTTGGGTCTACGTAGTTGACAACCCGTACTTCGCGCTGACCGACGCCGATGGCAAATTCAGCATCACAGATGTGCCGCCGGGGACTTACAAGTTGATAGCCATACAGTCCTTCACGGCACCCGTCGAACAATCCGTCACTGTCGCCAGCGGCAAGCCGACGACCTTGTCGATCGAATTGAAGAAATAGCGGCTGCGAATGTGTGAGGGTCGAAAGCCTAGATTCGCGGTTTTGAGACGGAGTCAGAACAGCAGCTGAAATCGAAATACATCCTGGCATTCATCGAGGGAGGTAGCCGATGTCCGAGCTTGAGCGTGAACGACGTGAGATAGCTGCGGTACTTCAGGGCCCGGGTGAGGGTCCCGATCCCAAGATGCGGATCACGCGGCGCACATTCGTGCACCGCTCTTGTGTCGCCGGCGCGGCGACCGTCGCGCAAACCTTCGGCTGGTGGCCACTGATCAACACCATTGACATCGCCTACGCAGCCGAGCCGCCATTCAAGTTCGCGTGGATTTCCGACACCCACCTCTATCCGGAATCGGTGAATACCCGGTTCGTCGAGAAGACGAAGCGGGCCGCGCAGGAGGTACAAGCCATGAACCCGCCAGCGGATTTTCTGATCTTCGGCGGCGACTTGGCACAGCTCGGTCGAGCCAACGAACTTGCGCTCGGGGTTCAGCTCCTGTCAGAGATTAAGACTCGCAAGGTGTTTATCCCGGGCGAGCACGACTGGTATTACGACATGGGCAAGGAGTGGATGCGGCTCTTCGACAAGCCCAACTGGACCTTCGATCACAAGGGCGTACGATTCATTGGGCTCGATACGGTGACGCGTGCGCCGGATTATTGGACTGCAAGAAAGATGAGCCCTGAGGAGCGCATGGACCACATGGCAACCCTCGACGGCAGTGTCGCCGGACCTTGGGCTGGTGTCGGCCGCGACCAGCTCGACTGGATGTCGAAGACGCTCGCCAACTGGGACAAGTCGAGACCGGTTGTCATCTTCAGCCACAATCCGCTCTACGAGTACTATCCGCCCTGGAACTTCTGGGTGCGTGATTGGCGCGACGCGTACGAGGTGCTCAAGCCCTACAGTAACGTCACTAATATCCATGGCCACGTCCATCAGGTGCTCTACAACGAGATCGGCAAAATGCGTTCGATCGGCATGCTGGCGACGTCCTGGCCATGGCCCTATGCCCGGAGGGCGTACCTAAGCTCACTGTGCCGATGATCCGGGCCGATCCCGGCGAAATCTACGACGGCGTCGGCTGGAGCAATCTCACCATGAATAATGAGAAGGTCGAAAACGAGTACGTCATGTGGGGCCGCAAGCAGGCGCTTGCCACAGACATATCGGGACCCGACTCTTCATTGAGCCAGCCCGAAGTGCTGCGGCCGCGGATCGCAGATAAGATATATCCATACTGAGGGAGGATGAGCATGACTGCTAAAAAGATACTCCTCTTTGCGGGTATAGGAGCCTCATTGCTGTTGGCGCTCACGGCAGTTGCAATTGTTGGTCCTGCGAAGGCGAACAAGACCCCGGTCACGCCGGAGCAGTTGAACGCTTACAATGAAGTGTTCATGGAAGAGGTCAGAAAGGGCGACCTGTTGTTCCATGGGGACGAAGCGACTGCGAAGCAGATGGGGGTCAAACTTACGACCTCGGCAATGGCCTGCGCCATGTGCCATCCGTTTGCTTCGGATACCCACCCGCAGGCCTTCCCGAAATTCCAGGTCAGCATGAACAAGTTCGCGACACTGCGCGACATGATCAACTGGTGCATCGAAAAACCAAATCAGGGCGAGAAAATCGATTCTGATTCGGAAGCGATGAAGGCGCTGGAAGCTTACATCTACTGGTCGAATACCGGCTCTGTGCTGGTGCCTGGAAAGTACTAGTTCGCGACGTCCGCACAAGTGGCGGACAGCCGCCACTCAACCGATGAGTTTTTCGGACCCGACGTGGGGCAATAGTCGTTGCATCGGGTCAGCTCGGCAGCTGCCTGCTTCCCACGAACGCTGCCAGCGATGGAGGGCGAGGGGATATGACCGAGACGTTACAGCTGCGTGGACGGTTCGCCGGTGTCAATCTCGACGAATTGGTCGATGCGCGCGTGGTGAGGACTTGGCTCTATTGGGGAATGTTCTGGCTCATGGTCACACCGTCGGTTGGCGTGACAATCTCGGGCCTTTTCAACTTTCCCGACTATCTTGGCACTTCGCAGTTGGGACTGACGTTTGGGCGGCTACGGCCCATCCACGTCAACGGCGTGATCATGGGAGCCTTCTCGTCGTTGTTCATCGGCGAATGTTATTATCTGGTGCCGCGGCTCTGCGGGGTTCGTGTGCCGTGGCCACAACTCGGCGTGCCGCTGGCCTGGTTGTGGAATCTAGGCCTGATGGCCGGCCTTGTCGGGCTGGGGTTTGGCTTAAATCACGGGCTTGAGGCAGGCGAGCTGCCGCTCTATTCCGAAATTCCTATTTTCATCGTCACCGCGGCGGCGACGGCACAGTTCCTGATAACCATCGCGCAGCGCCTCGAGGCGCCGCTGTACGTCGCACTCTGGTATCTCATCGGCGCTTTCGTATGGACGACGATGAATCTTGTGCTCGGCAGCTTCATCCTTCCCTATACGATTTCAGGCATCAACAGCGCCGGATTCCACGGCCTCTATATCCATTATATCGTCGGGCTGTGGCTCACGCCGGCCGGCTACGTGCTCATATACTATTATCTGCCCGTTGCCGTGCGTAACCCGCTCTACGCGCACAAGCTGTCACTTGTCGGCTTCTGGTCGCTCGCACTGTTCTATCCGTTCGTCGGCATCCACCATTACCTTTACAGTCCGATTGCCGATTGGGCGGAGACGATCGCGATTGTCACGTCCATGCTGCTCATTATTCCGGTGTGGACCGTGCTGGTGAATTTCTTCGGCACGGTCAAGGGCAGGTGGGATGGCTTCGGCAGAAATATCCCGGCGAAATTTCTGATTATGGGCGCGCTTATGTATCTCGCCGGCTGCTTCCAAGGCTCGCTCGAGGCGCTGCGCCTGATCCAGCAACCGACTCATTTCTCGGACTTCGTCATCTCGCACTCGCATCTTACCGTGTTTGGAACGTTCGTCGTCTGGGCAATCGGCGGTCTGGTCTATACCTGGCCACGGCTATTTGGGCGGGAGCTGTGGTCGTGGACGATGGCGAACTGGTCGTTCTGGCTGATTACCGTTGGCATCTCAACCATGGGCTTGGTGTTGACCGCCGCGGGTCTGCAGCAGGGTTTCCAATGGATGAACGGCACCGAATGGGTCGATAGCGTGGTGCATATGAGGCCCTATTGGTGGGTGCGGACTCTGTCGGGAATAAGCATGGATATCGGAATGTCATTGCTTGTCGTCAATCTGATGCTGACCACGCTTACTCGTCCCGGCGAGGCGAGACAAGCGACGCCGAGACGTGTAGGCCCGATTCCTGTTGGAGGGCCGGCCGAATGACCGCGCGCTTTGTGGCTCTTGTCGCCGGCGTCCTCTTTTTCTTTCTCGCCGTTTTCACACAGGGCATCCTGACGTTGCTCGAGCCCTCGGCGCGGACTACCAACGTCACCGCCGTGGTGCGCACGAGTTTAGGCCAGCTCAAGTGGATGCTGAGCGGGGCCACCGACTACACGCCACTGCAACAGCGCGGGCGCGCGGTGTATCTGCGGGAGGGTTGCTGGTACTGCCATTCCCAGTATGTCCGTCCGGTGACCGGTGAAACGCGGCGCTGGGGTCCGGTGAGCGAAGCCGGTGAATACGCCTTCGACGTGCCGCACCTTTTCGGCACTCGGCGCATCGGGCCGGATCTGACGCGCGTTGGGCTTAAATACGGCGACGAGTGGCACTATGCCCATTTCTGGAATCCGCGCATGCTGTCTGAAGACTCGATCATGGCGCCGTTCAAGGGCTTGTTCGATGCTCCGGAAGTTCGGATCAAGATCATCGACGACGGGGCCGGCAACAAGACTCTTGAGAAGACGTCGTTCACCCAAGCGCTTTTTGACTTTGCAAGCAAAGAGCAAATGAAGTTGACGCCGAACTCAGACGGGCTGCTGTTCGTTCCGCAGCAGGCGCATGACAAGTTCCCGTTGATCTGGACACCTAACAAAGAATATGCCGGCGATACGGTCAGGATCGCTGCCGAAACCGACGATCTCAAGGGCTTGATTGCTTATCTCCAGAAGCTCGGGATGAACCGCGGCAAGTGGCGCGACCTATTCGAGCCGCAGGGTATCGAGGTCACCGACCTAGCTCTGCCGCGTTCGGCCGAATGGATAACTTACGGGAAGGAGGTATACGAGCGGCGGTGCATCGGCTGTCACGGAGAAAAAGGGGATGGCAACGGGCCGGCTGCGACCTTCCTTTTCAACCAGCGCCCGCGTAACTTTAACGCTGGAGTATTCAAGTTCAGACTGACACAGAAGCCGGTGCCCACGGACGGCGATCTGCTGCGGACGATCACGCGTGGCGTGCGCGGCACTGCGATGCCGGCCTGGTATGAGTTGCCTTTGAATGATCGACTGGCCGTCATTCAATACATCAAGTACGACCTGGCAGTGGACCGCAGCGATCCTTCCAAGCCATATGCTTATTTCATCGAGGAGCCGCCCGGCCAGCCGCTCTACATGGGATCACCGCCCGCGGCATCGGCAGACATCGTCGCGCATGGCAAGGATGTATGGCAGAGCGCCAAATGTTGGGAGTGCCACGGCCAGACAGGCAAGGGCGATGGCGAAAAGGCGCCTGGACTGAAGGACGATTTCGGCTTTCCAGTTCGCCCGGCAGATCTGACTGGCGGTCAGTTCAAGTCGGGCCCGTCAGTCCAGGATATCTTCCGGACCATGAGCACTGGGTTGAGCAGCACGCCGATGCCATCCTACCGGGACTCGCTTTCGCAGCAGGACCGCTGGGCTCTTGCTTACTACGTCCTCTCCCTCTCCGCCTTCAAGGATCCGCTGACCGGAGAACCGCTGAAGATTCCAGACACCGACCGAAAGGCGCTCGACGATCCCAAGCTTGGGATGGGATCACCAGATGATCCCTACGTTCCAGGTCGTGTATCCAGGCGCACTGCTGCGGCCTCCGACATCGCATTGCCTAAGCCGACAAGGGCCATGGCTCAGAGTGAGGGTCCGGTCCCCCACAAAAGCGAGTAAGTCATGAGCAGCTATGATTTTGAGGTCATCGGACCCTACGCGGTTGCCCTGCTGATGAGTATCGGTGCGGTATGCATCTTCATCTGGGCCGTGCTCTCCGGGGCTTTCAATGGTGCCGATGAGGAGGCGCTGCGCTTTTATCATAGAGAGGTCGACGATGACGGAGCCACTCAATAGCCCGAACACCCGACCGCCCGCCGAGGGGCATGAGGGTGCACACGAAATGGAGGAATATGCCGGCGGCTATATCCAGGCCCGGATCGGACACATCCCGGCTTGGCTTCTGGTCGTTT
>Ga0210409_10008678_pt1 | contig 10328 bp, 6 predicted proteins | sample IncBWH17MmetaG_FD_161649 | JGI IMG/M metagenome (GOLD analysis project Ga0210409, IMG submission 161649) | Forest soil microbial communities from Barre Woods Harvard Forest LTER site, Petersham, Massachusetts, United States - Inc-BW-H-17-M | ecosystem: Environmental > Terrestrial > Soil >...
GACCATCTCTCACGAATTCCAGCCCATGCAGGCAGTGGGTGGCGATTTCCTGGACTACTTCGAACTGACAGACAAGAGCATCGGTCTCTACCTGGGCGACGTCTCCGGCAAGGGTTTGCCTGCCGCCCTGTATGCCGCGCTAGGTGTCGGCACAATGCGAGGCGTACACAAGACCGGCACCTCGCCGAGCGAGGTCCTGGCGACCTTGAACCGCCGCTTGATGATTCGCGGCATGCCCCGGCGGCACGTAGCCATTCAGTATGCGGTTTTCGATCCGGGCAGACAGGAGATCCAAATTGCCAGCGCGGGCATGCCCGGACCCGTTCATTTCTCCACAAACGGCTGCCGCATCCTGGAACTCACGGGGATTCCACCTGGCCTGTTTGCCGAGTCGGATTACGATACGCTCGCGGTACAGCTGCATCCAGGCGATTCGCTGCTCTTCTGCACGGATGGCCTCACCGATACCTTCAACTGCCACGGAGAACAATTTGGGCTCGAGCGCTTACACCTGCTGTGCAGCGCTGAACGATTTGCCTCTCCAGCGGAAATACTGAGCACCATCTTTGCCGCGGTAGAGAACTTTTCGCAGGGGTGTGAACAGCACGACGATATGGCCGCGACACTGTTCCATTTTTCCGGCTGAGGATGGAAGGGCGCATGTGCCTACGTAGTCATGTAGAGAGTGGGCAAAAGCCGAGGGGAATGCGATTGACTGCTCCAGCCCTCTCCAGTAACAACAATAGATACAAGCAAGAATCTCAGGAGAGTCCATGATGAAAACGAAGTCCCCTTATGCCCTCGGTGTGGCTATAGCCCTCTCAGCGCTGATTGGCATTCCGGCCGACAGCTGGGCGGCCCCGCCACCCGCAGTACAGCGCGCCGGTGAAGTGGCCCGCGTGATTCCCGCGGTGAGCATCGCGCGCACCGGAAAGACCATTACCGCTTCGGCGAAAACCGTGGTGGACTGGGAAGACGTGGTGAACACGCAGGTGAACGCGCGCGCGCGCATCGCCCTGGACGACAGTTCGGTGCTGAACGTCGGTTCGGAATCGTCCCTTAAAGTAGTGAAACACGATGCAGGCGCGCAGCAAACCGAGCTCGAGCTGACTTACGGAAAACTGCGGACACAAGCGCAAAAGATCGCCAAGCCAGATGGAAAATTCGAAGTGCGCACACCGGCGGGCGTCGCCGGCGTGGTGGGAACCGATTTTTTTGTCGCGTATGACAACGCCACCAACACGATGAACGTGATCACGTTCGAAGGTTTGGTGAAAGTCTGCAACCTCGCGGGAGTTTGCGTGATCGTCAAAGCCGGGCAGATGACCAGCGTGCGCAGCGGGGACAATTCGGGACCTCTGCCTCCGACCCAAGCAACTCTCGACCTGCTGGTGGCCACGAGCAAGGATACCGACGCTGGCGGACAGCTGGGTGCCACGGCAGCGGTTTCGCACGGCGTTGCCTGGTGGACGATTGGAATTGCCATTGCCGTTCCGGCGGTAGCTCTACCCATTGCACTGAGGCACGGTAGTTCCGGACTTCCGGTTATAACTGGATGCAATCCCAATAACCCAAAAGGTTGCTAATCGCCTAACAAGTTTAGGCGAGACCCCGGGACGGACATTCCAGCCCTGACTGTGACGAGCAGCCAGGGCTTCTTATTTTATTGGGGCTGGCATGCCAGGGAGCACATGCAACTGTTGGGAAGTGGGAGCCGTCGAACAACTGTTGCCTGAAGGGCAATAAGGTACGGGACGGGCGCTTTGTGTGCCCCCGTGCGGTAGCGTACACTGGATGTTTCGCGGTCCCGTCTAATTCCGAGTGAGGCCTCCTTTGACCACATCGATTCGTAGTCGCGTGATTCCTTTCGTATGCGCGCTGGTACTGATTTCCACGATGGCGCAATTGGCGCCGGCGGCGCCACCCCCGGATGCCCAGGGCAAGCGCTCCCCCCTGCTTGCGGCCCTGCAAACGGAGCTGGACCGCTCCATGAAAACCTTGAGTACCCTGGAATCCCCGGCGTACTACATGGGCTATACGATCACGGACACGCAAAGAGTGGACGTCTCCGGTTCGAATGGAGCGCTGCTGAACAGCAATGAAACCCGCAACCGCTGGCTGGAGGTTTCTGTTCGAACGGGAAGCTATGGCCTGGACAGCACCCACAAGGTCGGCGAGCGGCAAATGCAAAGCGGCGGCCCAGGCGTGTCCGTACCGCTCGACGACGACGCGGAAGTGCTGCGCCGGGCGATCTGGCTGGAAACCGACAGGCAGTACCGCGCCGCGGAAGAAGCGCTGATCAAGATCAAGACGGGAAAAGAAGTAAAGGTGGAAACCGCGGAAGGGCGCGCACCGGATTTTTCCCGCGAAGAGCCCCACACGTACATTGGGCCACAGGTTTCCATCACTGTGGACCGCAAGCCCTGGGAAGCGAGAGTTCGCGCTTATACCAAGGCCTTCCGCGAATCAGCCGCGATCATCAATTCCATCGTGACCTTCAGCGCCATGGCGCAAAACGCTTATCAGGTAACCAGCGAAGGAACGCAACTGCAATTCGGCCAGATTCGTTACCGGCTGGAACTCTTTATCCAGGGCAAAGCGCCCGACGGGATGGACATCGACCGTTACTATAACTTTGACTGGGTGAATTCCGGGGACGCCCCGGATGACAAGGCGGTGTACGCGGCGGAAGCGACCATGCGCAAGGAACTGGAAGGGCTGGTGGCAGCGCCGATCAACGATCCGACGGTGGGACCCGCGCTGCTGACGGGGCGCGCGGCCGCGGTGTTTTTCCATGAAGTTTTCGGCCATCGCGCCGAAGGACATCGCCAAAAGGATGTGACCGAGGGGCAAACGTTTTCGAAAAAAGTGGGCGAACAAATCCTGCCGGAATTCCTGAGCATCACCGACGACACCACGATGAAGAAACTCGGCGCCCAGGATTTGCTGGGTTTCTACCAGTTCGATGACGAAGGAATCCCCGCGCAGCGCGTCACGCTGGTGGAACACGGAGTGCTGAAGAATTTTGAGATGTCGCGCTCGCCGCTGGAACGTTTTCCGCGTTCGAATGGACATGGGCGCAGGCAGCTCGGCGCAACACCCGTCTCGCGGCAGGGCAACCTGATCGTGCAGAGCAGCAAGACGGTCACGAACGCGCAGCTCCGCGCCATGCTGATCGAGGAGATTAAAAAACAGGGTAAGCCTTATGGATTGTTGATCGACGACATCGCCGGCGGCTTCACGTTTACGGGGCGCGGTCAACCGCAAGCATTTCAAGTGCTCCCCCTGGTGGTCTACAAAGTTTTCCCTGATGGGCGGCCTGACGAACTGGTGCGCGGAGTCGACATCGTAGGGACCCCACTGGCGGCTTTGACAAAGATTGTAGCCACGGGCGATACGCCGGAGGTGTTCAACGGCTACTGCGGCGCCGAATCCGGGTCGGTTCCGGTTTCCGCGGCTTCGCCCGCAATCCTGACCAAGGAATTGGAAGTACAAAAGAAAGAAAGTTCCACGGACCGGCCGCCGATCCTGCCGCCGCCGGCTCATGACGTCATTAAGACCGGAGGCCAGCAGTGAGGCGCGCGCTAAGGGTAGTGGAAGCAGTTCTTGGATTGGCGATACTGAGCGGTGGGCTGGCGGGACGCGCACAGGCGCAGCGGCCGAGCACCAGTGTTTCTCCGGGTGCTGATAACGACCACACGCTGCAGGCGATGCGCGACGAAATGGCGCGCTCCAAGACGCGGCTGGAGTTGAAGATTCCCAACATCGACCAGCCAGTGCGGCCGTATTACCTGGAATACCGCTTGCTGGACTTCGACGTCCGGGAAATCGTGGCGGAATACGGCACGCTGCTTTCCAGCACGCACACGCGCAACCGTTTCATGGACGTGGAAGCTCGCGTGGGCAGCTACAAACTGGATAGTTCAAATTTCGTCAGCGACGATGCCTTCCGCGGATTTATCGGGCCGACTGGTTCCGTGGGCATCGACCGCGATTACGATTCGCTGCGGCAGGACCTGTGGATCGCCTCGGATCAGGCTTTTAAAGAAGCTGTCGAGACGTACTCCCGGAAGCAGGCGTACCTGAGCAGCCTGGCTCGACAATCCGACATTGACGATCTCTCCAAGGCGGAGCCCGTGCAGTTGATCGAACCGCTTGAAACGCCGGACTGGACCAATCGCAACTGGGAGCAGGAAGCCCGTGATACCTCGGCGGCGCTGCGCGCCTTTTCGGAGATTCACGAGTCGCGCGTGACGTATTACATGGTCTACGCCACGCAATATTTGCTCACCAGCGAAGGCACCGAAATCCGGCAGAATCGCCGCTTCGCCGCCATCGAAGCCGGCATGAGCGCCGTGGCCGACGATGGCGTGCCGCTAAATCATTTTTACGCAACATACGTGACACGTCCGGCCGCTTTGCCGTCCGTCGAGGCAGTGCGCAATGGATTGAACGTTGCTGGGAGAGAATTGATGTTACTGCGCGCCGCGCCACCGGCGCAGGACTACACGGGTCCCGTTCTCTTCGAAGCGCGGGCAGCGGCGCCGCTGCTGGCCCAGGTGCTGGGGCCGGCGTTGAACGGCGCACGGCCGCCGGTTTCCTTCACCCCAGTCATGGAACAACTTCTTAGCGGTTTGGGTGGAAAGAGCGACTGGATAGGGCGGCTCGGGGCGCGCGTGTTGCCCGCAACCGTAACGCTGGTGGATGATCCGGGCGCGAAGGAGTTCAGCGGCTCGCCGCTAATCGGCGGATACAGCGTGGATAACGAGGGCGTGCGGGCGCAGAAAGTCACGCTGGTAGAAAACGGGAACCTAAAGAACGAATTGATGTCGCGCCGCCCCGGGCCGGACTTTGAAGATTCGAACGGCCACGGGCGCTCGGCGTTTCTGAACGATGCCAAGCCGACTATGACCAATCTCCTTTTTACGTCGACGGAAACTCTCTCTCCGGCCGATATAAAGAAAAAATTCCTCGACACTTGCCGCAGGGAAAAGCTGAATTACTGCCTGATTGTTCGTGAGATGGACAATCCGGTTTTGAGCTTACTGCACCAGGAAGATGTTTCCGAACTGCTGGCCAGTTTTGCCGGCGGCGCGGGAACGGGCGATCGCCTGCCGCTGGTGGTTTACCGGGTTTATCCGGAGAGCGGCCGCGAAGAAATGGTGCGAGGTTCGCGCATCATTGGATTGAACACTCGGGCGCTGCGAAACCTTGCCGGGATAGGGAACGACAGCTTCGTTTTCAATTACATGCAGAGCCAGATCAACGGATTTGCCGGCACGGCGCTGGGAGCGTTTGGCTCGGCGCAGGGTGGTTTGCCGGCTTCGGTGGTCGCGCCTTCGCTGTTGTTCGAGGAGTTGGAAGTGCGCGGCGCGCGCGGAGAGGCCAAGCGGCTTCCGCTGCTGCCGCCGCCGCCCATGAGCGCATCTAAATAAGAGCTTCACTGGATCGTTCGCCATGAACGAAATCACACGCCGGGCTCTTATTTTTGGCACAGCAACTGTCGCCGCGGGCGGCTTGCTCGCCGGCGTCGAACGGCTTTCCCTCGCGGCGTTTGCCGACAACGGGGATCCGGAGGACAATTCCGGACCGGTCAGGATCTTGAAATTCGCGGACGACGGGAAGAGTCTCGGCGCCTTTACGCTGCCAAAAATCCACAAGAGCAAAGTCGAATGGAAGAAGCAGCTCTCGCCGTTGCAATATGACGTCACGCGGCGCGGGGCGACGGAATTCCCTTTTTCCGGCGCGCTCTATGATCAACACGCGGTAGGACTCTATCGCTGTGTGGATTGCGAAAACGCGCTATTCGATTCGAAGGCCAAATTCGAATCGGGCACGGGCTGGCCGAGCTTCTGGGAGCCGATCGCGAAGGAAAATGTGCGCGAGAAAAAAGATTTCAGCATGGGCGTGCTGCGTTCCGAGGTGCTGTGCGCACTTTGCGATGCCCACCTGGGCCACGTCTTCACAGACGGGCCCGAACCCACTGGCCTGCGCTACTGCATGAACTCCGCGGCGCTGCGCTTCATTCCCCGGGAGACACCTAGCCGAGAAAACTCCTGACGGCGGGCATTTGCTCTAGTTAGAGGACGCGAGAACGTCGTCGTAGTAGTTGATGACCGCGCGGCGCGGCTTCGTCTTTAGAGCTTTGAGTGAGACTTTCTGCGAAATCGAAGTGCTTCCCGTCAGGCGCACTCGACCGAGGAATACCATTCTTCCGTCGTCCAACTCCAGGTAAACCGGCACCAACATACGGAACTTGTCGTCCACGCCCGATTGAGCCACGTTTATACTCATGGTTATCGTGTTGTCGGCTCCGGCCTCAAACGAGAAATCCATCTTATAGCTGGGCAATTGTGTCCCATAGACGTATTCATTGAAGAACCAGTCCATTTTTCGATTTCCCTCTATATCCATATCCTGGGACATGTGCTTTTCGACCATGGCTTTGAAGTCTTCGGTCGTGGCAGCTTTGCCGCGGTAGGTCTCGACGAAATCGTGCATGGTCTCCTTGAACCGGTCATCGGCGTTGCGATTGTCGTACATCATCATGCGGATCATGTGCAGGACGTAAGCGCCTTTTGGATAAATGAGGCGGCGGGTGATGCCCCCACCGGTGCGGGAGTTATTGGCGCGGTAGCCCATGGTCAAGGGGCCAACGTCGATGGCCCGGAACCCCTGAGCGTCGCGCTCGAGGAGCAGTTGCCGTTCATCATTCCAGAAGGTGAGGAACTTCTTGGGATCTTTTTCGATCATGCTCAAATACAGGGAGGCGGACATGTCGGCGAATCCTTCGCTCATCCACTGATCGCGGCTCGAACTGAAACCCACGGTGTGCCCCCACCATTGATGTGCAATTTCGTGGGGGGTGACGACCTTCCAGTAGCCGCGGTCGCCCCAATCCATGCCAAGCTGATGACGAACGGTGTTGTCGAAGTAATAGCAGATCGGAATCCACACGAGTCCAGGCCATGATTGGCCGAAGTTGCAAGCGGTCTGCTGGGTGATCTCCAGGTGTTTAAACGAAGATGGGCCGAAGAACCCGTTGTAAAGTTGCTCCGCCAGTTCGCCTTCGGCGAGTGCTTTTTTGTTGAGGCCTGTCGTACTCATCGTGCCCAAGGCCATTCCGGGGCTGCCGGTTTGTCCCGGCAATTCACCGTTGGCAGCCTGCTGCAGGGAGTTGACCCAGTTGGGAGGATCCTCGTTTGCAAATGACCGGATGTCCATCTCCGGCTTCGTGAGCTTTGCTTCCTCAACTCTGAATCTTCCAAAACTAAATCCGGCAACCGTCTGCGGATTCTCACTTTTCCAGACGCTGATATTTTGCCCGCCATCATTGGACTCGCTGACCATCGCACCGGTCGCGGCGATCTTCATGCCTTTAGGAATGCGAAATGTCATGTCGTAGGTGGCATACTCGCCAAACCCCGAGTTCGTGCTATTGGGATACCAATTTTGCCGCGCCACGGGGAAATAGTTGCCTCCACCCTCGTTCGTGACCGCATCTTTCCCGCTATACGTTGTCGTGACACTGAACTTCTCGCCGGCCGCCAGAGGCTTCGGGAGAATTACCGCGAAATCCGCGTCATCGTTCTTGTCCTCCTGGATGAAGGAGAGTGGCTGGCCGTCAGCGGTAACGGACTGAACACGGAGAGAGCGGAACAGGGAGAAAGGGACGACACGCAGCCCGTTGCGGAGCGAGATAAAAGTCGTTGTGGCTTTGCCGGACAGGGCGCCACTCTTTTCGAAGGAAGTGTCGAGCTGGTGATGCTCAATCTGGATGTTCCTGCCAACCGAGTCCTTCGGGTGGGGTACAGTAAAGTTAAACGAAGCCCAGTCGCCCCACTTGTTGTCGTCGTAGGTCCAGAAATCCACTTGTTCAAAATCCTGGTTGGGGTCGAGCGAATAAATCTCTTTGTCGTCGTAGTGCTTACCGTGGATAAAGGCGAGGAATTCCCCTCGTGGAAAGGGGCTCAGTACTTCCGCCAGGAGATCTATTTCAAGATTGTGTTTGATTTTGTGGCGCGTGGTGTTCTGGCTGTCTTTGAGCAGTCCGGCGTCGCAGCTATCGGAGGTAGCCGTACCGGCCTTCTTGACTTCCTCGTAGGTAGAGTCGGTGAAACGAAGGACCAATCTTTCGAATCTTTCGTTGAATTCTTCCTCTTTGGTCAGAAACTTCAAACTCTTGCGCTCGGTTTCCGTGGGAGGCACAAGGAGAAAGACGCCGTCACCGACGAATACTCCGCCGGTCACCTTTCCATTCACCGGTGGAACAAAACAAAACGTGCCCGAATTTAGACGAAACGTGCCCGCGTCACGCTTAAGATCGAAGTTCGTGACACGTACGGCTTCACCGCCTAAGCCCAAGTTGCGGAGAGCTATATAGTTGGGATCGGAGTTCGCGCCGGACTGCGCCCGCGCCGTGGAAATCATGAGCAGAATGACCGCCGCCGCACGAAGAACTATCCCAATGGAACCCAGCGCGTGGTTCACAGACTGATTTTGGCCCAAGCGCATAAGCCCAGCGGAACAGTCTCCAGGCACGATGTTGAAAAAGAAGACACGCCGAAACCGGGCTCCCATGTTTGCCCCCCGATAAATGGCTACTTGAAGAATTATTGCCAGTATAGTCTTAGCACGGTGAATTTAATAGGACAAGAAACGCAAGTGCCCCGGTGAATGGGAACCGCAGCAACTCCTAGATTTCGAGTTTTGTTACACGAACGGTTAACCGACCTGCGCGAGTGCCGCGGATTCAAAAAAATTAGAGACTTAGGGTAGTCTAAGCGGGCGATGATTGCGCCCTATCCAATCGAAGAAGCACGGGAGAAGAAGCGTGCGGCGCTCTTAAGCGTCGGCTCCGCGCTGCTGCTGGTTTCGCTGAAGACGTTTCTCGTCGTTAGGACAGGGAGCTTGGGCGTCCTTTCCGAAGCCTTGCACTCCAGCCTCGACCTGATCGCCGCGATCATCACTTTACTTTCGGTGCGCATGTCCGACCAGCCCGCGGATGAGCGGCATCCCTACGGCCATGGCAAGTTTGAAAACTTTTCCGCGTTTGTAGAGACTGGCCTGCTCGCACTCACGGCGCTGTACATCATTTATGAGGCGTTCGCCCGTTTGTTTTTCAAAACGGTCCACATTCAGCCCAGCATTACTGCGATCCTCGTCCTGCTGGTCGCTTTGTCCATCGATGTGACGCGGGCCCGGGCGTTGCGGAACGTGGCGAAAAAATATTCGAGCGACGCACTTGAAGCGGACGCTCTGCATTTCTCGACCGACGTCTGGAGCACCATCGTGGTTATCTTTGGCATCGGGCTGGTGTGGGCCGGTGAGACCTGGAACGTCCCGTGGCTGGTTTATGCCGACGCCCTGGCGGGCCTCGCCGTCGCGGCCATTGTTTTGTGGGTCGGCGCACAACTCGGCCGGCGAACCCTGGATGCCTTGCTGGACGCCGCACCGGAAGGTTTGCAGCAGGAAATTGCCAGAGCGGTGGCGCGCATGGACGGAGTTCTGGACGTGGATCGCGTGCGCGTACGGCGCGCAGGAAACCGCCACTTCGTCGACGCCACAGTAAGCGTGGCGCGGACGGCCAGCCTCGAACAGGTGCACGCTCTCAGTGACGCCATCGAAAAACGCATCGGGGAGATTGTACCCTCGGATGTTATGGTGCACGCGGAGCCGCGCGCCCCGCAGGGTGAACATCTGTTCGAAGCGATTCGCGCGGTGGCCCAGCGCAAGGGATTGGCCATTCACGATGTCCACGCACTGCAGCAGGATGGCCAGCTTTTCATCGAACTGCATCTTGAAGTGGATGAGAATCTGAGCTTGCGCGAAGCGCATCGCCAGGCGTCAGAATTGGAAGACGAAATCCGCAAGCTGCGGGACGGCTCAACCGAAGTGAACATCCATATCGAGCCGCTCGGCACGCACATCGCGACGCCCGACGCGGGCCTTGGTGAGATCAAGCAGCTTTCGCAGGACATCGAGGAGTTCCTCAACCGCCTGCCCTCGGAATTCGAGGAACTGGTGAATTGCCACGATGTCCGGGTACGCCAGGTGGAGCACCACATCCTGGTGTCCTGCCACTGCACCATGAAGAGCGCGCTGCCCATCACCCAGGTCCACGATGTGACCGCGGCGCTGGAGAACCGCGTGAAGGAAATGTTTCCGCGGATTTACCGGGTGACGATTCACCCCGAGCCTGTCGAAGAGCGCTGAAGTATTATCCGCCGGGAGCCGCAGCGTACGCGTCATACTTTCGTCCCGCCAGCGCCACCGCGCCCAGTGCGATCAATGCGGGGAAACATTCCAGCAGATAACGCGGCTCCGGC
>Ga0210409_10008680_pt1 | contig 10328 bp, 7 predicted proteins | sample IncBWH17MmetaG_FD_161649 | JGI IMG/M metagenome (GOLD analysis project Ga0210409, IMG submission 161649) | Forest soil microbial communities from Barre Woods Harvard Forest LTER site, Petersham, Massachusetts, United States - Inc-BW-H-17-M | ecosystem: Environmental > Terrestrial > Soil >...
GCAGCCGCGCGGTCGCCGGCGCCTTCGATGAGAGCGTGCTCGGAACAAGAGACCGCGCCGGAATCCCGATGCGCGAAGCGCTCATCGAATTTGGTCTGGACCCCGACCATATTGGCGCGGCCGCGCGCAAGCGACGCGAGCTGCACGCCTATATCGAACTGCACATCGAACAGGGACCGGTGCTGGAAGCCCAAAACCTGCCGGTCGGCGTCGTGACCGCGATCGCAGGCGCAACGCGTCTTGCGGCGAGACTGACGGGCGTGGCCGGCCACGCCGGTACCGTGCCGATGCGGTTGCGGCAAGATGCGCTGGCCGGCGCCGCCGAATGCATCGGTACGATCGAGGAATTTTGCCGGACCGACGAAGGCGGGCTGGTCGGCACCGTCGGCTATATCCACGCCATGCCCGGCGCGACCAATGTCATACCGGGGCAGGTGTCGTTCACGATCGATATCCGCGCGCCGACCGACGCGCACCGCAAGCGCGCAGTGGCCGACATCGTCCGGCAGATCGAAAACATAGCAAAGCGCCGGAAGCTGTCGCTGCAGCTCGACGTTACCCACGACAACCGCACCGTGCCCTGCGCGCCGTGGCTGAAGCAACAGGTAGCGGAAGCAATCAGCGGCGAGGGGTTTGGCGTGTTCGAACTGCCGAGCGGCGCAGGGCACGACGGCATGGCGATGATCGATATCGCCGATGTCGGCATGGTGTTCGTGCGATGCCGCGGCGGCATCAGCCACCATCCCGACGAGCATGTCGAACTCGCGGACGTCGACGCCGGCGCCCGCGTGCTGCTGCGGCTGATCGAGAATTTTCGTCCGCGGGATGCGGCCCAGTCGAATTCAGGTTGATGCTGGTTCGGGGAGACCATCGGATGTCGTCAGGACTGGAAAAGGCGTTGCTGTTCGACATCGACGGCACGCTGGCTGACACGGACGCGCTGCATTTGGAAGCGTTCAATCTGGTGTTGGGCCCTCGCGGCCATGTCTTTGATCACGGACGCTTTACGAGAGAGCTTCAGGGTTTTTCAGCCGCCTTCATCTGTGAGAGATTTTTGGCGAATGAACCGCCAGATCGTCAGGTGGCCATCATGGAAGAGAAGGAAAGCGCCTTCCGTGACCTCGTTTCTGGAAAAATCAAGCCGACGCCAGGGTTGATGGCGCTTCTCACCCGCGCGGACCAGGCAAATGTTCCGATGGTCGCGGTTACCAACGCCCCGCGTTTGAATGCCGAAATGCTGCTCGCCGGACTTGGCATCATGCACCGGTTCAAGGCCGTCGTGATCGGCGAAGAGCTTCCGCACGGCAAGCCGCATCCGATGCCATACCTGGAAGGGTTGCGTGCGGTGAACGCCGCCGCCAATTTGTCCCTGGCGTTCGAAGATTCGCGCTCCGGCATTAAGTCTGCGTCTGCTGCCGGCATTGCAACTGTCGGAATACGGACGAGCCTCAGCCATGCCGATATGGTCGAAGTGGGCGCGCTCTTGACGGCCAAGACCTTTGATGATCCGGATTTGATCAAATTGGTCGCGGTGACGATGAATTGGTGACGCCCATCTTTGCAGCCTCCGCCTTCACGCCCTAGCCGGCCGTCACGTCGACCAGTTCGGCGCCGTCGAGCACTTGCTTCGCCTTGGCGTGGTCGAGATCGCCTTCCCAGGCAGCGACGACGACGGTGGCGACGCAATTGCCGATCAGATTGCCGAGCGCGCGCGCCATGCCGATGAACCAGTCGACCGAGAGCACGAGCACCAACCCGATCGCGGGAATGGAGGGCACCGCGTTCAACGTCGCCGCCAGGATCACGATGGCCGAGCCGGGAACGCCGTGCGCGCCCTTGGAGGTGATTAACGATACTCCCAACACCAGCAGCAGATCGCCGAACGACAGCGGCGTGTTGGTCGCCTGCGCGATGAACACCACGGCCAGCGTCAGATAGATCGAGAACGCATCGAGGTTGAAGGAATAGCCGGTGGGGATGACCAGGCCGACCACGGAATCTTTGACCCCGAGCCGCTCGAGCTTGCGCATGATCTGCGGCAGCACCGCGTCGGAGGAGGCGGTGGCGAGCACGATCGTCAATTCCTCGCGCAGGTAGCCCAAGAACTTGAGGATATTCAGCCCGGCGAGCGCCATGACGCTGCCGAGCACGCCGAGAACGAAGATCGCGACCGAGACGTAGAACAGTGCGACCAGCGAGATCAGTTGCTTGAGCGAGCCGACGCCATATTTTCCGACGGTATAGGCGACCGCGCCGAGCACGCCGAGCGGTGCGACGCGAACGATCAGCCCCATCGCGCGGAACAGCACGGTCGACACCGCGTCGATCAGGGAGCCGATGCGTTCGCCCTTTTCTCCGCCGACCAGCGCGAGGCTAACTCCGAAGAGGATGGCGAAGAACAAGACTTGCAGCACGTCGTTGCGCGACAGCGCGTCGAAGGAGGTCGTCGGGATGATGTTCATCAGGAAGCTGCCGATGCCTTCGCCCTTCAGCTTTTGCGCGTTGCCGGCATAGTTCGAGAGCGCTTTCGCATCGAGCGTCGACGGATCGATGTTCATGCCGTGGCCGGGGCCGAACAGATAAGCCAGCAACAGGCCGACGACGAGGGCGACCGTCGTCATCACCTCGAAATAGACCAGCGCCTTGACGCCGACCCGCCCGACCTTTTTGAGGTCGCCGGCGCCCGCGATGCCATGCACCACCACGCAAAACACGATGGGTGCCACGATCATCGAAATCAGTTTCAAAAATGCGTCGCTGAAAATCTTCAAGCCGACGGCAAAATCGGGCACGGCCATGCCGAGCACGATCCCGAGCAATAGCGCCGCGAGCACCTGGACGAACAGCGAGGTATAGAGCGGCTTTCGCGCAACCGGCGCAGTGGTGATGATGGTCGCCATCGAACGATCCCCCCAGGTTCAGGACATCTTGGGCCGCAAACTAGCAAACAAACGAGCAACAAGCGTGCCAACGTCACCCCGCCGCCCGCAAAACGCTGTTGAAGAAAGCGCTGAAATACAAGGCGTTTTATCGTCCCTTGGCATGCCGTTTGCTTGAGATTGACGTGGGCCTCTGCAGCGCCGTAGCTTTGACGCGTCGCAAAAAGACGCTCGCCAAGGGCTGCAGGAGAGGCCTGCGAAGTCGAATTCTTCGAAATCTTCAAAAATCTTCAAAAACAGGAGTTGCTTAGATGCCGACAAATCTCACGCGCCGCCAAGCTCTTGCACTTCCCGCCGGGATCGCTTTGGGCAGCCTCGTTGGGCGCCCCGCGACGGCAGCGGAACCTGTCAAGATCGGACTGGTCGCAGCACTTTCCGGACCGTCCGCAAAGTCGGGCGAGGGGATCACCCGCGGGCTTACCATTGCAATTGACGAGATCAACGCGCGCGGCGGCGTCTTGGGCGGACGCATGCTGGAGCTGGTCCGCCGCGACGACGAGTCCAATCCCGCCAAGGGACAGACCGCCGCGCGGGAGCTGATCGACAAGGAGGGCGCCGCCATCCTGTTTGGCGGCATCGACAGTCCTGTCTCGCTGGCGATCGTGCCACTGGTAAACGCCGCGCACGTGCCGTTCATGGGGGTGTGGGCCGCAGCGACCAATATCACGCGCAACAGCGCCAATCCAAACTACGTGTTTCGAGTTTCGGCGGTTGACGTTCTGGTCGACCGCGCGCTGGTCAAACATGCGATGGCTACCTTCGGTGCGAAGACGCCCGGGCTGATACTGGTCAACAACGGCTGGGGCGAATCCAACTTCGCTGGGCTGACGGCGGCTGCCGCAGCGGCGGGCATCAAGCTCGCAGGCGCGGAAAAATTCGACGACAAGGATGTCGACATGACCCCGCAACTGCAACGGCTGCGCGACGCCGGAGCGGACAGTTTGATCCTGGTCGGCAACGCGGCGCCGGGCGCGCAAGTCGTGAAATCGCTGCAGCGTTCCGCCTGGACCGTGCCGGTGGTCTCGCACTGGGGCATTTCGGGGGGACGCTTCCCGGAGCTCGCGGGATCCTGGGCGGGCAAGGTGCACTTCGTCCAGACCTATAGCTTCTTCGGATCGCAGAACGACGTCGGCAAGCGTGTGCTTGCGGCCTTGATGGCGAAATATCCTGATATCAAAGGTCCCGGTGACGTCACCCCGCCGGTCGGTGTCGCCAATGCCTATGATGCGATGCAGTTGACGGCGCTTGCGCTCGCCAAGGCCGGTTCGACCGATGGCGACAAGCTGCGCGAGGGCTTTCTGGCCATCGACGCCTATCAGGGCTTGATCAAGAACTACACCAAACCCTTCACGGACGAGAACCACGACGCCTTGAACGAAAACGACTACGTCATGGTCCGCTACAATGGAGACCAGATCGAGCCGATTACCGGCTGACCAATGCTGGCGACCGCACTTGTCTCGGGGCTCGGTCTCGGCAGCATCTATGGCCTGATCGCACTTGGCTTCACCTTGACGTTTGCCGTTTCCGGGACGGTAAATTTTGCGCAAGGCTCGTCGGTGATGCTGGGGGCGGTGATTTGCCACGCCCTGGCGGTCGGAATGCACTGGCCGATGATCGCTGCGGCACCTGCGGCACTCGCAGCCTGCGCGATCTGGGGCCTCGTCGTCGAGCGCGTCGCGGTTCGGCCGTTCGTTACACGCGGCACGAATTCCTGGCTGATGGCGACGGTGGCGCTCGGGATCGTGCTCGACAATTTGGTGATGGTGCTGTTCGGCAAGGAACCGCGCGCGCTTCCGTCCGTGTTGGCAGACGAGCCCTGGGTGATCGGCAAGGTCGGCATTTTCCCGTTGCAGATTTTGATCCCGGCGGTCGGATTGGGATTGGCCTTTCTGGTCCACCTCGGGATGCACCGGACCGGGCTTGGGTTGAAATTGCGCGCGGCCGTCGATCATCCGGACGCCGCGCGGCTGATGAGCATCGACGTAACCCTGCTCATCGCCGTTACGTACGCGGCCGCCGCCCTTCTTGCCGGAATCGGCGGCATATTGATCGCGCCGCTGTACAACGTCGCCTACGACATGGGGACGTTGTTCGGCATCAAGGCGTTTGCGGTTGCGATCCTGGGCGGCCTCACCAATCCCTGGGGCGTCGTGATGGCGGGACTGGCCTATGGCCTTGTCGAAGCCTGCGCCACCACTTGGCTTGGATCGAGCAGCACCCAGATCGTCACGTTTACCGCCGTGATCGCGGCGCTGGCGCTGGCGCCGTCCGGATTGTTCGGTGGCCGGACCAAGGTGCGCGTATGAAGGCCATCGGCTTTGTCGCAGCGCTGGCGCTGATGATCGGCGCGGCGGCAACCTGTCTGCTCGCGCCCGGATACTACGGATACCTCTTGGGGACGTTGGCGACCACGGCGCTGGTTGGCGTCGGGCTCAACGTGCTGCTTGGGCTCGCCGGTGAAGTATCGCTCGGCCAGGGCGGGTTCTTGGCGCTCGGCGCCTATGGCGTGGGGATCCTCACGACCAAGGCCGGTTTGGGTTTTTGGGAAGCGTTGCCGCTCGCGGTAGCGATGGTCGTCGTGATAGCGGCGCTGCTCTCGATCCCCGCGCTTCGTGTCACCGGCCCTTATCTCGCCATGGTCACGATTGCCTTCGGCTTCATCGTCGAGTCCGTCTCGATTGAGTGGCGCGATCTGACCGGGGGTTCGAGCGGCCTCACCGGGATTCCGGCACCGTTCAATACCGGCGGCACGGCATTACTGGCCTGCGGTTTCTGCGCGCTTGCGCTGGCCGCGTTTTTCGCTTTCGCGCGAAGTCCGCTCGGCCTCGCCATGCAAGCAACCGCATCGGCGCCGGCGGCCGCGCGCAGCATCGGGATAGGCCCGCTGCCGGTGCGCACGGTGGCCTTTGTTTTGGCCGCCTCGACGGCTGGTCTCGCCGGCGGATTGCAGGCGGCGCTGACCGGCTTCATTGCGCCGAGCTCATTTCCGTTCTCGCAGTCGATCTTGTTTCTCCTGGTGGTCGTTCTCGGCGGCGCTGGTCGCACGCTGGGCCCGCTGGTCGGGTCGGCAATCGTGGTGCTGCTGCCGGAGCTATTGGCCGGCCTCGCGGAGTATCGTCTGCTGTTCTTCGGGGCCGGTCTGTTGATCGTGCTTTGGGTGGCTCCGGGAGGGATCGCCGGTGCGATCGCCCGATTTGCGATGCCGGGTAAGTCGGCGTCCAGCGCTGCGCCGAATGCCGACCTCGCGCTCGCCCACATTGCGCGCTCCGGCGGCAATCTCGTAGCCGAAGGCGTTCGCGCCGCGTTTGGCGGCGTGGTCGCGGTCGCCGGCGTCGATTTGAAAGCGCCGTCCGGCCGCGTGACCAGCGTGATCGGCCCGAACGGCGCGGGCAAGACCACGCTGCTCAATCTTGTCAGCGGCTTTCAGCCCCCGAATGCCGGCACGGTCAGTGTCGAAGGCCGCGACATTACCGGCAAGCCCGCTTATGAAGCCGCGCGCAACGGACTGGCCCGCACCTTTCAGACCGCGCAACCCTTCGGAAATCTGAGCGTGCTGGACAATGTCCGCCTTGGCCTGCTCCGCGGGGCGTGGCGAGGCGAAGCCCCAATGGAGCTGGCACGCGCGCTGCTTGCCTTGGTCGGCTACTTTGGACCGGACGACCGGCTTGCCGCCACGCTATCGCATGTCGATCGGCGTTTACTCGAGATCGCGCGCGCACTCGGCACCGCACCCGTCGTGCTTCTACTCGATGAACCGGCGGCGGGCCTCGATGATGCGGATACGCTAAAGCTAGCCGCCTTGCTTCAACGCCTGGCCGGGGCCGGCCTCGCCATTGTGCTGGTCGAGCATGACATGACGCTCGTGATGGCGATCTCCGACGAGATCGTGGTGATGGACGCCGGTCGGCGCATCGCCGCTGGCGCGCCGGCGGCCGTGCGCGCCGATCCTGCGGTCAAGGCGGCCTATCTCGGCGGCATTGCGTCGGCTCGGCCCGTTGCGCCGCGGAAAGCCGGTTCGGTCTTGCTCGACGTGCGCGGGCTTGCCGCGGGTTATGGGTCCCTCGAGGTGCTCGACGAGATCAGCCTGCAGGTGGGGCGCGGAGAAACCGTCGCGATACTCGGCCCTAATGGCGCCGGCAAGTCGACGCTGATGAAATCCCTAAGCGGTCTGCTCCGTCCGGTCACAGGAAGCATAAACCTTGATGGTGTCGAACTGGCGCGCCTTCCGGCGCACCTCGCGGCGCGCAAAGGCTTGATCCTTGTTCCCGAAGGCCGGCAGGTATTTCCGCATCTGTCTGTCGCCGAGAACCTGCGGCTTGGCGCGACCCGTCGCAGCGATTTCGATCCGGCCGAGATTGAGTCCATGCTGGATCGGTTTCCGCGGCTGCGTCCTCGCCTGCATACCGCCGCGGGGTTGCTGTCAGGTGGCGAACAGCAGATGCTTGCGGTCGCGCGCGGGCTGTTGGCGCGGCCCGATATTCTGCTGCTGGACGAACCGTCGCTGGGTTTGGCGCCCGCGGTTGCGGCGGAATTGTTTGGACAGTTCATGCGCTTGCGGGAAGCCGGCATGACTTTGCTGATCGTCGACCAAATGGCGGACCATGTGCTTGCGATCGCCGATCGGGGTTATGTGCTCGGAGGCGGCTGTGTGGTGAAGCAAGGCAGTGCCGCGGAGCTGCGCGGGGCCGTATTGGACGATGCCTATCTGGGCGCCCGTCCGGCAGCGGTGAATTGATGGACCTCGTCATTCGCAACGCCTGCATGTTGCAGGAGAGCGAGCTTCGCGTCGTCGATATCGGCATTGTCGGCACGACGATTGCGGCCGTCTCGGAAGCTTTGCAAGCTGACGCAAGAGAATTGGATGCCCAAGAACTAGATGCTGGAGGCTGCCTCGTGATCCCCGGCCTGATCGAGACGCATATCCATCTCGACAAGACCTGCATCCTCGACCGTTGCCGGATCGAAGAAGGCACGGTTGCCGAGGCGGTTCGGGAAACCGCGGCAGCCAAGCGCAATTTTACAGTCGAGGACGTTTACGCGCGCGGCAAGCGCACGTTAGAGCGCTGCATCGTCAATGGCACGACGCGCATGCGCACCCATGTCGAGCTCGATCCGGGCATCGGAATGATCGGTTTCGAAGCGGTCGAGCGACTCGCGCGCGATCATGCCTGGGCAATGGATATAGAGCTGTGCGTGTTCCCGCAGGAAGGGCTCACCAACAATCCGGGCACGGAGGAGCTGTTGATCGAGGGCTTGCGCAGGGGCGCACGGGCGATCGGCGCCGTTCCTTATTTCGACGCCGATCCGCGCGGCCAGATCGACCGGATCTTTGCGATCGCACGCGACTTCGATGCGGAAATCGATATGCATCTCGACCTCGCCGAGACCACGCAGGGGATGCAGATCGAATATGTCTGCCGCAAGACCGAGGAATACGGTTGGGGTGGCCGGGTTGCGGTCGGACACGCCACGCAGATGTCGCTGCTCCCTCCCGATCGCCTCAGTGCGATCGCGGCGCAGTTGGCCTCGGCCGGCGTCGCCGTGACGATATTGCCGTCGACCGATTTGCACCTGATGGGCCGCAGCCACGATCATGCGGTCCCGCGCGGCGTCGTGCCGGCGGAACCGCTGCGGAAGGCGGGCGTGACCTGCTCGATCTCGACCAACAATGTTTTAAATCCCTTCACGCCTTACGGCGACGGCTCGCTGATCCGGATGGCGAACCTCTATGCCAATGTTTGCCACGTGTCGCGGCCATCAGACCTCGCCGGATGCCTCGACATGATCACCGGTGCCGCGGCGCGGCTGATGCGGCTAGAGGACTATGGCATCGCGGTCGGCGGACCGGCCGATCTCGTCTGTCTGGATGCGCGCAATCCCGCCGATGCAATCGCAACGCTCGCGCAGCCGCTCTGGGGCATCAAGCGCGGCCGGATGTCCTTCACCCGGTCTCGTCCCCAGCTTTATCCCCCGGAAGGCTAGTCGCGCCGTGGCTGGCGGCGCCCAGTGCCGGCACAGGGTCAATTATCGCCAGCGCCGGCGCCAGCCGCGTCTATAGCCCCAACCGCCGCCAACCAGCCGAAGGATCAACAGAAGGACGACGGCTCCAATGAAGGCGTTCAGAATTAGAGCAACGATTCCCTGCCCGAGGTGAATACCAAGTCGCGGCAACAGCCAGTCGCCGATCAATGCGCCAACCAGACCGACCAGCAAATCACCGATTAATCCAAAACCACCGCCCTCCATGACCCTGCCGGCGAGCCATCCGGCAACAATGCCAACGACAATGATAACCAGGAGACTTTGAGCGGACAGGTGCATGATCTTGCTTCCAGCGAGAGGATCGCTACTCCAATGCGCATCGATGAGAATAGTTCCATTGACAAGGCTTTCATTGGCAATGTCCGCTCTGTCCCCCCGACGCTGGGATCAAGTTGGCGGAAGCAATTCCGCCGGCGACGGTGGCAAAAAAGCCCGGTCACCGGGGAGAGCACGCTATAAGCCGTAAACCATTGCGCAGGAAACGCCGGACTGCTCGGTGAACCTGTGGTGACTTGCTCGTGTGCTTTCTTACTTTCGCACGCGAGGCTGCGGGTGCGACTGCGCATCCGGTGTTTCCTGCGCCCTCTGTTATCGAGGGCAACTTCATGCATCACTCGGGCGCTATCGGCGCCGCGACACCGCGAAGCCGTATTTGGACGCCGTCATTGCGAGGAGCGCTTGCGACGAAGCAATCCATGGCTCCTCGTTTGCGGCACGATGGATTGCTTCGCTAGCGCTCGCAATGACGGTGTCCGCGTCTTGGCTGTTTGAAAATCGAATACGAAATTGGGCCCGGATCGGCGGCCCTCGTCATTCCGCGGCTTTGGCGGTCTTGCCGAACACGCGGGTGGGGGCCGGGAAGCCGCAAGAGGTGCCGTCGGTCACCTTGACCTGGTCCTCCCACGGCAGGCGGAAGGTGCCGGCCACCATGTCCTGCATGAAGGTATAGGGACAATCCATCGCGCCGCCTTTCACCGCGACAAAGCCGCGGTGCCACAACTGGTAGATATTGTTCTCGACGCCCCAGTTGATCCGCGCTTCGCGCACGAGATCGGGGCGGACTTCGGCGGTGATGATCTCGTCGGCGCGACCGGTCGCTCCATGAGCGATGATGCTGCCGTCGAAATTCACGATCATGCCTTCGCCCATGGAATCGAACGAACCGTCGGAGCCGCACATGCAGACATTGGCGGTGACCATCAGATTCTGGAACGCATTGGCCTGATTGGTGAAACGCCAGCTTTCGCGGATCGGCGCGGTGTAGCCGGCGGTGCGGATCATGATTTCGGCGCCCTTGTAGGCGCATTCGCGCGCCATCTCCGGGAACATGCCGTCGTGGCAGAT
>Ga0210409_10008683_pt1 | contig 10325 bp, 10 predicted proteins | sample IncBWH17MmetaG_FD_161649 | JGI IMG/M metagenome (GOLD analysis project Ga0210409, IMG submission 161649) | Forest soil microbial communities from Barre Woods Harvard Forest LTER site, Petersham, Massachusetts, United States - Inc-BW-H-17-M | ecosystem: Environmental > Terrestrial > Soil >...
CATCCTGGCGGAGTTGCTCGGATGGCCGCACGCAACCATCATCATGCAGATCGAGAAGAGTGAGAGCGGGATTCGCGTGAAGCGAGAACTCGAAGCAGGTTATTTCCAGTTCGTCGATATGCCGACGCCGGCGGTGCTCACGATTCAGTCGGGCATCAACAAGCTCCGGTACGCTACGCTGATCGGCATCAAGCAGGCGAAGAACAAGCCGCTGCGCAAGGTGTCGCTGGCCGAGGTGCAGTCTGCGCTGGGCGAGAATCTGCAGAAGATTGAGAAGTTGTACATCCCGCAGAAGACAAAGAAGACGGAGCACATTGAAGGGACGCCGGCCGAGATTGCAAAGAAGCTGGTAGACAAGCTGCGGAATGAGTTGAGAGTTTTGTAAGTGTGGCGCGGGCACTCTTGCCCGCGAGCCGAGCTTCGCTCGGCGGACAGCCGAGGCGGCTGTCCCCACATTGTTTTTAGCTAGAAGCTAGAAGCCAGGAGCTAGGAGCTAGCAGCTGACTTTATGACCGATACGATTCTCGTCGTCGTCGAACAGCGCGAACGTAAGTTGAATCGCGTCTCGTGGGAAACCATCACTGCCGGGCAGGCGATTGCCGCTGCGACCGGATGGGCGCTGGAAGCTGCCGTCGTGGGCAGCGGAGCCGCGTCTATTGCCGGGGAAGTTGCGGCGAAGAAAGTTGCGAAAGTGTATGCGATCGAGTCGGCGAAGCTCGAGCCTTACACTCCCGACGCGTTCGCTGCTGCGCTGAAACAATTCGTGACGTCGAAGCGGCCCAAGCTCGTGCTGATGCCGCATACGTACCAGGTGCGCGATTTCGTACCCAAGCTGGCGACTGCGATGGGCCGGACGGTCATCAGCGACTGCATTGGGTTCAAGCACGAAGGCGGCAAGCTGGCGTTCACGCGGCAGATGTTTCAGGGCAAACTTGCCGCCGATGTCAGCTTCACCAGCGACGCTCCGTGGTTCGTGACATTTCAGAACGGATCATTTCGCGGGGACAAGGCCGAGGCTGGCGCAAGCGCGGCTTCGGTTGAAACCGTGAACGTCGAAATCGCAGACGGAGTGATTCGCAACAAGCCGCAGGACGTGTTCAAGGAAGCCAAGCAGGCAGTCGACCTTACGCAGGCGGAAGTGATCGTCGCTGTTGGGCGAGGCATCAAAGAGCAGAAGAATATCGAGATCGCGACGCAGTTGGCCGACGCACTCGGCGGAGATCTAGCGGCCTCGCGTCCGATTTGCGATTCGGGATGGTTGCCGATGGATCGTCAGATTGGATCGTCAGGACAGACGGTCGCTCCCAAGCTGTACCTGGCTTTGGGCATAAGCGGCGCGATTCAGCACATCGTCGGCATGAAGGGTTCGCGAGCAATCATCGCCGTGAACAAGGATTCCGAGGCGCCGATTTTCGAAATCGCTGATTACGCTATTGTTGGTAATTTGTTCGACATCGTTCCGCCACTGATTGAGGAAGTGAAGAAAGCGAAAGCTGGAGGATAACTTCCTCTCCGCGGATCAACGCGGATAAACGCAGATCCAAAATCGAAATTGAGCCGTTGTTTGATCCGCGTTCATCCGCGTGAATCCGTGGCCAAGAAGTTGTTGGGTTCGAAATCAAATGCTCGTCTTCCGCAAACCAATTGAAGGCGTTGAGCGGCCGCAGATGCCGGCTGATGTAGTGATCGTCGGTGGCGGGCCGGCTGGGATGGCTTGTGCCTTGCGGCTCTCGCAGTTGATCGATGCGCACAACACCGCGCATCCGGATTCACAGCTCAGCAAAGAAAACATCTACGTCCTCGAGAAGGCGCGTGAGGTCGGACAGCACTGTCTCTCGGGGGCCCTGCTCGATCCTCGCGCGATTGCGGAGTTGCTTCCTGACTTCAAGAGAGATGCACCGCTCGACGCTGAGGTCACGAAGGAAGCGGTTTACTTCTTTACCAAGAAATCGAAATTCAAATTCCCGATTACGCCGCCGTTTCTGCGGGACCACGGCAACTATGTCATCTCGCTGAATAGGTTCGTGAAGTGGCTGGGCGGCAAGGTCGAAGAAACTGGGATCACTGTGTTCACCGGGTTTGCCGGGTCCGAGCTTTTGTTCGAGGGCGATCGCGTGGTTGGCGTTCGCACCGACGACAAGGGCGTCGACAAAGAAGGACATCCCAAGTCGAATTTCGAGCCCGGGTACGATCTGCGGGCGAAGATCGTGATTCTCGCCGAGGGTCCGCGGGGATCACTGACCAAGGACCTGATTCGAAAGTTCGATCTGGCGAAGGACGCGAATCCGCAGACTTTCGGTGTGGGCGTGAAGGAGCTCTGGGAAGTGCCTGCGGGGCGCATGGCGCCGGGTGAAGTCATCTACACCATGGGATGGCCGCTCACGACGAAAGAATACGGCGGCGCCTGGATTTACGGCTCGAAAGACAACATCGTTTCGCTTGGCTTTGTGACCGGGCTCGACTACGGAGATCCGCGGCTCGATCCGCAGCACGTGCTGCAGGAGTTCAAGAAGCATCCGTTCGTCTCGAAGCTGCTCGAGGGCGGCAAGATGATCCGCTACGGCGCGAAGGCGATGCCTTACGGCGGCTGGTGGGCGATTCCCCCAGTGGCGGGCAACGGATGGATGATCCTTGGCGACTCGGCCGGCTTCCTCAATTCGGCGCGGCTCAAGGGAATTCATCTGGCGATCAAGAGCGGCATGCTCGCGGCTGAGACCGCGTTCGATGCTCTCAAGAAAGATGATTCGTCGGCGGCTTCCCTCGGCGAGTTCCAGAAGAAAGTGGAATCGAGCTGGATCAAAGAAGAACTCTGGAGAGTCCGCAACCTGCACCAGGGGTTCGAGCACGGCATGTTCGCCGGGATGTTCCACACTGGGTTGCAGATGATCACCGGCGGACGCGGGTTGCGTAATCGGTATCCGGCGACACCTGGGTATCAGCGGATGAAGAAACTGAGCGACTTGCCCGCTGACGGCGGCGCTGAGGCTCACATGCTGGGTCCGGCGAAGGGCGATGGCAAGATCACCTTCGACAAGCTTACCGATCTTTATCATTCAGGCACGAAGCATGAAGAAGATGAGCCGGCGCACCTCGTCATTCGCGACACGAATGTGTGCAACGAGCGCTGCGTGAAGGAGTACGGCAGTCCTTGCCAGAATTTCTGTCCGGCGAATGTCTACGAGATGGTGGATGATTCGAGCCAGCCGAATGGGAAGCGTATCAGCTTGAATCCCTCGAACTGCGTGCACTGCAAGACCTGCGATATTGAGGATCCGTACCAGATCATCAACTGGGTGCCTCCGGAAGGCGGGGGCGGGCCGAACTACGACGGGATGTGACGCGGCAACTTCTTTGCCACAGATTCACTCGGATCACGCGGATCAATCAAATTCAAGAATCGCAGGTCCTGTCTACTCTGGACGGCCCGTGTAGTGTTCCGTAGAGTGCACATGCTCGTGATCTTCTACCGATTCCAGGTGCGTGATGACCTCGGCGGGCTTGCCTAGTTCAACGGGCAAGCGTTCTTCCAGGGCAGTCGCGAGGCGATGTGCTTCTCCTACGGCGGTTGCGTGGGGAAACAGCAGGTGTACTTCGATGATCTCGCGGTATCCCGTGGTGCGGTAGCGGACACCGTGGTAGTGAATGCCGAGTTCGCCGCAGATGGCGTCCAGTTTGTCGCGAATCTGCTTTCCGGTTTGCGGGTCGGAATAGTCGAGTAACCCAACCGCGGAACGCCAGGCCAGGCGTCCTCCGGACCAGAGAATATTCACGGCGATTGCGATGGCGACGAGCGGATCGAACGGCTTCCACCGGGTCAGCATCACCAGACCCAGTCCAGCGACCACGCCGAAACTCGTGTAGCTGTCGGTGAGTACATGTTTACCGTCGGCTTCGAGGATAAGCGAGTGCGTGCGTTTTCCGACGCGCAACAGATACCAGCCCAGCCAGGCGTTCAACAAACCCGCTCCGACGAGCAGCAATGCTCCTGAACCGAGATGCTCGAGAGGCAGCCCTGCCAGCCATTTCTCGATGGCTTCGACGAGGATCCAGATTGCGGCGACAACAATCATGGCGCCTTCAAACCCGGCGGAGAAAAATGCGATGCGCTCGAATCCGTAGAGGAATGTCGGGGCCGCCGGCTTGGTGCTCAGGCGCAGGCTGAACGCGGCGAACGCCACGGCGATGACGTGCACCACGGATTCCGCGAAATCGGAAAGGATGGCGGCTGATCCGGTGACGTAGTACGCGACGGACTTTCCCAGCAGCATCACTACGCCGACAGCCAGCGACATGCGCATGGCAAAGCGGGCGGCGCACAGTTCGCGCTCATCGCGAGAGAAGGCTGCACCTTGAGAGATTGGCGCTGTGATGGAGTCAGACACGGCGTTCCACGAATGCCATATCGTCACACGGGGCACGAGTGTGGAATGTGACTGTAATCACATAGAACTAACTATGTAGGAATCGGTGCGGCGAAAGTTTTGTGAATTCCAGGCAAGAGTTCGCCCCGGAGGAGATCCATCATTCGCACGACACAACTATTGCACCGTTAATGTCGCCGTCGCGGTGAACTGAGTTGTACCGCTTGTGTATGTCGCCGTCAGAGTGGGAGTCGACCCGATCGCCGCCCCTGCCCCCGCTGTAACGGTCTCGGGACTTACGTTCTGAGTGAGAGTGAAATTCGTGGGGTCCGAGATGGTCCATGCTACTTGAGAGCTGACGTCGACTTGGGTGCTCTGATTCGCCACGTTGGCCATCGCTTGGAATGTAGCAGTGCCCCCGTTGCTCTTGATATTGGAGGTAGTGGGCGTGATTACGATGCCGGTCACGTTGGTCAGAGTGATGTTGACGGTCGTTTGGCCGCTCACGGTACCCAATTGAGCAGTAATCGTTGGTGTGCCTGCGGCGACACCCTTTACCACTCCAGTGTTGGTGACAGTGGCTATCGTGTTATCAGAGGACTGCCACGTGATTCCCGACTTGCTGGTGACGTCCCCCGTGCTGCTATCGCTGAAGGTGGCAGTCGCCGCCATCTGTTGGGTGGAACCGACAGGGATGTTCACGTTGGATGGGCCAACGGTGATGCTGCTAACCGTAGGATTTACAAAGAACCCCTTGCAACTCACGGCGAAGGCTAAGCTAAGAAGCACGGCGAACGAGCCGATCAGTTTCAATTTCTTGGCAGACATGTTTTCTGGGACTCCTTGGGCCGCCGGTTCAGGGGCTGGGGGTGCGATCCTGTGTCTAAATTGTAGCAGAGAAGAAATTTCATTCGAATTACACTTCCGTGCCATGACCCCGGGATCGTTACTGCCATAGAACGCTGGCTGCAGGGGCCCTTGCGCGATTTCTGATGTAGAGCCAAGCCACTGAAAATGTGGGGACCGCCGCCTTCGGCTGTCCGCGGAGCGAAAGCTCCGCAAGGTCTTGATTTAGTCAAAGCCATCTCCAGCTCAAGCTATCCAACATGCCCCCAAAGCCGGGCTGCGCCCGGCGGACAGCCGATGGCGGCTGTCCCCATATTCCTTCCTGCCAAGGCTTAGAACCCCTTGCCGTGATGAGGCGCCGGGGGAGGCGCGTGGTGCTGAGCCGGCGGGCTGGAGTGCTGCTGCGGCGCCGGATGTGGTGCCTGCCGTTGTGGCGCTGCCTCGTGATGGTGTTGGGGTGGCCGGCTGTCGTTGGTGCTGCCCTGATTGCGGTTGTAATTCTCGTCGCTTCGTCCGTTTCCCGGGTTGTTTTTCGCCGGCGGAGTAAAGGGGCGGAAGCCCTCATTGGATCGGGCTTTATTGTTACTGCCGTTATTGTTGCCGGTGTTCATGCGGTTCCCGGCATTCGAGTTTCCGCGGTTGGCAGGCGCGTTCACCCGCGCCTCTTTCGGCGACATGGCGGGTGCATGATATTCGCCGCCGGCAGCCCGAGCCGGAACCACGGCATGGCGGCTGAAGTCTCCGGGCCGCGCCGTGGCGGCGATTGCCGGACGCCCGTGATTCTGGGACGCGAGGTTCTCGCGGTTCCCGGCGGCCGCGCGCTCGTGCTGGCTCTGAACGCCAAGCGGGGCGGTGTGCCGCTCGCGTCCGTACTCTTGTTCCTGATGGGTGGGCCGGGCCTGCACGCCACCCGTTCCGCCGTTGAAACTGGTCGTCGATCGATTATTGACAACTACCGTCCGGTTGTAGACGTTGGTCACATTCGTGACGCTGACATTCGTGACGGAGCGGTTGTAGTAGAACGCACCGCCGCGCCATTCGCCGCCCACAAAGCCGACGCCGCCGTAGCCGAATCCGTAATTAATCCCGCCGTAGAAGCCGACGTGTGGCCCCCAGTATCCGGCATGCCAAGCGTAGAATCCGCCACCCCATCCCCAGTAGCCGGGAGTCCACAAGAGACCAACCGGGGCGACCACCCACGTTCCTGGGACCCAGTAGTAGCCGTCGTCATCGTCCCAAGCCCAATAACCGGGCGTCCAGATGTAGCCGGGGCCGGGGCAGATCGGCTGCGCGTATACGGGTAACGGCGGCGGTCCAACCCGGACCGAAATACCCACCGCAATCTGCCCGAACGAAGCCACCGAAAAGCTCAGAATTATCGCCCCCAACATCACCCAACGAATGATCGACCGGTTCATGTGTTATGCCCTTCCTAAAACCGCTGCCCGCGGGCCAAGAGTCCAATGCAGACTCATTGTGCCGCAGAAGGCCCTGCTCAGCTTACTGATGTTCCTCTCCTATAAACACAAGATTCCAGAGGATGTTTCGCGCCGGAAAGCGTTTGAAATGTGGGGGTTTAGGACCCATCAGAATTGAAGCTGAGTAGAGCTACGAGCCACGAGCCACAAGCTACACGCTCAAAGCGCCAAGCTCGAAGCTCGAAGCTCGAAGCTCTTAACTAATTTACCTTCTTCGCCTTGGCGATGCGCTGATCGATGGGCTTGCGTCCGGCGAATCCCTCCTGGGGTCCGTGCCAGTGGGTGATGGCTTTTTCTCCAAGCTTCCAGCAGAGCAGAATGACCTGTCCCTCAACTTCGCAGGGGAAATCGAGCAGCCCGATATTCAGGTCCTTCACCTGCACGCCGATGGAATCGATTTCGGCGAGAGCATCCTTGGCGCGCTGTTCTGCCTTGGCGCGTTCGGCCTTGCGGCGGGCAAGCGGCACGATGTCGAGAAACATTCCGCCGTTGAGAAAGACGCGGTGCTGCAGAGCCTGTTGCTCGGCGTCGGCTTCATCGATGACCTTCTTGGCGTTGATGGCCGTGCGCAACAGCGATTCAAGCACGGGTAACAACGACTGAGCTTCGTCCAGAGTAAAAGTGCGGTCGGCCATAGGTTTGAACTATTTTACCGCACCTGGCCTTCTTCTTTTTAAGGTTTTGCGGGCGTTATTGCAGCAGCGAGCGCCCGCGTCCCCAGGGCCAGTAGGTCGCGATGCGGGCGGAAGCCTGGTCGAAGTTCCGGTTCCGGTTGCCTTGCAGGATGGCCCATTCCATATGTTCGGTGAATGCCCACAGAAGAGCGTTGGTCTTAGGATCGCGAATCTCCAGTCGAAATTGAGGGTCAAGGCTCGATCCGATGGTATCGCCCTTAAATACTTTTGTCGTGCTGGTCTTCACCGCGAACCGGATCTCGAACAGCAGATCGGCTTCCGCCGGAGAGCCCACGAGTTCGTAGCGGCCTGCGCTCTTCATCGCAGCATAGAACTGGTTGTAGGAGCGATCGACGCCTCCGCTGAAAATGGGCTCGTCGATTCCGGGTTCATCGCCGCCGCCATTCGCGATGAAGACTCTCTTCGCCGTGCTGATTTGGGTGGGAACTGGCGCGGGAGGAATTTGCTTGGTCTGTGCCGCTATGAAGCTGCTAAGTAATGACAACATCAGAACTGCGCAAGAAATGGAGATTGCCACCTTTCGGTTCATATATTCCTCCAGGGAATCCGCTGCGTGTTTGACGCAGGCTCACTCTATAGACGGACCGCGATGTGGGCTGCTGTAGATCTTCGCAAAGTTACGTCAATCCTTCGTCAAGATTCGGGGAGACGGAGAGTGAAGGCAATTCCCACGAAGGACACGAAGGTGCACGAAGGAAAACCGGGGTGGTTCAGTGGGTGCGGCCGTGAGAGGGATCTGCCGACGTGGCTGTGTTCAGGTCAACATGAAGGCCCCCGGCCGGATTCGTTCCCGGGGGATAGCAGTTTCCGTCGCGGCTGTAATTCGTGCAGTGTCCGGCAACTTCCTTGCGCCGGGGTGATTGCGCGAACTGCCAGATCTCGGCGAAGTTGACGCCACTCTTCGATGGAGTCGGAGGCGGCAGCGAAAACGAGCATCCGGGCGAGGGTGGGCAGGCGTCGCTGGTCGCCCAATAAGTAATGTCTCGCGAGCCGGCGGTCTGGCGAATGTCTTCGGCGGTCACGGCGTTTTCTCCATCTGTGGAACGCATGCCGGAGCAATAAATTCCGGCGCGGAATCCTCCTGCGATGACGGCATCGACCCACGCGTAGATGTAGGCCTTCTGCTCGGGCAGCATGCGGCCGCCCTGTTCCTGATCGAGGAAAATGATCGTGCCGCGCGGAAATCCGTCGCGCCGGGCATAGGAGGCGGCGATGAGAGCGTCGGCCCTACCCAGACGCTGTGCGTTAGCGACGGTCTTCAACTCTGCGTAGAGACGTCCGTTGAACAAAACCAGGAAGCCGAATCCGGCGGACTCCACCGCGGCGCGATGTCCGGCCCAGGAATTCGAGGTTGCTCCGGGAGGATTGTTGAGCCAGTATCCGGTGTAGGAAAACGTCTGGCGGAGCGTCTTGAGATTGGCGTCGCCGGGGTAGTCGTTGCGATCGAAGCCGAGATAGGTTTGTTGAGCCGAGGCGGCGGCGATAAGAAGAGAGACGACTCCCGCGGTCGAAAGCAAGCTCCGACGGTTCACAGTTCGATCTTATCGTAGATACGTTGCTTGCAACGTCTCTCTGGCCACATGCGAAATGCTGACGGCAAGACGTAGCAAGCTACGTCTCTACGAGTCGCCATCCAAAAGCCTAGCCGCCGATGTGGACCATGGTCCGCGAAGCGGGCACGAAATCAGGCTCGCCGATGTGGTGTCGCTCTTCTTTCTTCGCCACCACTCCGCGGATGAAGTCTGACAACTCTTCATCGCTGGCGCCTCGCCGCATCTGGGCATGCAGGTCGTGGTCCCAGACGGAGAAAAGACAGGTGCGAATCTTGCCGTCGCTGGTGATGCGAATGCGGCTGCAATGTCCGCAGAACGGATGCGACACCGGGGCGATGATGCCGATCTCGCCGACGCCATCTTCGAAGCGGTAACGGCGGGCCGTTTCCGAGCGGGCACGCGGAATTTCGACTAGCGGGCGGTATTCGGCCATGCGCGCCAGAATTTCGTCGAGCGTGACGACGGTTGAGGGCGCCCAGGTGCGTCCCTCTTCAAGCGGCATGAACTCGATGAAGCGGACGGTCACGCCCTCTTCACGGGCGAACATTCCGAAGGGGATGATCTGGTCTTCGTTGAAGCCGCGCATGAGAACGCAATTCACTTTCAGCGGCCACAGTCCGGCGCGGCGGGCGGCGCGGATTCCCGCCAGCACATGATCGTAGCCGTTGGGCACCCGCGTGATGCGGGCGAAGTGGTCGGGGTCGACGGCGTCCATCGAAACGGTCACGCGGGTCAGGCCCGCATCCTTGAGCGGTTGCGCCATTTCCGCCAGCAGATGGCCGTTCGTGGTCAGAGCGATATCGAGCACGCCATCCCGGGGCCGTAGCTTCGACAGTTCGCGCACGAACTGCACGACGCCATTACGCAGCAGCGGTTCGCCGCCGGTGAGACGAACCTTGGTGATTCCCATTTCCACCAGCACACGAGCCATGCGCAGGTAATCCGAGAAGGGGAGATCGCCATAGAGGGCGCCTTCATTGCCCGTGCGGCAATAGACACACTTATAGTTGCAGCGATCGGTGATGGAGATCCGCAGATCGCTGATCGCGCGGCCGAATTTGTCGTGAAGAGCAGCCATTAGCAGTTAGCAATTAGCATTTAGCCGGATCGGGCCACGGTTCGTCGCTCGAATGGCTGAATGCCAAGTGCTAATTGCTAAATGCAGGAAAGGGCAAGCAGGCGGGAGAATCCCGGCAGGCTCGTTTCCTTTCCAATGCGTCCTCGTGAACGCGGGAGGCGCCGGCGTTTCCACCGGTACCCTCGGGAAGTGTGGCGCGGTGTGTTCGTCCGCGTCTACTCCCTCGCCGCCGCAGCCTCAGGTATGCCCACAGGCCCTGGCGGTCGGAAACTCGTACTCCATTATAGAGCTTGTCCGGGCGTGAAAAGATGCAC
>Ga0210409_10008685_pt1 | contig 10325 bp, 7 predicted proteins | sample IncBWH17MmetaG_FD_161649 | JGI IMG/M metagenome (GOLD analysis project Ga0210409, IMG submission 161649) | Forest soil microbial communities from Barre Woods Harvard Forest LTER site, Petersham, Massachusetts, United States - Inc-BW-H-17-M | ecosystem: Environmental > Terrestrial > Soil >...
CTGTTCCGCGATATTGATATTCCACCGCTGGCAATCCGCCGACCACCGTCTTGCGCTGCGAAGTCTGCTGGTATTTGGAGTAGACGTCGTGCAGCCGTTTTTCGACCGCCGCGGCTGCCGGTTCCAGTGAATCCTTGGTTTTTTCTTCGCCGACCACCATCAACGTGGATTCGTTTGCTGTGCCCATCGCCACGATCGCGTTCGGCAGGGCGCGGCGCGCTTCCTCGATCAGGTTCCAGCTCGGCGCTTTATACATCTTGAAGCCGTGCGTGTAATTTGTATAAAGATTGCCCTGGATCTCTTCGCGATTTGCCGGAAGTTCAGGCTCTTTCGGCGGAGCCGGGGTTGCGGCGGATGCCGCCAGTGCTGTCCCCGAGGCACCAGGGGATCCGTTGATCGCCGGAGCTGCCGTGTTAGAAGTAGGCCCGTTCGCCGGAACTTCGGGTTTTGCCGCTGCGTTCGTTATTTTTGCCGGTGCTTTGTCGGATTTTCCGCCGCCGCCCGCGTTCGCCGTTTTTGCGCTGGTGTTGGTAGGCGTCGTCGAAACATCGGAAGAGGATGCTACCGCTGGCTCCGGTTGCGGCTGTGAGTCGCCGTCCGGCTTTGCCGGATTCTTGGCAGCGTCTTTCTTCGGCGCAGATTCCGCTTCCGGCTTTCCTGCTGGTGTCGACGGAATGATGGACTCGATTTTGTCTTTTTCGACGAGCACATATCCAAAGTCAGTTTTGACCTTGAACATGTTGTCTTCGTAGGCCACGATCACGCCGTATAGTTTCTTGCCGCCCTTCAGGCGAATCTCATCCGCGCGTGCGGAGAGAGCCAGCGCCGAAAACGCCATAGCTATGGCGAGAATGAGAAAGGGACCGCGCTTATTGGGGACAGCCATAAGAAAAGTATCCCGCCCCCGGGCGCGCGCCGCAACCTTCACTCCGCCGGTGGTGTCCGTCGTGCTACCTCCGCCAACAGCGCTCTTATGCGGCCTGTCAGCCGCTCCAATTCGTCCATCGCCGCGCTCAGGCGGGCCCGCGTTGCTTCGGGCAACTGGGCATGAGTTTGCTGGAGCGCCAGCGCCTCGGCAATCACGCGAATCTGCTTGCGGCTCCGTGGATTCAGGCGCTCCCACAGCCGCCGCTTGCTGCTGCGGTTTCGCCCCAGCCACTCCTCGCCGGTCCCGGCCGGCCGCCCCGCCCCCGGTTCCGCCACCGGCGCCGTGTTTTGTTTTTTTGTACGAATCATGAAATTCATATCACCTTCGCCGAGTCACGAGTCACTTTTTCAACGCCTCGAGCTTCTCCCCCTTGATCTGCCCATCCTGCTCGACGCGCCCGGTGACACGCATGGAACGCGTTTCAAAAACCAAACCACCGTAGCGGTCGTAGGCATCGGGGAAAAGCACCACTTCATACACGCCACGCTGGTCCTCCAGCGTGACGAACATCATGTTGCGGTAATTTTTTGTTCCCACGTGGCGGTAGGTCACCACCCAGCCGCACAGCGTCACGCGCTTTCCGCGCAGGCCCGGCAGTTCGTCGCTCCAGACCTCGCCGTTGCGCGGCAGAAAATCGAGCGGGTGCCCGCTCACGCACACTTCCAGAATCTCCCGTTCGTAGCGCAGCTTTTGTTCGAGCGTATATTCCGGCGTCTGCATTTCCGCCAGCGCCGCATCAATGGCATCCTGCGGATTTGCTTCAGCAAACAGCGTCTTTGCGCTCTCTGGCAGCGCAGCCGTTTCTGGCGGTGTATCTTTTCCACCGGCCTGCAGCAAATTCCACCGCCACAGCATCGCGGGCCGCGTCATGTTGCAGACTTCGTCGAACGCGCCGCACTTGATCAGCGATTCGATCTCATCTCGTTCCACCGGCACGCGGCGCACAAAATCTTCGAGCCAGCGAAACGCGCCGGCTTCTTCCCGCGCGCGCAGGACGGCCATGATCGTTTCCACGCGCAGGCCTTTCACCTGCATCAATCCAACGCGCAGCGCCCGTTTCCCGCCTTCGCCGGCCTCGGCCGTGTACTCCATCCGCGAATGATTCACAGACGGCAGCCGCACCTCGATGCCCCAGCGCTTGGCCTCCTCCACATACGCCGACACGTGATAGAACCCCGCGCCCGCGCTGCACATAGCCGCGAGAAACTCGGCTGGGTGGTGCGTCTTCAGATACGCCATGCGGTACGAAATGTCCGCGTATGTCGCGGCGTGCGCTTTGCAAAATCCGAATCCCGCGAATTTTTCCACCATCATCCAGGTTTCTTCGCGCTGTTGCTCGGTGAGCGCCATCATTCCTGCGGCCTGCAGAAATTTTCCGCGCAATCGCTCCCGGTCACTTCGTCCAGAGAACTTTGCCGATGCTCGCCGTACGAGATCGGCTTCGGCCAGTGACATCTCCCCGGCTGCCTGTGAAATCTGCATGACCTGTTCCTGGAAAATACATACACCACGCGTTTCGCCAAGAATGCTCTCGAGTGCCGGATGCGGGTATGCGACTTCTTCCTCTCCGCGCAGCCGTTTTATAAACAGCTCTTTCGATCCATATTCCGCCGCACCTGGCCGGATCAGTGCCAATGCTTGTGCTATTTCTTCCAGCGTTCGTGCTTTCATCATTCGTAACATGCCGCGCATGGCCGGCGATTCGATCTGAAACACTCCTATCGTTCGCCCAGCGGCGATGACATCACACGTCGCGGGGTCGTTTTCTGGTATGGCATCAAAATCAATTTCACGCGGCTTCGGGCATGGCGTCACTCCGTCTGGTGCAATTTGTGCACCGTCATTGCCGCCTGTCTTTGCTTTCTCGATGTTGTCCAGCGCCAGCGCCATCGTGGTGAAGCCGCGCTGGCCGAGCAGATCCATCTTGATCAGACCTAATGCCTCGACGGCGTTCATGTCGTACTGCGTGACGACGATGCCTTTTGTCGCGCGCTCCAGAGGCGTCAGCCGCGTCAGTGGACGCGCGGAAATCACCGTGCCGCAGGGATGAATCCCCAGGTGGCGCGGCGCGTCATCGAGGCGCAACGCCACTTGCAAGATCGTTTTCCACGGCTCGTCGTCCACCGGCAGGTCTCGGCATTCCGGCAGGTCGCGAATCGCCGTTAGAATTTCGCGCACCGGCCGGTGCGGCAGCCGCTTGGTGAAGCGATCAACTTCACCCGGCGGCACGCCAAACACTTTTGCCACTTCGCGCACGGCGAGCCGCGCGTGCATGGTGATGAAACTTGCGATCATGGCCACGCGGGGCTCTTGCCGAAACTTTGCCACGGAGGGCTCTTGCCGAGCCGCGGCTACATGTTCCGCGCCCCAGCGCTCGTAGACGTAGTCGAGCAATTCATCGCGGCGCGCGCCGCAAATATCAATATCAATGTCCGGACAATCGCCGCGCTGCTCATTCAAAAAACGTTCGAAGTAGAGCCCCCATCGGAGTGGGCACACGCGTGAAATTCCCAGGCAATACGTCACCATCGAACTCGCTGCCGAGCCGCGCGCCACCGCGGGAATCCCGCGCCGCCGTGCCTCCTCCACGATGTCCCACACCAGCAGAAAATACGGTGCCAGTTTCCATTTCTCGATTACTTCCAGTTCGTGCGTTAGCCGCGAGAGTACTTCCGGGCGTAGCGGTTTGTAGCGTTTGCGCGCGCCATCGAAGCTCAGCTTCCACAAATGCGAAAACGCCGATTCGCCGTCGGGCACGGGAAATTCCGGAAAGATCAGTTTGTGCAGTTCGAGCTGCAAGTTGCAGCGTTCGGCGATCTCCATCGTTGCTTGCAGCCATTCCGGGTGATCGGGGAAAACTTTTTGCATTTCTGACGCCGGCTTGAACCATGCTTCGCCGGTGGTGATTTCCGGCACCGTGACGGTGGTAAGCAATCCACCCGTGCGGATGGCGTTCACCGCGCGGTGATGCAGGTGCTCTTCGGGGTGCAAAAAATAAACGTTGTTTGTCGCGACCAGCGGGATGCGCAGATCACGGCCGAGGCGTTCCGCTTCGCGCAAAGTTCGACCATCGCCGGGGGAAAGATGCTGCACTTCGATGTACAGTCGGTCGCCGAAAATGTCCTTGAGCTGCGCAATCCACGCCGTTGCCTCTCCATCAACTGGTTCTTTTTTTGTAGGGGCACGATTTATCGTGCCCCTACGGTCGTCCGCATCACGCGCTCTTGCCGGTAACGGGCATAGCGTGATCACGCCGTTGCTGTGTTCTGCCAACTCCTGCACGGTCACAGGCCGGTCATCGGTTTCAGCAGAATTCATGTTTTGTGCCAGCTTCGTTGTGCCCAAATGCCGCAACGTGACCAACTGGCACAAATTGCTGTAACCCTCCATGTCCGTTGCCAGCAGCACCAGCGGCATACTTTTGAAACTGTCATTCCGATCAGAGGGCCGATGGTTTTTATCGGCCCGCAGTCGAGGAATCTCTCCTTCACTATCCGTCATCGCCACATCCAGCGTCACACCGGCGATGGGATGGATGCCGGCTTTTTTCGCTGCCTGATAAAACGGCACCGCCGCGTACAAACCATTCGTATCCGTCAGCGCCACGGCCGGCATCTTCTGCTCGACCGCCGCGGCGATGATTTCTTCCGGCGACGCTACGCCGCGCAAAAACGAATAGTGGCTATGACAATGCAAATGTACGAACACGGATGCCCCGTCTTGGAAAGGGAAGAAGCATGCCAGCCTTTCGACAGGCATGCTTCTTCATTCAAATCAGGTAGGGGAAGGAAAAACTCAGCAAACTTGCCGTAGGGGCGGGGCTTGCCCCGCCCGCTGAAGCCCCGGCACCATTTGCAGCGGGCGACCCAAGGGTCGCCCCTACCGTTACAAAACAATTACCGCGACAAGCAAGGGGTTGAGAGGACCAGGCCGTTGGGCTTGGTGGCGTAATGTTCGCGGAGCTCGAGGCCTTTGCCGTAGAAGACGGCGTTCCAGCCGTAGCGGCCGCGCACGCGGTCCATTTCGCGGTTCAGGTACCAACGGCGGTTTGCGCTGGTATCGAACAATTCGTTTTGCCGGCGGTCGGCTTCGAGATTGGTCACGTTGACGCCGGCGAGGCGGACGGCCACGCGGCGCGTGAACAGTTTGGCAAACAGATCTTTTGCGGCGGCGAGCAGTTCACGCTCGTCGTTGGTTGGTTTGGTGAGGCGCACCGTCTGGTGCGCGGAAAAGTGATCGACGTAGCGGATGCGCAGGCCGATGGTGCGGGCTTGCTTGCCGTACTCGCGCAGGGTCGAGCCGATGCGCTCGCTGAGATACTCGATCAGGCCGCCGAGGAATTCGGTGTCGATGGTGCCGCCTTCGATGGTGGTTTCGCGGGAGACGGATTTGGGCGTGGAAGGGAGCAGCACTTCGCGGCCGTCCAGGCCGCGAGCGCGCTCCCAGATTTGCTGGCCGATGGCTTCGCCGAAAGCCGCTTGCAAAGCGGCTTTCGGCACCAGGCGCAGCTGGCCGAGCGTGGCGATGCCACGCTCGGCCAGCGTGCCGGCGTGGACGTGGCCGATGCCGTGGAGTTTTTCCACGGGCAGCGGCGTCATGAAAGTTTCTTCTTCGCCGGGTGCGATCATGCGAAAGCCGCGCGGACGCTGGAGGCGCGAAGCGATGGAGGCGACGACTTTGGTGCGTGCCGCGCCAACCGAAACGCTCAAGCCCGTGCGGCCGAGTATCTCCGCCTGCAAACGCCGCAGCGTGGCTTCGTAATCGGGGTAGAGGCGCTCGGTGCCGGCAAAGTCGAGATAGAAGTCGTCCAGCGCGGCGGTTTCGACGGCGGGCGTGTAGGTTTCGAGGATGCGGCGCACGCGTTCGGCAAAATCGGCGTAGTGTTCGTATTGTCCGGGGACGACGATGGCTTGCGGGCAGACGCGCAGCGCTTCGCGAAAGCCCATCGCTGTTTTTACGCCGAGGAACTTCGCTTCGTAGCTCGCCGAAGCCACACAGCCGCGCCCTACCAGCACGGGCTTGCCGCGCAGTTTGGGATTGAGCACTTGCTCGACTGACGCGAAAAACGCGTCCACATCCACGTGCACGATGTTGGGAATGGTGTTGGGAATTTTGCGGCTGGCATTTTTGCACACCCCCAGCCAGGCCCACGCGGACCAGGGATTTTTCTCCGTTGCCGGCTCCGATTGTGGCGCGTTTGGCTTCGGTGACGGGTCTCCCGACCAGGTCGGGACAGGCGCCGACCCGCCACTACAACTCCCGCGTATCCCACCCGATTCGGACGATGCCGCGTGATCCTTTTCCTCGGCGGTTGCTTGAATTACGTTGATGATTTCAATGGGTGGGGCGGTGAATACGTTTTCGACACAGGTGTCCATGACGGCTCCTGAAAGGGAAGCGGGACGCATATACTGTCTCCCGAGCGAAGCAGCCGACGCGGTCGGCCTTCGGGATCGAGGGATCGCTCTTTCGAGTCGACCCCTCACCCGCTTACGGCTCGGAACTTTCAACGGGCGGCGGCCGATTCGTGAGAGCCTAGACGGCAATGGAGCCGGCGCGCCACCCGTTTCCCGTTTCCTCTACCGCCCCGCACTGTAGGCGAACAAAAAGCGAAAGTCAAGATTAAAAATAACCCCGCTCCTTTGTGGTGAGCGGGGTCATTCTTTGCTCTCAGCCTTCTTCACGGAGTTGCGTTTATTTCTCCTCTTTCAAGGAAAGCTCGGTGAAGAAGCCGTAGCGGCGGCCCTCGGCTTCCTGAGGGGCCACGGGAATACGGCGATCAATGTAGTCCGTGCATTCACGAACCACAAAAGGCACAAGTCCGTTTGGCGAAATAATTCGGCAGAAAGTTTCCACTTCCTTGGAACGAAAACCCTTACGGACAGTGCCCCACGTGCACGTGGCACAAAGGCCCACGCTCGTGTTTGCAGCGAAAGACTTCCACCGAATGACGGTCATAGATTCTCCTTTCTGGCCGCGTAGGCCGGTTTGGTAAGTAGTGGCGATCCAACACTTTTATTTGGTCGTGATGGCTAGATCATTTGCTGCCGGGGCAAGTTCGTCGTCTTTGGATTCCATCTCCTGGAGCTGTGCCGCGCTGACAAAGCCGAGACTTTGATTCGGCTTGCTCGTCGTGGACCGCAATCTCCAGGCGATCTCTTCCATGTCTTCCTTGCTCGCCAATCGCCTGTCCTCGTAAAACGTGCAATTGCGGACCGGAAAACGAATTTCGCGCTCGATATAGAAGGTTCTGCAAAACACTTCTTCTTCCGTGGCACGAAATCCAGTGATGATGTGGCCGCGTGTGCATGTCCGGCACAAGGATTCGCATCCTTCTGGAATGCCCCCTTTGACCCGAATGGTGACCATGACTTTCTCTTTTCTAAGAAGCGCTAGCGCTTCGGGCTGTGCTCTTTTGTATGCCCACACGTCGTGCGAACGCACTGAGAGCTGTGACTCGCGCGAATGGTAAAAACTCGCGCGACAATGCGGCACACTTGGCCGCTCAACGCCGAATAGTCTAAAAATGTCGCCGGAAGAAAAGTGGGCTAGCTGAAGAGAGCGGACGACGCCCATTCGCTGCCGCGACTAAGTCGCTCCGGCAACGCCGCAATACGGCCTATATGTTTCAACCGTTGCATGGGACGCAGTACTCCTTAGGACCATTCCGAACATGCCATAGAAAGCGTGTAAGGGAAAATAGAAAAAGTTAATCGTAGACAGGAAAAGTATAAGCTAGCAAATGCCTTTCTGCTCCAATCGCCGGTATCGGAGGTATAATGACACTATGACGCGACAAGCTTCCGAGTTACTTCAGAAGGCGCTCACACTCTCTGAGGAAGAACGCGCAGAACTGGCGGGTTCGCTGATCGAGAGCCTCGACGCGAGTATTGATAAGGCTGCCGAGGCTGCATGGAATCAGGAGATTGCTCGCCGTATCGAAGATCTAGACTCGGGTAAAGCAAAGACCATCCCCTGGGAAGAAGTGCGATCAAGAATTTCCTCCAAACTTACGCATGGCAAGTAAGAAAGTTGAGTTCCATGAAGAGGCGGCTCTGGAATCCGAAGCTGCCTTGGACTGGTATCTGGAACGCAGCCTTTTGGCCGCATCAAAATTTGATGAGGCTCTCAGCCGCGCCATGGACATGATTGCTGAGGCGCCTCACCGCTGGCCCGCGGGCAGTCACGGCACTCGTAGATTTCTTCTGCAAAGGTTTCCGTTTGCGATCGTTTATCGCGAACTTCCGGCTACCATTCAGGTGCTGGCGATCGCCCACGCTCGCCGCAAACCTGGTTACTGGAAGGGGCGCCGCTGAGCTTGAGGGTGGGGCACTGAATTTTGCATCGAATGGTTGCTGCAAGATTCGCGCCCTTCTCGCACCGAGTCACCGGGTTTAGAACACGCGGCCCAGCTGGAAGAACCATTTGCGGTGGCCGGAATCGCCGACGCTGCCGCCGATGAACAACGGTCCCAGGGCGGTTTCTGCCAGCAGCCCCGCGGCGACATCGTTCGGGAAATCGCTGCGAGTAGTCACGCCGTACATTTTGCCGAATTCGTAGGAGCCAATGGCGTAGACTTTCTTGCCTACGAATGGCGGCAGGGTGAGCAAGTCATGCAGGTATCCTGCGCGAAATAAATAATACTGGTTGCCCTGAAACTCGTTCTGGCCATAGGCGCTGAGTCGTCCCGGGCCGCCCAGGAAGAATTGAGGGATTCCTGTGCTCGTGGCGCCGAATGTGGTGCCGCCCTCGCTTTCGAGGAAAACGGAAGCAGACTGGGTAATGGGTTGGAAATATCTCAGTCTCAAGTCCATCGACGGGAAGCCACCTTTAGCGCCGGGACTGGTGTCAAACCACCGAAAGTTGGACTCGACACTCACGCCGCGGCGGGGAATCACGGGATCATCGGTGTGGTCCAGCAGGTAATGCAGACGTGTCTGTCCGACGCGCCCTGCCACCGCGGGAATTTCCGGCGTTCCGAGCCGGAGCTTGGTGTTGAGCGATCCAACTTCGTAGCCGACGCGCAATTCGCTGAATCGTCCGAAGCTGTATCCCACATCGCCGCCAATGTTGATGCGGTAAATGCGGTAATCCGCCAGCGGATCATTCTTCGCGTAAATCTGAAACGCGGTGTCGCTGGCATCGGCATGCGGAGCGAAAAACCACCGGCTTTCCGCCGTGAACGGCCGGTACAATTCCGTCTGGAGGCCGTAAGTATTCCCGAGCAACAGGTCGGTGCGCCACTCGGAGCGAAACCCGGCCACGTCCATGAAAGTAAGGCGCGTTCCCATGGTGAAGTCCACGTTGCCGCTCTGCGAGCCATCCAGTTCAAGGGCGGGCTGGAGCATCGGCGGCGCGTAGTTTTTCTCCGTCACCTGCACCAGGAGTCCGGCTTGTCCGTTTTCTTCGGTGAACCGGTAGCCGGCGGCGTTGTAGCGGCCCTCTCCGGTAAGCCGCGTCAGCGCCTCGTCGAGCCTCTCAATATCGAGCGGTTTTCCCTGAAATGATTTCAGATCACGCGCCACATCGGTTGCGCCGCGTTCGCTGGTTCCCTGGACCTTAATGAACTGCGGAACGGGAACATCGGTTCGTTTTCGCGCCGCGCGCACGCTCACGTATTCCCGCCAGTCGGCGTCATCGAGGGCAAACGCGGAGAGTAAGCGAAATCTCTCGTTGGCTGCCTCATAGCCTTTCTGCATGATCGCTTCGTTCTTCGCGTAATCCACTGTGGTGTACTCGGCAAGATTCACGGAAACCACCGCGTCCGCTTGTGCCAGGCTGTGCAGCTCGTTCTCATCGATCACTACCCGCACCGAGTGATCCAGGACGCTGAAAATCGATTGAATGTCCTTGGCTTGCGCTGGCGCTTCTTCCAGGTGCACGGCGATCACGAGTTCCGCGCCCATTTGCCGGACTACGTCCGTTGGCAGGTTGTTCAACAAACCGCCATCCACGAAAACGTTTTGGCCGTCGTGAACCGGTGAGAACGCCCCGGGAATCGAAATCGTGGCTCGCAATGCTTCTGCAAGCGAGCCATTTTCGAAAACATGAGGCTTGCCGCTCACCAGTTCGGTGGCCACACAACGAAATGGCACCGGAAGCGTATCGAAAGATTGCACTCCGCTATAGGGAAGAGTCACTCTGTCGATCAGCAAGCTGATCTGATGGCCGGCATTGAGTCCAGCCGGCGCGGTTAATCCGCCGCGCAAACCAAAAATCAGCGAGTTCGGGTACGCGCGTTGATCTTCTTTTCTGCGGTACGACAGATCTTCATAAGGCGAGCGGTCGTCCATAATTTTTCGCCAGTTCAGACCCGTGATAAGACTTTTCATTTCATCCGGGCTCATGCCTGTGGCGTAAAATCCACCTACCAGTCCGCCCATGCTGGTCCCGGCAA
>Ga0210409_10008686_pt1 | contig 10325 bp, 10 predicted proteins | sample IncBWH17MmetaG_FD_161649 | JGI IMG/M metagenome (GOLD analysis project Ga0210409, IMG submission 161649) | Forest soil microbial communities from Barre Woods Harvard Forest LTER site, Petersham, Massachusetts, United States - Inc-BW-H-17-M | ecosystem: Environmental > Terrestrial > Soil >...
CGCTCGATCTCGCTCGCCACCGCGCTTGCAAGGCTCTTTGACGTGGTCAATAAAATGGCGCAGGCATCGGTATCGTGTTCCGCCTGAGCCAGCATGTCAGCCGCCAGGCATCGGGCGTCGCCGTCCGCGGCAATGATCAGAATCTCAGTGGGGCCGGCAATGAAGTCGATGCCCACTTCACCCGCCAGCAATTTCTTCGCCGCCGCCACATAGATATTGCCCGGCCCCACGATGCGATCGGCCTTGGGAACCGTGCGCGTGCCGAACGCGAAAGCCGCTATGGCCTGAGCTCCGCCCATCTGAAAAACGTCGGTCACCTGCAGCAGCCGTGCTGTGCCGAGAATTTCCGGGACCGGCCGCGGGCACGCCACCGCGACGTGCCGAACGCCGGCAACCTGTGCCGGAATCACGGTCATCATCAGGGTGGAGGGCAACGGATAGCGGCCAGCGGGAATGTACGCCGCCACGGTATCGAGCGGCCGAACGATCTGGCCCACTCGCAGACCGGGGGCCGTCTCACGAAACTGCGCCGCCGGCATCTGCATCTCCGCAAACGCGCGGATATTGGCTGACGCGATCTCAACGGCCTCGCGGAAACCGGCTGCGAGCTTGCCGCAAGCAGCCGACAACTCGCGCTCGGACACCCGGACGCTCTTGCGCTCAAGCCCGTCAAATTTTCGCGCGTATTTCATCAGCGCTTTGTCACCCTGTTTGCGCACGGCTTCCAGGATGGGCCGCACCACGGTTTCGGCTTCACTCAAACGTGACGTACGGCGCGCGAGCAGACGGCCAATCTGTTTGGAGGCGAGGATGCGGATCATAGAAGCCTCACATCACGATCTTGTTTAGCGGGTATTCGACAATTCCCTGCCCGCCTGCCTGTTTCAATCGCGGGATGATGTCGCGCACGGTCGATTCATCCAGAATCGTATTAACCGCCAGCCAGTCCTCATCGCTCAAGTGCGAAATGGTTGGCTGCTTCAGCGCCGGCAGCACGCTGAGCACTCTTGTCAGACAGTCTTTATGGACGTTCAACATCAGTCCGACTTTCCCCAGCGCATTGATGGCCCCTTCAAGCAGCATGCGCATGTCTTCCAGCTTGCGGCGCTTTACGCTATCTTTCCAGGACTCTATGTTGGCGATGAGCTGGGTATTCGACTCCATCACCGTATCGATAATTTTCAAGTTGTTGGCGCGCAGAGACGATCCGGTCTCGGTGACTTCCACAATGGCGTCGGCCAGTACCGGCGGCTTCACTTCTGTGGCGCCCCAACTGAATTCAACCTTGGCGCTCACGCCGTTCGCGGCCAGATATCGTTTCGTAGTGGCCACCAGCTCGGTCGCGATAATCTTGCCCTGCAGGTCCTTCACGGTGTGGAACGGCGACGACTCAGGCACAGCCAGCACCCACCTCACCTTGCCGAAGCTCTGTTTGGCGTACACGAGATCGGCGATGGCCTCCACTTTGGCCTCGCTCTCTTCCACCCAGTCGCGGCCCGTCAGGCCGGCGTCTAGAATGCCGTCCTCCACGTAGCGCGCCATTTCCTGGGCGCGGATCAGCATGCATTCAATTTCGGGATCATCAATCGCGGGAAAATACGATCGCGCACTGGTGGTGATGTTATAGCCCGCACGTCGAAAGAGGTCGGTGGTGGCCGCTTCCAGGCTGCCTTTCGGAATGCCCAGCTTCAGCGTCATTCCTTACCCCCGTAAACCGCATCCGGGTCATAGGTGCGCGCCTCCGATTCGACCCATCGTCCTTTTTCAAGACGCCGGTAGAAACAACTCTGATAGCCGTTGTGGCAGACGCCCGGACCCAACGCTTCAACCCGCACCAGCACGGCATCCCGATCGCAGTCCGTCGAAATTTCTTTGACCACCAGCCGGTGGCCTGATGTCTCGCCCTTCAGCCATAATTTACGGCGCGAGCGGCTATAGAACGTCGCGAATCCCGTTTCGACGGTCTTCTGAAACGCTTCTTCGTTCATGAAGCCCACCATGAGAACGCGGTCCGTGACGTGGTCCTGAATCACCGCCGTCACCAGCCCGTCTGACTTCTGAAAGTCAAGATCCATATCGTGTAACAACAAAAAAGCCCGCCAAAACTGCGGCGGGCATCCTTTCCGATTTCGCTCTGAAAGACTTAGAAGCGCGCCCGTCGCTTGTGGGGATGGCCGTGATGAGGATGGCGTCCGGCGACGGAAGCGAATGTCATAAAGAAATCACTATAGCAGAATCGGTCACTCGCTTTCCAGATCCAAGTACATCAGCTTTCCGTTACGCTCGATCTGCAGGACGGTAGGATCGGCGGGCTTGAGCTTGTCGAGTGCTTCACGCAGCGCGGCTACCGACGTTATCAACACTCCGTTGACGGCGTAAATCACGTCGCCGGGGTCTAATGTGGTGGAGTAGGCGGAACCAGCCGCGCGCGCCGCCACTACCACGCCGTATTTCTTCCGCAAGTCCGGCAGCATTTGCGACGTCTTCTGGTTGATGTCAATCCCCAGAATGCCGAGCCGCGCGATTATGTTTTCTTCAGGCTTCACCATGTCGGCAAATCGCAGTGGATCATCGTCCCGCTCGATGACTTCCACTTTGAAACTGAGCTCTTGATCTCCTCGCAAGACCTTGATGGTGACTTTCTCATGGGGCGGCCTGCGATAGAGATTCACCTGAAGCTGCCGGGCATTTTCCATAGTTCTGCCGTTGATGCTCAACACCAGATCGCCAACTTTCAGCCCGGCGGCATCTGCGGGCCCCTCTGGTTCCACGTCGGCCAGCACCACGCCCCAATCGCGCGGGAGCCCCAGCCCGGTGGCAAGTGACGACGTAATGGTCTGCGCATACACGCCGATTTGCCCGCGATGTACGTGGCCATCTTTGAGGATCTGCTGCACCACGCTGTGCACGATGTTACTCGGAATCGCGAAACCGATTCCTTCGCTGCCGCCCGACTGCGTGAGGATGAACGTATTGATCCCGACAACCCGGCCGTCAGCGTCCAGCAACGGACCGCCGCTATTGCCGGGGTTAATCGGCGCATCGGTCTGGATGTAGATCATCGGGTCGTCCGGCTTGATCTGCCGCGCCATGGAGCTGACCACCCCCATGGTCACCGAGTTGGCGAGCCCCAGCGGATTCCCGAATGCCAGCACCAATTGCCCCTGCCGCAATTCCTCGGAATCACCAAACTCAAGAAATGGCAGCCCCATCCGGTCGATTTTCAGAACCGCGAGATCGGTGTCGCGATCGATGCCCACGATTTTCGCGTCCACCCTCGTCGCCATCGCCTTGATCATCGAGTGCCCCACCGGCCGCTCCAGGGAAGTGGCAACCAGCACCTGGATGCGCCGGCTGCCCTTCACTACGTGGGAGTTGGTGACGATATAGCCATCCGCGCTGATGATGACGCCCGACCCCGTGCTGCGCTGCCGCGAAAGCAGTGCGGCGTTGCCGGATTCCTCGTCATTGCTCAGCGCGAACCCGGTGGAGAATATCTCCACCACGGCCCTCCCCGTGCGCTGGGAAAGCGATTGGAGCGCCCCGCTCAGCTCGTGCAGGGCGTCGGGCTTGGTTTCGGGGGCTTTCTCCAACGTCTGGCCATAAGCCAGGCCCGAGAGCGCCAGCGCCAGGGGAAGTATGCGAATCACAGGGTGCATATTGCCTCAGTAGATTCGATGCTCAGTGGAGCTGTAACGTAACACGCATTTTCAGGTTTTTGACTCAAAATCCTGGGTTTAATGGCACCCCAAACACCGGAACTTCCGCCCGTGGCAAAGCGCGCAAGTCGTCTTGTCGAATTTGGCGTCCGGGCGTGAGTGCGATTCCAGGAATTCCGGCGGATGATCCGCCGGCCGCAGTTTTGCGCCTGGGCCGTGACACTGCTCGCAACTGAACGGCAGCTCGATTTTGTTGTGACACACCAGGCAATCCGCCATCTGCGGCATGTTTACGCGGCTGACGGCGTCCGAGGTATCGATGCCGCGATGGCACGCGAGACAGGCATTCGTGCCGTTCAGTTGCGCGCGAAGATCGCCAGGGGGCGAGAGGTACTGGCCCGCGTCGATCGCCTTCGCGATAATCGGGGCCACGTTGCCGAGCTGCAAGTGTTTTTCGTGGCTGAAATGGGCGAGACGTGTCTGAGGAGGCGGCGGAATGGAGACGCTTTCATGGCAAGGCTTGCATACCGCGGGCGACGGCAGATTGTTGTCCTCAACCCGAGTGCTATGCGCGACCGTGGTGTGGCAACCGGTGCAGTCAGGCTTCAGTTTCAGGTGGACGCGATGAGAGAACGGCGCTGCGCTCGCGCATGCACACAGCGCCCCCGCCAGAATCGCGATGCGGCTTACGAACTTCAATTGCCTTTGTAGCTGATCCGCCAGAGCTTGTTACCGCCGTCGTCGGAAACCAAGACGCTGCCGTCGGCCATCTCGAGAATCGCCACCGGCCGCCCCCACACTTCACGCTTATCCGGCGCGAGCATCCAGCCTGTCAGGAAGTGGCGGGGCTGATCCGCCGCGGGCTTGCCGTTTTTGAACGGAAGAAACGCAATCTCCTGGCCTACACGCTTCGACCGGTTCCAGCTGCCGTGCCAGGCGAGAAATGCGCCGCCGCGATATTCGGCCGGAAACTGCTTGCCGGTATAGAACAGATAATCCAGGATAGCTACGTGCGCGGGTAGAATCACGTTCGGCACGATGGTTTTGGCCACTAGATCGGGTTTTTCGCCTGTCCGCCGGGGATCTTCGTGCGATCCGATGTAGGCATACGGCCAGCCGTAAAAACCGCCCTGCTGGATTTGCGTGAAATAATCCGGCACCAGATCGTCGCCCAGCAGATCGCGCTCCTGCACCGCCGCCCATAGCGTCTGAGTTCCCGGATACCAGTGCAGCCCAATGGGGTTGCGCGTGCCCGACGCGAAGATCTCGTGCCCCGAACCGTCCGGATTGTAGCGGTTGATGGCGGCACGCCGCGGATCTTCACCTGCCGAGACATTGGACCGCGACCCCACGCCTACGTACAATTTTTCACCCTTGCTATCGAATAACAGCGAACGCGTCCAATGGCCGCCGTCCAAGCCCGCAAGCGAAATAACTTCCTCGCCCTTGCCCACCGTGCGGTTCGCCGCATCATACTTGTAGCGTTTGACCGAAGTCTGTTCGCCAACGTAAAGATAGTCTTTCCAGAACGCCAGACCGTACGGCCGGTTCAGGCCCTCGATCAGCTTTGTACGCTGATCGGGCTTGTTGACATCCTCAAAAACGTAGACTGTGCCGCGGTCCGCGCTATCCGAAAGCAGCAGCTCGCCCTTCGGTCCCAGCAACATGAAGCGCGGCCGCTCGAAGCCCTCGGCATAGACATCCACGTGGAATCCAGTGGGCAATTTGAGTTCGGCGCCTTCCGGTTTGTCCACCACGTGCGGGCCGTTGTCCACCGACGGCGTAGCGCCTGGCGGCGGTAGATTCACTTCTTTCGAATCCCAGGCAAGGGCAAACGCGAACGTGAGCACGGAAGCGGGAACAAGCAGCCTCAAAACCATATGTCCTAGTGTAAGGGAAGCGGGGCGGGTTTATCATATGGAGCATCGTGTCAAAACTAACGTTATTCGTTTTTCTTGTTGCTTCGTCGGGCGTATGTGCGGACGATCTTGACGGGCGTGCGCGGCGCATCCAGTCCGAGGTCATCGGGATCGACAGTCATATCGACACCATGCAGCGCGTGCTCATGGAACATGTCGATATCGGCCGGCGCCTCTCGGACGGCCAGGCCGATCTGGTTCGCCTGCAGGAAGGCGGCATGCATGCGCCCTTCTTCGCCCTCTGGGTGCCCATGTACTACAAGGGATCGGAAGCAGTGCGCCGCACGCTCGACATGCGCGACGCCTTTCAAGCCGTGTTGGAACGCTATCCCGACCGGATTGAACTTGCAACTAGTGCAGCCGACGTGGAGCGCATCGTACACGCACACAAGATTGCGGCCGTCCTGACGCTCGAGGGCGGCCATCAGATCGCCGACGACCTGGCGGTGCTGCGCATGTACCAGCGCATGGGAATCCGGTCCATCACGCTCACGCATTTCCGCAATAACGACTGGTGCGACTCCTCCACCGACAAACCGCAGCACAACGGCCTCACCGAGTTCGGCAAGGATGTCGTGCGCGAAATGAACCGCATCGGGATCATCGTGGATATTTCGCACGTTTCCGACAAAGCATTCTTCGACGCCATCGCCGTGACTACGAAACCCGTAATCGCGTCGCATTCCTCCTGCCGGGCGCTCTCAGAGTTCCCGCGAAATATGACGGACGATATGCTGCGCGCCGTGGCGCGTAACGGCGGAGTCGTCGGAATCAATTTTGGCGGCGGCTTTCTCAACCAGAAGGAAGCCGAAAACGACATGCGCAATATTAATGCCATCGGTGGGTCGGAGCCCAACCTTACCGGCAAAGCCTTGGACGATTACATGACCAACATGCACATGAAGAACGACTGGAAGCATCCGCGAAAGAGCGTGGCTTCACTCGATGACGTTGTCGCGCACATCGATCACGTGGTGAAAATCGCGGGGATCGATCACGTGGGCATCGGCAGCGATTTCGACGGCATTTCCGATGCGCCGCGCGGCCTGGAGGACGAATCCAAGATGCCGGCGCTCACGGCGGCTCTGCTGAAGCGAGGCTTCAGCGAGGGCGACATCAAGAAAATAATGGGCGAAAATACACTGCGCGTGATGCGCGAGGTGATCGGGAAATGAGAGCCTGGCTGCTGCTGTCCGTGCTGCCGCTCGTGGCGGCCGAGCGCACGGTCGATCCGACCTTCTTGCATCGCTACCTTCCGGACGTCGCCGAGCAGAAGGCCGATATGAGCACTTCCACTTGCCACTACAAGCCTCTCTTCGGCGCCGGTGACGCTCAAGCCAAAGTGCCCCGGAGCGTGGCGCGTTTCGGCGAAGTTACCGTCGATCCAGGCGGCCATTGCGAAGCCGTTGCATATCCAGCCGAGGAGCAAGCCATCGTCATCCTGGATGGCACCGGCGCACTGGACGCCGCGGGCCAGAACCTTGCCCTTCGTAAGCATGATTTCCTCTATCTGCCTCCAGGTGTGCGGCACGCAATGGCGAGTGATTCAGGCGTGCGCCTTGTTGTCATGGGATTCAAAATTCCCGACGGCCTTCGCGCCGCGCCGCCCACGAAACCGCACGTTGCCAATTTCGACGACGTGAAATGGCAAACCGTCTCCGGCCATCCGGATTCAGTGCTCTATCAGCTTCTGATCGGAGACAAAAATAGCAAGCGCGATAAAATCGCCGCCGGCGAAGTGATCACCAGCCTCTTCATCATGGAATTCGAGCCGGGCGGAACAAATTTCCCGCACCATCACGATAAGGCGGAAGAGATTTATTTCGTGCTCGATGGCGCGGGTGATATGGTCGCGGGCGGTGGCGCCGATGGCGTCGAAGGCCGGCAGCCAGCCCGCGCCGGCGACGCTTATTTCTTCCGGCTCAATTGCACCGTCGGTTTCTACGCTGCGAGGAATGGACCCAAAGCGCGTATCCTAGCGGTCCGCTCCCTCTACCCGCTTTCGAAGGAAGTGGATTAGCTAAACTTCCACACTCGCTCCACCGTCCGGCTCAGCATCCAGCTCTTGTCTTCTTCGCTCAGGAATTTCATCTCGTCGCGCACCATGGCCAGCGCCTTGGCGTAACCGCAATGCGCTTCCACCATCGGCCAGTCCGTGCCCCACATCAGACGCTGCGGACCGAAGGCGTCATACAAGCGCTTCACCTGCTCTTGCGAATCGCGATACGGATAAGGCTGCTTCGAAACCGACCAGGTGTGCGACACCTTCACGAACACTTTTGGAAATTTTGCCAGCGCCAGCAGTTTCTTGAGTTCTTCCGGCTGATCTGCCGGACAATCAGCCATGTGATCGATCACGACCGTCAGGTCCGGAAACTTCTCCGCAAGCACGGCGATGTCCGGCATCCGCTGGACGTCCGCCAGAATATTCATCGAGGCCTTCAGATCAAGGCAGCGCTTCCAAAGCGGCGGCATCAGCGGGCCTCGAATCCAGTCGCCGGCCGCATCCGTCGCAGGGCTGAGCCGCACTCCCTGGAATCCCTGCTCTTCCACCAGTCGCGATAGGTCGTCGGGCGCTCGCGGGCTTTCCGGATTCACGCGCGCCACGCCCCGAAAATATTGCGGATATTGCCGCAGCACATCCGCCGTATAGCTGTTGTCCCAGCGATAGTAGATCACCTGAATCAGAACCGTCCGCGCGACTCCGTTCGCGCGCATCAGTTCCAGCAGCATCTCCGGCGTGGCGTCCTTTTCCGGCGGGCGCGTTGTCTCTTTCGCCCAGGGATAACGCGGATCGCGCTTCCACACGTGAACGTGCGGGTCGATGATGGGGTTTTTAGAATTGGCTAAAACGGGTGAGGCGAGCATGGCAAGGCTCTGGCGGCGGGTCAACATATCCGTTGAATAATCATTTTCGCTCAAGGTTAGAATGAGTGTTTGCTCCGCAACATCGCGAATTTCCTCGTGGCTATCGGGCCCTGGGGACTACTGCTGCTCGCCGTCCTTGACTCCGCTGGACTTCCTCTTCCCAACGGCCTGGATGCTTACCTGGTATTTCTAGCCGTAAAGGAACCCGCCAATGCCTACTGGTACGCAGCTATCGCCGTGGCCGGTTCTGTGATGGGAAATGTCGCCCTCTTCTTGATCGCCCGTCGTGGCGGCCGCCGATTCATGGAGCGCACCGAGCCCGGCCGCGGTGTTCGTTTTCGCAGATGGTTCCAGCGCTTCGGTCTGGCCACCGTCTTCGTTCCGGCGCTCATGCCCATTCCCATGCCGCTGAAGTTCTTCGTGATCTGTGCCGGCGCGCTGCGCACGCGCTTCGTGACGTTCCTCATCGTAATCCTGCTGGCGCGCTTCCCAAGATATTTCGGGGAAGCCTGGCTCGGCATCAGGCTGGGCCGGGAATCCACCGCCTTCCTCAAGCAGCACGTGTGGCACTTCGTCCTAGCCGCGGCGGCTTTGTTTGTTCTGCTTTGCCTGCTCGTGCTGGCCAGCGAGCGGTGGCGCAGGCGTCGCCAGGATGTTTTGGGAGCCGGTTGAAAGGCGCTATCGCTGCACACGCCCCGATCCACCGCCCTTGACGAGCGCCTGCACTTCGTCCGCGCTGAAGCGGTTGAAGTCTCCTGGGATCGAGTGTTTCAGGCAAGACGCCGCTACCGCAAACTCCAGCGCTTCCTGGTGGCTGCCGAATGTTTGCAGCCCGTAGATCAGGCCCCCGGCAAAACTATCGCCGCCGCCCACGCGATCCACAATGTGCGTGATGTCGTAATGGCGGCTGGTGAGGAATTCCCTGCCGTCCGCCAGGCACGCCGACCATCCGTTGTGCGATGCGCTGAACGATTCGCGCAGTGTGATAGCGATCATTTTGAGATTCGGGAATTGGTTCAGCACTTTCTCCGCCAGCCCCCGGTATTGCTCCCGGTCCAGCTTGCCTGAGTGCACGTCCACATCCGTCTGAATCCCCAGCGCCATCTGGCAGTCTTCTTCGTTGGCAATCGCCACATCCACGAATTGGGTTAGCTCGCGCATCACCTCCACCGCCGTCTTGCCGTACTTCCAAAGGTTCTTGCGGTAATTCAGATCGCAGGAAACCGTCAGCCCTTTTTCGCGGGCTTTCCGCATCGCCTGATTGGATAACTCCGCTGCAGAGGCGCTCAAGGCAGGGGTAATGCCGGTGATATGAAACCAACCCGCGCCGTCGAATACCCGGTCCCAATCGATATCGCCGGGCTTGGCGAGCGCGATGGCGCTGTTGTCGCGGTCGTACACGACCTTCGAGGGCCGCTGGTTGGCGCCCGTTTCGACGTAATAAACGGGCATGCGCCCCTTGGCCCGCACGATCCGCGAGGTGTCCACGCCGAACCGCCGCAACTCACCAATCACCGCATCGGCAATGGGATGGTTAGGGGGCAGCACTGTTACGTAGGCCGCGGGCCAGCCAAATCCCGCCAGCGCCACAGCCACATTCGCTTCGCCACCGCCAAATGTCGCCACAAACTGTGGCGACTGCAGCAAGCGCTCAAAGCCCGGCGGCGCCAGGCGCAGCATAATTTCTCCGAACGTAACCACTGTCTTTGCCATTTATCGACTCGCCACTGCCACCGCATCCACCGCGAAGCTCGCATCCATAGAGGGCAGGCCTTCAAACGGAAGCAAAGTACTGGCCGGAGGCCGCGCCGGATCGTAAAACTCAAAACGGACCTTGCGCACTTCCTCGGCGATGGAACCTGATAGTGGATAAACGCTG
>Ga0210409_10008687_pt1 | contig 10324 bp, 9 predicted proteins | sample IncBWH17MmetaG_FD_161649 | JGI IMG/M metagenome (GOLD analysis project Ga0210409, IMG submission 161649) | Forest soil microbial communities from Barre Woods Harvard Forest LTER site, Petersham, Massachusetts, United States - Inc-BW-H-17-M | ecosystem: Environmental > Terrestrial > Soil >...
TTCGCTCAAGGCGTTGCTCATGTCGACGAAGGGTACAGAGCCCTTCGTCGCTGTCAACGTCCCGGTCTCTCATTGGCCGGTTTTGAGGTGATCTCTATTGGCCGGTTTTGCCTGATCGCTGAGGTCGGCGGAAGTCGTTTGATACAAAATGATACCGGACAGCATCTGTTATCGTCCCCTTAACGTCCCCAGAACTTGATCGTCCGTCTGGGCGATTTTCAACAACGTTCGCGAACCTGGGTCAGACAAAGAAAAAGCGGCGGAAGAGGAAGTTACGGTAGGAACCTGCTTGCCGAGATCCATTGCCAATTTCCTCGATCCGGTTATCTCGACTCAAGGTTTGCCTGACAAGAAGCTCATCCCTCAACGGCGATTTGAAGCACTCAAACCGTGCACCGTCAAAACGAACAAGACCGGTTTCACCCCAAGTCGACGAGTGACAGTGGTCCTTAAGAGAATCCGTCTCTCTCGCACCACAGGAGCGGCTCGAAGTCGCCTTCTGTCGATGTTCCTGGCGGACAATCAAAATTATAGCTAGTTCTTCGGGGAGTGAGTCATAGAGGAAAGGCACCCTGCTGACGTTTCGCGCTTTTGCGGTGAACGTCATCCACGATCAGCAAGATTTGTTTCCGCAGCAAAGCCGAAACTCCCACCATATCTCACCAATGTTCATCGGTACGGGACGGGCTCTATCAAACACTCGGAGATTTCTCCGGCTCCGGGTGAGGTATTGAGACGTTTCTAACAGGTACTGCCAGGCTGAATACGCCTATATATAAGGAGGGAGACGAAATCGACTTGGTGACAGTGCGGTTTTCAGCACTCTGCAATAAGTGGTTTAAATTTGCGAGGATAGCGAAAGAAGAAACGCGAGGGCAGCGTTCTAAGCAACTGAACTACGTCCCCTCTTGCTTTTCATACGGATAGCGGCAAACCCGCATGTTTACTGTCTATTCCTACTGTCAACCGTTTCGCCTGCTTCAACCCGTTCCACCGAATATAACCAATTTCGGGTACCAAATGGACAGTAAATGGACAGTATGAAGAACTGCCAAAAACTGCCCTGCAGGTAACGCGACACCGAGCATCTGTCCATGCTCTGAGACTGAAATGTAGCAGAGCGAATTCAGATCAGTATAGAGTCTGTCGCAAAGTGGTGCGATTGAGGAGCATGTTCTGCACTGAGGGCAACCGCACTCGGAACTCTCAGTGTCGACTTTCGTTAGGGCACGACCGCTGGTGGTCGATTTGGGACCGCCCGGCAGGAAAAGGCCGCCTCGAAAGCGGGTGAAAAACTCCAATGCCAACGAGAATAAACAACGTATCTCGCCGAGTATGACTTTTTTGGAAAATCATTTTCAATTTCAGCTTCTTTGCAAGTCCCCTGCTCATCGCTGCCAGTCTGGATCGTCTGTAAACCTTCGAATGGCAACCTTCAGGTCCCGTGGGTTCAACACGGATTTGCGCTGCCCCCACAGGAGGCAGCGAGTTCCAGTCCCGCCACTCCCGCAGATTTCTTAGGGTAAACTTTGTCAGGCGCGCGCTTTGTCGATTATCGAATCCCAGATACCTTTCGATTTGAGAATGAGTTCAACGGTTTCGCGGATTGCACCGTGGCCGGCCAGGGCTTTGGTTGTGTAATGCGCGGTCTCTTTGACCTCTCGAACCGCATTGCCGACCGCCACGGCGAGACCAACGCGGCGCATCACGGGAAGATCCGGGAGATCATCGCCCACGTAGGCGACGACAGCATCGGACACAGCTGCCTTCCGAATAATTTCTTCGTAAGCCGGCATCTTCAACGCTTGTTTCATGTAGATAAACTCCATGTTCATTTCGCGGGCGCGCCGAAGTAAAGCCGAGCTTTGGCGTCCGGTAATGCAGCCAGTGCGAAGGCCGGCAGTGTGCGCAAGTGTGAGGCCCTGACCATCGTGCGCGTCAAAGGTCTTGATTTCGAGAGCAATCTCTTCGGTTTGGGAGAGCAGGATTACGCCACCGTCTGTCATCGTACCGTCCACATCCATCAGGAGCAGTTCGATTTGTGCCGCGCGCTTCTTTAGAGCACCAGAGATCTTGGGAAAATTGGCCATGAAGTCCCACAGCAGAAGTTTTGGCGGTGAAAAGATCAATCGCGCAGCGACGCACCATGGTTCTCGCGGGCCGCTTGCTCAAATCGTCCTTGGCAAGAGCCGCGGCCCCTCTGGAACCTCGTTAGGGTTCCAAGGGTTCCATCACTGCCGGAGTGGCTGTTTTCGGAGTCGGTCTCTTCGGCTTAATCTGCCAGAAGCGCCGCCCAGCGTGGTCCGCAGCCTGCTAGTTGCTACGCAGCCTTCTCAACCGGAAGCCCAGCTTCCATCCAACCCTGTTTACCTTCGGGGAAATGCGCCACGTTCGTGTAACCCATCGCCGCCAATTCACGGGCAGCGTATTCGCTGGCGTGTCAATGCGTGTTCGTACAGTAGGTGATGATCTCGGCGTCTTTGTTGGGCAACAACTGCGGTGCGAGTTCCTTGATCCGTTCGGGAGGAATGTTCAAGGCTCCGGGGATATGCGCTTCGCGGTAACGTTCAGGCGCGAGAGTCTCGACCACCGTAATCTTTTGCTTCCCGTCCAGCTTCGACTTCAGATTCTTCGTAGAAATTGTGCTTTCCATTCCGACCTCCCTGTGAAAGTCGAGCTACGCTGATAACGGCTCAGCCTGTTTTGGGACTTTAGGCACGAACGGTTCGAGCAATGACTTGAAGTAAGGGTTCAGGTGCAGCTTTTCACTTTCCTGCTCGAACAACTTTTGTGGCTCAGGTGCCGCTTTGAGCGAGTATCGCAGGTAAGACAGGCACACGAGCCAAACCGCGTGATCAAGGTCTTCTTCGCTGCGGATATAGAATGTGATCCAGCCTGAGTTAGGAACCCAGCGGTGCTCCGCAGCAAGGCCATCTGCCAACAATGCGTCGCGTATTGAATGTGGCAAGGGTATGTCAACTAGTCCGTTCGTGTGAACATGTCCGACTTCGGCTGCGCCGAACATAAATTCCCTCCCACCGGTGTGGGTGAGATGTTACGCCATCCCACCCAGACATAAGGTTTTCGACTCTCTTAAAGTACATCATGGCTCTCCGTCTGCTCAAGTTTTGATGTCCGAACGCTTCGCAGCGATGCAGTAAACCATCTGCCAATCTCTCTGCATTTGCGGACGATACCGACTGTCGCGGCATGCCAAATGTTTGCCCACGGGGCATCGTTGGAAGCGGGGGCGGCATTGTCCGGGTGTGATTTCGATCCTTCTGGCGCGATTTTGGCGAAGGTTGGGGTTAATTGCGGTTACGAACCACGCTGTTAGACGACCGCGATCATGTGCCGCTTTGCCACGGCCTCAATTTCAGGCTCAGTCACCGACGAGAGGTCTGCGCTTTCGGTAGCTATAACCCGTCGAGAAATGTCGGGATAATGGGTCTTCAAGTATTCTTTCAAGAAGTCGGCGGCGTTGCTTTTTCCGGTGGCGTGACCGATGAGGACGATCTCATTCGCCGGAGTGATCTCTTTCGCGATCTCCTCATAAAACGAATCCTCTTCGGGTACGCGCTCGCCACGGTAGTGAGCTTCCTTTCGATGAATCAGATGATGATGGAAATTGAAAGGATCGTAAGGTCGCATCATGTGTTCGTCTGCCGGACGACTTCCACCGAAATCTTGGTAAACATGGGCGGCGTGGTGGTCGATGACGACAATCATACGGCTGGGGTGGGCCGGTTCTTCTACCTGCGCACCCGGTCCGGCTTCTTTCAAGAATTTACGCAGCCGAGAAACTTCCTCAACGCCAAGATCATGGGTGTGCGGGCGCTTGAAAAAGACGCGTTGGCCGCCGACGCGGAACACAAATTCATCGTCTCCATGCGGTTGGACCTCACCCAGATGCTCGACCAGTTCGACGGCCTCGTTCCAACTTAGGTTATGGGGGAGCTTGCCGTTGAGAAGATTCTGATACAGCGATTCGAGGTGCTTGCTCATCTCACTAGTATAGTATTGCGCCGCTATAAAAGTGGAATACGGGTGGGCTGCGCCGTAAGGTTGATATTGGGCTAATGCTTCCGTGAACCGCCTCACACTGCCTAAATAATCGGGGCGTAGGTCAGAATCGCGAGCACGAGTTCGGTCGCGGACAATCCAGTCGTCGTTCCAGACCGCGACCTTGAGCAGGAGCAGAACCCCGGCACGTCGGAACTCCACCCAACCGCTGCCCGCTGTCTGGCTGGTCGCCCCGCAAAGAAACAAGTGATTCTGCACCTTCGGCTACGAGGGGAACACGCTCGATATCGGGGGAGTCTGCCCCGCCTGCCTCCATCAAACGTGAAGTGCTCCAATTAATTTACTTACGAATCGAGACGTTGAGACGGGATTCGTCTTTGAACTTTTCCGAGCTTCTAGACTACTGAAAGGATTCGCACTCTCGATGGGGAGCTAGATCGAAGCGGGAGAACAAGGGTGGAGTTCAAGTTTCCGAGAGCATCCTGAGCTCTCAATCTTTATCGGTTTCGGCGATGCTGGGTTTCAAGAGCCCGTCGGAGGGATTGGCGCTTTCCCGCCCAAGACTTGGGCGAACGACGACAGTTCCACTTTGCTTTGGTGGCGGGCTCTGGGATGATATTGGCGGAGGAACATACGAACGTATTCCTCGATGAGACAGGAGGTATTATCGGCTCTCAGGATTACGCATGTGTTAAGCACAACGTTGCATCGGAAAGCGGCTTTACGACCACACAGTCAGCGTATAAGGAAGCCGGATCGCGGGGTGCTCGGAATGGGATGTTGGCCGGTCCGGCGTTGTATCTCCAGAATCCGGCACACACCTGGCACGCCAGACTGCCAAAACCCAGCGACACTGCGAGTTCCGACTGATTGGGTGTGAGTCCACCTCTCAGGCTCATGGCGATGCTTCCAATTAAGAGGAACCTTGAAATGCTTTCGATACTCAAATAAAACATCAAGTGGAGGGTTGCTTTGGGTAATCCTGTTTATCGGCCTCAGTGGATGATCGTTCTAACGAGCGTAGTCGTTGCCGGAATGTCTTTTGCGAGCAGCGAGGCTGCAAACAGCGAGACCTTCCCTGCCTTTTTCGAGGAGCAGCACCCTGCTCCTGCAGGCCAAACGTTGGCTGCTTCTGGTGTTCCTGCGCTCCACGGTATTGTGGATTCTGGTCGCAATGCCGATCTTCGCTGGTCCGACTTTACTCCCTACAAAACAGAGGTCACCAAACTCTACGAGACGAACGGTTACTCTCTACTCTGGATTCAGAACGGCCGCGTCCGACCCCAGGGGCTGGCCGTAATCGAGCTCTTGCAAAACGCGGAAGCTAAAGGACTCGACCCCGAAGATTACGACGGCTCGCGATGGCAGGGCCGCCTCCTCAAGCTGGGTCAAAAGCCGTCGGAACAAGACTTGATCTCATTCGACACGGCGCTTACGGTCTCGACGATGCGGTACATCCGCTCCATCCACTGCGGCCGCGTAAACCCCAAAGAATTTAAGTTTGAGCTTGATACGGAGGGGAAACTACTCCCATTGGCGGAATTCATTCAGACCCAGGTCGTGAATGCAGGCGATCCAGCCGCCGAAATCCAGAAGCTGGAACCGCCCTTCTTGGGCTACCGGAAGCTGCTTGCGCTCTTGCCAGTGTATGAAGGATACGCAAACCAAGTTGCCGGAGAGAAGCTGCCAACGGTCACGAAGACTGTGCGGCCCGGCCAACCCTACGCTGGCGTGGTCCGCTTGGGGCGATTTCTTCAAGTCATCGGCGACATTCCTGCCGCCGCACAACTGAATCCGAATGCAACTACCTATGACGGTGCGCTCGTCGCAGGCGTGAAGCATTACCAGGACAGACACGGGGAAACTCCTACCGGCAACCTTGACGCTCGCACGATCAATGAACTCAATACGCCTCCGGCGGCGCGCATTCGCCAGATCAAGTTGACGCTCGAACGGTGGCGCTGGATTCCGCATTCCTTTCCACAACCGCCCGTGGTGGTCAACCTTCCCGAGTATCGTGTGCGCGCGATGAACCCCGATGGCACGGTCGCCTTCTACAAGAACGTCATCATTGGAAAAGCCTTCGGCCACAAGTCTCCAGTCTTCGAAAAAGAAATCCAGTATGTGGTCTTCCGGCCCTACTGGAACGTGACTCCTAGCATTCAGCGGAACGAGATCGTGCCACACATCCAGAAGGACCCGAACTACATCGCCAAGCATGATTTTGAAGTGGTCACGCCCACAGGCGAGGTCGTAACCGACAATCAAGTGAGCCCGGAGGTTTTAGAAGGCATAAGATCACTTCACCTGATGGTGCGGCAAAAGCCCGGCGACACGAATTCTCTGGGCCTGGTGAAGATCATCTTCCCCAATCCGGACAACGTGTACTTGCATGGCACGGACGCTCCGGAGCTGTTCTCGGCGGACGTCCGCGATTTCAGCCACGGATGCGTTCGGGTAGAGAAGCCTGCGGACCTCGTTGCTTGGGTGTTGCGAAACAATCCGGGTTGGGATTTGGAGCGGGTGAAGGCCACGATGAACGGTGAGAAGAACAATCTTCAGGTGAACCTTGCCACCCGAATTCCGGTTCTGATTGTCTACGGCACCGCTACGGTGAACGAGGAAAATCAGATTCGGTTTTTTGACGATATCTATGGTTATGACGCAGAACTCGACAAAGCGTTGGCCAGAGAACATCCCTAGGCATACTGGTTCTTTGATCGGCATTGATGCACCGCATCTGGTTTGAACCGCATCCAACGAAGGTGCCTCTGTTCGAATACAGTGCTGCTGGCCGCAAGGACTTATTGCAGCGACTCTACATAACGGCCCGCTGCACACAATAGCGTAAATGTGCTGCAGCACATTTACGGTATCTCGGCTGCAAACAGAATCTCGGCCATCCGGTAAACGACCTTTTTGACCTCAGAACGGACGGGCGGCCGCATGAAAACGATGGTGAATCTGCCCCAGTGAAATCCTCCGACCCTGTAGAAAAGGCATCTCGCAGGGGATAGAATGCCGCCACGGAGGATCGGAACATGACCAGCCCGTCTGCGATTCAAGACAGCTATCCCTACCAGAACGAACCGATCTGGTCGAAGTCAGAAAAGACCATCGCACGCAAAGCCTTCGACGCTGCCCTGGGGCGAGAGCTTCACGCGGTAATTCAGGAAGCCAAGAAGATGGCCAGCCAGATCCAACAGTCCTCGGATCTGTGGGACTTGGAACATTACCTGACTGAACGCCGTAAAGAGATCAATCGCAAATACGACTATCGCTACTCGCAACTGACGCACGTGTTCGGGAGGCTCTTGTTTGAAAATCGACTCGGTGAGGAGGACCTGCGCGGACTGCGAGAAGAGAAGATGAAATCAATCCGTTCTTTCGCCCAGTTTCTCAGAGACGACGCAGCCTAATCTGCATTCTGAGCGCTATCGCCTGTTAACGACAGTTATCTTGCTATCATCTCATTCGTAATCGATTCGTCAATCGATTCGAGATTGTACCGGAGGAACAGCGATGGCATCGCGAGAGGGTTTCGCCGTGGTCGTTTTGATGCTGTGTTTTTCCTCGACCGTTGCGCAACAGCCCGCTCCCGCATCACCCTATGATGTTGACGAGGCTTACAGAGTGTACAGCGTGCTACTACCACGTGAAGAGTCGTACGAATTTGCACGTGGCACCCTTGTGATTCAAGAGGAGACAGTCTCAGAACATTTGGATGCCAAATGTTTGACGAAGGCAGCAACTCGCAAATTCAAAGATGCGATCGTCGATTACGAACGCGCCAACACCAAGCAGTGGCTATTGCAGCGACTGTTTCAGTCTGAAAAGCCCTATGGGCTCGTGAGTTCAGACGCAATCAAAGCTGCCTTCAAAGAGCGCTTTTGGGATTCATTTGAGAGCCGCTACCCAGGTTCTGGTGGATACATTACCTTCTCCGCAGTCGGTTTCAACAACGACAAAACGTTGGCGGTTGTTTATACGGGCAGTTCTTGTGGGGGTCTCTGCGGACGCTGCGGCTTTCACGTATTGGAGAAAATCAATGGCTAGTGGAAAGAAGTCGCTGGTGTCACTTGCTTCACCGTGTCCTGAGCGAGAATCGACTGGCGTAATATCCGATAACACTCAAATTGCCCCCCGGCAGGGGTTTTGAGTGAAATCGCCTTATAGTTACTCAGCCCGAGGAATTCAGGAGACGGGATTTGCACAGCACTTGTTGTACGAACCCGACTAGGCGAGAGTCCCGTCCACACAGACAGACTCTCATAGGGAAAGGAGAACCCGTGCGAAGAACTCGGCTCGTCAGCTTTACCTTGATGCTTCTACTCTGCATGATTGCCATGTCTCCGGTCGGAGCCCAGGTGGTCAACAATCGTCGCCTACGCATCGATCGGGCGATTTACGGAATGAGTGGCAAAGGCAGCGACGTCACCAACCGCGTCCGGAGCATGGTGCGTAACGACTCGCTCGATTTCAAAGTGAACAATACCAATCTGGGCGGTGATCCGAACCAGGGGACGAAGAAGACGCTCAAGCTCTCCTATACCTACATGGGGCGCCAGCAGGTCAGAACGTTCAACGAGGGCGACCGGTGTCGCGTCCCCTAGTCCGCCGGTTGGAAGACGGACAATGCGCCCCCGATCACTGCCACGGGTTTTTACCTTCTGTGAGACGGAAAGTCGATAAAAGCGGTGAAGTTTGGCGCTATCTCAAAGAGATCGTTGGCGAAACATCCTGATTTCACTCATCATCCAATTCCAACCGAGCGCTTCGATGTGAAGCGGATCGAAAGCAGTCGGAATTTGAGTGCTAAGGCCTGTTAGCGTCAACTATCAATTTCCCACCTCGGTTGCGAAGAGTGAGCAATTGTGAGCAGTCGCGCCATGGCTGCCAGGCCTATGGTTGCCACGGGCGGTGTAGGGTCCTTAAAGACTTGGGGTGAGGTTAACACGCCGCTTAGAAAAATCTGGAGGCACCATGAAATTCCGCAACTCTCCGTTTCTCCTGGCACTTGCAGCACTTGCTGTGGTCGCTCTTGCGGGGATATTGATTCGGTCCCCACGCGTATACGCCAATGACGATGATAACGAATCAAAGATTCGGGTTGGTTTCAAGATAGCCCCGGTCCCGCTGAATATGGATGGAAAAAACCGCGCACTGGTGGGACTCGGTAGCTACATTGTCAACGCACAGGGCGACTGCAATGGTTGCCACAGTGCTGGCCCTGCTACTGAATTCGTCCCAGGCGGAAACCCATACTTTGGCCAGCTGACGCAGGTCAACCCGGCGACCTACTTGGGTGGCGGCAGGGATTTTGGTCTCTTCCCCGGGCCAGGTCCGTTTCCACACATCATCTCGCGCAATTTGACCCCGGACAAAACTGGGCTTCCTGAAGGGGGTCACACATTTGACGAGTTTGTTCAGATCATAAGGACAGGCGTCGACATGGATAACCTCCATCCAACCTGTACCGGCGCCCCCGACGGGAATTGTCTGCCGCCCCCGTTCGACGGCACTCGTCTCCAAATAATGCCATGGCCCATCTATCACAACATGACTGACCGTGACCTTCGTGCTATCTACGAATATCTGAGCGCGATCCCCTGCGTCGCGGGCGAGCCTGCGCCGAGCCCGCGCCACAACGACTGCCCCTGAAGAGTGAACCGGGGGCCAGAGAAGAAAGGAAAGAGAGGGCGCAACCTTATTGGCTGCGCCCTTTGAAATCGTTGCCAAGGACGATTGAAAGCCACCCCAGACTGCGCATCGCTCTGGAGTCACTTTTGAACCAGCCTACCGTTGGCCTCCGGTTCAGCAAGCGCCGCTCGCTTTGGTTCAATAGCTAGTGGCCTGCAGATCGTTGGCGAAACATCTCGGTTACACTCAAAATGCCCGGAACAGGGGTTCTGAGTGTAATTGTTTTCATCAGCCATCGGTAAACACCAAGCGCTGAGGAAGCCCTCACTTTACGAATGCAGTCTCCAAGGGGGAATCAGGGAATCGAAGCGAAACAATGAACTGAGAAGTATGTGGAAAACGATGTAGATTGCCCAGATCGACGCGTAAGCGAATGCCATTTGTCGTGGCTTTCGTAAGACATACCAGAGTAGCAGCAGATCCAAAGGAACTGGGGCGGCAACGACCGCCCAGGCAGGCGCACCCAAGCTCTCTACACTGTACCCGAACAGGCACACAAAACAACCAATTGCGAGCGAAGCAAAGATGTATACCCGTCTGTCCACCAGATAAAACCCGATTCCCCAGGATAGCCCGGTGAAGAATATCGCGATGTCCAACA
>Ga0210409_10008689_pt1 | contig 10324 bp, 10 predicted proteins | sample IncBWH17MmetaG_FD_161649 | JGI IMG/M metagenome (GOLD analysis project Ga0210409, IMG submission 161649) | Forest soil microbial communities from Barre Woods Harvard Forest LTER site, Petersham, Massachusetts, United States - Inc-BW-H-17-M | ecosystem: Environmental > Terrestrial > Soil >...
CCTTCGATCAGGCGGAGCGCGACCGGGCCGTGGTGGTGCTGAGCGGTCGCGAGGGTATTTTCTCGGCAGGGTTCGACCTGAACGTGTTCGCTCGCGGACAGGATGAGATCCTCGAGATGATGCTGCTCGGAGCGACGCTCGCCGAGCGCATACTGTCGTTCCCCACGCCAGTGGTCGGGGCATGTACCGGTCACGCGCTGCCTGCGGGCGCCTTCCTGCTGCTGTCGGCGGACTGCCGCCTGGGTGTCGATGGACCCTTCCGGCTCGGCATGAACGAGGTGCGCATCGGCATGACGGTCCCGTGGTTCGCGATCGAGATCGCGCGTCAGCGCCTGCACCCTGCTCACTTCGACCGCGCCGTCGTGACCTCGACGATGTACAGCCCGCGGGAGGCGATCGCCGCGGGCTTTCTCGACCGGGTGGTCGCCGAGTCGGAGCTGGAGGCCGCGAGTCTCGAGGCGGCCGAGGCGCTCGTCGAGGTCGATCCCGCGGCGCACACGGCCACCAAGCTCCGCGCGCGCGCTGGAGCGCTCAAGGCGGTGCGCTCGGCGATCGAGGCAGAGCTGAGGCCCGAGGGCTTCGCCGAACACGCACGCGCCTGAAGATCACGGCGCCGCAGCCGGCTCGGCTCTGCCGGGGCAGCAGCAGCGGCGGTCGACCATCATCGGCGCCGATGGCGGACCATCCACGGTCGCATACGATCCGCTTCACATGACGTCGGCGGACTCTACGTCGTCACTGGAGGTCACGCGGCTCGGCTGCGGTCCTTTGGTTCTCATGATCCATGGAAGCGTCGTCAGCGCGACCCGCACGTGGCGTCAACAGCTGACGCTCGCCGAGCATTGGACCCTGAGCCTCCCCAACCGTCCCGGTTTCGGCGCGAGCCCGGCTTTGCCCCGAGGGGACTTCGAGGCCGAGGCGCCGCTGATGGCGGAGCTGATCGGCGACGGCGCGCACGTCGTCGGACACTCCTACGGAGCCGTGATCGCGCTTTACGCCGCTGCCCTGCGGCCGGACGCCGTTCGCTCGTTGACGATCTCCGAGCCCGGCTGCCTGCGGGTCGCTGCCGGGGACGCCGGCGTCGATGCACAGGTCGCCGGCGGGGAGCTCCTCTACGAATCGGGCGGCTCACTGGAGCCGCTGGAGTTCCTGCGCGCCTTCCGGGGAGGGGTCGGCTCGACGCATCCGACGCCCCCGCACCTCAGTGGTGAGCTGCTCGACGGCGCCCGGCTGCTCATGCGTGAACGCCCGCCATGGGAGGCCGACCCGCCGCTCGAGGAGCTGCGCCGCGCGGACTTCCCCAAGCTCGTGATATCGGGTGGTCACTCGCTCGTGTTCGAGTCGGTGTGTGACGCGGTGGCCGGCCGCTTGAACGCGCAGCGGGCCGTGATCAGCGGGCGTGGCCACACCATCCCCGCGACGGGCGCCCCCTACAACGAGCGCCTTCACGCGTTCCTGCGAGAGAGCGAGAAAGGCCGCTGACGAGCCCGCGCTCCAGCCCGATGGTCAGGTCGTCTCGAGCACGAACACGGCGATCTCGCGGTGCGACGCGCGGCGCTCGTACTGCGACCAGCCCGGGTAGACGTCGAGGCCCTCCTGCCAGATGCGAGCCCGCACCTCGCCCTGCGCCTCGCTGGCTCGGAACTCGCTGCGCACGCCGTCGACGGTGACGTAGCCCTCGGGGTTGGCCCGCAGGTTGTGGTACCAGCTCGGATGCCGCTCCTGTCCGTAGTTCGACGCGATCACCGCAAGACCATCGGGGGTGGGAAGGCCGAGAACCGGCAGCGTGCGTTGGACGCCGCTTCGAGCGCCGGTGGTCGTGATCATCACCACCGGCAGGCCGGACACGAGGCTCGCCAGCGTGTGCCGACCGCCCGTCAGGCGGAAGACCGGCCGATCGATGTGGTGCAGAACTCGCGCGAAGAACCAGGAGCCGGGTCCACTGGCTGCGAAACGCCGCATCGCCCTGTGAAACGGGTTGGCCTGCCGGTACGTCAGTGGTGCGCCCACGGATGCCTCCGATCTCGTTCGGGCTGGCACGTCAAATCATGGGTGCGCTGCCAGAGCACCCCGCGCCGTGCAGCATCGGCACTGGGGAGGCGGTTGTCAAGCTCGCGATCGAGCTCGCCCGACGCTAGGCGGTCTGTTGCGGCGGCGCCTGCGCCTGAACCGCGTTTTCGGCCCATCGCTGCAGAAACGCCTCGGTTGCGGCCACGTCGAGAGGACGCGCGAACAGGAAGCCCTGTCCGCTGTCGCAGTCCTCCCGTTTGAGGAGCGACAGCTCCTGCTGCTCTTCGATGCCCTCAGCGACGGTGTCGAGCGAGAGCGCCTTGCCGAGCTGCACGAGCGTGTGGATCAGCGTCTCCCCCTCCTTGTTGTGTCGCATCCCGGAGATGAACGACCTGTCGATCTTCAGCGCGTCCACCGGGAACTGCTGGAGGTGGGCGAGCGATGAGTAGCCGGTGCCGAAGTCGTCGATCGCTATCCGCACCCCGAGCTGCTTGATCGCCGCTAGCCGGCGAGCGGTCTCCTCGACGTTGCGCATGAGCGTGGTCTCCGTTATCTCGATCGTCAGTGCCCCGGGCTCCAGACCGCTGTCGGCGAGGGCGTCCTCTATGTCCTCCATGAGCTGGTCGCTGTCGAGCTGGCGTGCCGAGACGTTGACCGCCATGTCGATGGCGTACCCCGCCAGACGCCAGGCGGCGGCCTGAGTGCAGGCCTGCTGCAGAACCCACCGGCCCACCTCGGTGATCAAGCCCGTCTCCTCGAGCAGCGGGATGAAGGCGTCGGGCTGGACGACGCCACGCACCTCGTGGTTCCAGCGGATCAGGGCCTCGACGCCGATCGGTGTCATGTCGCTCAACGCGAACGTCGGCTGGTATGCGAGGAAGAACTCGTCGTTCTGGAGCGCTTCGCGAAGGTCCATGTCCAGTTCCAGGCGTTGCTGGACGGTGTGCTGCATCGCGGCCTCGAACACCGCGTATCGGCTCTTGCCGTCCCACTTCGCCTGATACATCGCGACGTCGGCGTCGCGCAGGAGCTCCTCGGCCGACGTTCGCTCGCCGGCTGCGATCCCGATGCTGGCGGTGACCGTCAGGCGGGTCTTCCCGTCCTCCCCGAGCTTGAAAGGATGCCTGAGCGCGTCGAGCAGGCGCTCGGCGACGAGCTCGGGGCCGGCGTCGAATGAGAGCTCTTCCGCGATGACGACGAACTCGTCGCCGCCGAGACGTCCCAGCGCGTCGACGTGCCGGACCACTCCCTTGAGCCTCTCGGCGACAGCTCGTAGAAGTTCATCGCCGACGCCGTGACCGAGCGTGTCATTGATGCTCTTGAAGTTGTCGAGGTCCACGAATAGAGCCGCCACAGGCGTCTGGTTGCGAGCCGAACGGGCCAGCATCTGCTCGACGCGGTCGAGGATCAGCGTCCGGTTCGGCAGGCCGGTCAGCGGGTCGTGGGTGGCGAGGAAGGCGAGCTCCTCCTCGCGCCGGCCGAGCTCCTCATCGGTTCGCCGGCGCTCGGTCTCGAAGCACTCACACATCCGCAGCAGGCTGAACTCGACGCTGAGCTGCACCAGGTTCAGGGCTTGCGAGAGCACATCGGCGGAGACATCCTGCTCGGCGGCGATCTCGCGCAACACCTCGGCCATGACGTTGCGCCACCAGAAGCACCGCCGGGTCACCTCGTTCAGCGACGCCGCGCGGTGAGCAGCCAGCTCGCCGAAGATCTTCGAGCTCTCCTTCGCGGCATCCCTCGTGACCTCCAGGCCCTCGCCGCCGATCCAACGTGCGACCGCTGCCGTCGAGTTCACGCAGATCCGCTCGAATCGCTCCTGGACAGAGGCATCCACCAGCTCGCCGGATGCCCTCGTTGCGCGCACGGTCCTCGAGAGCACCTCGTCGGCTCGCGCGTTCAGCTCGACGCCCAGGCGACAGAGATCTCGGCCGGGCTCCTGCGTCGGCAGCGACGGCGGGGCCGGCACTCGAATGTCATCCCGGCCGAAGCTCGGGTGGTCAACCGTCATCTCAAGGCAACGAATCGGCAGCAGCGAGCCATTCCTAAAGGACAGACCTGTTCATCGACGAGGGTCGTCCGATTCTGACGAGACCGTCTCGATCGCCCGCGTCGCGCGAGCTAGACGTTCAGGTATCGCAACATGACCCTGCCAAGCACGATCACGTCGCCGTCGGCGAGGTCGGCCTGCTGGATGCGCCGGCCGTTCACGAACGTGCCGTAGGAGCTGCGGTCATCGAGGATCCTCGCGCCCGAGGCCCGCGGTACGAGGATCGCGTGGCGTCGCGACACGGAGCTCTCGTCCAGACGCAGGTCGGCAGCGAGGCCACGACCGATGTGAATCGCCTCGCCGTCCAGCGGAATGAGCAGCGTCTGATCCCGTCCCTGGACCTCGAGGTAGCGGCCAGGCTCGATCGGCTCCACAGGCCTTGCCCGGTGGCGGACCGTGTCATCCAGGCACTCGACCGCATCGACTCTCTCGGTCTGGTGCTCGTGGGTGGAGCGGATGAGCGTCTGTGAGGCCATGCCAGACACGAAACACCACGCCGGTCATAGACACCTCAAGCTCTCCTAAGAATTTCCTGAGCGAAGTCCGCCTGCGGAGCCCGCAGGAGGAGCCGTTTCGGGATGCGATGTGATGGAGTCGCCTTTGCGAGCTCGCCGCGCTGGCGAGGCCCATACGACAGAACGGAGCAAGCCGATGATCGTCGTGGTCGGACGAGTCGTGACGGATGCGGCGCGGCGAGAGGACTTGAAGCGCATCGGCCAGGCTGTCGCCCGCGCATCGCGCGCCGAGGAGGGTTGCCTGAGCTATCGGGTCTACGAGGACACCGAGATCGACCACGAGTTCGTGTTCGTCGAGGAGTGGGAGAGCCAGGAGGCACTCGAGAGGCACTTCGGCACCGCTCACATCGCCGAGTTCATGCGGGCGATCCCCGCAACCGTCGTCGCGCCGCCGGACGTCAGGTTCCACACGATCCAGAGCTCGGTCGACCTCGCCGACCTCAACGTGAGCCGTTAGTCGTCCGGGCCTCGGACCGGGAAGAGGTCGCTGCGCGCTCTCGTGTGGCGGCGGCGACCGTTCGGCGCTCAGACCGAGTCCTCGAGGTATCCCTCGGCCAGCCGTCTCGGCGCGCGAGCAAGCCATGCCTCCGTAACCACCTCGTCGAGATCATCTAGTGCTATCCGCTCCAGTCGCACGAGGATCGCCGGGAAGCCGTCGAAGTGAGGGGTCGTGAAGTAGACGCGTGGATCGTCGGCGAGCAACGCCTCCTTTGCGCCGACGTGCTCTACCCGCGCACCCAGGATCGGGCCGTCGGGGGCGCCGTCGCCAAGGGCCTCGATTTCCCTCGGGCGAAGCGGCCGCTCCCACACGAAGAGCTTGTCCTTCACAAGCCACTGGCTGCGTTCTCGCGAGACTCGCTCGCTCGTGTCAGGCAACGCGAGCGCGATCCGCCGGACGTCCTCCCAGCTCGCCACACTCTCAGCGTACCGCCGGCGTCCCGCTGCGTGACCTCGCCCCGGAACCATTCGGACTCGGGGAGCCCGCGCTGGGTCCTCCGGATTCACTCGTTGATCGTTGCGGCGAGCGCCTCGGGTGAGACGCTCGTGATGTCCGCAGTGAAGAACTCGCGGTTGCGCAACTGGCGATCGGCCGGCCACTCCCACCAAGCCGCGTCCAACAGCACGTCAGCGACCTCGGGGGTGCATCGCCGGCGCAGCTCGCGCGCCGGTACGCCGGCGACGATCGCGAAGGGCGCCACGTCTCTGGTCACCACCGATCCGGCGGCGAGCACGGCGCCGGCGCCGACGGTCACGCCAGGCAGGATCGTGACGTTGTCGCCGACCCAGCACGCCGGACCGATCTCCACGTCGCCGGGGAGAACGAACTCCTTCGGCCGAATGCCCAGCTCCAGCTGGAGCTGGAACTGCATGTTGGGGAAGCTCATCGCGTGGTTTTCCAGGAGGATGGTGAGCCGGTGCCCGATGGCGCAGTACGGGCCGATCACGGCTCTCCCCGCCCCGCGGATCACCGCGGGACCGTTGATCCGCACGTCGTGGCCGATGATCGTGCCCGGCTTGATCTGCGAGCCGATGGCGACCTTCGACCCGGCGCCGATCCGTACCCCGCTCGCCCGCAGAAGCCTCAGCCAAAATGACGACAACCACACGTTCAGCCTGCGGAGAATCCGCATCGCCTGACCCTCCCGACCTAGCCATATGGCGCCACCGTACTCGGGCGGCTCCGCGAGCAATCGCGCGTTGCGGGGATGCTACAGCGCCGCTCTACTTGTACGCGATCGCGGCGCTCGCCGGACCGGCGAGCGGCAGGATGTCTATCTCCTTGAAGCCGACCTCCTTGCACCACCCGGCAAAGTCGGCGCCGGTGAAGTCGAAGGCGTTTCCGAACTCGATCAGCATGTTCAGCGACATCAGAAGCCCGAACGCGTTCTCGCGGCGAGCGTCGTCGATGAGGTTCTCGATGACGATGAATGCACCGCCGTCGGGAAGGGCGTCGTAGGCGGCATTGATCAGATGCATCTTGCCCTCGAGGTCCCAGTCGTGGAGGATCATCCCCATGGTGACCACGTCGGCCTTCGGCAGGGGTTCGCCGAAGAAGTCCCCCGTCTCTGTCCTCACGCGGTCGCTCAGGCCGGCGTCCTCGATCGTTCGCCTGGCGATCGGCTCGACAACGCCCAGGTCGTGGGTTGCGCAGCGCATGTGTGGATGGCGGTCGGCGACGGTGATGGACAGTTGCCCGGTTGCGCCGCCCACGTCGCAGAGCGTCTCGTATGCGGAGAAGTCGAACTTCTCGGCGAGGGCGTTGAATGGGCCCAGGGAGATTCCCGACATCGCGTTCATGAACTGCTCGAGCCGGTCCGGATCGCTGTAGAGCTCGTCGAACATCGGCTTGCCGGTGTGCTTGATCTCGTTCTGCGGCTTTCCGGTCTGCAGAGCCTCCGTGAGGTCGCCCCAGAATCGATACAGCCGCGCGTTGCTCATCTCGAGAATCCCGCCGATGTAGGCGGGGCTCGCCTTGTCGAGGAAGACAGCGGTCGCGTTCGTGTTGCGGTAGAGGGCATCGCTGCCCTCACCCGCGCGATCGAGGAGCTGGAGGGCGACGAGCGCATCCGGGAAGTCGGGAACCGCCCGAGGATGCAGCTCGAGCGCCGCGGCGATTTGCTGGCCGGTCATCGCCTCGCCGCCGAGCGTGGTGAACAGCTCCAGCTCGACCGCCGACAGCAGCGTCTTCGACGCCCAAAACCCCATACCCACCTGCATGATGTGTGAAGGATCGACCTGTTCGGACATCACTCCCCCCTCTTCCCCAAGTCTCGTTGTCCGTGAGCGCCGAGCGTACCCGAGTAGCACCGGGATGACCAACGGCGACGACAGCGTAGCCGTGTTCCTAGCTGGAGGGCGGCGACGAGCGTTACTACGCGGACTCGGCCTGCGGCGGGGCCTCGTAGATCGACTGCAGCTGCAGGTAGGCGGTAAGGCCCTCGGGGCCGAGCTCGCGCCCGAGGCCGCTGGCCTTCACGCCGCCGAACGGCGCGGCGGGATCGAGCATGTAGTGGTTGATCCCGATGCTGCCGGTCTGCACGCGCTTCGCCACCTCGTTCGCGCGCTCGATGTCGCGGCTCCACACGCTGCCGCCGAGCCCGAAGTCGGAGTCGTTGGCTATCGCGACAGCGTCATCGACATCCTCGTAGGGGATCACCGCGAGCACGGGGCCGAAGATCTCCTCCCTGGCGATCGTGGCGCTGTTGTCCACGTCGGCGAAGATCGTGGGCTGCACGAACCAGCCGCGGTCCTGCTCCGGCGGGCGACCGCCGCCCGCGACGATCCGACCGCCCTCGGCCCGGCCCTTCTCGATGTAGCCCTCGACGCGCTCGCGCTGGCGCGCGCTCGCAAGCGGACCCATCTGCGTGGCCGGATCGAGCGAATCACCCACGACAAGCGCGCCAGCGAGGCCACTGAAGACTTCCAGAACCTCGTCGTAGCGCGAACGCGGCGCGAGCACCCTCGTGCCGATGTTACACGTCTGGCCGTTGTTCATCAGCGTCGCGGCGAACAGGGCTTCGGTGGCCCCCGCGAGGTCGGCGTCATCGAGCACGATCGCGGCGGACTTGCCACCGAGCTCGAGGGTCACGGGGCGAAGCAGCTCTCCGCAGCGCCGCGCGATCGTGCGACCCGCCGCGGTGGACCCGGTGAACGCGATCTTGTCGACGCCCGGATGTTCCACCAGATATGCCCCCACCTCGCGACCGGCGGGCACGATGTTGACCACGCCGGCCGGCAACTCAGCGTCTTTGATCGCCTCGGCGAGCAGCAGGCTGTCGAGCACGGTCTCGGGACTCGGCTTCATCACGACCGTGCAGCCCGCGGCGAGCAGCGGCGCGAGCTTGAACATGGCGAGCGTTTGCGGGTAGTTCCACGGCACGATCGCCCCGACTACGCCCACCGGCTTGCGCAGCACGTGAATCGTGCCGCCGAGCAGCCCCGGCCGATCCTCCTCCAGCGCGGCCTGACGGATCAGGCCAGCGTAATAGCGCGCCAGTACGGACGGAAAGACCGCCTCGACCTGCAGCGAAAGCGAGATCGGCATCCCGTTCTGCAAAGAAACGCGGCGAGCGGTCTCCTCGCCGCGGCTTTCAAGCGCGCCGGCGAGACGCTCCAGGGCCTGCGCCCGATCCTCGACCGACCACGACGACCAACCGCCCGGGTCCTCGAAAGCGGCACGTGCCGCCAAGACCGCGGCGTCGATGTCGGCCGGCGTCCCGTCCGGCACCGACCCGACCGGCTCCTCCGTGCTCGCGGCAACCACGGAAATCCGCTCCGATCCCAGCGGCTTGATCCAATCACCCCCGATGAACAGCTCGTCGCTGGCGATCATCGTTTGCGTGCTCATCGAGCGTCCCCTCCTGTACTCGGGATGTGATGCGGCGATCAGACGGCAGATCGGAGCCTACTCCCACTTCGCCGCGCGCCGCGTTCCCGCTCGGGCCAGTGCCCGCTCGAAACTTTCCTCTGCGCTCTGCGTTATGGGGAGAGGTGATGTGGATCAAGCCCTCGCGCTACGCGTGGGCCCACAGTGAGTAGTGTGCCGCCGGTGAGCAAGCACGTCTTGATCCTTGGGGCGGGCTTCGGCGGACTGGAGCTCGCGACCCGGCTCTCGGAGACGATCGCAGACGCGGTACGCGTCACGCTGATCGATCGCAGCGACTCGTTCTTCTTCGGCTTCTCAAAGCTCGACGTGATGCTCGGCCGCCAGTCGGCCGACGAAGTCCGGCTCAGCTACCGCGACTTCCAGAAGGACGGCGTGGAGTTCCGCCAGGAGACGGTCACAGGCATCCAGCCGGCCGCGCGCCGCGTCACCACGGACGCCGGATCGTACGACGCCGACTTCGTCGTCGTGGCACTCGGCGCCGACTACGACTTCGCCGCCACGCCGGGCTTCGAGCAGGGCGGGCACGAGTACTACTCGCTCGCGGGCGCCGAGCGCCTGCGCGACGCGCTCGCCGACTTCACGGGCGGCAAGGTGCTCGTCTCGATTCTCGGGCAGCCGTTCAAGTGCCCGCCGGCCCCGTTCGAGGGTTCCTTCCTGATGCACGAGCACTTCACGCAGCAGGGCATCCGGGACTCGGTGGAGATGACGACGACATTCCCGATGGCGCGTCCGGTCCCTGTGACCGGTGAGGTCGCGCAGATGTTCCGCGATGGGCTTGCCGCGCGCAACGTCAAGGAACTGCCCGAACATCTCGTCGCCGGCATCGACCCAGCGACCAGCACGGCACAGCTCGCGAACGGCGAGACGCTGCCCTACGACCTCTTCGTCGGCATTCCGATCCACCGGGCGCCTACCGTACTCGCGGACGCCGGCCTCTCGATCGACAACTGGGTGCCCGTCGAGCAGTCCAACCTCAGGACCCGGTTCCCCGGCGTCTATGCGCTCGGCGACGTCTGTAGTGGGCCACGGAACGTTCCCAAGGCCGGGATCTTCGCCGAGGCGGCCGCGCGCGTGGTCGCTGACGACATCGCCGCGACGATCGCGGGCGGCGAGCCGCCCGCGCCGTACGAGGGCTCGGGCGTCTGCTACGCCGAGTTCGGCGGCGGGCTCGTTAGCAAGGTGGAGGTCAACTTCCTCCGCGGCGACGCGCCGGCGGCCCAGCGATACGACCCCTCGCTCGAGTACGCCGCCGAGAAGGATGAGTTCGGCAGGGTCCGCCGGGCGCGCTGGTTCGGGCGCTCGTGAAAACGGGAGAGGTCTCGATGGGCTACGACGTCCATTGGGGTCAGTCGGCGCTCTCGA
>Ga0210409_10008690_pt1 | contig 10323 bp, 9 predicted proteins | sample IncBWH17MmetaG_FD_161649 | JGI IMG/M metagenome (GOLD analysis project Ga0210409, IMG submission 161649) | Forest soil microbial communities from Barre Woods Harvard Forest LTER site, Petersham, Massachusetts, United States - Inc-BW-H-17-M | ecosystem: Environmental > Terrestrial > Soil >...
CTATTGACCGCGCGGACGCTGCGCTCGATTCCATGATCCCCGCCGATCCCATGCAGCCGTACGACATGAAGGACGTGATCCACGCGATCGCCGACGACAACTATTTCTTCGAAGTCCACGAGCATTTCGCAAAAAATATCGTGGTCGGTTTCGCGCGCCTCGGCGGGCAGCCCGTCGCCGTCGTCGCCAATCAGCCCGCGGTGCTCGCCGGCGTGCTGGACATCAACGCCTCCGTAAAGGGCGCGCGATTCGTGCGCTTCTGCGACGCGTTCAATATCCCGCTCGTTACGCTCGAAGATGTGCCCGGGTTTTTGCCCGGCACGCAGCAGGAATGGAACGGCATCATCAAGCATGGCGCGAAGCTGCTGTACGCATTCGCCGAGGCCACGGTTCCGAAATTAACCGTGATTACGCGGAAGGCGTATGGCGGCGCTTATTGCGTCATGTCCAGCAAGCACATCCGCACCGACGCGAATTTCGCCTGGCCGACGGCGGAAATTGCGGTGATGGGCCCCGAAGGCGCGGTTAACATCGTCTACAAACGCGAAATTGAGCGCGCCCCCGAAGCCGATCGCGAGCGCCTGCGCCGTGAAAAAGTCGCCGAATTCCGAGAACGTTTCGCCAATCCCTACGTCGCCGCCGAACGCGGTTACATAGACGCCGTGATCGAGCCGTCGCAAACGCGCGCCAAACTCATCACCGCCCTGCGCTCTCTCGAAACCAAGCGCGACACCAACCCCAAAAAGAAACACGGCAATATCCCGCTGTAGATGAGGAGTAGAATGGTGGGGACACGCCAGCTGGAGGACGCCATGATCAAATTGGTGTTCGCAATCGCTCTCTTTCTGATCGTCCCCGCGCTTCGCGCGCAGCAAGCGGAAACCGGCGGCAGCCCTCCGCAGACCGAGCCGCAGGCCGCGCAACCGGCTGCACCTCAGCCTGCCGCGCAGAATCCGAATTCGCAGGATAATTTGCCACCGGAACTCCGGCCGGGACATCCTCTAGATCCCGCCGACGTCGATATTCTTACCGGGAAACGGGACAGGGAAATCGAAGCGGCGCGCAGAGCTGCCATACCAGCACTTGCGGGCGCCTACGGAGGGTACGGTACTTACGGGGATTACTACTGGATGAACGGCAGAATCGGCCGGGAATGGGATATTCCTATGCTGCCGCTGGCGCGGATCGGCAATCCGTTCTTCTTCTCAATGATGCAGCCGCGCGGGTTTGGCCGCAGAGGATTTCGCGGCGGCCGCTAAACGAAATTCTATAGTCTTGCGGACGCTTCTTTACTGCGTCACCGTCCTGGCCACATCGCCGATTTTGAACCCAGTGCCCGAGACAGGTTTGCAGATCGCGGATATATCATCCACGTCTGTGACTTCCAGTTCTCCCAGCTTGGTGGTCATCTTGCGAAGAACCGCGCCGGTGGCCGGGTCCTTGATCGTACTGGTTATGCGTTCCACGGACATGTGGTCGCCGACCTTGATGCCCGTTTTCGCGCCGACGTTCAGCACGATTTGCCCGCCATCCACAGCCGCCACCAGGCCTTCCACCTTGATCACGCGCGCCTGGAGCTTGGGCGCCGCGGCGATGACGCCTGCGGTCATCTCATCGGTCGCGGCCTTCACGGCCTCGCCGATGATGGTCTGTTGAAAGTCGCTCGAACCAAAGTCCACGGCGCCTCCGCCAAAGCCGTGCCAGTTCCCGCCGCCGCCCAGCATGGAAGTGCTGCTGCGTTTGGACTGGCCCTTGCCTTCCGCTACTCCCAAAATCTCGGCGCTATCGATATCCACGAGGCGCGCGTCGAGCATGACATTGGCCTTGGAGTCCTTATGGCCAAAGCCGCCGACGCCGAAGCCGTGGAAGTTTCCACCGCCGCCGCCGACGTTGGTATTCTTGGTCTCGTTCCCAAACTCGGTAATGCTGCCGACGATGATGGCATCCAGGCCGAGGATCTTACCGATCTTGGCTGCCGATGCCGGATTGGCGCGGTCGCTGTTGGAAAAGTTTTGCTCGGCCAGGATTTTGTCGAGGGCCTTGCGTTCGATCACGCTATACGTCCCGTCCGTCACCAGATTCTTCACCAGAAGGTCGGCGATGCCCCTGCCGACGTCAATATCCGTCCCGAATAAAGCCGCCGAGTTGGTCTTCACCGTGGCATAGTCAAAATCGAAGACCGCGACGCGTTTCTTGCGCCCCTGGGGCGCCTGCGCGACAGCAGCACCAGGTGCGCTGGCGGCCGGCTGGGCAGCAGGTGCGCTGTTCTGCGCTCGAGTGGGCAAAGGGGCGAAAAGAACGCTGAAAACAAAGAGGGCGGCGATTGGTTTCATGGCGATCTCCTGTTCCGAAGTGAGTCAGCCTGAAAATTACAGTGATCCCGGTATTGCAGTCGAATGATTCTAGTTAAGCGTAAATCCTTATGTCAACCATCGCTTTGGAAGGATGAGCGCAGGAAGGCACTTCCGATACATTCAGGATTGCAACCGCTTCCGGGCCAGGACGCGCCTGGCGGCCAGCCCCACAGGGACGAAGGAAAAAATAAGGAATAACAACGCGGTCAAGACAAGGTCCTTGAATCCGGGCGCAAAATCACCGCCATGGCGGACTGCCAGGATCGAGATGTAATAGGCCGTGGGCGCGGCCAAAATAATTTCCGCGATCAAATAAGCCCTCAACAATTTTCCCTGGAAGAAAATCATGGCCGCCGCAATGACCAGCCACGTGGCCGTGATCCATTCCACCGGGTAGATCACCTTGTTATCGAATGAAAAGTGATTGATCAACAGCACGGGAATTCCGGCGCGCGGATCGAGAATGAACGGCGGCCCGCTCGGCCAGCAGTAGATTCCGATCTGGTAGGCGCAGAGGGCGAAAAGATACGCGCCGAGCAGACGGTCTGGTTTCGATTCGGCCTTGCTATTTTGGGACATGGTTCCGGGAAGAGAATTATCATCCGCCGCGACGGGTGTGTCCACGACAGGATTTCAGCACGTTTAGACTCCGCGTTCGGCCGGGGCCGTGATTCGAGGAGTGCTGCCGCCGTGCTAGAATGCGCTTCGAGTTAGACATCGTTGCATGTTCAAAAAAATTCTCATCGCCAATCGCGGGGAAATCGCCGTACGGATCGCGCGAGCTTGCCGCGACATGGGCATCGCTTCCGCAGCCGTCTTTAGCGAAGCGGACCGCGATGCGTTGCATGCTCGCCTCGCCGATGAAGCGTACGCAATCGGCCCCGCTCCCTCGCGCGAAAGTTATCTTCGCATCGACAAGGTGATGGAGGCCGCGCGCCGCGCCGGCTGTGACGCGTTGCATCCGGGTTATGGATTCCTCGCTGAAAATCCAGAGCTTGCGCGGGCTTGTGCCACAAATCGCATCACATTCATCGGCCCTTCCCCCGAAGCGATGGAGTGCCTGGGATCGAAAACCGCCGCGCGGCAGCTTGCCGCTCGTGCCGGCGTGCCCATGGTTCCGGGAGCCAAGGATGCCATCGAAAATCTGAACGATGCGCGAAAAATCGCGCGCGAGTTCGGATATCCCGTATTGCTAAAAGCGGTGGCGGGCGGGGGCGGGAAGGGCATGCGGCTGGTCGCGGCGGATTCGGAGGTGGCCGCCGCGTGGCGCGACGCATCTTCGGAGGCGCAAAACGCGTTTGGCGACGCGCGCCTGTATCTGGAAAAGTATGTCGAACGGCCGCGCCACATTGAAATGCAAATTTTTGGCGACGCGCACGGGCACATCGCGCACCTCGGCGAGCGCGAATGTTCGGTGCAGCGGCGCCACCAGAAAGTGATTGAGGAATCTCCTTCTCCAATCATGACGCCGGAATTGCGCCGCACCATGGGGCAAGCCGCCGTGCGGCTCGCCAAGGAAGCGAGCTACACGAATGCGGGCACGGTGGAATTTCTTGTGGATGCCCAGCGCAATTTCTATTTTCTCGAGGTGAATACGCGCCTGCAGGTGGAGCATCCGGTTACGGAAATGGTCACGGGGCTCGATCTGGTGAAGCTGCAAATTCGCTTGGCCGCGGGCGAGCCGCTTCCCTTTTCTCAGAAGGACATCAAACTTTCAGGCCATGCCGTCGAATGCCGCCTTTACGCGGAAGATCCCGGCAATCAATTTTTCCCGTCGCCCGGGACGATTCTTTCGCGCCGCGCCCCTGCGGGCCCCGGAATCCGGCTGGATGACGGCGTATACGAGGGTTTTACTGTGTCCACAGAATACGATCCGATGCTCGGCAAGCTGATTGCCTTGGGACAAGATCGCGCGGAAGCGATTGCGCGCCTCCGGCGGGCGCTCGAAGAATACTCCGTCACCGGAATAAAAACGAACTCGGGACTTCTTCTCGGCATCCTCAGCGATCCGGAATTTCTCCGGGCGGAAATCTTCACGCGCTGGCTCGATGAACGGCTTCCTCAACTCCTTGCCCGGATGCAAACGCAAGAGCGCGACCAGGTTGCCGAAGATGCGGCGATTCTCGCGGCTTTGTTGCACTCCCTCGGCGCAAAGGACAGGGCGGCGGCGAATGGAACTGCCTCGGAAGCGGCGTCGCGCTGGAAGCGCGAAGCGCGTCTCGAGCAAGTCGATCGGAGCGAATGACGGCCCGCTGAAAATTGACGGGCAAATGGGACCATGAAATATGAAATCGTAATCAACGGCGCACGGCGCAGCGTTGAGCTCATTCCGCAAGCGAATGGAGCTTCGCGCATGGCGTTCACCGTGGACGGGCGCCTGGTGGAAGCGGACGCCATACGGATTTCACGAGGCACGTATTCCATTCTTCTCGGCGGAAGATCCTTCGAAGTCACGGCCGAGGAAACCTCCGATGGTTTGCTCTTGCGGACCAATGGACGCGAATTTCGGGCGGAAGTCATCGACCCGCGCTCCTGGCGGCGCAGGCACGGCGCAGGGATCGAACTCGAAGGGCGCCAGCAGTTGCTCGCGCCCATGCCCGGAAAAATCGTGCGCGTTCTGGCCGCGGCGGGCCAGCAAGTTACAGCCGGGCAGGGCCTGCTGGTCATCGAGGCGATGAAAATGCAGAACGAAATCCGCTCGCCCAAGTCAGGCATCGTCGAAAAGTTAGCCCGCGAGGGCCAGACGGTCAACGCCGGCGAAGTTTTGGCGATTGTGACGTAAAGGATGGTTTTTCTAGTGGCGCAAGCTTCAGCTTGTGGATTTTTGTCCTTGCAAGTACCAAACCCCGCAGGCTGAAGCCCGCGCCACTAAATTCGCGAACGAAGTAGAAATTTTATTTTGCAGTAGGGGGCGCAGCATCGCTCGCCGCTTTTGGCGCGACAACCACGGGCAGCTTCCCGGCCGACTCCACCACTTGCTGCGCCAGATAATTCGTGATTTTTGCGTCATTCCGGGCGATGGCCAAGTAGGCGGCGCGCAGCAATTGTTCCTTACGGTTGCGGATGTTGTCGCGAATCGACTGCTGCACGGCAGGATCATTCATATCCCGCTGGCCGGGAGCTTCCTTGCTCACGAGCTTCAAGATGCGGTAGGAATCCCGCAAGACGATCACACCGCTGATTTGGCCGGCCTTCAGCGACATCACCGCTTTTTTCAGAGCGGGATCGCTCTGCGAAAGCGAGGATTCCGGAACGTAGCCGAGGTCGCCGCCGGAGCCGGCGGACGCGGGATCTTCCGAGTAATCCATGGCCACTTGGGCAAAATCCGCGCCGGTGCTGAGCTGCTGCTCCAGGGCCGCGGCCTTGCGCCTCGCCTCGGCATCCGTGGTGGCATCGTCGTTCTTGCGATTGCGCAGCCCCGGATCCTTGTGCGGCGTGACCACAATCTGCGCGATGCGGTATTGCGGCTCGGTCACGTTGAATTGCGCGCGGTTCTGATTATAAAAATCCTGAACATCCTGATCCGTAACGGTGATCTTGGCCACTACTTCGTGGTTGATGACCTTTTGAATGGAGAGCTGCCGACGAATGTCGTTCCTCAAATCGTCGACCGTGTAGTTGCGCGTTTTGAGCTGGCGCTGAAATTCTTCCTCGGTGTACGGGGCCTTGAACTCGGTGAACTTATCCTCGACTTCGCCGTCGGCGGCCTGCAGGCCCAGCGTTTTCGCTTTCTCCAGCAGGATGTGGTTGTTGATCAACTCATCCAGTACGTTCAGCTTGAGGGACAGCGCTTCGTCCTGGGAGGGCTGGGGCGCGTCCGGGTTCAATTGCGTGCGGTAGTATTTGTCCACCTCGGTGCGCGTGATGGGCGCGCCGTCCACCATTCCCCAGACGCCTGCGTCGGGCACCGCCGGCTTCTTGCATCCGGATACCACCGCCAGGGCCGCGGCCAGCACAAACCATACCTGCCCACGTATCCTCACGCTGTCTCCTTTAGATGTTCCGATGCGGAATAGCGCCAGCTAGGCTGCTTTCGTGACGCGGCCGGACCGAATGCAGGAAGTGCAGACGCGAATGTGCATGCGTACGCCATCCACGACGGCGCGGACGCGTTGTAGATTTGGATTCCAGCGGCGGCGCCGTGTATTGTTCGCGTGGCTGATCACGTTGCCGAACGACGGCCCCTTGCCGCAAATTTTGCATCTCTGAGCCATGACAACTCCTCACCCATTCTCACAAAGTTAAACAAAGCGAGCAGTTTAGCAGAGTTTCGGGCGATCCGCACTGGATTTGATTCCATTGAGCCTGTGCGCTTTCCGATCGGCGCAATTCTCGGGCCTCAGACGCCATGCCTTCGCAATTTCCCAGGGAGGCCTATTTTGTGGCAAATTAATTGTGTCGAGTGGCGGAGGAGCCTATGATCCGCAAGCCTGGGGTCCGAATCGGAATTTCCGGTTCCCACCCGGCGCAACGACACGGTTGAAGACTGTATGGGAGTTCGTCCGAAACCGGCAATGGCCGTGCAACTTTATGGAAATCATTCGCGAAAAAATCGTCATTGTCGAAGCGGACGCAGCCAGCCGCGCTTCCTTGGTCTCCTTATTGGAAAGCGGCGGCTGGGGGGTCTCTGCTTTTCCTACGACCCGCGAGGGTCTCGATGCCATGCAGCATGCCGGAGCAGACTTGCTTTTGCTGGACACGGATTTATCCGCCGCGGACTCGCCGAACGCTCGTGAAATGCTGGCGACGATTCGCGGATCGGCGGTCACCGCTGGAGTTCGCGTCATCGTTCTGGTCGGCCCCGGGGCTGACAATCGCGCCGCGGGCCTTGACCTCGGAGCCGACGACGCCGTCTCGCGTCCCTGGGATGCGACGGAGCTTCTGGCTCGGACTCGAGTGCAATTGCGCGCCCTGCGAGCCGACAAACAACTCCTGGAAGAAATGCACATTGCCACCGAGGGTCAGCAGATCGCCTATACGGCATTTGATGCGCTTGCCGTCACCGAGCGAATGGCCAGCAACGCCGACTCCCTGGATAAGCGTCTGAAAATCGGATTCGCCGCCGTGTTTGCATTGGCCTTGGTGATGGCGGGGATTTATTTTCTTTTTGCGCGAACTGCACGGAAAGACCTTAAAGCTACCACGAACACGATTGCCCATCTCCAGGGTGGAATTCTGCACCAGCAAAGCTTGATCGCCGAAGCGCGAAAGCTGCACGAAGAACAAGGCGCCGCGGAGGCCGCCCTCGGCGCCCGTGGAAAAGACGAGTTACAAAAGCAAGCGCAAGATCTAAAGGCCAAGATGGCAAGCGCCGGTTCCGACCAGGCAGCCACGCTGCAAAAAGAGTTGGACGATACCAATGCCCGCCTGCAACGAATTGAGAAGGAAGGCGACTCCGCGCAAATCCTGATTCGGGACGACGTGCGAAGCGTCTGCCTACTGCATATTTCGGTGGCTTTCCGGGATCAGCAGAGCGGCCAGCGGCTGCGTTACGCAGGCGTGAACCGGCAAGGCGAGCCTCTGCTGGATAGCGACGGCAATCCGACGCTCACGGTGGGAGGCAACGGCCCTGAAGTGAAGCTGGACGTATTCGGCACGGGATTTCCAGTGGGCAATCCCGGACTTATTGTCACCAACCGGCACGTTGCCGAACCTTGGTGGAATAACGACGAGCTGAGTCAAATGGCGAGCCAGGGTTTCTTGGCTGAAATTTCCTCCATTCATGCCTATTTTCCGGGAGACCCCCGCGCGTTCGCCGGCGAGATTCAGGAAATTTCCAAGGACGCGGACCTGGCAACCATGCGGATCGACACTCAAGATTTGCAGCGCCCGTTCCTGGCGATTGACTCGGGCAAAGGAGCGGCTGTGACAGGCGAGCCGGTCGTACTAATGGGCTATGCGACGGGGCTCGCCGGCATCCTCGCGCGCACCGACGAGGCCACGGCTCGGGAGATATTGACGCAAAGTGGCGGCAACGTCTCGCAAGTCCTGGCGGAGTTGGCGCACCGCGATCTCATTCATCCGATCATCACGCAAGGCCACATCGGAGACATCCTGCCCGACAAAATCGTCTTCGACGCGCAAACCACATCTGGAGGCTCCGGCGGGCCTCTCTTCAATCGTCGGGGGAAAGTCATTGGCGTCACATTCGCGATCCTGAAAGGTTTCGGGGGCTCGAATTTCGGAATTCCGATTCGATTTTCGGAGCCGTTGCTTGCGCCCATGGCCGCTTCCCATCCGGCTCACCCAGCAAATTGAGACCCCGCTATCAAATGCCGGCACGGTGAGAGTTATTCACTTCTTTTCAGAATAAAAATAAAGGCACGCCTGCGTGATATCTTGGTTGGGAATTTTTCATCTCTACGAAGAAACCGGGCGGCTGCCTTTGCGCGACATCCATTCCCTGCGCAACTCGCCCACGAGGTAGAGCGATCCGGTGATGAAAACGACGTCCTCGGGAGAGGCGAGTTCGAGGGCGCGCGCCAAAGCTTGCGCGGGGTCGGGCACGACTTCCGCCACTCGCGCATGGTGGCCTGTCATTTCCGCGAGTAATGGGGCGGAGATGGCGCGAGGCTGCGCCGGCGCCGTGAGAATCACGGCGGAAGCGCGGGGGAAAAGAAGGCCGGCGATTTCGTCTACGGCTTTGTCGCGCATGGCTCCGTAGATCAGATATATATTCCGACCGGCGAGGAATTGTTCCCAGAAGACGGCGATTTCGCGCGCTCCGGCGGGGTTGTGCGTGCCGTCGACGTAAATTTCCGGGCGCTCGCTGATGCGTTCGAGGCGGCCGGGCCAAGTCGCGTCAGCGAAGCCGCGCGCGATGGCTTCGTCGTCGATGGGCGCACCGCGCTCGGCCAGCATGCGCGTGGCGGCGAGCGCCGTGAGCGCGTTGCGAACTTGGAACCGGCCGGCGAGCCGCAGGGCGATGGGAATGCGCGCGCCGGAATCGTAGGAAATCGCGGTGAACGAAAAGGCGCCGTCGCGAGCAGTGACGTCTTCCAGGAAATAGGCGTTTTCGATTTCCACGAGGAATGCGGATTGCTCCGCGCAGCGGCGGCGGATCGCCACGCGAGCGATGAGGTGCTCGGCGGCACTGACCACGCGCGCCCCCGGCTTGATGATTCCCGCTTTTTCTCCGGCGATTTCCTCGATCGAGTGGCCCAGATAATTCTCGTGGTCGAAATCAATCTGTGTAATCACCGCGACTTCCGGCAAGAGAATGTTGGTCGCGTCCAGGCGCCCGCCCATGCCGGTTTCGCACATGGCAAACTCCGCGCGGGCGGCGGCGAAATACACGAAGGCAATCGCCGTGACGCACTCGAAAAAAGTGGGATGCGCGGCCAGGCGCCCGGCGGCGAGCAGTTCCTCGATGGCTGCGCGGACGCGCGTGAACGCGGCGGCAAATTCGTCGTCGGAAATTTCCTTGCCGTCCAGACGAATGCGCTCGTTGATGCGCTCCAGGTGCGGCGAAGTGTACAAGCCGGTGCGCAAGCCCGCCGCGCGCAAAATCGAATCGAGCATCGCCGACGTGGACCCCTTGCCATTCGTGCCGGCGACGTGCACGGACTGAAATTCCCGTTGCGGCTGCCCCAGGTGTTCACAAAGAATGGTGATATTTTTCAGATCGAATTTTGTGGCGCTGGCCTGCCGCGGAGAGGCGAGTTCGCGCCCCAGGCTGAAGAGGTACTGAACGGATTCTTCGTAAGTCATGCCGTTAGCCATGATATCCCACCGCGGTTCGAGTGATTGAAGTGGAGGTCAAGCCATACGTCGTGGAGAAGGGATTTTGGTAGCGCCGCCAAGCCACACTTGGACGAATCGCGAATTTGATTTGCATCCGCCGCGAGGCATCCAGTTTACGCCAGGAAAAAATCGAGGGCGGAGGAGATGTAGGCCTTCAGGTCTTTGCGATGGACCACGGCGTCGAGAAAGCCGTGTTCCAGGAGAAACTCCGAGGTCTGAAATCCCT
>Ga0210409_10008691_pt1 | contig 10323 bp, 7 predicted proteins | sample IncBWH17MmetaG_FD_161649 | JGI IMG/M metagenome (GOLD analysis project Ga0210409, IMG submission 161649) | Forest soil microbial communities from Barre Woods Harvard Forest LTER site, Petersham, Massachusetts, United States - Inc-BW-H-17-M | ecosystem: Environmental > Terrestrial > Soil >...
CGAGTGGGTCGAACGCCAGCAAAAGCGTATCAAAGAACTCGAATCGCAATTCACGGAGATGCAGAAGCGCTTCGATGAAAACGTCGCGCGCGTCGTCGAAGCCGTGAAAGAACGGGAACTGCGCGCCCAGGTAGAGAAAACAGCGCGGCGGAAGATGCAGGACGTCCGCGGCGAGGCTCGCGAAGAACTGAACGCGGCCGTCGTGCAGACCATCTCCGATTCGCAAGCCGATCTTGGCGTTCATGCCACTTCAATGGAGACGGTCAGCGCGGACCGCTTGCAACCCGGCGCGCAGATTCGGGTCCGCGGTTTCAGCAAACCGGTCGTGTTGCGGAGGATTGACGGCTCGTCCGCCGAAATCGAAGCTGGTCCACTGCGCATGAAAGTGGCACTGGACGAAATCACCGGCGTGGAAGGTGCAGCGCCTGGGACGAAAGCAAGTGCGCCGCCGGCCAGGCTGCAAAGCGTCACCGTGACTTCGCAGCATGGAGAAGGCGGCGCTTCCGACGAAATTAATGTAATCGGCATGACCGTGGAAGAAGCCACGGACCGGCTCGACAAATTCCTGGACGACGCGGCGCTGGCGCATAGATCACGAGTCCGGATCATTCACGGACACGGAACAGGAGCGCTCCGAAAAGGGATTGGCGCGTTTCTCGCTTCGCACCCGCTGGTTGAGAAACATTCGTTTGAGACCGAGCAGCACGGCGGGAAAGCCATCACCATCGTGGAGTTGCATAGCTAGAAAAGGGAAATCAGAAAATCGAAAATAGACCGGCATCGAAAATCCGCGTGCTCCGAGATTCAGCTGCTCTGCTTTGCTATACTCGCCGCGTCCCGAAGGCCAAATTCAAATCGAGGTGCCTGGATGAGAAGTTTGAAGAATTCATTGTCGCGCGCAAGAATCGGGCGAAATCTCGGCCGATGGGGAGCAGCTATCGTGGCGATTCTAGTCGCGTTTGGTGGGCTGGCAATTGCAGGCAGCGCACAGTCGCCCGCGCCAAAGAGAACGGTGATTCGCGCGGGACATGTGCTCAACGTGCGCACGGGGGAATTGCGCGCGAACCAGGCCATTGTAATTGAAGGCGACAAGATCGAGAAGGTCGCCCCCTCCAGCGAAGTCACCGCCGCTCCGGGAGACACGACGATCGATCTGCCGGACGCCACGTTGCTGCCCGGCCTCATCGACATGCACACGCATCTGACGTTCGATTTGAACTCGCTGGGTTACCAGGGACTCTCGATTTCGACGGCGCGCGAAGCTCTGCACGGCGCGAGGAACGCGCGGCGTACACTCGAAGCAGGTTTTACGACGGTGCGAAACCTCGGCGCAAAAGACTACGCGGACATCGCGCTGCGCGATGCGATCAACGACGGCGATGTCATCGGCCCGCGCATCGTCGCGTCCGGCCCTGCACTGGGAATCACCGGCGGACATTGCGATGAAAATCTTCTCCCGCCAGCGTTCCATTTTCAGGGGGACGGAGTCGCGGACGGCATCGAGGGCGTCCAACACAAGGTGCGCGAAGTCATCAAGTACGGCGCGGACGTAATTAAGATTTGCGCCACCGGCGGCGTGCTGTCGAAGGGCGACGACCCCAACGCTTCGCAGTACACGCTCGAAGAAATGAAGGCCATCGTGGCGGACGCGCACCGGCTGGGCCGCAAAGTCGCCGCACACGCGCACGGCGCCGAAGGCGTGCGCTGGGCTTCGGAAGCCGGCGTCGATTCCATCGAACATGGCCACTTGATGGACGACGCGGCCGTCGCGGCACTGAAGAAAAACGGAACCTATCTTGTACCGACACTGTTCTTGGGGGAATACATGACGGCGCATCTTGACCAGAGTGACGTGCCCGAGTTTTCGAAGCAAAAAATGCGCGATGTCGCCGCGGCGATGCAGAAGAACGTAAAGAAAGCATTCGATGCAGGCGTGAAGGTGGCGTTTGGGACTGATGCGGCCGTTTATCCGCACGGCTTAAATGCAGGTGAGTTTCACGTTTACGTCAAACTCGGAATGACACCGCTGGCGGCGATTCAGACGGCGACGATCAACGCCTCCGACTTGCTGGGGCCAAAGTATCTTGTCGGTTCGCTGGAACCCGGCAAATTCGCAGACGTCATCGCCGTGGACGGCGATCCCACGAAAGATGTAACTGTCTTAGAGCATGTAAAATTTGTGATGAAGGGCGGCGCCATCTACAAGAACGAATTTGCAAAGCGCTGAATTCTCTAAACAACTCCGTGGCAGAAGCGGGATCATTTGCGGACAAGGTGAAGCAACAGGCGGACATCGTTCGCGTGGTGGGCGAATACGTCCGCCTGAAGAAGAGCGGACAGAATTTTACCGGGCTGTGTCCCTTTCATGCAGAGAAGTCGCCGTCGTTTGCGGTGCATCCGACGAAACAGATTTATCACTGCTTTGGATGTGGCGTGGGCGGCGACGTCTTCAAGTTTGTGATGGAGATGGAAAAGTGCGCGTTTCCCGAGGCGATTCGCATCGTCGCGGAAAAATGCGGGATAGCGGTTCCGCGGCAGAAGGAGCGATCGCCAGAGGAGCGCAAAGAAAATCAGCAGCGCTCGGTTCTCGTGGAGATGCACCGCGAGGCACAGACTTTCTTCGTCAAGCAACTCGAAGGAACTCTCGAAGGCAAAGCGGCGCGGGGGTATCTCGAGGATCGCGGCCTGGATAAAGATACGCTTGCGCGTTTTGGTATCGGATACGCGCCGAGCGGCGGCGATGCCCTGCTGCGCCAACTGAAACCCAAGTACAACGAAAAGTTACTCGTCGAATCGGGCCTGGTTTCCCGCGACCAAAGCGCCGGACGGCTGTTCGACCGTTTCCGGCGCCGCATTACGTTTCCCATTTCAAATGAATCGGGAAAGATTGTGGCGTTCGGAGCTCGCGCGCTGGGCGACGATATGCCCAAATATCTCAATTCGCCCGAGTCACCAATCTATTCCAAGAGCCAGGTGCTGTATCACATGGACCGCGCGAAGGAAGGCATCCGGCGGCAAGACTTCGCAATACTAGTCGAAGGGTACATGGATGCGATTGCAGTAGCGCGCGCGGGAATCAGCAATGTGGTGGCGAGTTGCGGCACCAGCCTGGCCGAACCGCAGATCAAGTTGCTCGGGCGTTTCACCCGGCGCGTCGTTGTGAATTACGACCCGGACACGGCTGGGCAAACAGCCACGGAGCGGTCGCTCTCACTTTTGCTCGAGCAGGATTTTGAAGTGCGCGTGCTCGCGCTTCCGTCGGTCGGCGATAAAAAGGCCGACCCTGATCTATTTATTCGCGAACGCGGCAAAGACGAATACCTCAAGCTGCTGAAGGAAGCGCCGCCTTACGTCGACTACTTAATTGCCCGCGCGCGGCAAATGGATTTAACAACCGGAGAAGGGAAGTTGCGCGCCGTAAATTTTCTTTTGCCGTACGTGCAGAGAATCCCCAATCGGATCCTGCGCTCTGAATGGGCCACAAGAATTGCGCAGCAGCTCCGACTGGACGAGCCGGTGCTGCGCGCGGCATTGAGCAAAGCCGCTGCCGAACGCCGCAGCGAGGTCAAAACTCAGCCGGAACTTGTTGGACGAGCCGCCAAGCCAGTCGAGCGCAGGTTGATCCGCATGCTGGCGGAGGCGGAAGGCTTCCGCCAGGAACTCGCCAAGCATCTGCAGAATGCCCATCTGTACCACGGCCTGGAAACGGAGAAGATTTTTGCGGCCCTCGTAATTGCCAGCTTGTCCGGCCAGCCGGTGCAAGCCACCGAGGTAGGGGCATTGCTGGAAGAGCGCGACCGGCGGCTATTCTTCGAGATTCTGTTTGAAGAGGCCAATGAGCCGACCTGGGAAGAAGCCATGAGTTGCATCGAAGCGCTGCAGCACCGGCAGGCCGAGCGAGAGTTGGCCGACGTCCAACGCAGCATTGAGGCGAATCCCCCTGGAACCGAACTGCGCGGACTGCTGGAGAAGAAGCAGGAATTGATGCGCCGGCTCGCGGCAGCGAGGTGAACCCGTAGGAGGATTCAGCGCATGTCGAGTTGGCTGTGGTTAACCATAACAGGGTACCTTCTCCCAGTTTTTGCATAAGTGTTCATTCTAAAGGGACTTAGTCGTGCGATTTGAGGGTATTTTCGCATGTGTTGATACTAAAAGAATTAGGGCCCACCCAAGCAGAAAGCGGGGGCGAGCCGCCGCACTCCCAAGGAAGCACACTGTTACCTTTTTGGTAAAATAGAATAAGAAGTAAGGACGGTCCAGAGAGATTTGCAGGTGGCACCGCCGCGGAGTCAATTTTCGACCGGAGGGCGGTGGCGGAGGCTCCAGGCTGCGATTGCGATAATGGCCGAGGGGAGCCAAATCCACAGGATCTCGCTCGGGAGAACAGCAAGACCTCGATCCGTGAAAAACCGCCCGAGACCAATCGGGGATACGTGAATGGGCGTCCAGGGAAGAAAATAGCGGTGATTGTCGAAAGGGGAAAAGAAAGCCACTCCCAATCCGCCGTCTGTCATTGCGTCCAGGAAACCATGGCTCGCGGTCGCCAGAAAGATATAAATCCAAAGCGGAAGTCGCCCCAGCGGAGGCACGCCTCGTCGGAACCCGATAAACGCCACGGCGCTGGCCAGAAGCGCTGCGAAAAGAAGGGAGTGTGTGAATCCGCGGTGACCCCAGAAGTCGCCGTAATGGACCCCGAGTCGAAATCCGATCACGTCCAGGTCGGGGATCACCGAGCAGGCTGCCCCAGCTACCCAGACCCTTTTTGGCGTGCCGGGACGACAGAAACAGGCTCCGATGCCAAGCGCAGCCACCACGTGTGAGAATATTGATGCCACCTTGGCTCCGATCTTCGCGATTGTGGGCGAGACGGGTCCCAGACAAGCCAGTCTTCCACAGAAATCCACGAATTAAAACATTGACGCGAAGGGACTTAAACGTGTAGCGTAATAGGGTTTCGCGGGTAACGGATTTGCCGTTAAACGCATCTATGTAGGTGTATTTAATGGCAGGGGCCGGGCTCCCAAAGTGCGGAATCGGGCAACGCACGGGGCCAGCGGCGGGCAAGCGGCGCGGCGCAGAGGTTTTCAAATAAAAAAGAGAGCGATCTTCTGGGGAAATTTCCCCGTGGTTTGCGCCTGCGCGCCAGCCTGCGCGTGTCTCTGCGAATAAAGGGGTTCCCGATGTGCCCCATAGTTGCTGCGGTTTAGAAGCGGGAGGAATTTGTGGCAGCAGTAGGCCTTGAAGAAAAATACGATGCAGTACGCCAGCTCATTGCCGTGGGCAAAGAGCGCGGCTACCTGCTCTACGACGAAGTAAACGATTCGCTTCCGGCGGAGGTCCATTCCTCGGAAGAAATCGACGACCTGCTCACGACCTTCGAGCGGAACGGCATCGAAATTTATGAGGACCAGGCTTCGGCGAAAGCCGCCCGCGCCGTGGAAGTTTCCACGGATGCCGGCGACCGCGACGTCGTCGTCAAGGACGATGCGCACTCCGATGAAGGCAGCAGCGACCTCGACCTGACACCCGGTTCGCTGGAAAAGACAAACGACCCCGTGCGCATGTACCTGCGCGAAATGGGCACCGTGCCGCTGCTGACGCGCGAGGGCGAAGTCACCATCGCCAAGCGCATCGAGCGCGGGCAATTGGTGGTGATGAAGTCGATCACTCGTTCGCCAATCGTCATTAAAGAGCTCATTGCCGTCGGCGACGATTTGCGCAAGGGCGTGCGGTCGATCAAAGAGATCGTCCAGTTTGACGATGAAGAACTCACCGAAGAAAAAATCGCCAACAAAACCAAACAGACGCTCAAGTACATCGACAAGATTGCGAAACTCTATGAAACCGCGCTGAAGCAGGCCCAGAAGCTCGACAAGACGCCTAAGGCGAAGAAACGGTCGTACATTCGCGCGAAGTGGGACGTGGCGCGGACGCGCGTGGAAATTTCCGTCGCCATTCGCGACATCGATTTCAACCCGTTTGAGAAAAAGCGGTTGATTGACAAAATGCGCGGCACGGTCGAACGGCTCCAGTCACTGGAACGCGAAGCCGGACGCCTGGAGCGCCGCGCGGACGTGGCCAAGGGCGACGTCGCGGCGGAAGCTCGCAAAGAACTGCGGACGCGCCGCACCGAACTGAAAGACATCGAGGAAGCCAGCGAAGTCGGGCTGACCGAACTGAAGCGCACGCTGACGTTCATTCACCGCGGCGAGGCGGAAGCCGAGCAAGCCAAAAAGGAATTGATCGAAGCCAACCTCCGATTGGTTGTTTCGATCGCCAAGAAATATACCAACCGCGGATTGCAATTCCTCGACCTCATTCAGGAAGGCAACATCGGCCTGATGAAGGCGGTGGACAAGTTCGAGTGGCGCCGCGGCTACAAGTTTTCGACATATGCGACGTGGTGGATCCGCCAGGCCATCACCCGCGCCATCGCCGATCAGGCGCGCACCATCCGCATTCCGGTGCACATGATCGAAACGATCAACAAACTGGTGCGCACCAGCCGCCAGCTCGTGCAAGAACTTGGCCGCGAGCCGACCAGTGAAGAAATCGCCAAGCGCATGGACATTCCGGTGTCCAAGGTGCGCAAGATTCTGAAAATTGCGCAGGAGCCGATTTCTCTCGAAACGCCGATTGGCGAAGAGGAAGATTCGCATCTGGGCGACTTCATCGAAGACAAGGCCGTGGTTTCCCCGTCCGACGCGGTCATCAATTTGAATTTGAAGGAACAGACGTCTTCGGTGTTGAAGACGCTTACGCCGCGCGAGGAAAAAGTCATCAAGATGCGCTTTGGCCTGGACGACGGCAGCGAGCACACGCTCGAAGAAGTCGGCCAGTCGTTCGCCGTCACCCGCGAACGCATCCGCCAGATCGAAGCGAAAGCGTTGCGGAAGCTGCGTCACCCGTCGCGTTCACGCAAGCTGCGCGCCTTCCTCGAAGGCCCTTCGCGCGATTACCTCTAGAAGAATCAGAACAACTCAAAACAAAGCGCCTCCGGCCACGCTGGAGGCGTTCTTATTTGCCGTGGAATTCTGAAACGACCTCAATAGGTCCAACTATGTTTTGGTTGAACTCAGCCAGCTTCTCTGAAAGTATCCAGTATTCGAGGTGGAGCGCCCCTCCTACTTTTTGCACCGTGAATTGCGACAAATAATCCGTCCTAACTGCGAAACGGGTAACGTATCCTTTGCTCGATTGTGAATCCTTGGCGTTCCAGTCGCGCGCGATTTGAGTGGCGTACTCTTCATTCAGCACCGGATAGAAGATGGGTTGACTGGGAAGTCGTGGAGGGAAACCGCGGTATCCGGACTCAGCGATGAGACGCAGTTCGTTTTCGCCGACAGGCCTGTAGAGAACGGTAGTTTTTTCCATACTCAGTCCCCATCGAGGATCTATCCTAGCCGCCTCAGAAGCGCTTACTCTGGCGTGCCAGACGCTTCCTCGGGATTGGCCGGCTGAGCGCCGCCAGTATGTTCCCGCAGCCGAGGGTCACAAAAGACCTGAAACTTGAATGTTATATTGTCATCCGGGCCGTCAGCGATTCGTTTGTATGCCCAGGAACACGGAAAGGCTTCGAGCGCCGAATCGAAAACGACTGGCATGGTACCGGAGCCAACCTTTTCTGAACCGCGTTGCCATCTCCCAGGCTCGATCTTTTTCAATGCTTCTCCGATGTAAGCGCCCCATTGAATGGATTGGAGAGAAAGCTCCTTTTCGGTTAGTGGTTTTTTCAAATGGTCTTCGTGGATTCTCCCGAGCATTTCCTCAATACGATCGATCGAGGCGGAGGAAAAATCGAGCTTTACCTGGTACTGAGCTTTAGCGTGCCTTACAGCTTGCTTCGCCACAACCTGCATGGCGTAGTCAAAATCACTCCGGACCTTCCTCTTTCCCAGGTAGGTTCGCAACATTTGGACGCCGACCACGGCACAGATGGCGACCGCCGCGGATTCCCACAAGTTGGGCATTACATTCCCTCCGAGGGTGCCTGCGGCGGGCGGCCGAAGCGCTTAAAGATGCGGGCGGTTGACACCATGGCGAACAGCAAGAAACCGCCGAGGGCGAAGAACAGCCGCGTGGGGGCAGGCGGGTTGCCAGGTCGCAGATTGAACTGAACGGCGTAATCGAAAGTCAGAATGATGAGCAGGAAGAGGGCACAGCCAAACCATGCAAAGTGGCTGGTCAAAAATTCCATCGTCTCCGCGGCACGCTCCGGCGCCAGCCAGTAGCCCTTGTTGGGAAGATTGATGTACTGGGGCGGGAGAGCGGCGATGATGCTCGGAATGCCAAATCCGACGACTGCCGCAAGCGCACTCACGCCGACTAACGCCGTGAAAAACGCCGATTTGGTCTGCCAGCCGTTGGCCGCGCCGCGCCCGTTGAAGTGCGAAGCGACGACTTCGGGCAGTTGTTGGCAGTAACTGGAAAAATGAATGGCCGCGTAAGCGGCGAGCAAAAAGAACACCAGTTTCGGAAGGCCGGAGCGTTGCATGATGACCTGTCTTCCTTCCGAGGATAAGGCAGAGAGATCCATGCTGCAAAGGTTCCTCACTGGGAAGGTGCTAGCAGAGCAAGGCTAAAAAAGACGGAATCTGGCCTGGGAATTCTAGTTAACAGGGGGAAGTGCAAAACGGAACTCGTGAAGTATCTTCCTGCATATACAATAGAACGCTGGAAAGCCAGGGAAAAAGATGAAGCAAAAAGTTGCGGCAATCGTACTGCTCGTACTGCTGGGTGCAGCCGTGTTTGAATACTTCCGCACGGGTCGACCGGAGAATGCGCCCGCAAGGAATGCGAAAACAGTGTTCGTAGAGGGCGCGCAAGGGCCCATCGTGGATCAAACGCCTTTGCTGACCGCGCAGCGTTTGGCAAAGATGCCCACCAGCGCGGAGGAAAAGCCGTTTGCGGAGGAAGCGCTCCGGCTTGCCGATCACGATATGGACCTGACGTATGCCGCGGCGGAGCGCGAGGCCGAAGACCATCCCCCAACGTTGAGCGCCGAAGCAAAAGCGATCGAGGAGCGGCTAAAGAAATCTGAAGACGCCCTAGACGCCGACAACGATCTGATTGACCAGTTGACGGCGGCGGAGGCCAAGGCCAGCGGCGCCAAAAAGGACGCGCTGCACGAACAGGTCATTCTGGCGACAGCGCATCAGGAAGAACACCAGGATGAAGTAGACGATGCCAAAGGCGATTTAGAACGGGCGGGCGGCGACCCCAAGAGCCGGATTGAAAAAATGATGCAGGAGCACAAAGCTTCCTCGCAAGCTACAGATGCCCTGCACGTCACAGTTAGCGCGGCTGCCGACGAGCGCGGATTGATCCACAGGTTCAGCCAGTGGATGGCGTTCCATCAAAAACAGCTCTTATTGTGGAAAGCGAAACAAGAAGCGGAGTCGGCGGTGGCATCTCTCTCGGCGCGGCACAACGTGCTGGAAGCGCAAATTGATGCGAGAAAAAACAGCGCCTCGCCGCCGGGCAGACAAGCAAGTTCAAATCAGCAAACCGCCAGCGGCCGGAGTGCAGCAGCGCTGAGCCACGAGGAGTCCGCCGCGATGCTGAAAGTCGCAAAGCAGCGGGCGGCCCGCCAAAAAGCTTTGGCGTCCTTCGACAAGCAGACTGACGATCAGAAGCAGCTTGCGGAGAATTACGGAGACTGGATCGAAGCCATAGCGGCGAAGCAAAGAACAGTGATTCACGGCGCGCTGAACGGGATCTGCTTCATCCTTGGAATTCTGCTGATCGGAATCTTTTTCGACAGCTGGCTTGAACGGCTGCTGGGCAAGACATCTTTCGATCGCCGTCAAGTCGAAACGATGCGCACGTTAACGCGCGTATCGGTCCAGGTCTGCGCGGTGCTTTTTATTTTGCTGGTCATTTTTGGCCCTCCCAGCCAGCTTGGGACGATTCTGGGCCTCGCCGGCGCGGGCCTGACGGTAGCGCTGAAAGATTTCATCGTCGGATTTCTCGGCTGGTTCGTACTCATGGGAAAAAACGGGGTCCGCCTCGGCGATTGGGTGGAAATCAATGGAGTGACCGGCGAAGTCGTCGAGCTCGGGATGTTCCACACGGTTTTGCTCGAAACCGGCAACTGGACCGATTCGGGCCACCCGACGGGACGGCGCGTCACCTTTACGAACAGCTACGCGATCGAGGGCCACTACTTTAATTTCTCGACTTCCGGCCAATGGATGTGGGACGAATTGCAGGTGGTGCTGCCGACGGGACAAGACCCGTATCCGATCATCGACGCGATTCAGAAAAAAGTCACGGAAGCGACGACAGAGACCGCGAAACAGGCCGAGCAGGAGTGGCAACACG
>Ga0210409_10008692_pt1 | contig 10322 bp, 11 predicted proteins | sample IncBWH17MmetaG_FD_161649 | JGI IMG/M metagenome (GOLD analysis project Ga0210409, IMG submission 161649) | Forest soil microbial communities from Barre Woods Harvard Forest LTER site, Petersham, Massachusetts, United States - Inc-BW-H-17-M | ecosystem: Environmental > Terrestrial > Soil >...
CTCGCCGACGGCCGGGTGGTCAAGCGATTGGCGATCGGGTCCTGGATCTGTCCGCCGCACACGAGGCGAATCTCCTCGCTACTGCCGTCCCGTCTCTGAACGTCTTGATGTCTCAGGGCGCTCGGACCTGGCGCGCAGTGCGATCACAGGTGACCGCGCTCCTGTCTGCCGACACCGACGAGGGCCGGCGAGCGCGAAGCGCCGCCGAGAAATTGTTGTTACCGATGTCTTCAGCCGACCTCGTGCTCCCGGCAATCGGCGATTACACCGACTTCTACGCGTCGGTGCATCACGCGACGAACGTCGGCCGCTTGTTCCGCCCCGACACCCCGCTGCTCCCGAACTACAAGCACGTGCCGATCGGCTATCATGGCCGGGCTTCTTCGTTGGTTCCGAGCGGCACGCCCATTCGTCGTCCGCGCGGTCAGAGCAAGCTCCCCGACGCCGACGCTCCCGTCTTCGGCCCCACGCGATCGCTCGACTACGAAGCCGAGATTGGTTTCTTTATCGGCCCAGGTAACGCCCTCGGCACTCCCATCCCCATGAGCGCAGCCGAGGATCATATCTTCGGCTTTTGTCTCGTCAACGATTGGTCCGCGCGCGACATCCAGTCCTGGGAGTACCAGCCACTCGGCCCATTCCTCGGCAAGAGCTTCGCGACCACGCTTTCCCCGTGGATCGTGCCACTCGACGCGCTCACCCCCTTCCGAGTCCCACCCTCCCCGCGCCCTGCCGGCGATCCACCTCCTCTCCCATACCTCGCCTCGCACTCCGAGACGTTGGATATCTGGATCGAGGTCTACCTCGCCACTGAGCGCATGCGCGAGTCGCGCCACGCGCCGGTCCGCCTCAGTCGCAGCAACTTCCGCGATCTCTACTGGACCGCACCGCAACTGCTCACCCACCACACAAGCAACGGCTGCAATCTCCGCCCCGGCGACCTCCTCGCCAGCGGCACCATCTCCGGCGCTACTCCCGATTCTCTGGGCTGCCTCCTCGAGCTCACGCGCCGCGGCGCTGCGCCCTTCACTCTCCCAACCGGCGAATCTCGCTCCTTTCTCGCCGACGGCGACGAGATCACGCTCCGCGCTTTCTGCGAGCGCCCGGGCTATCATCGCATCGGCTTCGGCGGCTGCCGCGGCATCATTTTGCCGGCGCTAACGGGCTGACGGTCGGCTGACGGCACGCGGTATCGAAATGCGTGCGCTATCCGGAACTTCTCGCCGACTTACCCGACGATGTGTGTCGACTGCTGCGTATCGACACTACCTCGCGGGCGGTGATGATAGATCACGCAACCGTCTCGCATATCTTCGAGCGAAGATCCTTTCGCGATGCGGCGAAGATAGTCGGCGTTCTTGCACGGGGGACTTTCAATCCCGTTTACTGTGGGAGGGAGGTTGCCAAATCTCGCTCTTTTTTCATTGTCGAGTTGCCATTATCGGAATCGCAAGAGTTGGTGAGGATAGTGTTGAAGCACGTCACCGCATCGACCAGTGCGAGCACGCACGATGAGATCTGGGTGACGACCGCTCACTCCGTGGAGGATTCCACGTTGTCTCACATGTTGACGGGCACTAGGTTCGTCATGTACAGAACAACGAGAGGCCGCTGAGGGCGGAAAATCCTACCCCGCCAGGCGTATCCGAAGTCGGGTGTGCAGATGCCGGGACATGCGTGTCCGGCCAGTAGGTAACTACTGAGGGCAGAAAATCGCGCTATGCCATGGCACCCCTAGGGGTCGCGGACAGATGCCGGGAAGGCAGTCGTAGGTCCGGCCAGCGGTCACTCGATAACACACGAAGGCCCGGGCGAATTCGCCCGGGCCTTTCGTTCTCACGTTTTCTTCGCCCCCGCGAACATCGCCGCGAACGGCCTCCCATCGAACGCCGACTGCGCCCGCAGAATCTTCCCATTCCTAGTCTGATGCCACTCGGCCACGAGCGTAGTGGCGGCCGCTGGCGCGGTCGTCACGAGCTCAAAGAAGATGGCCGCATTGTCCCCATCACCGATGATGACCTTCACATCCAGCGATGTAACGATGCCCATGAGCCCCGTAAACGTCGCGATGTACGCGTCAGCATTCGGATACGTCTCGAAAAGCCCAACAAACGTCATATCGTCGGCGAGATACGTCCGCGCCTTCGCCATATCACGCTTGATGACGGCCTCATAGAACTGCCCGAGAACCACCCCGGCGTTCGCCATTCTACTTCGCGGCTCCCACAAAGCCGGCCAGCATATCAGTGATGGCCGTCCAGCCTTCAGTGTGCCCCTTGACCTGATTCTCCGGCAGCTCAGTATGCGTCAACACAATCTCACACTTAGCCGCCCCACGCGGCGTGAGCTCGATGGTCACAACCGACGGCCGGTTATCGGTATTCTTGGAAATCCAAGTAAACTTGATCAACCGCGGCCGATCGATGGCGAGATACTCGCCCTTATGAGTCGTAGTCGATGACGCCCCGACCATGTCGATCCGAAACTTCCCCCCAACCCGCGGATCGACCTCGGCGTCAATCCGCTGCACCGTCGGGGGCTTCATGAACTCCATGAGACTCATGGGATCAATCCACGCATCAAACACTTCTTCACAACTCGCCGCCATTTGCTTTTTCACAACCAGCGATCCGGGCGCAACCATAAGTACGCTGCCTCGCAATGTGAATGTTGACGTATTGCAGTACTGAACTAGCGATGCTTCTTCGCGCGCTTCTCCACGAGATGCCGCTCCAGCGCCGCGATCCGATCTTCCCAGTATCGCCGATACTGATCGGCGAAATTCGACACTTCTCGCATAGGCTCCGGCCTCAGCGCGATATGATGCTCGCGCCCGACAATTGTCCTTCGCACCAGCCCTGCCCGCTCCAACACGCGCACGTGCTTGGACACCGCATTGAGCGACACGTCAAACGGCTCCGCGAGCTCCGTCACCGTCGCGTCCCCTTGCTGCAGCCGCGCGAGCATAGCCCGCCGCGTCGCGTCACCCAGCGCCGCGAACACTCGGCTCAGTGATGCATCAGCATAATCAACCATACGGTTGAATATTGAGTTCCACGTCAACCCCCAGTCAACTGTCGATGTATGTTTTCGACGATGGCGCACCTACGACTCGACGATGTCATCCGCATGCTCCCCAACCCAAACGAGGAGCAGTGGGTCGTCCCGTTCGAGCACGGCACGCTGCAGGTTGGCCTCTACGCGCCCCGCGGTCACGATGACCAGACCCCGCACACGCGCGACGAGGTCTACGTCGTAATGCGCGGCACTGGCGCGTTTGTGAACGGAGACCGGCGCCATGCGTTCGCTCCCGGCGACGTGATCTTCGTGCCCGCGCACCGCGAGCACCGCTTCGAGAACATGAGCGACGACTTCGCCGCATGGGTGTTCTTCTACGGCCCCGAGGGCGGCGAGCGCGCGTGACCGACGCCCTCACTCCGGCCGAATTCGCGGCCGCAGGCCACGAGGTCATCGACTGGATCGCCCGCTACCTGCGAGAGATCGATCAGTACCCCGTGCTCTCGCGAGTCACCCCGGGCGAGGTGCGCTCACACCTCCCATCGTCTCCCCCCACGGCCCCGGCGACGTGGTCCGAGATCTTCTCGGACTTCGAACAGCACGTGCTGCCCGGAATGACGCACTGGAATCATCCGGGCTTCTTCGCCTACTTCGCCATCACCGGCTCCGCGCCTGGGATCCTGGCCGAGCTCCTGACCGCGGCCCTCAACGTCAATGCGATGTTGTGGAAGACGAGTCCCGCCGCCACGGAGCTCGAGCAACTCGCGCTCGACTGGCTGCGCCAACTCGTCGGCCTCTCGCCAGGTTGGTTCGGCATCACGACGGACACCGCGTCGATCTCCTCGATGCTCGCCCTCGCCGCCGCACGCGAGCGCCGCCCAGAGCTCGAGATCCGTCAGCGCGGTATGGCAGGCCGGACCGACGTGCCGACGATGCGCGTCTACTGCTCCGAGCACGCCCACTCCTCCATCGACAAAGCCGCGATCGCCCTCGGACTCGGCGCCGACAACGTCGTCCACATCCCCTTCGACGCCGCGTACCGGATGCGTGCCGACGCGCTGTCCGATGCGATCGCAGCCGATCGCGCACGAGGGATGCTCCCCCTCGCCGTCGTCGCCACGGTCGGCACGACAAGCACCACGAGCATCGACCCAGTCCCCGCGATCGCCGAGGTCTGCCGCCAGCACGATGTGTGGCTCCACGTCGATGGCGCGTACGCTGGCGTGGCCGCGATGGTACCCGAGCTCCGCCACATCATGGCAGGCGTCGACCAGGCCGACTCCCTCGTCATGAACCCGCACAAGTGGCTCTTCACGCCAGTCGACTGCTCGGCTCTCTACACGCGACACCCTCAGGTGCTCAAGCGGGCGTTCGCGCTCGTCCCCGACTACCTCGTCACGTCTGTGGGCGACGAGGCCGTCGACTTCATGAACTACGGCGTACAACTCGGCCACCGGTTTCGGGCGCTCAAGCTGTGGACGGTCATGCGCGCGTTCGGATCCGACGGCTTGGCGTCAGTACTGCGCCAGCACTGCGCACTAGCCACCAAGTTCGCGACCTGGGTGGAGGCTCAACCTCATTGGCAGGTGATCGCACCTGTGCCCCTGTCAGTCGTGTGCTTCCGCTACACTCCCCCGGGCGCCTCGCCCGAGGAAGCGGATTCGCTCAACATGGCAATCCTAGATCGGGTGAACTGCACGGGCCGAGTCTATCTATCGCACACAAAGCTCGGCGGCCGGGTGATCCTCCGACTTGCGATCGGAAATGTCCGCACCGACGAGAGTCATGTCGCGGAAGCCTGGCGGCTATTACTTGATGCCGCCAGCCAGGTAACAGTCATCCAACAGTAATGAGCCAGCAGTTCGTTCGATCAGCCAAATACGACCTCGCCTGGATCCGCGCCAGCATCAGCGGCGGCGCGAACAGCCTCTGGCTGGCCGAGTGGCTCACCGACCGAATGGACCTCCACCCCGGCATGCGCGTACTCGACCTCGGCTGCGGTCGCGCCGCCTCGTCGATTTTCTTGCATCGCGAGTTCGGCGTCCAAGTTTGGGCCACCGACCTATGGTTCAACGCGACGGAAAATCTGAAGCGAATTAGCGATGCCGGCGTCGATGCGAGCGTCTTCCCCATTCACGCCGACGCGCGCTCGCTCCCATTCGCTGTCGAGTTTTTTGACGCCATTGTCTCGATCGACAGCATCCCGTACTACGGAACCGACGACAGGTACCTGGCCTACCTGGCTCGTTTCGTCAAACCCGGTGGTCAGATCGGAATCGCCGGTGCCGGGCTAGCGAAGGAAGCCCAGTCGATTCCGCCACACCTGCGAGATTGGTGGGAGCCGGATTTTTGGGCCCTTCACAGCGCCGATTGGTGGCAGCACCATTGGTCAAAGACTGGGATCGTAGACGTTGAGGCCGCCGATATGATGGCTGACGGCTGGCTCGTATGGTTGAACTGGCACAAGTCGGAGTACCCGGACAACGCCGCCGAAATTAAAGCACTCGAGGCCGACCGAGGCGAATACATGGCATATGTGCGCTGCATAGCCCGTCGACGCCCAGGCGTAGAGCTACCTGAGCCATTGTAGTTCCACGTGGAACACTCGCCCTGCTTATCTTTCCGGCCGATTCCCGTGAAAAAGGACAGAGAGCCGTGGCCCGAGTTCTCACGATTGCGAACCAGAAAGGCGGTGTAGGTAAGACAACCACCGCGATCAATCTCGCCGCCAGCTTCGCGGTCGCCGAGCAACGCACGCTGTTAGTCGACGGCGACCCTCAGGCAAATGCGACGAGCGGCGTCGGCATCGCGCGCGATCAGCTGCGCCTGTCGACATACGACGTGCTTATCAATGGAACCCCCATTGTCGAAGCGCGCCACGAGGCGGTCCTCTTCAGACACCTCGATGTCTTGCCGGCCACCCCGGATCTCGCAGGCGCCGAAGTAGAGCTAGTCGAGCGCCACGACCGCGAGGCCGCCATGCGCGTGGCGATCGACGCCGTCCGCGATGACTACGACTTCATACTCATCGACTGTCCGCCATCGCTCGGCCTGATCACCGTCAACATGCTCGTCGCCGCCGACTCGCTGTTGATCCCCCTCCAATGCGAGTACTACGCGCTCGAGGGCCTATCGCAGCTTATGCGTACGGTTGAGCTCGTACAGCAGGCATTCAATCCAAAGCTCACCGTGGACGCCGTGCTGCTAACGATGTACGACACCCGCCTCAACCTGTCTCGTCAGGTAGCCGTCGACGCTCGCGAGTATTTCGGCGACCGAGTACTCAACTCCGTCATCCCGCGAAATATCCGGTTGGCGGAGGCGCCAAGTTTTGGTAAGCCCATCATTCAATATGATGTCAGCTCCCTGGGCGCCCAGTCGTATGTTAGCGCTGCCAAGGAGCTACTCGGGCGCTACTCCATCAACATCCCACCCACATCGACTAGCGAGTGTTTCACGTGAAACAGGAAGGGCGGCGACTCGGTCGAGGTCTAGAGGCACTCCTCGGTCGCCATGATGCACCAGCAGGTACGCCAGCCGCAGGCACGCCGACCGTCGACTCGCCACTCCGTGAAATCGCGGTCGCTGACATTCGGCCGAACCCATTCCAGCCTCGCACCGAGTTCAAGGCCGAGGAGATCGACGAGCTCAAAGAGAGCCTCGCGCAGAACGGCCTCCTCCAGCCGATCACCGTCCGACCGGCCGGAGCCGGGTTTGAGCTGATTGCCGGCGAGCGGCGGCTCAGAGCCGCAATGGCGCTAGGCTGGCAGCAGATCAGCGCCATTGTTAGATCGCTCGACGATAGGGCGGCGCTGACCCTGGCGCTCGTGGAGAATCTTCAGCGATCGGACCTCAACCCCGTGGAAGAGGCCGAAGGGTATCAGCGACTCGCGACCGAGTTCCGACTGTCGCATGAGGAGATCGCCCAGGCGGTTGGCAAGGCTCGCACGACGATCGTCAATTCCCTTCGACTGCTCGGCCTGCCCGAAAGGGTGCAGCTCTTCATGCGCCATAGGGGCATCTCAGCCGGTCACGGCAGAGCGATTCTCGGGCTCCCCGGAGAAGAAGAGCGAATCAACGCGGCTCTTGCCGCGATCTCGAAACAACTTAGCGTCCGGGGCATCGAGGATTACGTGAAGCAGAGGGTCGCTGAGCTGAAGCATGTTGCCAAGCCGGTGCTACGCGAAGCTGATTCGCCACGAATCAACGAACCGCGGGGGCCTCAGGTTCGGCAAATCGAGGATCAGCTGAGGACGTATCTTCAGACCGACGTGCGCGTCGATTTGAGCGGACCAGAGAGCGGCAATATCTCCATCCGCTTCTACTCCAGCGACGACCTCGATCGAGTGCTGGAGCGCATAGTGGGACCCGCTGTTACCGACGAGGCGCGCTAATGTCCGACCCCTCTCGCGAATACAACCCGCGAGCACACGGCAATATCTACACGCCGCACGCCGGCCAGATGGTCATCCACGTCGCGCGCGAGAGTGGGCTGCAGAGTCGCACCTTCGTCCTGAGCCAAGGGCAAGTTCGGTTTCTACGATTTCTGTTCCGGTCCCGGGCGAGTCGCATCGGCGGCATCATCAGCGCCGTGCTCCTCGTACTCGTCGTCGCCCAGGCTGCACGCGTGCCGATGCTGACCTATCGCATCTCACACATGGAACGCAACGCCGCGAGACTCGATACGCTCGAGCGGTCGCTGGCCGAGCTCCAGAAACGATACGATCAGGTGCAGCGGATGCTTGGCGCGTCGGCGACGCCAGCCCCGGCATTTCCCTCTGAGGCCGGCGATACGCTCCATCATGTGCGATCGGTTCGCGCGCCACGGAGCAACGTCGATCAGGCGACAGCGACGCCAGCGGTCGCGCCGACAGATGAAAAGACCGACTCGACTGTGGCACCGGTGCCGTCAAAATCAGCCGACCCGATGGACTGACTTCCGTGCCGGTCTCGATAGATTGATCGTCAACCCGACGAAGTCGGGGGTCACCTCGACGTAATCGGCTCGACAGGCAACCACCGGCGACGAGGCGGCCGTCCTTGCCGCCGAAGGGCGCCTTCCATAGCCTCAAGATTCCGGTCGCCGATCTTTCGATTCCTAATACGAGCAACCCGCCATGGCCATGTTCACCAAAGACTCCCCGGATAAGACCGACACGAAGCAGTCCGCGGCCGCACCCAATGAGGCGGCGCTCTCGATCATCGCCTACGGGATGAAAGTCCATGGCGACATCGACACCAGTGGCGTGATCAAAGTCGAAGGAACCATCGAAGGGACCATCCGCGGCGCACGTCAGGTGCTCGTCGGACGGCAAGGCGAAGTCAAAGGCGACGTGAACGCGAAGGAGGTCGTGATCGGCGGCAAGGTCGACGGGACCGTGCACGCCTCGGAGCGCGTTGAGATTCAGGGCACGTCGAGTGTGAACGGCGATATCTACACGAAGTCGATCGTCGTGCTCGAAGGTGGGAAGATCAACGGGACCGTGCGCATGGATGAGGCGAACAAGTCGAATCCCATTCGCACAGACACAAAGCCCCTCCCCGTCTCACCCGTCGCCGTGGTACGATGAGGGCGGCGGGGGCCGCGCGGCTTACTGTCGCTATCACTGGCGCCGTCCTGTCGCTCGCCTGCGGGGAGGCGCCGGGCGCGCACTCGCATAAGCTCGCATCCGAGCGGGCCGCCGACGCCAAGTCGGGACCGTTCAAAGTCGCGCTGCTAACCCCCGGGCCGATATCAGATCAGGCGTGGAACGCCGGCGCGTACAATGGCCTACTCAGAATACGCGATAGCCTCGGCGCCGAGATCAGCAACGTTCAGACGAAAACGCCGGCCGAGTTCGAGGAGAATTTTCGGCAGTACGCGACGCAGGGTTATGCGCTCGTCATCGGCCATGGGTTCGAATTCCAGGATGCGGCGGAACGGGTCGCGGCCGACTTTCCGCAGACGGTGTTTATCGTCACGTCCGGCGATCGGAGCGGTCCGAACTTCGCCGGGATCAACTTCGCGTTTCAGGATGGCGCGTACTTGGCGGGAATTGCCGCTGGTGCTATCACGCGGAGCAATACGATTGGCGTGATCGGCGGCACCGAGCTCCCGCCGGTCAAGACGAGCTTCGATGCGTTCGCCCAGGGGGCGAAGGCGATCAATTCGAACGTGAAGGTGCTGACGTCCTATATCGGCAACTGGGAGGACGTGAGCGCTGGGCGCGAGCAGGCGCTGGCGCAGATTGGACAAGGCGCGGACGTCATTTTCCAGAACGCCGATGCCGCGGGACTCGGCGTGTTCCAGGCTGTGAAGGAGTCGAAGGACATCTACATCATCGGCGCCAACTCGGATCAGAATGCACTGGCGCCGAACGTGACGCTGGGCAGCGTAGTGATCGACCTGCCACACGCACTGCTCATGATCGCGACCGAGGTGAAAAATGGGCTGTTCATCTCGCGCCCTATCACCTATGGGGCAAAGGACGATGTCGTAAGGCTGGTGTTGAACTCCCAGCTCACATCGCGGATCCCGGATCGCGCGCTCGTTGCGATCGACTCGGTGCAGAAGCTGCTCGTCGCTGGACACGCAGTGCAATAGAGCTCGGCGCAGCCACGCCAAGCGGTGCCACTCTCCGAGTAGGCACGATTAGCTTCCGGCCTATGGCCGGGCCCACGTCCGCTCAGATCGCCGGGTATCTGGATGAGCTCCTTGGCGTGTCGAGTGTCCCCGACTACCCGTATGCCCTCAATGGGCTTCAGGTATCGAATCGCGGCCCGATCCGCAAAGTCGCGGCGGCTGTCGACGCCTCCCTACGTACCATCGAGGGCGCCATCGCGGCCGACGCGAATTTCCTCGTCGTCCATCATGGACTCTTCTGGGGCGGCCCACAACGGATCGTGGGTACTCAATACCGACGCCTACGGCACCTGCTCGAGCATGATATCGCGGTCTACTCCGCCCACCTCCCGCTCGACCGGCATCCGACGCTCGGCAACAACGTGCTGCTTGCCCGCGCGCTCGACCTCGCGCCGAATGCGGAGTTCGCCCAGTACGAATCTGTAGGGATCGGCGTCCGCGGCGAGATCTCGCGACCGACAGCGCAGATCGTCGACGCGGCGCGCGAGTTTGCTCGACAATGGGGTGGCGATGTGCGCGCGAGCGCCGTGGCCTCAGGGCGGATCACCCGACGCTGGGCTATTTGCACCGGTGCCGGCGCGTCGGCCGAGACGCTGAGCGAGGCGAGCGACCTCGAAGTCGACACACTCATCGTCGGCGAGGGGCCGCATTGGACAGCGGTCGAGGCGCCCGAGCGCGGACT
>Ga0210409_10008693_pt1 | contig 10322 bp, 7 predicted proteins | sample IncBWH17MmetaG_FD_161649 | JGI IMG/M metagenome (GOLD analysis project Ga0210409, IMG submission 161649) | Forest soil microbial communities from Barre Woods Harvard Forest LTER site, Petersham, Massachusetts, United States - Inc-BW-H-17-M | ecosystem: Environmental > Terrestrial > Soil >...
GCGATCTCGATGATCAGGCCGCGCTGCCCCACGCTACCCAGGGAGGCGGTGGAGATGCGTTTCTGGCTGTCCTGGACCCAACGGGAAGCCGCATGCTCTACGGAACCTACTTGGGCGGCATGCAGGCCGACGCGGCGACCGCAATGGCAGTAGATAAGTCCGGCGCGTTTTATCTGACCGGGTTCACGCAGAGTTATTCGGATTTTCCGTTGGCGAAGGCGCAACAAATCCAGTACGGCGGCAAAGACAGCGACGCTTTCTTGGCTAAATTCTCGACCGTCCTGCCGGCGCTTCAGGCTGTCACCAATGCTGCGAGCAATCTGCCGGGCACGGCGCCTGGAATCGCGGTACCTGGCATGATCTTCGTAGGCTATGGTTCGCAGACTGGCCCCTCAACGCTGGCTTACGCTGGCGTCGACAGCGGCGGAAATCGCGTCAACACGGTTTCCGGTGTGCAGGTGCTGTTCGATAACATCCCCGCGCCCCTCTACTACGTTTCAGCGAGCCAGGTAGCTGGATGGGTTCCATACGAGGTTGCTGGAAAAACGTCGACACAGATTGCCGTCAAGGTGAACGGAGTTTCTTCAATGCCGCTCACTGTTCCTGTGGCGGCGGCCGATCCTGGATTGTTCTCGGCGAATTTCAGTGGGTCTGGTCAGGCAGCAGCACTGAATCAGGATGGTTCCTTCAACTCCCCAACCTCTCCAGCGGCTGCCGGTTCCGTTGTCATCCTGTTTGGGACCGGCGAAGGCCAGACCAGCCCCGCGGGAGTCGACGGCATGACCGTAGGCGGTACTCCTCCCCAATTCGTTCTTCCCATCACCGTGACCATTGGAGGGCTGCCCGCCAACGTGCTTTACTCCGGGCCGGCGCCCGGCCAGACTGAAGGCTTCAGCCAGCTCAACGTCCAGGTGCCCGCTGGAGCGCCTAGCGGAAATCAGCCCGTCGTCGTCACAGCCGGGACATTCCATAGCCAGGCGAACCTGACAATCGCGATTAAATAACTGAGCTGTCACTGCTTGATTGGCGATGGCGCTTCTTGCCTCTCTCTGTTGGTTCAAAAGGTCGTCGCTGGCGGTTTGAATTTCGGCGCATGTGGCCCGAATCTGATCCATGATGGCTTTGCCACGATCGCTGAGGACAATGCCAAGAGCGGGATTGAGGCCTTGGCTCCGGCGAAGTTCAATGGTCCGCTCCAACTCGTTCACTTTGTCCTTTACCAGCGGCTTCAGCCTCTCGACGCGCTGCGCCTGGTCGGGCCGATTGCGGGCCGCTTCAATTCGCGTCATTGTGTCCAACGCGGGGGATATTTCCGTGAGCGCCTGCCGGTACGGTTCCAGGTAGCGATCGTCCCCGGTCAGAAGAAAGCCGCGCTGGCCGCTTTCAGCGTCCTTGAGCGACGAAAGGAGCGCATTGGTTGTATCTCCAACCTGCCGCGTAACAGCGGCCTGCTCATCGCTGCGGTTGAAGGCAGCTCCGGCCCGAAGCGCGAGAATCCCGATGAGCGCGATCATCAGGAAGGCAACGACCAGCGCCAGTAATTCGCCTGTTCGCGGGATCTTTCGGCGAGTGGCCTTCATTTTGCAGCCTCCGTTCCAATCCGCACGGAATAACGGGAGCCAAGGTTCGCTAAATTATCTTTGTCATTTAAACCGGGCGCGCCGCTACACGTCGGGACGCTCAGGTCACTGCCTCACACACGTACCATACAACGAAACCGCCGGCATGGCCCGCCAGTGATCCTGTCGCGCCGGTGATCCTGTCGCGCCGGTGATCCTGTCGCGCCAGTGATCGATGGACTCCCGCGCAATCGCTCCTGCCATGACGCCTCACACCAAAACCAAACAACGGAACCCAAGGTTACCCAACTGCCCGGAAAGTTCCATTTCGTCCCCGCCCTTACCCCCCGCCTTTTCCAAACCACCAGCAAACCCGCCAGTTCGAGTTTGGCCACCGTCCTGCTCACCCAACGTCCATGAGAATCGTGTGCATTGGCGGCGGAACAGGCTTACCCATGCTCCTTCGCGGTCTGCGGTGCCATCCGGAAATCGCTACCACGGCCATGGGGTGCGTCTCCGACAACGGTGGATCCAGCGGCCGCCTGCGAAGAACGTTTAGCATACCCGCCGTGGGGGATTTGCGAAACTGCCTGGTCGCGCTCTCCGACGAAAACAATCCGCTTGCCGAACTGTTCCAATACCGGCTCCCCGGTGAAGAGGATGCCGGCGGCCATACGCTCGGAAATTTGGTAATGACTGCGCTCTTGTGCCGCACCGGCAGCCTTAGTGAAGCCGTGAGTCACGCGGGCAAGCTGGTCGAGTCCAGAGGCCGCGTATTGCCCTCCACCGAAACTCCCGCCACCCTGTGTGCCGAATTTGAAGAGCGGCGCATTGTGCGCGGTGAGGTAGAAATTACCAGCCAGCGCAGGCCCATCCGCCGGGTATGGCTGGAGCCTCATCATCCCGAGCCAACCCCGGGATTGCTGGCGGCACTCCTGGCGGCCGATGTGATCGTGCTTGGGCCGGGGAGCCTGTACACCAGCATCGTGCCCAACTTGTTGGTACGCGGCGTGCCGGATGCGATCCGCGAATCGGGCGCGTTGATCATGCTGGTTTCAAACCTCATGACCCAGCCGGGCGAGTCCGACGGCTTCACCGCCGCCGACCATTTGAGCGCAGTCGAAGACTACCTCGGTGCGGGAACGGTCCAATTCTGCCTGATGAACTCCAGCCCCATTCACGGAAGGCGTTTGGCCCGGTACACCGAAGCGAGCCCCGTGGAAAACGATCTGAGCGCCATCACCCGCCACAATGTGCTTCCAGTCGCCGCGGACTTGCTGGACGAAAGCACCCCTGAAGTGCGGCACGACTCCTACAAGCTGGCTCGCCTGGTAGCGGAGCTGTGGAGAAATACGAACCGCAGCATCGTCTGCCCCCCGCAGCCCCTTACTGACACTCAAGCTTCGATCAGCTTTTTTCGAACCGCGTAACGAATCAATTCCGACCGGTCGTGAAGATCGAGTTTTCGCATAAGGTTGACCTTGTGGGAGTCCACCGTCTTCACGCTCAGGTGCAGCCTTTGCGCAACCTCCTTCAGCGACTCGCCCTCGGCGAGATGGACCAGGACTTCGCGTTCGCGATCGCTCAGCAGGTCGTACCGCGTCTGCCTCTGTCCCGACTCGCTGACATAGCGATCCAGCACTGCCTTGGCGACCCGCGGGCTCATGTACCGTTCTCCCTTGCTGACGGCCTCCACTGCGTAGATCAACTGCGCCGGAGGCGCATCCTTAAGTACATACCCGGAAGCGCCGGCCGAGAGACACCGCGCCACCATATCTTCGTCGTCGTAAATGGTTAGAATCAGGACCTTAATGTCGGGTTGCGCCTTCCGGATGCGCCGCGCCGCGTCGAACCCCTTCAGCACCGGCATGGAGATATCCACCAGCACCACATCCGGATGCAGCTTGCGGGCCAGGTCCACCGCCTCCTGGCCGTCCGAGGCTTGCCCCACCACTTCGAAGTTCGGCTGGGATCTCAAGATCGAGTTGACGCCCTCCCGAAACATGGCGTGATCGTCGCAAATCAAGATCCTGGTTTTCTTATTCATGACCGGTTCGCCCCCCCAGGCAGCGGAAGATCCACCTCAATCCTTGTGCCGTGGCGGGCACCGAGGTGGCCGGCGCGCCATGATTGAACGTGGACTTTACCGCCAAGGACGCCGATTCTTTCGCGCATTGCGGTGAGGCCGAAACGGCGGCCGAGCGTCGCATCTGCATCAAAACCAACGCCATCGTCCTCAATAGTCATGACCATGACGGCACTCTTCAAGCTCGCCAAGGCGACCCTGACGTGTTTCGCCCGGGAGTGCTTTACGACGTTGGACAGCGCTCCTTGGAGGACACGATATAAGGCGGTCTGATGGCTCATAGGGACCTCGGCGGGAAGGGGTCCTTCATGAACGGATACTTCGATCTTGGTGGTAGCGCTAAAACGCCGTGTGTAGAACTTTATGGCGGGCACAAACCCGAGATCGTCGAACACGGCGGGGCCCAAATCGAGGACCAAGCGACGGACGGATTCGATGGTATGGCTGATCAGAGTCAAGGCGTCGCCAAGGCGGGGACGGAGGGGGGCGATCTTCCCAGCCTGGAGATCGCCGGACAGAACTTCCAGGTGGAGCTTCAGCATCACCAGGTCATGACCGACATCGTCGTGCAAATCGTGGGAGAGCCGGCGCCGTTCCTGCTCATACACGTTGGTCACATAGGCAGAGGCGCCGTGCAGGCGCTGTTCGGCCTCGCTCAACTGCGCCTCGATCATGTGCATGTGCGCATCCTGCTGGCGCGAGTAGGCGGAGATCAGGAGATAGCGGGCCACAGCGTTCACACGTAACACCGCCAAGGTGGAGGGGGCGTGGTCTTCGATCAGGTATTGCAGCCCGGCTTCGAGCAGCGAGTGCATCACCACCACCAGGCGTTCGAGCGGCACGCCGCTGCGGGCCAAGTCCTCTCCCAGACGCTCCACCATGCCGCGAAACGCGGGAAAGCTCATTTCCGGTACGAGGAGCGCGGTATCCCATAGGTCCCGTTCGCTGGGGACGACGCTCGCCTCCAAGCCCAGATGCCGGAGTTCCCGCCGCCACTGGGCGAGCAAGGCGTGGCGATGAGGCAGCAGGGCCCTCATGGCCGCGGCGAACGGTTTCCTGGCGCGCGAAAAGATCTGCGCCCACGAGACCTCCTTGTCGCGGGTCTGGCGCGGCTGGCTCAGTGGGTTCCTCCTTAGAGTGAGGGGCCTGGTTGCCTGCGAGGCCCGGCAGGAGTTGTTGCAAGAGAGTTGCCATTACACGGCTGATCGCGAAGTAGAACCTCGGGTTCCACTTATGGTGCGGAGCGGCCCATGGTGTGGCCGAGTATCCAGAAACGTATGCCACGGAATGGCCCCGCGAGGAGCGGCTATCGCGCACGCGGGCAGGAGTTTACACCAAACTGATTGAGATTTCGTGCACATGGCACGCGCCGTGCATTGGTCTGGCACAGTATGGGATGCGCGACGCGCCACGAAAGGTTCCCGTAACGGACGTGAGGTAGCGGTAGCTATCACCAAAAGAGAATGCCAGTTCCCTTTATTTCCCAGTCATCTGTTCCGCAGGTTCAGCACGCCAGCATTACGCGGCGTGGCGGGGGGTGGCGGAGTGGCGGGCGGGGGCGATGTGGCGTGGCGGGTGCTGGCGGCAGACCTACTTGAGCGCGGAGGAGGGGCAAGCGCGAGTGGGCGAAAGGAGGCCGGTCTGATGAGAGCAAAGCGAAACGCGGGGATGGAGTGGGGGATGGTTCGCGTCGGGGTTGTCGCGGGGGCTCTGGGCTCATGGGTCGGTTCAAGGTTAAGACGCGGGTTGGCAACCCGCCGCAGGATGGCATCCTGCCCCACATCAGGACTGCAGAGCTGGCTGGCCTCGCGCGTCTGGCTGGTCTCATGGGTCTGCCTAGTTTGGGCGGCGTCGATTTGCATGGCGTTGGGTGCGCCTGCGGCTGGGGCGGATGCGCCTCCGGCTTATGTTCTTGGACCTGGAGACGAGATCAGCGTATCGGCACTGGGAGCCGAGGAGCTCGCGGCGCATCCCCTTCGCGTGGATCCGTCGGGCGACATCGACCCTCCGCTGATTGGGCACATGCACGTGGGCGGCCTGACGCTGGAGCAACTTCGGACAGAACTGAACACGAAGCTGCAGACGCAACTTAAACACCCGCAGGTCACGGTTGCGATTAACGAGTTCCGCAGCCAGCCGGTCTCCGTAATGGGCGCGGTCAACAAACCCGGGGTGTACCAACTCCAGGGGGACAAGAACCTGGTGGAAGTCCTGTCGCTGGCCGAGGGAATTCGCAACGACGCGGGAAGCTCCATCCGCATCACGCGGAGCGTGGACCAAGGCGAGTTGCCGCTGTTGGGCGCCACGCCGGATGCCTCGGGGAAATTCATAACCGCTGAGATCAGCTTGCAGGAAGCGCTGGACGGCCGGGGAGCGGCGGGAATGCTCTCCATCCGTCCCCATGACGTTGTTTCCGTGGCGCGTGGACAGACGGTTTATGTAGTCGGCGATGTGAAGAAGTCAGGGGGCTTTGCACTGGGTGAACGGCAGCGCATCTCCGTGCTACAAGCGCTGTCGCTGGCCGAGGGTCTGGGGCCGATGGCGGCTCCAGACGGCGCCAAGATTCTTCGCGCAACGGGCCAGGATTCCGCCCGCACCGAGATTCCAGTGAATCTCAAACGGATGCTGAGCGGGAAAGCCGAGGACGTAGCGCTGAAACCCGACGATATTTTATTCGTACCGAACAGCACAACCAAGAACATCGCGCTTCGCTCGCTGGAGGCGGCTGTCAACATCGGAACCGGGGTAACGATTTGGCGCGTTGGCCTGCCGCGGCCTTAGGTGCACCATGAACACCAACTTCGATCCGTTGAACTCAAAGATGGTCCGGCGCAACCGGTTTCCGGCGCGGCCGGAGCAATCCGGCTCCGCGCTGTGGTACCGCCAAGTGGAAGAAATCCCGGCATTGCCGTCAGTGGCAGCGCATGGCGCTGCCCCACCCTCCGGCGACTATCTGCTCCCGAATTTTTGGCGGGCGGCGCAGCGTCATAAGATCGCGATCCTTGGGTCCGTGCTCGGTTTTCTGCTGCTGGCAGCCGGCGTATCGCGACTGGAGACGCCCTTGTATCGAGCGCAACTGCTGATGGAACTTCGCGACCCGGCCGCCGGACTGGCGCCGTTCCGGGTTCCGAGTGGCGGGACGGACCCCACGGGCGATTCCACCATCCAGACGAATGTCGCCCTCCTGGAGAGCGCGCCTTTGGTAAAACGCGTTGTCACACGGCTGAATCTGGACCAACTTCCGGACTCCACTCCGCGCGAAGACAGTACGGCCTGGGTGCGGAGAGCGCTGCAATTACCCCCACTGCCCGAGGAGCCGCAGGCGGATCGGGCGCTGCAGAATGCGCTGCGAAACCTTACGGTCCGGCACACGGCGGGGGTTGTCGAGATCACATACACTTCCGAGGATCCGGCGCTGGCGGCTAGTTTCGTCAACACCCTGGCGGAAGAGCATTTGCGCCGGGGCCAGGAAGCGGACTCAGCGGCGATGCAACGGCTGACGGACCGGTTAACGGGAGAGACCGCGAATCTAGCGCGGCAACTCAAACGGTCCGAGGCCGAATTGCAGCAATACTCGCAAGGCACGGAGCTGCTGTCGACCAACGACAACGAAGCCAGCACCTCAGAGCAGAGACTCAAATTGCTCGGCGAAGAGCTGGCGCGAGCGCAGGCCGACCGGATCGTGAAGCAGTCGCAGCAGGAGATGGCGTCTTCAGGGCAACCCGAGTGGTTGTCCCGAGCGGTGGACAACCCGGTGCTTCGGGATTACCAGACCAAACTCACAGATCTGCGCCGCGAGGCGGAGCAACTCCAGTTACTGCTTACACCCGAGAACTACAAAGTTCAAAAAGTGCTGAGCGAGATCGCAGTATTGCAAGCAGCGCGCAATACGGAACTGGCGAACATGCGCAAGCGGATGGAGACCGATTACCAGGCGGCGCTCAGCCGCGAGAAGATGCTGGCGGGGCGCTACGCGACCCAGTCCGGGGAGGTCTCCGAGGAAGCAGCGAAAGCGATTCACTACAACACGCTGAAACGCGAGCTGGAGACGGCGCGAACGCTGCGCGCCGCGATTCTGGAGAAAGCCCAACAGTTCGAGCTGGCGACGGCGACGCCGGGCGCGGGCCTGCGAATCGTGGGCCCGGCAACTCCGCCCACGCGTCCGTACCGGCCGAACTATCTGCTGAACTTGTCGGTGGGCTTGTTCGCAGGTCTATTTGGGGGCGTGTTGCTAGCCATGCTCCGTGAGCAGCGCCGTCCCACGCTGCGCGCCCCGGGCGAGACTCTCTCACTCCTGCGGCTGCCCGAATTCGGAGTGATTCCGCGCGCGAAGGCCCGGGTGAACATGCCCGGCCTTTTCAGTTCAGAGAACCCGCGGAACCGCCTGGAACTAGCGGCCTGGAAGCCCCAGCCTTCACCGCTCATCGCGTCAATCCACGATGCTTTGGCGTCTCTGGCCAGCCGCTGCGAAGGCGGGCCGAACGTGATCCTGTTCACCAGTCCCGCTCCGGGAGACGGAAAGACCACCATTTCGGTGAACCTGGCCATCGCACTGGCGCAATGCAAGCGGCGCGTGCTGTTGATCGACGGCGACCTGCGGAGGCCGCGACTCCATGAGATTTTCAGCGTGCCGATCGGTCCAGGCCTGAGCGATCTGCTGCAAGAGGGAACCTCGGATGAACCGCAGGCTGACCCGGTGATTACGAATCCGCTGTCCATCCCCAATCTTTATCTTCTGCCGAGCGGTCCGCTGGTTGTCCCGAACGCGCCGTTGCTCAGCAATGGACGCCTGGCCAGTCTGCTTGCGCGGCTGCGCTCCGACTACGACATCGTGCTGGTGGACGCTCCTCCGGTATTACAAGCTCCAGATGCGCGAGTGATCGGGCGCTTGGCCGATGGCGTGATTCTGGTAGTGCGGTCCCGCAAGACCACGCACCAAGACGCCGTCGCGGCGCTGACGCGACTGATGACGGACGGTATACCCGTTGCAGGAACGATTCTCAACGATTGGAATCCGCGTGCGGACGCTTCACCTTATAGCTACCAGCCCTACCAGGCTTACGCGGCCGCGGGCAAGGGGAACGGGTGAGCGATGCTTGAGTCCTTTTCACTTACGCCCCGCCCGCGGAGCTCCTCAAATTCCGCATGGTTTTCTCCACCTGCGCTTAGTGTCGCCGGCAGTGGCCGTAATCCTTCCATAGCCGAGCAAGTTTTGAGTGCCGCTCCTTTACAGTCGCGGTTCGATGGGGAGATTACGGGCAGGGTGCGGCCGGCTCTTTTGTTCTTCCTGATGAGCGCATACGTGTTCCTTTTGCCGGTCCAGTTCGAGAATGCGTCGCTGAATCTGGCGCCTTCGGATCTCATGCTGGGGCTGGCGGTCTTGCTTGGCTTGGGCCGGCTCCGATGGGTGGTGGGTGCGTGGAGTCCGTTTCACGCCGGCCTAGTCCTGGTTTTCCTGCTGAGCGCTTTCGTCTCAATTTCCAATTTCGGCACGGTGCTGCCCTACGCTCAAGTCAAGGTCGCCGGCCTGATGGCTCTGCTTGCGGGGTACCTGTGCCTTACGAGCGCCGCTACCGATTGGCGCGAAATCCGGAGCCTGCTGCGCACCTTCGTACTCGCTACGACTCTTAACGTGGCGGTCGCGATCATCGCGTTCGAGGCGGGCGTGTCGGTACCCGGACTGAACTACGGAGCCCAACGTCTTTCGGGAATGTTGATCGACCCCAACGCCTTTGGGGGCCTGATTATGGTGGCCCTGATCCTTCAATTCGTAACGCAGGAAGGCGGCGCACCTTTGGTGAAGGGAATTCCCGGAATGGTGGTCAGCGGCATACTCGCTGTGGGACTGGCGCTCACGCTATCGCGATCGGCATGGATCGGATTTGCGTTCGCGCTCACTCTAGCAGCCATTTTCCGCTGGCGGCTCGCGGTGGCCTGGGGCGTGGTCGCGGCAGTTGGGCTAGCCGGGATCTGGATGTTGTTCGAGAATCCGGACTCAATGAGCCTGATTGAGCGGCCGAATACGGCGATGCAGCGCGTCGATCAGATTCAGCAAGCTCTTCCGATATTCAGCAGCAGTCCGATTCTTGGGGCTGGAATCGGCGCATTTTCGCAGAAGGTTCGGGACCCGGAAACAGGGGGCTCGCTCATTATTCATAACACCACGGTTTGGATCATGACGGAGTTCGGGCTGGTTGGGTTATCGATGTTTATCGGTTTTCTGCTGTGGTTTTTCGTGCAGGGCTTTACGGCACTGAAGGCATCCGGCGCGGAACAGAGACCTTTGATCCTGGCGCTGATGAGCGCGCACGCAGGCATGATCGGCGTGTCGACCGGAATTGAGGCGCTGTATCAACGGCACTGGTGGTTGTGCATGGCGCTGCTGGCGTCCGGGTGCGCTATGGTTCGCCGGGAGGCGGCGCGCGGGCTTTCAGGGCGGGTCGAACCAGCGGGTGTGACGTTAGCAGGTGACATGTTACCAGGCGGCAGGCCAATCCTATGAGCAGCCCAGCGGCAGTGGCGGCACCACACGCGATTCGCGACGACAAGAAGGATGCCCGGACCTTCCTGGGGATTCCGGTGGGCGTGGTCCACAATTTGTTCGCGTTGTACGGGCTGTATTGCTCCAGCTATTTGCTGGCCCTGGTTACGGTGCCCTACCTGAGCCGCGTGCTGGG
>Ga0210409_10008697_pt1 | contig 10317 bp, 8 predicted proteins | sample IncBWH17MmetaG_FD_161649 | JGI IMG/M metagenome (GOLD analysis project Ga0210409, IMG submission 161649) | Forest soil microbial communities from Barre Woods Harvard Forest LTER site, Petersham, Massachusetts, United States - Inc-BW-H-17-M | ecosystem: Environmental > Terrestrial > Soil >...
AAGACGCTGCCTCCCAGCCCCCATCCGTAATGGGCGCTTGGCAACCGTTCGACTGCCACGCCCATACGACATTCTCTGATGGCGACCTCGTACCGGCGGCGGTCGTCGATCGCGTCCGGTCGCGAGGCGTTCGACCGAGCATCTCCGACCACGCGTCGCACGCGGCACGGACACTCGATACGCCGGACTTGCTTCGGCAGTACTTGACCGAGCTGTCCGAGCTGGACGGCGTCGGCCGCAGCGCCGAGTTCGACTGGCACGACTCACTGTGGCGAGAGTTGCCGGAGGACATCTCTCGGCAATTCACCCATCGGATCGGCTCGCTCCACGCGATCACGCTGGATGATGGGACGTTCATCCACATGTGGCAGCGCAATCTGCCGGCCGGATTGACGCCGGATGCCTACATGGATCAGCACGTCGGCGTGCTAGAACGCTTTGCGAGGGAGATGCCCGTCGACATTCTGGCCCACCCCACGCTGCTCCCTCTGCCATACCGCGGTCTGCCGCTCGAAGACCTGTGGACCGAGGCTCGTGAGACTCGCGCGGCTCGTGCGCTGGCCAAGGCGGGTATAGCGTTCGAGGTCTCGAATCGTTATCGGCCCCATGAGCGATTCGTACGGAGAGCGTTGGCCGAAGGTGCCCGCCTCTCGCTCGGCTCCGATGGCCACGCGCCAGACCAACTCGGGGACGTCGCGTTCCCACTGGCGATGACGCGATCCATCGGCGTACCAGACGAATCACTGTATGATCCGTCTGTCCATGGACGCCGGTGATCAGATACCACGCAAGTTGGGTCGTACCAGTAACCTCGTCCCCAATACAAAATGGCGTTGTGGTCGTCGATGGATCGCACATCGCGTTCGTGGGCCCGAGGCGCGAAGCGCCAAGGGCCGATGATGATGTAGACCTGGGTGATGCGGTGTTGTTGCCGGGGCTCGTCAACGCACACACGCATCTCGAGCTGACGGCAATGCGAGGCTTCCTAGAGGGCCTCGAATTCACCCAATGGATCCGCCAACTGACGGCGGCACGCGCGGCGGTGTTGGATGACGCGGCGATGCTAGATAGCGCCAGGGTAGGCGTTGCCGAAGGACTGCTCGCTGGTATCACGACCTACGCCGATACATGCTCATCGGGCGTGGCGATCCAAGCGATGCGCGAGCTCGGCGTTCGCGGAATCATGTACCAGGAAGTGTTCGGCCCGGCGCCCGAGCAACACGATGTGGCGATGGAAGGCCTGGCCGCGGCGATCGAGCGGTCGCGTCCGTTCGAGAGCGATCTGGTACAACTCGGCGTATCGCCGCATGCGCCGTACACGGTGCACGACGACTTGATGGTCGACGCGGCGGCGTTCGCGATCCGACATGGTATGCCCGTTGCCATTCACCTGGCCGAGAGCAAGGCCGAGATCGCGTTCCTGCGCGAGGGCGAAGGGCCGTTCGCGACGGCGTTGCGCGCTCGCGGCATCGACGTGGTCCGGCGATCGCACTCACCCGTGCACTGGCTCGTGGAGCTCGGCGTCGTGTTGGCGCATCCGCTGCTCATTCACTGCGTGCAGGTCGATGCGACGGACATCGCGTTCATCGCCGAGCATCAGTGTCCCGTTGCGCACTGTCCCGCATCGAACGCGAAGCTCGGCCACGGAGTCGCGCCCGCGCGCGCAATGCTCGATGCCGGCGTGGTCGTTGGTCTCGGGTCGGACTCTGTGGCCAGCAACAACATGATGGATTTGCTCGGCGAGGCACGTCAGGCGGTATTCGCGCAGAATGCCGCGTCGGGTCGGCCGGATGCGCTCGGCGCGCTCGAGGCGTTGGCGCTGGCGACCATCGGCGGGGCCCGGGCATTGGGACTCGCGGGACGCATCGGGTCGCTGGAGGCGGGGAAAGAGGCCGATCTGGCGGCGTTCCCCTTGGACGGCGTCCGAGCCACGCCCGCGTTTGATCCCGAGGTCGCGCTGGTCTTCGCGCTGCCGGGGACGGCGGCCCGTTTGGTCACGGTCGCCGGCCGGGAATTGGTGCGCGATGGTCGTCTCGTCGCCGGAACTCTTGACGGCGCCGTAACGGAGCGGGTTCGCGCTCATGCTCGCGCTCTCCTAGCGTGGCGCGAGGAGGCGCGGAGGCGTTAAAATGCTACTATGGCGCAAAGCATGAAGATCTGGCGAGATGGACAGCTCATCCCGTGGTCGGAGGCCACGATCCACGTGCTGAATCACGTGGTGCACTACGGGTCGAGCATCTTCGAGGGCATCCGGTGCTATGAGACACCGGCTGGCGGCGCCATCTTCCGGCTGCGCGATCACTTGAGGCGGTTGTTCGACTCGGCCAGGATCTATCGTATGCCGATGAAGCATTCGATGGATGATCTCCTTCAGGCGTGCATCGAGACCGTCAGCGGGAATGATCTCAAAGAGTGCTATCTCCGGCCGCTTGTGATCCGGACGGGGGAGCGCATGGGCATCTTCCCCGATGCCGACGCGATCGAGACGTTCGTGATCCCAGCCGTCTGGGGCCGGTACCTCGGTGACGAAGGGATGGAGCGGGGCGTCGACGTCTGTGTATCGAGCTGGCAGCGCGCCGCGCCGAACACGTTCCCGACCATGGCTAAGGCCGGGGGGAACTACTTGAGCTCCCAACTGTCGCTTATCGAGGCCCGCGGGAACGGATTTGCCGAGGGCATCATGCTCGACGCGTTCGGTCGCGTGTCCGAAGGGAGCGGTGAGAACGTGTTCCTCGTGCGGGACGAGGTCCTCTACACGCCGCACCTGGCGTCCGCGATCCTGCCGGGCATCACGCGCGCCTCGGTCCTCCAGATCGCGACCGACCTGGGGTACGAGACGATCGAGGCGGATATCCCGCGCGAAATGCTGTACGTCGCCGACGAGCTATTCTTCAGTGGAACGGCGGCGGAGATTACGCCGATCAAGTCCGTGGACCGCATCCCCATCGGGATCGGGCGCCGCGGGCCGATTACGCGAGCGATACAGGAGAGGTATCTCGGCATCGCGCGGGGCGCGATAGCCGACGCGCACGGGTGGTTGCAACCCGTGCCTGAACCAGCGGCGGCAACACGATGACGCCGTCGAACTCCCGTCGCTCAGTGAGTGACGGGAGTTTTTTGTAGAGGGGGTAAGGGCAGTGATCGTCGGGTGTCTTGCGCTCAATGCGTCGTTCGAGCCATTGACCATGGTTCCGATGCGACGTGCGTTGCGGCTCGTCATCGACGGCAAGGCCGAGATCGTCGAGGCGGACCTCGAGCGCGTCGTGCGCTCGGAGCGCATGGCGTTGCCGCGGCCGATCGTCATCCGGCTCATGAAGTTCATCCACGTGCCGCGGCGCTTCCGCCGGCAGGTGACCAACACCTTCTTGTTCGCGCGTGATCGCTACCGGTGCCAGTACTGCGGTCGCACCGCGGCCGAGCTCAAGCCTCGTGAGGCGTTGACTCGAGACCATCTGATTCCGTTGTCTCGCGGTGGGACCAACGACTGGACGAACGTTGTGACGGCTTGTGGGCCGTGCAACACGCGGAAGGCCAACCGGCTTCCCGAGGAAATCGGCATGCATCCGATTGCGTTGCCGGTCGAGCCGCATTTCGTGCATCTGAGTTGGGCTGTGAGACGGTTGACGCCGACTCAGGCTAAGTACATCAAGCTCTTCTACGGTGCCGAGACGTTGCACCATCTCGAGGAGCTCGAGCACCGGCACGCGCACCAGGTGCACTGAGCGCACTTCGCTTCGCTCGTGCGCCAGTGCGGGGGTAGCGCGTGTGCCGCTCGCCGGACCCGCAGAGCTGCTGGGGTCGTTCGTTCGGGCCATGCATCGGGCCATGGGGCCATGCATCCGGGCCATGCATCCGGGCCATGCATCCGGGCCATGCATCCGGGCCACGCATCCGGGCTACGCATCCGGGCTACGCATCCGGGCTACGCATCCGGGCTACGCATCCGGGCTACGCATCCGGGCCATGCGACCGCATCGCATGGTTGGCGCGTGCGCGAAGCGCCACGCGCTAGCCTGACCTGAAGATTTTGGTTCGGGCCTCGTAGTGACGCTTCTCGGCCCCAATGAGCCGCAAGAAGAGCGTACGTATCCCGCGCCCAACGACGCCGCCGGGGTTACGCTGGCCGCGGACGGCCGGACGTAGTTCGCCGCGAAGCCATCGCTCGACCTCATCGAGGTCGCTGAGAGACACGACGTCGACGTCGAGGGCGACGACGTAGTAGTACCGACGCGAGCGCTCGCGCGGGATGAGGGGGACGACGTAAGGGTCGGCGAGGGTCGAGTCGAGCGCCGTTGCGTGGTCGAAGTCGCCGAGCATCTCGACGCGCTCAGGAGCATTCTCTGGATTGACGCGCGCGGCGCGGAAGTGCTTGGTGAGCGGATCATAGCGCGCGATGATGTCCCAGTCGCGCGAGCTCTCGAGGGTGTTGAAGACCCCGCTAGCTGTCCACAACTCGGCATGATAGTGGAGGCGTGCGGGAAACCCACTGCGCATGAGATCGCGAATGGTCCCATTGGCGAGAACGTCGACGCCGCGGACCTGGGGGCCAGCGGGCGGATCGGGCGGCACGACCTGCGGCACCGAGATCTCCACGCGCGGGACGGATTGCGCACCGGCGCCGCCGCCCAGCACGGCGCCGAGCACAGCGATGGTCAGATGCCGTCGCGCGCTCAGAACGTGCGGCGGACGCGGATGACGAAATGCGGCCGCTCCTCGGGACGAGACAGTGCTTTCGCGACGTAGACCCCGATCGGATCGATGGTGACGCCGAGCCCCGCATCGGTCATGAACGTGCGCAGGTTCGGAAACGTGCTCGCCGGATACTGGAGCGCGCCGAGCCGGGGCCCGACGAGCCAGCCGCGCCCGGCGTCGGTGAACACGACCCAAGCGCCATCGTTCTCGATGCGCCGCCCGAACATCCGCAGCCCGAAGTGAAATGCCGTGCGATACTCGGCCTGGCCGAGGATGATGCGCTCGCACTCGGCCGGCCGGCCGGCAGGCGCCGCGGGAACGGCCGAGCAACTAGCGACGTCGGGCGCATCGTCTCCAGCGCTCCGGAAATCGAACCCCGGGATAGTGCCGGGCCCCCCGACGGAAAACCGTCGCTCGAGCGGCAGCGGATCTCCGGCGAGCCACCCGGCGATGACCGCCCGCACGTTGAACTGCGCGTTCGGCGCCAAGCGATTGTAGCGCCTTAGATCAAGGAACAGCCGCGTGTAGTTGACGTCGCCAGGCACGGGCGTCACGGGAATCAACGCCGCTTCGGGCGGGCTCCGCGCGCCAAAATGCGATATGTGCCCGTTGCCGTACTCCAGGTTGGCGATCGCGTACCAACCCGACCAGATGTCGGTCTCGCTATTGCGGGTATCAATACGCGCCGTCAAGGCGACGAGGCGCAGATTGCCGTCGTCGAGCGTGGGATTCGGTCGCCATCCGTCGTCGGTCGGAATCAGCGCGAACGGATTCCGCTCGGCCCGCGGATACCAATGCTCGTCGGCGAGCGACAGCGTGAGACTCGTCCGCGCGTCGTTGACGACCGACACCGCGCCCGAGGCGCCCTGCCGCTCGAAATAGTCCCGGTAGTCGCGGCGGAAGAAGAATGACGCGAGGCCGACTTCGCCGTCGCCGAGCTGCCAGTTCTCGACCGGCGCGACCTCGTCGTACGCGCGCAGCGCGAGCGTGAGTCGCGGGTCCTCGCCGCCTCTCATGTCCGCGCCGAAGCGGTACCCGAACGTCTGCTTGTTCCACTCGGCGAAGTTCTCGGTGCGCACAATGCCGAGGGCGTCGACCGACAGGCTGCCGTTGGTCCACGGCAGCGCTCGTCGAATCGACGGGCCGACGAAGATCGGCAGGCCTTCCACGCGATTGTACGTATGGGCCGACGTCAACGTGATGTCGGTGTAGTTCGGCCGATCGCGTCGGTGGAGCCAGCGGGTCCACCAGTTCTTGATCGGGTCCGTCTCGGTGCTGACCACCAGTCGTTCGCCTTCGAGGTGATATCGCAGCTTCTGGGCAAACACCAGAGCGGCGCCCCCGACGCGCACACTATCACCGCCCGGCGCCGCCAGCGTACCACCAACGACGAGCACACCGCTATCGACGGTCGCGCCGGCGATCAGCTGCAGGTCGCCGTTAATGACCGTGAGTCGTCCGCCGACGTGGCCGGCCACGGTCACGGGGCCGTCGATGACCGCGACATCGCCCTTGATGTCCTGGTCGGCCGCGACGGTCAGACGTCCGACAGCGCGAAGCGCCGCGGGGGCGTTGTATCGCGTGACGGCTTCGTCAATGACCTCGCGCGGGAGGGCGCTCGAATCCTGAGCGCTGACTGATGCGGCCCAGCCGAGCGCGAGTACCCAGTAAACCTTCATTCGGGGTCGCGAATGCCGAGCCGCCGCATGCGCCGATAGAGATTCGGGCGGTCCGTTTGCAACCGTCGCGCGGCGGCAGTCACGTTCCCCTCCGCCGCGGTCAGCGCGCGGTTGATCAACAGCCGCTCGTACGCATCGAGCGTATCGGCGAGCGAGATGTCGAGCTGCGTTGCCGGCAGCTCGCCGTCACCAGTGACGATGGCCGCCGAGGGAGGGGCGAGGCGCAAGACGTCGCGTACATAGGCCGCGGTCACGGGTTCGCCCGGATGTAGTATTGCCAGGCGCTCCACGATGTTGGCCAACTCGCGCACGTTGCCCGGCCAGGCGTACCGCTCGAGGATCGCGAGCGCCTCCGGCATCCACACCGAGCGCTTCCGCGAGAAGTGCTCGACGAGCGCCGGGATATCGTCCGGGTGCTCGCGCAGCGGCGGCACCACGAGGGGAATCACGTTCAGACGAAACAGGAGGTCTTCACGGAAGGAACCCTCGGTCACTGCCCGCGCGAGGTCCTTGTTCGTGGCCGCCAGAATGCGCACGTCGGTCCTGATCGGCTTGGCGCCACCGACGCGCTCGATCTCCCGGGTCTCGATCGCGCGCAGGAGCTTGGCCTGCGCTTCGCTCCCCAGGTCGCCGACTTCGTCGAGGAACAGCGTCCCGGTGTGGGCCAGCTCGAATCGGCCGATCCGGCGCTCGGTCGCGCCGGTAAACGCACCGCGCTCGTGGCCGAACATCTCGCTCTCCACGAGATCGCGGGGGATCGCGGCACAATTGACTCGCACGAACGGCCGGTCGCGCCGCGGGCTTCCCTGGTGGATCGCCACCGCCACCAGCTCTTTGCCCGTTCCGGACTCCCCGGTGATGAGCACCCGAGCGTCGCTCGGAGCAATTCGCTGAATCAACTCCATGACCCTTCGCATGGGCTGACTGGAACCGACGACGCGAGCGCGGAGTCCGAGCTCTTCACGCAAGGCGCGCGCAGCGCGCCGCGCATGCCGTAATTCCATAGCCGAGGCGACGGCCAAAACAATCCCCTCGGGAGACAGAGGCTTTTCCAGAAAATTGATGGCGCCGAGTTTGGTGGCGCGCACCGCGTCCGCGAGCCCCGCGCGGCCACTCATCATGATGACGGGCAGCTCGGCGTCGATCTCCCGGATGCGCTCCAACGCGGAAAGCCCGTCGATGGCCCCAGGCATCATGAGATCCAGCAGAACGACGTCAGGCTCACCAGCGGCGACCGCGGCGACCGCGGCAGCGCCATCCGGTGCCTCGCGTACGTCATGACCCTCGGCGGTCAGCAGCGCGCCGACCATCCGTCGAATATTCGGCTCGTCGTCCGCTATCAGGACGGTCGTCACGGCTCAGATGGTCGACACGGAAGTATGAGCCGGATTTCCGTACCCTGGCCTGGTGTGCTGCGTGCGTCGATCGTGCCCTGGTGGGCGAGCACGGTCTGGCGGGCGATGGCGAGCCCGAGTCCGGTGCCCCCTGGCTTGTGCGTCTCGTATGGCTCCCAGATACGCGGCAAGCGCTCGGCGGGGATGCCGACGCCAGTGTCGCGCACGCGGATCTGGACTGCGCCGTTCGCGCGCTCGGCGGTCACCGTGATGGAGCCATGCGTCGGCCCGCAAGCATCGACCGCATTGAGGAGCACGTTCGACAACGCTCGCGCGAGGGCGTCGTGATGGCCGGCGACCAGCGGTAATCCGTCATCGATCTCCAACTTGAGCGGGACTTCCTCAGGTACCGTGCTCCGCGCGACGTAGCGCACCATCTCCGCGATATCGACGTCGGCCGCCGGTCCTTCGGGGAGCCGCCCAAATTGCGCGAAGCTGCGAGCCATTGATTCGAGTCGTGCCGACTCGACGCCCAGGACCTCGATCGTTTCGGCGAGTCCCGGAGGTGACTCGCGCTGCAGGCGAGTGACTGCCAGGCGAATGGGGGTCAACGGATTCTTGAGCTCGTGCGCGACCTGGCGCGCCGTCTCGCGAAAGGCCCGCAACCGCTCGGCCTCGAGAGCCCGCGCTCGACCGGTTTCGAGATCGGATGCCATACTGCGCATACGCTCGCGCAGTACCGCGAACTCCGGCGCGCCGCGCAATGGTGGCGCCTCTGGTAATGGGAGGGCCCGAGCGATGCGATCGGTCCAGCCCACGAGCTCGTCGAGGGGCCGGCTCAGCTGACGGCTCAGATGCCCGGCGACGCGGGACGCGATGAGTGCCAGGATGAGCAACGCGATGAGGCTCACGCCCGCGACTGCTTCGGCGGCCCGGCCGGCGATGAACTCGTACCGGCGCGCCTCCGTCACCGAGACGGCGAGCTCCTGCTCGTGCGCCGCTAGCGCGGCACGCTGTTCTGGTGTGAGGGGAGCGGTTTTGACCAGCGCCAGCGCGCGCTCGCCGGTGGCGGCGACGCGATTCCAGGGAGCGCTGCCGCTCAAGAGGGGCAGGGCGGTACTGAGTGCGCCACCCCACAAGACCGTCAGCACAGCCGACGGCACGATCGCGAAAAGCGACAAAATAACGAACAGTCGCGTGCGGAAGCCGAGTCGGGTCATAAGATTACCCAACCATGAGAACCCATATTGTATATCGAGGGTGGTTATTAATGCGATGGGCGAGTAGGTTCGTAATAATACGGTTGGCCGGCATCCCGTCGAACGACGACCCCAATGGCGTGTTCGGCGAGAGCGGCAACCGCTTCGCTGACGTCGTTTGACACCCCCAGGTACATGAATTCCCGAACTCCATCACGCCATACCCCTTCGAGCTCAAAACCCGCCATCCCCGCCGCCCCGCATGTCGCCGTCGCGACTCCGGTGACGTATTCCCCGAACGCGGCGCTGCTGATCGACTTCGACAACGTCACGATGGGGATCCGTTCCGACTTGCAGTCGGAGCTCAGGAATCTGCTGGCGTCCGACATCATCAAGGGGAAGGTCCAGCTCCGCCGCGCCTACGCCGATTGGCGCCGCTACCCGCAATACGTCGCGCCATTGGCCGAGTCGTCGATCGACATGATCATGGCGCCGGCATACGGCTCCTCCAAGAAGAACGCGACGGATATTCGCCTGGCGATCGACGCGTTGGAGCTCGTCTTCACTCGCCCGGAGATCGGGACCTACATCCTGCTCTCAGGCGATTCTGATTTCTCGACGCTGGTCATCAAGCTCAAGGAATACGGCAAGTACGTCATCGGCGTCGGTATTCGCGAGTCGTCGAGTGATCTCCTCGTCATGAACTGTGACGAGTACTACTCCTACAACGCGCTGGCCGGTCTGGTCAGAACCGGGAGCGAGGACACCGCCGGGCGTCAGGATCCGTGGGAGCTCGTCAGTGAGGCGATCCAGCGCATGCAGCGGAACGGCGACGTGATGCGCGCCGATCGGCTCAAGCAGGTGATGCAGGACATCGACTCGACGTTCGACGAGAAGAACCTCGGCATGTCGAAGTTCTCGCGCTTCGTGACCGAGGCCGCTGGTCGTGGGTTGCTGTCGGTGACGAAGCTCGACACCGGGCAACTCGAGGTAGGTCCGCCGAAGTCCAAGACGGCGGTTGCCGAGGCGCCCGTCGCGCTGGCGCCGGCTCTCGAATCCGCTCCCGCGGCGCCGGCCGCCGCGGGCGAAGAGCGGAGTGGACGCCGTGGTCGTCGCGGCGGGCGTGGTCGCGATCGCGCCGAGCGCCCCGACCGCGCCGAGCGTCCCGACCGTAGCGCGGAGCGCCCGGTGGCGGAACGGCCCGTTGCGGAGCGCCCGGTTGCTGTTGCCGTTCAACCCGTGGTCGATGACGGGATTGGCGCGAGCGGCGAGCGTCTCACGCGCGATGAGGCGTTCCGTCTCGTGCGCGAGGCGGTGGGTGCGCTCGCCACCGACGAGCGGCCCGCGCGTGCCTCGGCCGTGCGAACGAAGGCGCGCGAGCTTCTGGGACGTGACAGCGCGCGCCTCAGCCAG
>Ga0210409_10008698_pt1 | contig 10317 bp, 9 predicted proteins | sample IncBWH17MmetaG_FD_161649 | JGI IMG/M metagenome (GOLD analysis project Ga0210409, IMG submission 161649) | Forest soil microbial communities from Barre Woods Harvard Forest LTER site, Petersham, Massachusetts, United States - Inc-BW-H-17-M | ecosystem: Environmental > Terrestrial > Soil >...
CTGTTCTATTGCCGAGGGCTCAAGCAGCCGTTGAAGGAATTTTGGCCGCAGGTGAAGATCTGGGACTGAAGAGCCCCTCAGCGGGAAGGCATCTAAGCGTTAAATCCTGGGGTGCGGGGGCAAAGCCCCCGTTCGCTTCCCACTAAAAAACCGGAATTCCCGTTTTTTTCAACAAGCTGCTAATCTCCCGGGGAACATGCGTAGGGGTTGTCGGTACTGAATAAAATGAAGCCGGTCGCACCGCCGGCCCGATAGGTGACCCCCAGCACTCTCTGAAAGCTTTTTCAGTTCGGCGCAATTTTCTTATCGGCCCGGAGCTGGAAGGTCATGAGCGAAGGCTCCTAAAAGCTGATTGATTCCTTCTGAAGCCAGTTGATCTGGCTGGGTGCCGGATCGAAGTTCGACAACCTGCACCGCCACTATTGAAGAGAGGGCTCTGGCAGCCGCAGTGGCCCCGGCCTTTCCCGCTTCATCGGCGTCAAGCATGAGGATGACTTCATCAAAGTGGGTTCCAATCAGGTCGGCTTGGCGGCCCGAAAGCTTCGAGCCCATGAGAGCCGCAACGTTGTGATGCCCGGCCTGATGGATCTTGAAAGTATCGAAGAAGCCTTCCACGAGAATGAGGGTGCGGCTGCCCTTCCGGATGGCGCGATTGAGATTGAACAGCAGGTGGGATTTACGGAAGCCGCGAGGCAGGCGATATTTGGGCTTCGTTTGATCGATTGCGCGACCTGAGTAGGCGACAAGTTCGCCATGTTCGTTGTGGATTGGAATCACAACCCGTCCGCGAAGGAAACCGTTCCCGTCGTAGTAGCCGACGCCGAAGTAACGGGCCGTATCCTCACTTAGTCCACGCGATGCAACATAGAGATGCTGGTAGTCGATGTTGCGCAGGGTGAAAGACAGAGGCCGATTGTCTGCCGTGCAGGGGACCGACTCCTCGTTCCTGGATGCGGCGGGAGGCATCTGATTTTCTGCGAGCGCATGCTGCAGGTGTAGAGCAGCCTCCCGGATCGAACAGCGTTCCATTTCGGCGACGAAGTCGATGACGTTCCCACCGACGCGGCCCGAACGAGCCGCGATGCAGGAAGCGGACTGACAGGACCAGGCGTTGCGAGTGAAGCTAAAGGAGAAGCTGTCATTGCTCCTTGTTGAGGAGTGGGTAGGAAGGGGGCATTTTCCACGGAACTCGTCCGCGCCAACTCGTCGAAGACGAACGTCATAGTGCGAAAGAACCGTTGCCATGGAGACTTTCGCTTTCACGTTTTTGAAGTCAACCCGTTCCACTGGCGTCATTCCCTCCTTTCCTCTGCCGGCTCGATCTCGATCGTGTTCTGTGTCGCTTCGATAGCTAACCAGCGGCACGCCCACTCACAGCCAGCAGCGGCCGGAAAATGATCCCCATCGTGGTTCATAACCTGGCATGCCGTTCCTGCTACTCGGTTCTATGGGGCCTCGGCAGGGCCGAACCGACTGGCGGCAAAAGGACGAACAATCGACCGGGTTCTATGCGACGTATCATATATATATGTCCGCTCCGGCCTGGTTTTGCGCCTTTGAGCCAGGCCTCGAAACGGAGGGCTCTGAATCGCCTCGGCCGGCATGGTCCGTTCTATGGTCTGCTCGCGGGCATCGAAGGCCAGAACGTGCCCGGGAGCGGAAAGGAATCTCGGAGTAAGATTCATGAGGGTTCCTTCTCAAGCGACATAGATGGCGCAAAAATCGAAGAGGTCGGCGTCCGGGTCGTAACTGTTGATTTCGAGGACCTCGGAAATGAACCTTCGCCCCGGCCTGCGTTCGATCTGGATCACGACGTTCAACGAATCACCGATGTTGGCCTTGATCGCGGAATAAGGAAGCTCCACGCCACTCTGGAGAACGCAGCTCGTGAAGCGAGCCAGGCCTTGCTTCGCGGAACTGGCATGGATGGTCGAGAGCGTACCGTCGTGGCCGGTATTGAGAAGCTGCAGGAGATCAAAGGCCTCGCCGCCACGGATTTCGCCGAGAAGAATCCTGTCGGGCCGGTGCCGGAGTGAAGCTTTAAGAAGATCGCGAATGGACACAGCCGGCACACCGTTTTGTGCCTGCCGCGCCTCAAAGCGGACCAGGTTGGTTTGCGTCAATTGAATTTCGGCGGTGTCTTCGATCAGCAGGATACGTTCGTCGGGAGGAATGAACTTTCCGAGTGCGTCCAATAATGTGGTCTTGCCACTCCCTGTAGCTCCGGCAATCAATATGTTCTGACGCCTGAGGATGTAGTCCTCGAGCCGGTTCGCGAGATGACGATCGAGCGTTCCGCTCTCGATCAGGTCCTCAATCTCAAAGTGGCGGGCATTGAACTTCCGGATGGTGAGCGTAACGCCGCGCAAACTGCAGGGAGGAATGACAGCGGCGACGCGGCTGCCGTCGGGAAGCCGTGAATCGAGAATCGGTTTGGCTTCCGAGACGTCATCGCCCAAACGGCGTGCGATATTTTTGACGGCAACCATTAAGGAGCGTTCACCGATGGAAACGCCTGGAACCTGCTGAACGAATCCCGCTTTTTCAACGAAGACTTGGTCGGCGCCGTTGACCATGACCTCGCTGATGGATTCGTCGAGGATGAGGTGCTCGATCGGTTTCAGGAACGGGAGGATGGTCTCGAAGCCATTCATCATAATTCTCCTTCTCGGAGCTGCTCGAAATACGACTTGTTCGGGTCGTTGTAATAGGGCTTGAGATAGCAAAAGGTCGGCGGCATCGGGTTGAGTCCGTCATAGACGATGGTGACGGACTGCGCATTGCGCAGTTCCGTGAACGTTTTTATGTCGAAGCGGTAGTCGGTCTGGGTGTTGTAGCTCTTGGAGGCGGTGATGTTGGCACGGTGCGAAACGGCGTTGCCGGTGAGCAGGCTGACGCGGGCGTCGTGGCCGCTTTCAGAAAGGTTGTAGCTGACCTTCAGGCGGTCTTCCCGGCCGCAGAGGTCGCTGGCAGCCTTTGCAGAAAAGTCGTCCGAGAGCGAAAGAAAAATCTTGGTGCGAAACGTTTGCAGGAGTGTTCTCCAGCTGTCACCCGGCAATGAGGAGCGCAGGGAACTGATGCTTTGCGTCGCGACAATCGCGATGCACTTCGCCTGACGCGAAAGGCTGAAGAACTTCTCGTCGCCGGTTGGATCGCTTTCCCCGACAGTGGCGAAGTGCTGATATTCATCGCACAGGAACAGCACCTGGCGGTGGTGACGGCCGGGATTGACTTCGATCGAAGGAATGCGGTTCAGAACAGCGCGCTCGAAATCGAGTTTCATCATGACTCCGATGGCCCTGGCGAGTCCGGCGTTCATGGCGACAGGGAAGTTGAGTCCGCAAACCGCCCCTTGCTCGAGCAGCCAGCCGAAGGAAGGAAGCGGCTTGCCGTAGCGGTTGCCAATGTTCTTTAGCGGGTCGTAACAGTCCCGCTTCGGACAGAAGACGCGCTTCACCTTCGGGTTGTCATCGAAGAGAGAAAGAAAGACGGAGATACCCTCGACGATCGAGGTGCGCAGCTTTGGCTCGATCCTTTTCCAGTCTTCGTCGAACCAGCGACACACGGCATAGAGTTGCTCGAGTTTATCCGGGTCGGCCTGAGCCGGATCGAGGACGCTCACAGGCTCGGCGGCGATCCCCTTGGCGCCGACCAGTTCCCACAGTTCGGCCGTCGCTCTCGCCACGTAGCGGTCTTTTTTGGGCTCATACTTGAAACCGAGGCCGGCAAGGTCGGCCGCCCGTGCCCCAAAGACTTCCGGTGTGATAGCGACAAAGGGCCGGCCCATGATGATGTCTTCCGCTTCGCGAATCCGCTGCTCGAGCAGGGGCGGCGAAATGGCGCACTCATAGACATTGAAGAGGGTGACGTAGTCGTAGGCGATCTTGTGGAGAAGAATGATGAACTTGACGAGGTTCGTGTAGGCCTGTTGCCAGAACGGTTCCTTGCTCCGCCCAAAGAGGTTGTTTAACAAGGATGCGATGTTGAACGCCAGTGCGTAGGCGTCCAGGTCGTTGTGCAGCGGATTGTAGCGGTATTCGGAATCGAGGCTAATCTCGATGTAGTCGTCGCCCCGTCCGTGGCGCTCAAGAATCTGTTTTACCTTCCCGCAGAAGTCACCCTTGACCTCCAGGATGATTCCGCCAATGCGCTCTTCTTTGCTGTCCGCTTTGTAGGCCAGGACCTGCTCCGCAAATGGATACATTGCGCATGCCGTCTTGCCTGACCCGACCGCACCCAAGATCACTATGCCGGTGAAGAGACCGCGCTCGGGAATCGTGAGCCAACGCGGGGTCTCGGACGGCCCCGGCTTCCGCGGGTCGTGCACTTCGCCGATCACCAGGAAAAGCTCGCTGCGTGTGCGCGGGTCGGGGTACGGCGGGAGGCGTCCGGGGACAAGGCGCTGCCGCATCTTCAGCGTGGCGATGAACAGGCCCGAGAAGACGCTGCGATACACGAGGTAAGGGGTGGAGAAGAGACACACGGTATACAGGTAGCGGAAACTCAGGAAGGCATGCGGTGCGCGCATGGAAATAACCTGAAGGAAGACATGCATTTCAGGGAACGGGCAGGCAAAAAAAAGATACAGTCCCGTGCCCATTGCCAGGAGTGCGGCCGTGAAATGCCGGGAGATGAGAATCCTGCGGATCACGGTGTGGCCGGCCCTTCGGTCGCTCTGCAGACAGCGAGGTGATCTGCCTCGCTCTTGAAGAAATGGCGGTCCCACAAGGTGAAAGGCCGGGTGCTGAGCGTTGTTCTTGCCGTCTTCACGGATCTGCTCCTTCCACTTCTTGTGGAGGTGCGTACGGTTTGAGAATCTGCGTTTCGAAGTGAGCCAAGTGCGGTATTTCGCTTCCCGTCAACTGGCTGCGAATGTGAGATTCCGACACGCGACCCAGCTTCCATGCGTAATAGAACCGTTCGAAGCGCAGGGCGCCGAAGCGCTCCTTGGCCAAGTTCCGGTAAATCAGGTCATCTTCCGACAGAGAAGCATATTGACGAAGATCCCATGCCTTGCGGATCGAGAAATAGCGGAGCAGATCGTGGGAAGGATTGGGTTGGAGCGGAATCGTGACGAGGGAGTGGAACAGCTCGCGTGCCTTGGCGAAATGCTCATCCAATCGCGCGAGATAGAGGAAACGGAACTCTCGGAGTTCCCGGAAGAGCGGCAAATAGTGATGCAGGTGATGAACAAACGCCGCGAGGCTGGCTTCGGACCCCTGGATAAAGGTGAATGTCACGACGCGAGCAGTGGAATTCTCGTCCTGAAAAAACATGGGAAAGCGGTCAACGAAGTAGCGCACCGTAGACTCGGGGGTGCGCCTGCGCTGATAGGTCCTCGAAGGGAGATGCTGCAACCCGACCATTAACTCAAGGTTGAAATAAGCAGCCTTCTGCTCTTCGGTTTCAAGATAGGAAAAACCGGGATTCTCCAGCACGAAGTCGAGCATGGCGAGGCGGGCTTCCATATGTTCAATTTCATGCTTGTAATGGTTGCGCAGGTTTTCGGGGCCGATCGGGCGATACACCTTCTTCGAGAACAAATGATAGACGGTGCCGTGCCTCGGCATCTGAAGGATGCGCGTGTGCTTTTTAGACTGCGTCTTGTTCCATAAGCAGGTCATGCGCTTGCCCGACTGCAGTCCGGCGAACGCCAGGAATTGCCGCGCCACGAAGTAGCCGGAGTGGATGGCCACCAGATAGAGGAAGCGGGCTTCCGTTTCGGTGTAGCCAAGCGACTCGAGGGCCGTGACATGGACGGGCAGGATGTTCATAGGGAAAGGATCTCCGCGGTGATTTCGCTCTGATCAAGAATGCGGCGGAGGCGTGCGGCGTCCTCGCGGCGTGCGTAAAGGGAGAATCCGGCCTTTGCTTTTTCGGCCAGCCCCCGTAGCCGGTAGTTGCGAGTCGCAAGTTCCAGATCGACGTGTGTGCGGGCCATCTCTGCTGTCTCGTACTCGACCCGGAGATCGGGTATCTGAATTCTTCCGTTGACGACGGATAGACCGTGCATTTCGGCAATCCGCTGACGGGCCTGGTGCTTATCCGACTGAGGGGCGAGCGTCGCCAGGTCGCGGTTCAAATTCCGTTTCAATTCATAGTCGAGAACGACGCGGAGAGGCCGGCCCCCGGCGCGCGTGATCCGCGCGATTTCGTTCTGGTAGAGCCGGTACAGTTCCGCGTCGTGGTTTGCCTCGCGGGTGTTCACGGGACCGTAGTAGACGGCCTGGGCGTCGGGCAAGCGGTTCGATTTCCGAACCAGCCGCTTACCGGTCTTCGTCAAGGAGAAAACTCGAGAGGTCTTCCGCTCGCCGATTGTGATGGTTTTTTCAGACAGAAGCTGTTGCTGTTCGAGGCGCCGGACTTCGCGCTTCATGCGGCCGGTGTCGCCCTGGTATCGGAACTGTGCGAGGTCGCCCGCCGCGACCAGGCGGAACGTTCCGATTTCCGCAAGTGTTTCGAACTCCGAATCGCGAACGAAGTAGGTGCGATTTCGCAAGCGGTAGGCTGGCGGTGAATTTACCGCTTTCGGCCTGTGTTCCCGGTGGCGGGGAATATCTTGGGGGCCCTTTGTATCCGGCTCTCTTCGATCCGATGACCGAGCACCTTCAGCACTCGCGGATGCGGCTTCCCGTCCGGCGTCCTCTGGGCACAGGGCTAGGTCTTCGGGATCGAACGAAAAGGCGTCGCGAGACACGTCAGGGTTTCTCCTGGTCTTCGGCCGGGGCCGGCATTTCGATCTGACCGACCTGGAACTGCCGGTCGAGGTGAGACAGCTTCCGTCCCGTGTCTTTCAGCAGGAATTTCCTTTGGAGGAGCAGAACCGCGCCGAAGATGTTGAAGAACAGAATCGCTGCCGAAGCCAAAATCGCGTTGCCGTATTCATGGAATACGAGGCCCTTGTACGGCGCCATGAATTTCAGCTGGTCCATGAGCCAGAACCCGTAAGCGACGAGAAGAGCGATGGTGAGGAGCAGAGCGTTGGCAATCATCGTTGACCTAGTCTGGCGAAAGGGTTTGCTCCGCCTCTACAAATCCAAAATATCCCCAAGGAGCGGGCGGGAGTCTCTAGCAACCGAGGCTCACCTGGCGCGTGCCGTTTGTAGGGAGGGCGAAAGATGGTGGGATGAGAGGTGCGGAGACAGAGGAAGGAAACTACCAGGGGAGGAAAGAAGTGGCGCGCGGAGGTTGGGCCGAGGTTGCCAGGCGGACGCCCGCCCGCTCCTCTGGCTTCCGTCTTCTGCGAAAAATTCATTTGAAGGCCTGGTCTTCGCGAAAGTAGGAAATCGTGAGGCCCAAGGGATTGATGGGGATGAGCTCGTTGGGCACGCGCGTCTGGAAAACGAAGACGAGATTGCCGGTGTACAGGTCGCGCTTGAGCTCGCTGTGATCGGCGGGCGAATAGTAGACCAGGTAGAAATCGATTCGGGCACGGTAAGGAGGGGTTTGCATCTCCTCAAGAGCCACTTTTTTGACGTCGACATCGATCTCCGGTGCTGAAGTGTTGGTGAGGAACCTCCGGATGATGTCGTCCTTGTGATAGGCATCCAGAATGCCGTTCGCGAGCTTGCCATCGAGGAAGTACAGGGATTTCGCGAAGTCGTCCTGGATGGTGTAGCGGTTCCGGCGGTAGTAGAGCTTGGTGAACTGCGAGAGAAAGTATTTCGCTTCGGCGTCCTGCGGCTGATATTCGAAGTTGTGATAGTTGATGGCTTCGGCGCGCCCCAGATCGTCGATGCGAATCACCAGTGGGCGGAAGTTCTCGAAGGTCCTGATGGTCCGGAGATCGACCAGCGCGAGGCCGACCGCGACGAACGAGACAAGCACGAGTGCGATCTTGAGATAGGTGTTCGTCACCATCGGGTCACCATACGATTCGAGATACAAACGCTTGGCATCATGGAAGGCGGCATCGCGATTCATCACATCCCCCGGTTCAAGTCGGCAGCCGTTGCTTCGAACAACCCGGCGGAGGAGCCGCCCGCAGTGCCGCTGAAGATGTGATTTGTCAGCGCGGGAACCTTCGCCAGCACATAGATCGAAGAAAGAAACGTGATGAAGAGAACAGGAAACCAGCCGATCAGTTGCAGCGTCGAGACGGTGCCCGCGGGCTGGAGCGCCAGCACGCCGACAATAAGATTCCCGATGATGTAGACAACCGCGGCGGCAATGACTTCGTAAAAGGCGTATTGCACAAAACAGCGCAGCCAGCCCCAGAACAGCCATTCGAGTTTCGGAACAATGAAAAATGGCACAAAGACCGGTCCGACGAGCACGCAGACGGCGGTGGCGATGAAGCCAAAAGCGATGACCACGATGGAAACAGCCTGGGCCGCCGCGAGGAGAATGATGACGACGGCGTAGATGATGGTGCCGAGAATGTCGGTCACGCCTGGCGAATCGAGGCGCGCCTGGAAGTCCGAAATCCGATCAACGATGGTCTGCAACTCCGCCTGGTTGATGCGGTTGGCGAGGAACTGGGCTTCATCGGTGATCAGGTTGTGAAAACTGGAGCCGATCCCGGGGATGGGCGTGCTGTAGTAGTTGACCATCGCGAACCCGAAAGCGATGGTGAGGAGGAGGCTGGCGAAGTTGTCGAAGTGGAAGGAGTGCTTGCCGCTGGCTGAGGACAGAGCCGACTTCACGCCGTACCACGCGATGAGGATGGTGGCGAACATGCGGAACAGGTTCTGCCCCATGGCATCGAAGAAGCCGAGGTTCTGTGTGAGAAGATCGTTGATCGCCTTATACATGAACTGGAGAAAGTCGGTTTGCATTGGGCTCGGCTCCTTGGACGCTCGACGGGTGAAGCAGTTACGGCATGCGGAAGTTCTCTAGAGAGCTGGTCAACGTGCCGGTGACTTCTTTCATGTTCCCCGCAAGGCTGGCACGACGGCTGATATCGGCATTGATGGCGTTAGCGGTCATTTCACGCTGTTGTTTGGCCGCGACGGTCTGCTGTTCGAGAAGCGAAGCGAGCAGCTTGTTGGAATCCTGAAGGGAGCGCAGCGTCAAGACGTTGGCGGCGTTGATCTTGTTCAGGACCTGCACTTCGCTGTTTAGTCCGGAGTCACCCGACAGAGAGTCCTGTTCGAGGTTGTTGATTCTGGACTCGAGGGTCTGGGCGTTTCCTCGAATCGAACCGATGGTCATAAGCGCATTGGTGTTCACGCCGTCGGAGAGTTCGACGGAGGCGTACTGGGATTTCACGCGGGCAAGTTCGTCGGCGTTCATGCCGGAAAGGGCGTTCGGATCGTAAGCGCCAAGCTCGGTCGTCGATTGGCGGTAGCCGAGGAGCACCGCCTGCGGCTGGCCGGAGTTCGCGCCGGTGATCCATCCGGAGGTGTTCCCGTAACTGTCGAGCGCCGTGACACTTCGCCATGGCGAGAACTGTGCGCGATAGCGGGCCGGCATGTTTTGCAGGTTTTGGGACATCTTGAGGGCGAGGTTGTAGGCCGAAACGAATTGGGTGTAGGTCTTTTGCAGTTGTGCGAGCTGCTGCTGCAGTTGGAAGTAGCGTAGCAACGCATTGTGATAGTTGGTCGGGTCGAAGACGACCCCGCCGAACTGCGCTGAGGCGGTACCGACACAAAGACCCGATACCAGCAGACAAATCAGAGCTTTCCTTCGCATGTATTTCTCTCTTTCCGCCTTCAAAGGTTAGAAGGCACGGTGTGGTTCGTGTAGTCGGGCAGCGCGAGGTCGCCCGAGAGATAGACCTTGATCCGGTGCCCCTCGCGGATGGCGACCGTCGGCAGGATGTTGAGAAAACGGTCCAGTATCTGTGCGGAAGATTGCGCGGTGCTCGCGGCGAATCCCTGGCGCATGAGATCCGTCCCGGAGGCGGTGAGGCCGCCCGAGGTTCCACCTTCGGCCACGGCGCCAATCGCTCCGATGGCGAGCGATACGCCGAAAATCCGGAGGTAGTGATGGTTGACCTGATCGCGAAGCCCGGCATCCCCGATCTGATTGAGCCCCAGAAAGTGATCGAGGCTCAGGGAGTAGCCGTCCGGCATAACCAGGCGATGGAAAGAGACGGCCAAACGGTTTTGCCCGAAGTTCTCCACCTTCTTGGTTTCGCCGAGAAGTTTCGAGCCCGCGGGAATCAAAAGATGTTGGCGGTCATGCGAGTAAACGTCGCCCGTGAGAAGGCACTCGACGGGCCCGGGCATTTGTCCGTCGAGACGGTTGACCAGAACGGATTCCAGCACGGTGCCTTCAAAGACTACGTAGGTCTTGCCCATTGCCGCGGCCGCCAGGCTCTTCGGGTTCTCCTTTCGCTCGCTTTCCGCAGCGGAATCCTTCGCTGGTCGAGCA
>Ga0210409_10008699_pt1 | contig 10316 bp, 8 predicted proteins | sample IncBWH17MmetaG_FD_161649 | JGI IMG/M metagenome (GOLD analysis project Ga0210409, IMG submission 161649) | Forest soil microbial communities from Barre Woods Harvard Forest LTER site, Petersham, Massachusetts, United States - Inc-BW-H-17-M | ecosystem: Environmental > Terrestrial > Soil >...
CGATCCCGGGCGCAACATCGGCGGCGAGCACGCGCTCACAACCATCTCCGAGGGCACCGGTGGACGCGTATTCACTCCGGCGGTGGGAGCGGAGCTGGACGCGGCGTTCACGCAAATCCTGCGCGATCTGCGAACGCAGTATCTGGTCGGTTACTATCCCCACAATCTACCGGCCGACACCGCGCGTTTTCACACTGTGCGCGTGGAAATGGACCGCAAGGATTTGCGCCCGTCCAGCCGCTCCGGCTATTATGGGGATCAGGCCGCGAAGTAATGCGCGGGCCGTCTTCGTGAGCGATCCCCCTGTCACCGCAAAGTCCGGCAAGACCAAGGCCCCTGAACAGACCTTTGAGGAGGCGCGCTATCTGCGCCATCTGGTCGAAGATCGCGTACCGGTCAAGGTTCGTTTGAGCGACAACACCGAATTTGACGGCACCGTCGAGTTTTACGACGCCAACTTCATCCGGATTACCCGCCCGGACGGACCGAATCTGTTTCTGTTCAAGCACGACATCAAGTACCTTTACGAGCTGCCCTAGCGCGTACCGATGCCATCGTTCCTGGAAACGGCAGTGGACATTGCGCGTGAAGCCGGCGCCGTGATTGCCAACTTCGCGCAGCGGCGCGCCTCGCTCGAAGTCAAACTCAAGGGCGCATACGACCTGGTCACCGAAGCCGACAAGGCTAGCGAGGCGCTAGTGGTCGAACGCTTGCGCAGCCACTTTCCTGGGCACTCGGTGCTGGCCGAGGAGGGTGGCGGCCACTCTGGGGCGTCCGATTATTGCTGGTACGTCGATCCGCTGGATGGCACCACCAACTTTGCTCATGGCTTCCCGATGTACAACGTGTCCATCGGCCTGGAGAAATCCGGCGAACTGATTGCCGGCGTCGTTTACGATCCGGCGCATGATGAGATGTTCAGCGCCGAGCGCGGCGGCGGCGCGTATCTCAACCATCGGCGCATCCGCGTTTCGAACGTCCAGCGCATTGATGATTCGCTCACCGGCACCGGGTTCCCTTCCCGAAAGCGTCATCGCGATGTGAACGTTCACTTCTTTTACCAGCTCGCGATGCTGTCTCACGGCGTGCGGCGGGCGGGAGCGGCCGCGTTGGATCTGGCCTATGTTGCGTGCGGACGTCTGGATTTGTTTTGGGAGTTCTATCTGAACCCATGGGACATGGCCGCGGGAGCATTGCTGGTCCGCGAAGCCGGCGGTGCGTGTACCGACATGCACGGTGCTGCACTCGACCTGCGCGGCCCGCATATTCTGGCGGATAACGGCCACGTGCATGCCGAAGTGCTCGAGCGATTCGCGGAGATCTTTGCCGGCCAATACCGCTATCCGATTCCTGAAATGTCGAAGCCCTAGCGCCGCCCCGCCGCGTTGAGCAACCGCCGGTAGAAGGCTTCTGTTCGCTCGACGGTTTGTTCGGCCGAAAACCCTCGTGCTCGCTCGCGCCCCTTGAGACCTTCTAAGCACAGACCTTCGCGGTCCAACGCCGCGCCTTTAATCGCGTCCGCCAGGGCGGCAGCATCGCCTGCGAGAACCAGCCGTCCGCCTTCCTGGGGAGAAACGATTTCCGCGAGCCCGCCAACGTCAGTCGCGATCACCGGCACAGCGTACGCCATGGCTTCGAGCGCGGCCAAGCCCCACGCCTCCGCGCGGGATGGCATGATGAACAAATCCAGCGCCGCAAAGAACTGCGAACGCTCGACGAGGAAACCCGGGAACGCGACGCGTGCGTGCTCCCGATTGGTTTGGTCGCGCAGGGCGGCCGCCAGCGGTCCATCGCCGGCTAGAACGAAGTGCGCTTGCGGCAAAGATTCGCGGAGCAGCGCCGCCGCACCCACGGCTATATCCTGCCCTTTTTCCGGAGTGAACGCGCCCAGGTGCCCGATCACGAAATCGCTCTCCACAAGGCCGAACGCCGTGCGAGCAGCGGCGCGTTCCTCCGCGCTTGGTAACGCTCGCGGGAATTTCACACCAGTCGCGATGACCTCGATCTTGATATCAGGCACACCGGCGCGCACCAGGATTCCGCGCACGGCTTGCGATACCGCGATCACGCCGTCGCAGCCCCGTCCATACTTCCATCGATGGACGATGCGGTTCGTCGGCTCAAACGCAACGTGCCGCGTCGCCACGCGAACGGCGCGCAGCAAAGGACGGAGCAACCACACCGGACTTTGCGCGCGTCCGCTGTGGGTGTGGACAACGTCAAAGCCCCGCACATGTCGAAGCACCGCCAAAGGGCCGGACGGCAATGGCGCGGTGGTCAAACCAGCATCGCGCGCGCGCGCCTCCAGCGCACTGTCCTTCGGCGTAATCACCAACTGGCGATGTCCGCGCGCAGCGAGCCCTCGCGCGAGCATCAAGAGAGCTTCCTGGCCGCCGCGAAAACCCGCTTCGCTGTCAATGTGAACGATGGAGATGGGAGGGACGATACCGCGATTGTACCTGGAATCCGCGACACTAGGAGTATGGCCGCCAGTGGAACTGCCGCCAGTGGGACTATAGTCACACTGGAGCGTGCGAGCAAGGACTATCTCACCGAGGGCGTCCCGGTGCCCGCGCTACGCGAAGTGTCGCTCGCAGTCGAGCGCGGCGAGTTCGTCGCTCTGGTGGGGCGCAGCGGCTGCGGTAAATCCACGCTGCTGAACTTGGCTGGTGCGATGGACATCCCCACCACCGGACGCGTAGTCCTAGATGGCATCGACACCGCGACCGCCGGGGATGCCGGACTCACGCGTCTGCGGCGCGAGCGCGTGGGCTTCATCTTTCAATCCTTCCAACTTTTGCCCGTACTCTCGGTAGTCGAAAACGTCGAACTGCCTTTGCTCCTGGCCGGACGCAAGGGTGCGCGCGAGGCGGCGGTCGAACAACTCCGCTGGCTCGAGATGGAGGAGTTCGCGTCCCGCACGCCGTATCAACTTTCGGGAGGACAGATGCAGCGCGTGGCTATTGCGCGCGCGCTGGTGCACACTCCGGCCCTGCTGCTGGCGGACGAACCCACGGGCAATTTGGACAGCACCACCAGCGATCTGATTCTGGTGCTGCTGCGTCGGATCGCCACGGAAACCAACACTGCGATTCTGCTCGCCACGCACAGTGTGGAAGCTGCGGCGATGGCGGACACAGTGGTCCGGCTCCGCGACGGTTCGGTGCAAGAGATTCGTCAAGCCGTCAAGCAATCGTGAACATGCCCCACTGGACGTTGTTTCACCGCTTCATCGTTCGCCCTCTAAGCCGCGAACCCAGGCGCACGCTGCTGACGATGATGGCCGTCGCACTGGGCGTCGCCGCCGTAGTCGCGATCGAGCTCGCCGGGTCGGCCGCCGCGGGTTCGTTTCATTCGTCGGTGGAAACGCTCACTGGCCGCGCGGGATTCGAGTTGGCGGCCACCGGCGGCGTGCCGGACGAAGCCGTCGCTCGCTTGACGGCAATCCCGCTCGACCTAAAGATTCATCCTCGGATTGAAGACTACGCGATGCTCGCGGACTCGCGGCTTTTGATTCCGTTCGTGGGCGTGGATATGATTGCCGAGCCTGCCTTCGACAGCAGCGCTGTTCCGGACACGTCGGGATTGAACACGTTCCAACGCGACGATTCCATCTGGATCACCGCAGGCCTGGGATACAAAACCGGCAATCACGTGACTCTACTGATCAACGATCTCTCCCACGATTTCGTGGTGCGCGGCGTTCTCCCCAGCGGCGCGGGCGACTTCGCGATGATGGATCTCACACCTGCCGAGCGCTTACTGAGGCGCGACGGCGTTGTGGATCGAGTCCTGATCGACCCACCCGCGAATTCCCCGGAAGACCTCGCGTCGATGATCAACGCCGCCCTCCCGCCGGGACTCGTGGTGACGCGGGTAGGCTCGCGCACCGAAGAGAATCAGAAAATGCTAGCGGCATTCCGCTGGAATTTGCGCGTGCTGAGTTACATCTCGCTCACCGTGGGCGCATTCCTGATTTACAACACCATCTCGGTTTCGGTGGTGCGGCGTCGGTACGAAATCGGCATCCTGCGCGCACTGGGCGCCACGCGCGAAGCGATCCTGGCCGCGTTCTTGGGCGAAGCCGCTGCATTCGGAATCTTGGGATCTGTCGCCGGACTAGTGCTGGGACGCGTCATGGCAGAAGGCGCAGTGCGCCTAGTGTCCGCCACGGTGGAATCGCTCTACGTCACCAGCAGCCCTGGAACCATAGCGTTGAGTTGGCCGGCGGCCATCCTCGCCTTGGTGGCCGGTGTCGGCATTTCGATTCTCTCCGCCCTGGCCCCGGCGTGTGAAGCGTCCCTAGTCGCGCCGGTCGAGGCCATGGCTCGCGGCCGCCGCGAACACCAGGCGCGCGTCAACAAATGGCGTGATCTGGCGATTGCAGGCACGCTCGCCGTCGCGGCCTGGATCGCGTCGCGCCAGCCGTCCGTGGGCGGAAAACCACTGTTTGGATACATCGCCGCACTGTTGCTGGTGGCTGCGTCGGCACTCGCGATTCCCGCACTGATCGCGGCCTTGAACTTAGCATCATCGGAAGTGTGGCGGCGGTTGGGACCCGAAGCTTTGATCGCCTCACGTAGCCTGGTGGGATCCTTGCGGCGAACTTCCGTGCTGGTTGGCGCGCTATCCACCGCCATCGCCATGCTCGCCGCGGTCGGGATCATGGTCGGCAGCTTCCGCCAAACCGTGCTGCTGTGGCTCGAAGACCGCTTGCAAGCCGATTTGTATCTCCAACCGGCCATCCCCACCGGCGCGGACCGGCACCCGACTCTCGCGCCCGATTTAGTGCCGTTGGTCGCCGCGCTCCCCGGAGTGGCCGCTGTAGATCAGCTGCGTTCCTACGAGATCAGCTATCAGGGACTGCCGGCGATGCTCGGAGGCGCGGACACCCATGTCGTTCAACGCTATGAAAAACGCACGTTCATCTCCGGAGCGAACCCGGCGAGCATTTTCGCACAGCTTCAGCTCGGCGACGCAGTCATCGTCAGCGAACCCTTCGCCAACAAACATGGTGTGCACAATGGCGACTCACTCAAACTCAACCTCGGCGGACACGAGGCGCAGTTCCGAGTAGCTGGCATCTACTACGACTACGGCAACGAGCGCGGCACGGTGTTGATGGATCGCGCGACACTGCTGCGGTATCTGCCCGACCCGGCGCCCACTAACGTCGCTCTGTACCTCCAACCCGGAGCCTCGCCCGACACGCTCCGCCCCCAAGTCGAAAGCGTCGTCGCCGGCCGTCGCGTGCTGGTGCTGACTAATCGAGCTATCCGCGAACAAGGCATGCGCGTATTCGACCGCACGTTCGCCATCACCTACGCGCTCGAAGCCGTGGCCGTATTCGTCGCGGTGATGGGCGTAGCGGGGGCTTTGCTCGCCCTGGTGATCGACCGTCGACGCGAGATCGGTTTGTTGCGCTTTCTCGGCGCGGCGCAGGGTCAAATCCGCCGTATGGTGCTGATCGAGGCGGGGCTGCTGGGCCTGGTCGCCAACGCGGTCGGCTTGACCCTTGGATTCGTTCTCTCCCTGCTGTTGATCTTCGTGATCAACAAGCAGTCCTTCGGATGGACCATCCAATTTCACTGGCCGGTCGGGGTTCTGTTGGGCGCGCTTTCGCTGGTCTACGGCGCAACCGTCTTAGCGGCACTCTATCCCGCGCGCGTCGCCACCAGCCTGGTACCCATCGAGGTGGTGCATGAAGAGTAGCGCTCTGCTGCTGTTGGCATTCCGTCTGGCGCTGCCGGGCTACCATTATCGATTCCCGCGCGACCACTTCAATCATCCGGAGTTTCAAACCGAGTGGTGGTACTACACCGGCAATGTCCACACCGAAGGAGGCCGCGAATTTGGTTTCGAATTGACCTTCTTCCGGCGCGCTCTTAGGCCAGAGCAGGCGACAGCCGGCGTGTGGGAAGCGCGCGATCTGTGGATGGCGCACCTTGCGTTGAGCGATATCGACGGCAGGCACTTTTATCACACCGAGCGCTTGAATCGTTCCGGCCCAGGTATCGCGGGGGCCGATGCAGAGCACTTACGCGTCTGGAATGGCAACTGGGAGACGCGTTGGAGCCCCGATGCAAACTCGCAGCATTTGCGCGCAGTGGCGGCCGACTTTGCAGTGGAACTTTCCCTCGCGACCACCAAGCCGCCCGTGATCCACGGTGTCAACGGTGTCAGCCAGAAGGCCGCCGAGCCCGGACGCGCTTCGCACTACATCTCTCTGACCCGTCTGGCCACGCGCGGGACCATCACAGTCGACGGCCAGACATTCCAAGTCGACGGCCTGGCCTGGATGGATCACGAATTCTTCACCCAGCAACTCGATGCGGGCTCGACCGGCTGGGACTGGCTGAGCCTTCAGCTCGCCGATGGCTCGGATCTGATGCTGTTCCGGCTCCGCCACAAGGACGGATCGATCGACGCCTATTCCGCCGGAACCTGTATCGACCCGCAAGGACGTACGACACATCTAACCGCAAACCAGTTTGTTCTTTCACCGGGCACTGAAACATGGACCAGCCCGTCCACCCACGGCGCCTATCCGATCTCGTGGACCGTTCGTGTGCCGTCGCTAGGAATCGACGCCGCTGTGTCGACGCGTCTTCCACAGCAAGAACTTTCCGGCTCCATCACACCCCCGTATTGGGAAGGCGCCGTCAAGGCCATCGGCATTCACGGCAGCCAGCCGCTCACCGCTTCCGGCTATCTGGAAATGACCGGATACGCGGGCCCAGCACCGCTTTCCGAATAACGCGTCGAGTGAGATACTGGTGAACCAGGAGGGCCTACATGGCGACCTACAAATTCCAACTCAACGGCAAGCCCGTCGAGGTCGAATCCTGGGACCCGGCGCAGCCGCTGCTGTACTTGTTGCGCAACGCGCTGAACCTGCACGGGCCGAAATTCGGATGCGGCCTGGCGCAATGCGGAGCATGCACCGTACTGGTCGACGGCAAGGCCACGCGCTCCTGTATGACCACGGTGCGTCAAGCCGCGGGGCACGCCGTGACCACCATCGAAGGCCTCGGAACTCCCGAGAAACCAGATACCGTGCAAGCGGCGTTCATCGCCGAACAAGCCGCCCAGTGCGGTTACTGCACCAACGGGATGGTGATGGCCGCGAAGTCGCTGCTGGCGCAAACTCCCAAGCCGACGCTCGATCAAGTAAAGCAGAGCATGGCGGGGAACCTCTGCAAGTGCGGAACGCACACGCGTATCCTGCGCGCGGTGATGCGCGCCGCCGGAGGGAGAGCCTAGCCATGACCACAAAACTTTCCCGTCGCGATCTCTTGCAAACCGGAGGCGCGCTCGTAGTCAGCTTCGCTTTCGGCAACGCACGCCTTACGCGAGCGCAGTCCGCGACTCCGAACACCGCATCGAAACCGCTCGATCCGAAAGAGGTCGACAGCTTTCTCGCCATACACGCCGATGGCTCGGTCACGCTCTACTGCGGCAAAGTGGACGTCGGCACCGGCCTGCGCATTGCGGTGCGGCAGATGGCCGCCGAAGAGCTGGGCGTCTCGGTCGACCACATTCTACTGGTCGAAGGCGACAGCGGATTGACACCCGACCAAGGCTCGACCGGCGGCAGCACGGGGCTCACCCGAGGCGGTTCGGAAATCCGCCAAGCCTCAGCCACAGCGCGTCAAGCGTTGATCGCCATGGGCGCCGAGCAACTAAAGCGGCCCGCAGCGGAGCTCATGCTGTCCGATGGCCAGGTGCGTCCAACCAGCGGCGGCGCGGGCATCGGTATTGGCGCGCTGGTAGGCGATCGCCGGTTCTCGCTCAATCTGGATCCCAAAGCGCCCCTGAAGAGCCCCCTACAGTATTCAGTCGTCGGCAAGCCGTTGCCGCGTCCCGACGTTCCAGCGAAGTGCACCGGCCGTGAAATGTACGTGCAGGACTTCGCCATGCCCGCCATGTTACATGGCCGCGTGATCCGGCCTCCGTCGTTCGGAGCCAAGCTGGTCTCGGTGGACGAGTCTTCCATTCGCGCGATTCCGGATATAAAGCTAGTGCGCATCGAGAGTTTCCTGGGAGTCGTCGCCAAGGACGAGTGGGCAGCGGTTCGCGCGGCCCGCGAACTAAAAGCCGTGTGGAGCGAATGGACCGGGCTGCCGGGCAGCGAAGGACTGGATCGCCACGTGCGCGAAAGCGAAGTACAGCGCGACGAATCGGTCGTCAGCAAGGGCGATCCCGGGCCCGCGCTGGCCTCCGCCGCTAAGCAATTCTCGGCGAGCTACTTCTGGCCGAATCAGTCTCACGGCTCGATCGGTCCCTCCTGCGCGGTGGCCGACGTGCGAGACGGTGGCGCCACCATCTGGACATCGACGCAGGGCCCGCACGCCTTGCGCCAGAGTATCGCTAAGTACTTCGGCTTTCCCGTCGCGAAGGTGCGCGCGGTATTCCTGGACGGCGCGGGCAGCTACGGCGGCAACGGCAACGATGATGTCGCGGCCGACGCCGTACTCCTATCAAAATCCGTAGGAGCGCCGGTGCGCGTGCAGTGGATGCGGCACGACGAACACGGGTGGGACCCCAAGGGTCCGCAACAATTGCTCGATATGCGTGCAGGTCTGGACGGGCAGGGACGAATCGTGGCATGGGATGCGCAAATGTGGTTGCCCGCGTCCGTATCCGGCAATCGCCCTTATCCCGCGCTCGATGCGGCCGGGATCGCGCAGGACCATGGCCAAGGCGCGGGGCTGCTATCGCAGAACGCCGATCCACCTTACGAAGCGGGCGCCGTTCGCGTTACGGCGCACTATGTAAAGCAGACGCCACTGCGTCCGTCCAACCTCCGCGCGCCCGGGAAGATCGCCAATGTGTTCGCGGTGGAAGCGTTCACGGATCAACTCGCGGCCGCCGCCGGCATGGATCCGCTGGAGTACCGCCTGCGCGGCCTAAAGGACCCCCGTGGCATCGAAGTACTGAAGACCGCCGCCGAGATGATCGGCTGGCAGACGCGTACTTCGCCCAATCCGAAAGCCGTGCAAGGCAACCTCCGCATCGGCCGGGGCATCGCCTACGCCCGCTACAAACAGGCCGAAAACTACGTCGCACTCGCGCTCGAAGCGGCTGTCGAGCCGGCCACCGGCAAAATCACGGTGCGCCGCATCACCTGCGCGCACGACTGCGGGCTGGTGGTGAACCCGGACTCGCTGCGCAACCAGATCGAAGGCTCCATCGTGCAAACCCTCAGCCGCACGCTGCACGAAGAAGTGAAGTTCGACCGCTCCCGCGTCACCAGCATCGACTGGGTCAGCTACCCCATGCTGAAGTTCCCCGAAGTTCCGGCGATCGACGTCAAGTTGCTCGACCGGCCGGAGCAGCCGCTCTACGGCGCGGGCGAAGCCGCTTGTGTAACCGTGGCCGCCGCGGTGGCGAACGCGGTGTTCGACGCAACCGGCGTGCATCTCCGGACGGTCCCGTTCACAGCGGAACGGGTCAAAGCAGCGTTGGCTTAGTGGGGCAGCCATTTTTGGCTGCAGCCGCCTTTTCAGGCGGCAGTGGTTTGCCGCATACTGCTGGGGCGTAACTAGTGGGTCATCGCGTAGATCACGTAGTTGATCCCGTACCGATAAGCCAGCGTAGTCATCGCCTCCGGATACATCGGCGAGTCGGCGTACTCCCACGCGTCGCCCACGTCGGTATTGAAATTGATGGCCACGACCATATGCTGCTTGCCGTCGTACATGGCGCGCCATGCGGGTGAGTTGCCCTGTTGCTGCACCATCATCTGGCCGCCGGCGCCGCGGCGCAGATGGCGTGTGCCCGGGATGTAGGTGAGGTCCTTCTCCTGGATGTCATAGAGCACGTGCATAACGGAGTCGCCCAGCGCAATATCCGTGATCGCGTGATTCGGCAGCACCCGCTGCATGGTTTCCTGGAACACTTCCCATTCGTAAGGCCCCCAAAAATCGTCTGTGACTAGGAAACCGCCGCGCTCGAGAAACTCCCGCATGCGGGTGATCTCGGTTTCGGTCAAGCTCCAGTACGCGGTCTGCGTCATGTAGACCCACGGGTTGTCGAAGATCTTTTCGTCGCTAAAACCGAGATGGCGGGGATCACCGGCGTCGATACGTGTTAGGCGGAGCACGCCTTGGGTGAAGTGCTCATCGGCATCGGGCCAGTCCTGCGCCCACCATCCGTTGGCGCGCCCGCGCCGGGAGACGAAGCCAAAGCCGCGGCGGTTATTGGGAGAATCGGTATATTCGCCGCGGATGAAATGGAACTCGGTATCGGTTTTGAAGTTCGGGCTGGGGCCGTCGTCTTCCTGCGCGCCGAAGCCGAAGCCGCCGAACCCGCCG
>Ga0210409_10008701_pt1 | contig 10314 bp, 21 predicted proteins | sample IncBWH17MmetaG_FD_161649 | JGI IMG/M metagenome (GOLD analysis project Ga0210409, IMG submission 161649) | Forest soil microbial communities from Barre Woods Harvard Forest LTER site, Petersham, Massachusetts, United States - Inc-BW-H-17-M | ecosystem: Environmental > Terrestrial > Soil >...
ATTTGCATGTTAATGTTGATAATTTCCCTTCTGGTCCTTCTTCTACTTCAACTACCACTAGCATAACAGGAACAACTACAGATCAAGTTCTATTGGCCTCTAATCCAAGTAGAAAAGCTTTTTATGTTATGAATAATTCTAAGATAGCCTCTCTTTATATTTATTTTGGGGCCCCCGCTAGTACTACTGTTTTTTCTGTTAAGATAGGACCCCGGCTTGAGTTTGTATCAGATCAGCCTGTTTATAGTGGAGATATACATGGAATATGGGATGTTTTGGATGCTGCAGGGAAGATATTGGTGACCGAACTTACTTAAAATGGTATAATTAAATAGACTCAACCCGTATAAAAAGGTGATGTAAACATGGCTAATTTTCTAACTTCTGATAATACAACAACAAATCTAGCTCAAGTTGGAGGGGCTAACGTAGCCCTAGGATCAACTACAGGAGCAAATTCTATACCTGTAGTTATTGCCTCTGACCAGGGTGATGTTCCTGTAAATATAGATAAGTATGGTGGAACAGCTACTACTCTGGGTCAAAAAGCAAGTGCAGCTTCTATTCCTACAGTTATTGCTTCTGACCAATCTGATATACCTGTTAACATAGATAAATTTGGTGGTACTGCTACTACACTGGGACAAAAGGTAATGGCTTCCAGTATCCCTGTTGTTTTAGCTTCTGATCAAATACCTCTGTCAACAAATCAAGCTGGATTTGCTGGAACAGTTTTAACAACTTCTGTCTCTGTAGGTACAACGGCTACAGTGTTACCTGCCGCTTCCCTTGCTAACAGAAAAACTTTAGTAGTTCATAACTCTGGTTCTGCTACTATTTTCTTAGGTGGTTCAGGTGTGACTACTGCCAATGGTATGCCTATTTTAAAAGGTTCCTCTTTTTCTGCAGATATAGGTTCAGCTTTAATCTATGGAATAGTTGCTTCTGGTACACAAACAGCTATAGTTATGGAAATCTCTTAAAATAGGAGATATTAATGCCCGCTGATATAGATGCTTCAAATACAGTAGTAACAGATACAGGTAGCGTTGTAAAGGGGGACACTGTAGCGGCTTTTACTGCTGCTTGGACAAGTGCTACTCTTGTAAATACTTCTATATCTATTTCTACAGTTGGTATGGGTTCGGTATCTGCTAGTATAAATCCATCAGGAACCATTACTGGGGGGAATATTTCATTTGATGCCTCTGATGATGGGGGCACTACTTGGTATCCAATAAGTTTATCTGATGGGTTTGGAAATATAGATATATCCCCCTTGGCCGCTACAAAAGCTTTAGTAAATGGTAATATAGCTCCATTTACTAATTTTAGAGCTAGACTTAGTACTGTAATAACGGGAACCGGAACAGTAAATGTAACTATACAGGCATCTGCTATTCCATGTACTTCAGCAACAAATGTTCAACAATCTTCAGCTTCTCTTCTAAAGGCTACAGTTACCCAAGGTCCAGCGAATACAATAGCCAATAAGTGGCCTGTACAAATTACAGATGGTGTTAATGTAGCAAATGTGGGGGCAGACGGTGCATTAGATGTTGATATAGTTGCGGCGCTTCCTGCAGGTACTAATCTTATAGGTGGAGTAAATGTTGCTCAATATGGGGGAACAAATACTACTTTAGGGCAGAAGGCAATGGCTGCTAGTATGCCTATAGTTCTTCCAACAGATCAATTTCAAAAAGTATTTACTGTTCCCGATGTTGTTGCAGTTACTAATGCTAGTACTCAGTTGGTAGCTGCAGCAGCCGGAGTAGATCGTATAGTAGCTATAATGGTAGATCCTGAAGAAGTTGCTGCAGTTCATGTAAACCTAGGGGCAGCCGCTACTACAAGTAAATGGAGATTAGCTCCAGGTAAAGGTTTAATTTTTATGACTACTCAGCAGGTTACGGCTATAAGGGAAGCCTCTGCAGTAGCAAATGTAAATGTGTATACAATGACGGCGGTGTAATATGGGCGTAAATAAGTTCATGGAACTTATTAATGAGGATGATTACATAAATGCCAGCTTCACCCCTATTGCATCTACTCGCGCATTAAATTCAGCTTTTCAGCCTAGTGGTAGTAGACCCGTATTGTGCATATATGTAATAAGAATAACTACCCCCCAAGCAGCCGGGAATAATGAAGGTAGAGTAGACTTTTTAAGTGATTCTGCCAATCCTCCTACTACAGTTAGAGAAAGTGTGGCTATAGGAGTTAATACAGCCGGAGGCGGGGGAGTTGGCGGCTCTGCTGCAGTGAGTACAATAGAGCATAATGGAGTTTTAGTGTACCTGTGCCCAAAGAGGCATTATATACAATTAAATTCTATTACTGTAGCCGGAACGCCCGTTTTCTCTATTGCCAATCAAATAGAGTTGGTTCTATAATGGAATTAGAAAATTTTTTAGGATTTATGGATGGTGGGGATTATCTTAGGGCTAATTTTAGTCCCACTACCCCAGCACGTACTCTTGGTTCTGCTTTTCAGCCAAGTGCAACTAGGCCCGTATTATGTATTTATACTATTAGAATTACCACACCACAAGCAGGAGGAAATCAAGAAGGAAGGGTTGACCTGTTAAGTGACACGGCTAACCCCCCTACAACGGTAAGAGAAAGTGTGGATATAGGTATAAATACTGCGGGAGGAGGAGGACTTCTAGGGTCAGCAGCTATTAGTGCAGTTAAAGCTAATGGTGTATTAGTTTATCTTTGTCCTAGAGGCCATTTTATACAAATGAATTCTGTTAATGTGGCGGCCACGCCTACCTTTTCCATAGTAAACCAAGTGGAGTTGGTATTATAATGGCTATTACTGCTTTAAAGTATGTTTTTAAATGTAATCAAGATACCTTTACTATAACTAATCCAGGTGCAATATTACAACAAAGTACTTTAGATTCTATACTTGCTCATCTACAGAGTTCGGCAGCTACAGCATCTCATATTATTTCAATGACCCTACAAGGACAATAAAATGGCTATAGTACCAACACCCACAGATTTAATTTATGTATTTGCATGTAAATTTGATACTTTTACTGTTCAGGCTAATTGGACTGACTTTTCAACAGATTCAACAGGGGCTAAATCAAGTTCTATTCATGATACTATACTTGCCCATGTTCAAACTCAAGGAAATGAGCTTCATCAGATAGTACTACAGATACAAGGACAGTGAATTGTATAACACTAATATCTATGCTATAATGTTAATAGAAAATCTTTATTTAAGGTGATTACATGGCTCTTCCAAAAACAGTTATAGACCTTCAAACCGGGTCTTATACTCTGGCCTCAGATGGTTTAACTATTTGCCAGAATACCATTCCCGGTCCAGCCACAGTTCAACGTACTAATTCTGGTTTTGTAGCCCCAGGGCAAACAGCAAAAACCTTTGTAGGCCAACAGGCTACCTCAACTACGGTTACCACTACAGTTAATTTGTATACAGTTACTGCTGGAAAAACTTATATTATTACAGATATTGCTTTATTCTCTGATACTACTGCAGTTATAGATTGCCAAATTCAGGCTGCAGGAACTACTATTTTTAGAGGATTTACTAGGGATATTGCTCCACTGCAGATGCCAGGAATAGAGACTCAACCTAATGCAACTGCGGGACAAGCAGTAACTCTGTTGCTTCCAATAACGGGTAGTGGTATAGTACACGTTAATTTCTTTATAAGCGGGGTTGAACAATAATGAGTATGACAGTTAGTAATTTTACTGGCGACGGGGTTATTGATGACCTCATTGACACAAATATTGGTTTCCCAGATTCAGGTACAAGTATAACAATTGTAGGTAGAGTACAGAAAGTGGGCTTTGCTGTACAACCAATTACGGGATCCCCCGTTTCCAGTCCAGGAGTTCCAGGTTCTGGAACTAACTTTTGGATTATCCAGGTTGACTATACCTCTGGGGCAGCTTCAGTTAAGACCAGTACCTCTGGGACCCCAACAGCAGATCCTAATAACATTGTGGTTCTTTCTGATAGTATACCGTCAACAGATTCTCCAGACCCAATGCTTGATGGTGGATTTACTACCCCAGATACTTGGTAAAAGGGTTTTTGTAACACGAAATAGAAGTATACAATACAAAGAGGTGTAATAATGTTTAAGTTCCCCAGTTTAGCTGCTTATAAGGCTGGAGCCAAAAGAGGCTTAAAGGCTGTTGCCGCTTTAGCAGTTGCAGGTTTGTTAACTCAGATTAAGCCAGTCTGTGATTTACTCCCAGCCCAGGTTAGTGCATTAGTTGCTGCGGTTGGTTTTACCTGTGCAGGTCTTTTAGGTGCTGGTTTACTAGCCCTAGAAAAAACTTTAAACTTCAAAGATTAAGGAGGGTAATATGTTTAACTTTGGAAAGTTATTCCAATATTTGAATATTGGAACTGCAGTATTAGCTGTTGTTGCGGCTGCTGGTAATCCAAGCAATATTGGAGATGTTGTTACTTTGCTCAGTAGAATTGGCACAACGGTTTCTCCTAGCCTAGCTAATGATAAGAATTTTCAGACTATTCAACAAATTCTTACCACTGTGGCTAATGCGGAAGCTACGGGTCAACCAGGGCAGGTTGCTTCAATTCCATTCTTCAGTCATGGGAATAATCTGAAGATTACAGTTAGTGTTGAAAAAGCATAGGAGGGTAAGATGAAGTACGCGAAGATGTTAGTGTCTAGAGTGAGCGAAGACTTCTATGCTGAAATTGAAAAGATAGCAAAAGAGTCAGGAAATAGAAAGTTGTCTGATACGGTTAGGTCTTTACTTGAGGAAGCAGTTAAAGCAAGGAAGGTTAAGGCTTAATTACCAAAGATAGTCTTCACCATTAGAATTGTAACCAGACCCCATATTCGGTGGAAGAAAAACCGATGGGGTCTTATCTTTTTTCTCATAAGCCACGATTCCTATTTGTTCAAGAGCAGTTAAAGCAAGACCACAGGCCCTAACTAAGTCATCATGTTCCCCCCAGGGGGCTGCTCCACGCTCTCTATCTGGATCATATTGATACATGGTTAATTCATTAATAAGGTCTTCTGATTGAATCTTCAGCCTTTTGGTATTAATAGCCCAGGAAAGCAGGGAGTCCAGGGCGCTGATACTACGGTTAATAGCATCCCAGCCCACACTTTGGAGTACTCGGCGTTTACCCACAGCATCCCACTTCTCCCACTTCCACCAATACCGTTCGTCAATCTTCTTCCTAAGCATATACATCATACCGTTACCCGGTCCAGTAGTCTCTAGAATAAATAACGCATTGTTATAAAATTTTTGCATACGGACAATATCATCCATAAAGATTTCCGGGGGAATGATATTGGAATAGTAGGTAGCCACTACTTCATAGTTCTCATCCATAACCACCATAGCAGAGTAGTCCTGGCCCTTACCATAGGCAGGGTCAACCCCTAGAGTATACTTCATTCCTCGTTCAGGGGCTTTGAATATTTCAAAAGGAGCATTCTCATCCTGGCTAGAGCGGAATCTAACATGTCCCTGAGTGGGAGTAGGGAAGTAGAGGAAGCCTCTGAGCCCAGGTTTAACAGAGTTTATGTAGTGTTCCCTGGCTTCTGGGGTAAACATATAGGTCCCAGATAGAGCGAAAGCTTCTTCTTCAGTAGTAGGGTTTTCAAACCTAAAGGCAGCCACATCTCCATTTAACCCAGCAATGCGTTCTCTTCTCCACTTTATCTGATAAACGTCTATCTGGTACTTCATATAAAGTTCTGTTTCTTCATCATCCAGACTATTCATGATTTCTAAAGCCTCTTCATCAGAAATGGGATATTTAAATCGGCATTCTGTATCAATGTACCAGGGAAGAAAGATAGGGGTAAAGCCGTTCCATTCGGCCCTCCTCAAGGGGTTTTTGTGGTTCTTTAGCTTTGCCCCCATGTACATTTCATAGAACCAACCACCACGGCCTTTAGGGGTAGATTCAAGGATAATTAAAGTTCCTGGAGCTTTTGGAATGGCAGAATCAATAGCAGGGTAGAGTTCTGGCATATAAAAGTCATAATAAGGTACTTCAGAAAAGTGGGCAGCAGATAGAGCCAAACCACGGGGAGCAGCAACCTGTTTAGCCTGGGTAATCATTAACGAAGAGCCCAATCCAGGGTTTCTTACCCTATCCTTTTCATCAGGATTTTCTAAGATAAGGTTATTTTTAGTTCGGTAAAGCTTCATAGGTTTTAATTCATTAGGAAGCCTATCATAGAATAACTGAGATATTCTGAAGAGATCCTGGGACTTTTCCCTATCAGGGGTTACAAGAAGACTATGGTAAGAAGGATTAAGAGTAGTATGGTGGAAGGTAAGAGCTTCAGATAGGGTTGAACCTCCAACCTGTCTGTTCTTACAAATGATATATCTTTCAGGTCTCCCCTCAGCTATATCTTGTTCTACAATATCCATAATAATTCTTTGAGAAGGACGAAGAGTGAAAAGCTTCAAAGGAGTATTCTTAGGGCGTATATAAAGATAGTTTTCTATATATTCACTAGGTTTTTTTCTGAGATGTTTGATATGCTCAAGAAGGGACATTATTCTTCTTCCTCAGTCACATCTTGCAACTGAGGGAGAGGATGGGAGGTTGGGTCAGCCGCTTTTGCAGATTCTTCTTGGGCAGCTTTGTATACAAAGGTTTCTAGTCTTAGGGGCATTTGGTCTCCCCCACCACCAACAGAGCCCGTAGGAGCTATGTCCCCTAATTTGGTTAGACTATCTATAACGTGCCTGTCCTCATCCCGCATAGAAGTAAAAGTAGAAATTATATTATCGTGCTGTACATGTTCAAAGAGCATTCTTTGTTTTAGTTTATATCTAATGTAAATATCTTCTTTAAGTTGGTCTAGTTTAGTTTTTTGACCATTAACTTTTTTGAGGTTAAGTAGTTTTCCAATTTCACCTTTGGTGTATCCTACGGCCAACATCATGTTTTTAAGGTCTTCTATATTGTTGGGATTATTATCTTGTAGGTCTTTCCAAAGTTCCATATCTTTATTCTTCATGTAAGTTCTCCTCCATATCCTCGGCTACTAGTCTTTTTAACCAGCAATCATTTTCCCCACGGGCATATACAGCTTCATTCTCTTCATCTACATAGTAGACTCCAGGATCTTTATCTTCATACATGCCCTCAATAAAAGTATCAGGGATGTTTTGTTTGGGGCCAAAATTAAAGAGCGGATTTGTCATACAATGCCTCACTGTACTAATTTGCCTAATTATATTATACTTTAAATAGAGCAAGGAGTAAAATATGGCATTGATCTCATTTTTAAGACGCAACTGTTTACCACAGGAGGAATCAGAAATATCATTTACTTATAATGGTGTTGGGCCTATTACCTTTAATAAGCTTATTGTTTCTTCCCCCACAGGTTGCTCATATTTCATCTTACGAGTCTATAAAAATGGGATACTCTTACTTACAGTTCCTATTCCCTCAGTTTTTAAGGCCCAGAATATAGTGGATGAATTTTTTAATTTTGGATTAGAAAAAAGTGGAACACTCAGGGTTACAGCAGCTAACCTAGACCCCCTAGGTCAGAATCACTCCTTTGAGGGGTCCATAACCTAATGGATGCCTTTCCTTTTGATATTCCAAAGAATGAATATGGAACCTTTAAACTTTCTGGAACTGTAACTATTCCAGCTAATACTGTAGTGGGAGTTAATAATTTAGGTCAAGCCATACCTTTAAGTAATACAAGTGCCATAGGTATGCCCCCTATTGGTATAAGTAACCAATCAGTAACCCCAGGTCAAACTGTTCCCTTTCTTACTAAGGGGCTTGTTTCTATTCAAGGGCAGACCTTCTCACCTGGAAAGATATTTATTGATGCCAATGGGCTTCCTCTTCAGGCGGATATTTCTTCTGGAGTAGTTGCAGTTATTGGACATGCAGACCCTAGATTTGGAAGTAATACATTTTTCTTTGATCCCAGCCCGTATATCATTCGTTTGACGGTATAAATAAAGTGTGATATTCTATAATCAGAATGAATAAGAAATGTATCAAGTGTAATACAGTTAAAGATTTGACTTTATTTGTACTAGATCAACGTAGAAAAGATTTAAGGACATCTAGTTGTAAAGAATGTTATAACAAGTATAGAAGGGACCGTTCTGGTTGTACTCCCAGGGAAGTTTTTCCAAAAGGTTTTAAAAGATGTTGTACATGTAAAGAATTAAAGGAAGTAAAAGAATTTCATAAATACGGTAAAGTGGTATATTGGAAATGTAAACCTTGTTGGAATAAATATACAGCTATTATACGAAAGCAAGAACGTGATAAAGTTTTAGAACACTATGGCAGAAAATGTAGTTGCTCCAAGTGTCCTGAAACTAAAGAAGAATTTTTAACAATTGACCATATACAGGGTAAAGGTCATAGGCATAGAAAAAAAATAGGTGGACATATAAATAAATGGTTAATTAAAAACAACTTTCCCCTAGGATTTCAAGTACTATGTTTTAACTGTAATTCAGCAAAGGGAATCTATGGGATGTGTCCCCATGAATGGAAGTTTACATTGACTAAAAAAGAGTTTGCTGATCTTATGGACCAGCTTACCACGGTTCTAAAATAAGGAGAAATAAATGGCTATAGCAATTGGAAGTTTAAAAACTAATGTAGCAGGAAATCAAAGAGTTTCGTCTGCAACTTTGACGGGGGACTCAAGTTATACAACTGGCGGCTATTCTGTTAGCGCGGCTTCTCTAGGTTTAGCTACTATCAATAGTGTTGCTATTACTGAGAATGCTGGTGGATTTCTACCTCAGTCATCTCTTAATGCTGCAGGTACTATTTTAAATGTTAAGTTCTTTAATACAGAAACAGGTGGCGCTGCTGGTCCAGGTACTGAAGTGGTTGCTACTACCAATGTGTCCACGGGTGTATTTAACGTAGTTGCATTTGGTTACTAAGGAGGAAATTAAATGAGCGTACTCTTTAATGGTAATGCTCTAGCTGATTTTAATTATACCGCCAGATTAACCTCTGCAGCTACAACTGTAGCAGCTACTCAGGATACCTTTGTCTCTGTTATCTCAATTACTATTGAGGTTGGTGGAGCAGGTTCAACTGTTACTATTACAGATGGTAATGGTACTCCCCGTGTTTTAGTTAATGCCCTACCTACGGCTGCAACAGGAACGGCCCCAATAATTTATTACTTTGGGTATCCTGGGATTAAGATGCAGAATGGTATTAAGATCATAACTACAGCAACAGCCCCAACTTTGGATGTTTGGATTCAAGGGGCACAATAATGGCAGTAGTCCTGCCCCTCAAGTGGGCACAGCAGGACATATACCAATCTTCTCCAACTGATATTTTATCAGGAGGGGGGATACAATTTAATCAGGGTGGTACATTTTTACAGCTTGTGCCCCCTGCAGGTGTACCAGTAAGTGTTACCTGGAAATTACCAAATGCAGATGGATTACCAGGACAAGTCTTACAAACAGATGGACATGGGAACTTATCATGGATAACGGTTCAAGTTGGACCGGGACCTAAGCCCCCGTTCTTCATCCACAGAGACTTGTTGAATACAGTAGAAGAAGTCCCATTTACCTGGCATATGGGTGGAGCAAGAACAACTCCAACAGTGTTTCACAGACTCATGGCTTTAATGAGTATGGAAGATCCAAATGGTGGAAGCAGTACAAATGGTGGAATAACTTAAAGGAAGTGAATTAACTTGTCAGATACACCAAAGATTCTGGGCCAAGCCCAGCCTAGTGCAAATAGCACTACAGATTTATACACAGTCCCTGCTGTGACAAATACAGTGGTTAGTAGTGTTATCATTACTAATACTACTGCAACTTCACAGCTTTTTCGTCTTTCAATAGCCCAAGGTGGCGCTGCAGACGTTACTAGTCAATATCTTTACTATGATGTAAATTTACCTGGTAATGATACATTTGTAGCTTCTCTTGGAATAACTTTAGCGGCTTCAGATAAGATACGTTGTAGAACCAATGCTGCAAATACAGTAAACTTTACGGCAGTTGGAGTCGAACTCACTTAATAGGAGAAAGAAATGGCACAAGGATATACAGGTACAAGCGGTTTTAAAATCCAAGGCCAAGTTGCTCAAGGTGGAGCCGATGCTGGTAATCCAGTTAAAGTTGGTATTTATGCCATAACAGCCCTTCCTACTGCAGCAGCAAATGGTCAAGATGCAAACGTAATTGGAGATAAATTTGGTCGCCCAATTTTACTTTTGAATAGTATTAGAGACTTAACTGTTCAGAATACAACTACGTTAACCAATACTACTG
>Ga0210409_10008702_pt1 | contig 10314 bp, 9 predicted proteins | sample IncBWH17MmetaG_FD_161649 | JGI IMG/M metagenome (GOLD analysis project Ga0210409, IMG submission 161649) | Forest soil microbial communities from Barre Woods Harvard Forest LTER site, Petersham, Massachusetts, United States - Inc-BW-H-17-M | ecosystem: Environmental > Terrestrial > Soil >...
ACCGGGGATCAGCACGGCGGCTGAACGGAGACCGTGGTGGAGGGCGTTTTGGGAGGACGCGGCTTTCCCTTCGGGTGTGACCGGTCCGTGAGACTGCGCGCCGTTGGCGCGTGAGGCTGCTGCTTGCGCTGGAGTGGACATTTGAGATTCCTTTCTCGGCCAACTTGTAGCACGCGAGAAAGGCGGATCTTGGGGGTGGGGAGGGGGATTTGTTGCAAAGGCAGGCGGAAATAAATGTTTTCGCGCTGTGACCGCTCGGAGGATGCGGCCACAACGGGGTATGAAAAAGGATTCCCGGGAGGTGGCGGAAGGGCAGCTTTTTTGGCCACGAATGGACACGAATAAACACGAATCGCACGAAGGGCGCTTCCTGCCGTTGGGGATTTCTTCAATACAGGCCCGCTATGATCCCGTCCATGGGCGTATCGCTCCGTTACCGTCGCGGCTCAGCATGGATTGGAATGAAGAGGAGGGCGGCGATCAGCATTCCGCTTGCGTGCGGGACCATCCATGCTAAACTCTTAGTTTTGGTTTCCGCGCCAGGACTGACCACCCCCTAGACAACAGCCCCAAACGGAACGAGTTTCAAAGAAAAGAGGAGTGCGCACATGGCAGATCGATATATTTTCACGTCCGAATCGGTGACCGAGGGTCACCCGGATAAGATGGCGGATCAGATTTCGGACGCGGTGCTGGATGCCGTGCTCGCCGAAGATCCCACGGGCCGCGTGGCTTGCGAGACGCTGGTGACCACCGGCATCTGCGTGGTGGCGGGTGAAATCACCACCACGACTTACGTGGACGTGCCCACGCTGGCCCGCCAGGTGATCGCCGACATCGGTTTCACCGACGCTCGCATGGGCTTCGATTCCAAGACCTGCGGCGTGCTGAACGTGATCCAGAGCCAGTCGCCGGACATCGCCATGGGCGTGGATACGGGCGGCGCGGGCGACCAGGGTTTGATGTTCGGCTACGCCTGCGACGAGACCGAAGAGTTGATGCCCCTGCCGATCATGATGGCGCACAAGCTCTGCCGCCAGTTGAGCGAGATCCGGCGCTTCGGCAAGCTCGGTTATCTCCGTCCCGATGGCAAGAGCCAGGTGAGCGTCGAATATCATCACGGAAAGCCCAAGCGCATCGATGCGGTAGTGGTCTCGACGCAGCACGACGACGACGTTTCGACCGAGCAGCTTCGCGCGGACGTGAAGAAGCACATCATCGATCCGATTCTGCCGTCGAATATGGTGGACTCGGGGACCAAGTATCACATCAACCCCACTGGCCGTTTCGTGATCGGTGGACCTCACGGCGATACGGGATTGACGGGACGCAAGATCATCGTGGACACTTACGGCGGCATGGGCCGGCATGGCGGCGGCGCGTTCTCAGGCAAGGATCCGACGAAGGTGGACCGCTCGGCGTGCTATATGGCGCGTTACGTCGCTAAGAACATCGTGGCGGCGGGCCTGGCTCAGCGGTGCGAAGTGCAACTGGCGTACGCGATCGGCGTGGCCGAGCCGGTGTCGGTACACGTAAACGCTTTCGGCACGGGCAAGGTGAGCGAGGACCGGCTGGAAGAATTGGTGCGCTCCACCTTCAAGCTGACGCCCAAGGCCATGATCGACGGGCTGAAGCTGCGGCGGCCGATCTACCGCAAGACCGCGTCGTTCGGACACTTCGGGCGGACCGAAGACACCTTCACCTGGGAAGCCACGGACAAGGCCATGGCTCTCAAGGAAGCCGGGCAACCCGCCGTCGCGGCGTCGCGTTAATCCGAATGGCTCTTGTCGAGGGATGCAAGCACTCCCTGGATATCACCGTTCCCGTCGCCGACGTAGAACAGGAAACCGCGCGCGTCGCAACCAGCATCCAGGCGAAAGTTCGTCTGCCGGGATTTCGTCCCGGCAAAGCGCCGATGACTCTGGTGAAGACGCGCTTCGCTTCCGATATCCGGCAGGAGGTGCTGGAGGCGCTGGTGCCGCGCTTTCTGCAAGCGGCTGTCGAGAAGGAACGCCTGCAACTGGTGGGGCGCCCCGACGTGGTCGACGTTCACTTCCACAGCGGCGAACCGCTGCGCTTCAAGGCCAACTTCGAGGTGGCGCCCACGTTCGAACTGGGCGAGTACCGGGGCCTGACCATCACCTACGACGAACCCGAGGTGACCGACGCAGACGTGGACGAGCGGATCGCGCAGATCCGCGATCAAAAGGCCGAGTACGTCAACGAAGACCCCCGCCCGCTTCAGGACGGCGACTACGCGGTGGTGTCGCTCGAGAGCTTGTCAGGCGTGGACCAAAAGGTTTCGCAGGACGAGCTAATGTTGAAGATTGGCGATGAGGCGACCATGTCCGCGTTCACGGAGAACCTGCGCGGTGTGGCTCCGGAAGAGAACCGCGAATTCGACGTCACTTATCCGGCGGATTACGAGCGCGAGAATCTCGCCGGGCGAACCGTGAAGTTCAAGGTGGTGGTGAAGGCGGTCCGCAGGAAAGAGCTGCCGGAGTTGAACGACGAGTTCGCCAAGGACCTGGGCGATTTTCAAACCTTGGAGGAGTTGAAGGAAACGGTTCGCAAGACCCTGTTTCGCGAGCGCGAGTATAAAGCCAAGGAAGACGCCAAGCATCAGTTGCTGGACAAGCTGGTGGACACGCACGATTTCCCCGTGCCGGACGCGTACGTCGACCGGCAGATCCAGGTGAACGTGGAAAACCAGCTTCGCACGCTGGCCGGGCAGGGCGTGGACCCGCGGGGCATAAAGCTCGATTGGGAGAAGGTACGCGAGTCGCAAAAGGACCGCGCGGCGCGGGACGTTAGGGCGTCGCTGATTCTGGATAAGATCGGCGACCGGGAGGCTGTTGGCGCTACGCAGGAAGAAGTCGATCGCGAGGTGCAGCGCGTCGCTCGACAGGCTCGAGAGGCGGTGGCTATCACGCGCGCGCGTCTGCAGAAGGACGGCGGGATCGCGAAGATCGCGGGGCATATCCGGACGGATAAGACTCTCAATCTGTTGTTCGAGCAGGCGCGGAAGGAAACGGCGAAGTAGGGCGATTCGGAATCCCAACCTGCGTTAGCCGTTCTTACTGGATTGGGATGTTGACTACGGGTCCCACAATCCAGGCGGCGCTTAGTTGGATCCCCGCCACGCCGGACGCAAGCCCATCGGGAACACGAAAGTCCAGCCGATAGGTATCCACGAGTCCGGGCCATCCGATCGCGTTGAACGCGCTCGCAGATTGTCCGTTCACTTTGACTTCCACAGGCGAATTGACCACTTGCAGCGGGTTGGCTGGATATGCCGGAAACGGCTGGCCAGGGTCAACTCCAGGACGTGTGGGCCCTAGTCCAGTAACCATTGTGATGAGCATTTCTCCGGACTTGGCGGGCTTGGCCGAGGTGACGGGGGTCAAGTCTCCATGGAACACACCCAGTCCGCTGGAAGTCGTCACAATTTGCGGCACTGACATCGGAATCACCTGGAGCACGAACCTGACCCGCCCTCCTCCATTGCGACGTCGGTTCACGGGGTCCTCTGTGATCGACGCGGGCCGTTCGGCAACACTTTGCGGAGTCACTGCTTGACCCCATGCTCCCCGAGCTCCGAGAAAGGCTCCAGTGCCGCCAATAATTGCGAAATTGCCTTGCGTTATGGACAAAGGCGCGCCAGGCGGAGCGGAGCCGGCTGCGAGCCCGAAAGACACAATGGTCCCGATCGCGTGCGTACCGTCGCTTGTCAAGATTTCAAAGGTATCCGTGGCTACTCCGTTCCGCGTCGCGTCGGCAATTCCCTGGCCGGGGTTGGGGGCGGTAACGAGCGTAACCGGCCGGGCATTACGAACAAAAGTTCCCTTGGCAGGTTGGCCATTGACAGCCACGATGTCGCCAACACTCACATTAAATCCGAAGTTTCTTGGTGGGGTTGAAGTTGTAAGGTTAGGATCGGTCGCAAATTTGGAAAGATCGGTCGTGTCTTCCTGATACCGTACGTAGTTTTCCACGTCGACTTCCAAGATCGATGGTGGCGCGACCTGCGCCTGACCAAGCTGTGAAAAAGTAGCGGCGCAAAGAGCTGCGGCGAAAGCTGATTTCGAGGATGCAGTCATCGTACCCCACTCCCGTTGGGGTATCGGAGAACCTATCACGTTGCCTACCAGGAGACAAGGAGCAACGGGATCTCAGAGGTTACGGCACTTATAGAGTTCTTGTGGGGCTCCCATTATGGGAACATTCATGTAGTGAGGATCATCAGCGAGCGGCGGCTCCGTGAGTTCGCTGAGCGCGTCCCCAATGCCCGGGTTTCGCTGACAACTTGGGCGGATGTGATCGAGCACTCGCGATGGAAGAGCCCGGCCGAACCGCGGCGAACCTTTGCTAGCGCGGATTTCGTGGGTGAGCTGGCGGTGTTCAACATCGGCGGCAACAAGTAACGGTTGATTGCATACGTACATTACCGGCGGCAGATTGTCTTCGTTAAGCACATTCTCACGCACGGCGAATATGACAAAGGAAAATGGAAATGAGCGCGAGAGTGCTGGATCAAGGGAAGTACAAGCAACTTTTGGTTCGGGTCGTGCCTACGGCGATTGAGTCCGAGGCGGAGAATGAGCGCGCGCTCGGCATCCTCGAACGGCTGCTGAGCAAGGGCGAGGACAAGCTTACGCCGGAGGAAGATGCTCTGGTGGAATTGCTCACGCAGCTCGTGGAGCACTTCGAAAAACGGGCATATCCGCGCAAGAAAAGCTCGCCGCCCGATGTGATTCGGTTCCTGTTGAAACAGAGAGGCCTCAAGCCCGTCGATGTTGCCGAGGTGCTTGGCAGCCGGGGGCGGGTCTCGGAGATTCTTTCCGGCAAACGGTCGGTTAGTAAGGATCAGGCCAAGAGGCTGGGTGGATTCTTCCACGTTTCGCCGGCGTTGTTCATCTGAGCTCTCGTGGATGGGCGGTCTATAATAAACGCGCCCGCTGAGGGCCGTCGGGAGCGAGATGGGTCCGCCGTGCGTCGAGACGAGTCTCGACGTGGCACGCATGAGTTTCTCCACATCAACGCCGGAAGGGTTCGGAGAGCATGAAGGCCAGATCCACGCTACTGGGGGTTTGGAAGCCTTTTAGTCCGACTACGATTCCGTCATCGCCGGCGGCGGGGCGGTCTAGATAGGTCCCGAACAAGCGGTCCCACCAGGGGAAGATGTCGCCTAGATTTCGCATCTGCTCGGCGGCCTCTTCGGAGTGATGGATGCGATGCATGTCGGGAGTGACGAAGACGGCGCGCAGGGGTCTCTCCAGCCACTTCGGCATGCGCGCGTTGGCGTGGGCGAAGGAGCTCTCGAGCGCGGTCATTAACTCGGCGACCAGGACCGCGGCCACGGGGGGCGCCAGGATCACCACTGCGGCGAGGTATGCGCCCTGGGTGAACACCAGTTCCAAGGGATGCGCACGGAAGCCGGTGGATACGTCGAAATCCGGATCGGAGTGGTGCACCTGATGCACGCGCCACAGCACGGGCACATGGTGCTCGGCCCAGTGGGCGGCGTAGCGCACCAGATCCAACACCAGGATGGTCAAAAGGAATCGCACAGCGTAGGGCAATTGGGGGCGATTCAGCAGGCCGTAGGGGTTGCCTGCGAACCGGATCGCGGCCGCGACCGGCCCTGCGCGGTAGACCGCTTCCCACACTGCGCTGCACACGATCAAAATGATTCCGTGGCGCATCCAGCGGCCTTCCGTTCGAACTTTCAGGGCGAGTTTGGGGCGGCGGGACTCCCACGCGGCAATGGCGAGGAAGCTGACGACCAGGACGAACCAGTAGGACCGCGCTTCGAGTTGGACCCAGTTCAGGTCGGCCATTACCACAAGTGCCATTGCCCGTACATGAGAACGTAGGCGGCCAGAAGAGCGTTGGCTACGACGTGCGCCATGACGGCATCCCCCATGCTACTCCGACGCTTGACCACTAAAGCTAGGATGATGCCGGCGAGAACTCCGGCGATTCGCTGGCCTCCGTGCAACAGGCCGAACGCGGCCGACGAGGTTAGGATGGCGAGCCAGCCGACACTCTGGAAGGGCACGGCTTCGAAGTCGGCGGAAATGAAGCGGCGCATCAGGAAGCCGCGGAATGCCAGCTCTTCGGCTAGGGGCACCGTCGCGATGGCGGCCGCGGCGCGCAGGGCGATCCAGCTCGTGCGGGCCATGGGAGAGGCTGCCGCCAGCGCTGCAGGGAGTCCGGCATCGGCACCTCTTCCGGACAGGCGATCCAACGCGATCCACACGCCGAACACCGCAGCTCCGGCGGCTACGGCAAACCATGAGGGTTTCCAGTTCAAGGTTGCGTACCGCTGGCGAAAGACCCACAGGGCGATGGCTGCGGCGAACAGCCTTAGGGGATAGAGCCACTCGAAGCCGCCGGAAGCCGCGGTGGCGATCATCCCTGCGGCGAGAATTCCAAGGAACGGCATCAAGTACACGGCGGTCGGATTTTCGGTGTGCTCGGCGGGCGCTGCCATAGCCGCTACCGTCACCGCAGGCGGCGGCTGGCTGGCGAACGATGGTTGGGTGAACCAGGAGACGTTGCGGACGGTCACGCAGAATCCCACGGCCACGGCGTTGAACAGAATCCAACCGGCTTGCGAATGGAAGCCGCCGGCCGCGATCTGGCGCGCGCCTGCGTCGCCAATCAGAACCAGGGCCGCGATGCGCAGGGCGTTGAGCAGGAACAAGACCATCACGCTCGCCGGGATCAGCAGGAGCGCCTGTGGGAAGCGGACCTCGCGGCGAAACAACAGCAGCCAGACGATTCCGAATGCCAGGATGAGTCCCGCGCCTTCCAGGCCCGAGCATTCCGGCGCGAGGATCACTCGAAACCGGCTGGTGCCGAGCGCGGGCAGATCTGGATTCACGATCAGGCCGGCTACCAGCGGCTTCAGGATCCACTGGGCCAGGGTAAACGTCAGCTTGCTGGCCGGCAGCCAGAGGGAGCGGCTGAGATTCCCCGCGATGCAGGCCAGGATGATGGAGACCAACGCGTAGGCCCAGAGATTCTCACCGCTGGCGATGAGCCGCACCCACTGCCGCAAGGGCAGGGCGGCCAGAGCGCCAAACGCGATCGCCGACATACCTGCTACGAGCCATGCCAGGGCCAGGAGATTCTCGCCGCCCGCGACCGCGCCGGAGACGCTTCCTGAAAAGAGCCGTGACGACAAAGCCGCGAAGGCGGCCATCGCAAGTGCGTGCAGAGCCAGCAGCGGCCAGGCCACCACGGGCATTTGTTCCAGCTCGATGGAGATCCGCTCAAGTGCTGCCTGATGCTTCAGCCAAACGAAGGTGGCAAAAATCGCCGAGCCGCCGACGATACCGCGCAGCATCCAGGGACCCCAATCCCCGATCAGGCCCGCCAAGCCTTCGGCACGAGCCAGTGAGGCGCTGTCCAGAAGGACGGAGATGACGACCAGTTCAGTCGCGAACAGGATTGATAGAAAGAGAATCCGTGCGATGAGACCGCGCGGCTGAAACCGCGTGCCGAGGGGCATGCCAGGCAAAGACGAGGGCTCGAAGCGAACCCGAAGATTGGATGAAGGTGGGTCGACGACCCGCAAGCCTACTTCTTGCGGCGTCCGCGCAGGACCAGGAGCCCGCCGGTGAGCAAGGCTACGGCGGCCGCGCCCGTCGAGGCATCAATTTCTGGCCCGGTTGTACCCGCACACAGAGCTGTCGCCATACCCATAACTAGAACTGCCAAGCCGAGAACCTTGTTCATTTTCCCTCCGAAGGATTTGAATTTAGGTACTGCCCTGAAACTTTCTGAACCCGATTCTAACACAGAAGTTGCAAATCTGAGCCAAAATACTGCCGAGACTGTAGGCTCGCCCAACGGTTGTATTTCAATTGTATGCCGTCGACTAGTACCGTACGCGAGACAGGTCTATGCCAAATTACAGGGCGTTCGTCTAGGGACGATGTTCATACTCGCTCCACTATACTGTTCAGAAGGCCATGCAAAACTTCGATATGATCGTGCTGGGCTCGGGCCCGGCGGGGCAGCGAGCGGCGATCCAGGCGGCCAAGTCCGGCAAGCGCGTGGCAGTAATCGAGAAGCGCGACGTGGTGGGCGGCACCTGCATAAACACGGGCACGATACCATCCAAGACGTTGCGCGAGGCGGTGCTGCACCTTTCGGGGTACGCCTACCAAAACATTTACGGCGTCAACTACCGGCTCAAAGAAAAGATCACCATGGCGGATCTAGCGTTCCGGGTCCAGCACGTGATCAAGACGGAAGTGGACGTGACGCAATCGCAGCTTTCGCGGAACGGCGTGGAAATGATGTTTGGCTGTGGGATGTTCGTCGATCCCCATACTCTGCGCGTCGAGACCGCGCGGGGGGCGGCGGACCTGCACGCGGAAATGGTGGTGATCGCCACCGGAACTAAGCCCGCGGTATCGCCCAAGGTGCCGCTGAATAACCGCAACATCCTGAACAGCGATCAAATCCTGCAACTGGCGGAGGTTCCCAAGACGCTGATCGTGGTGGGCGGCGGAGTGATCGGGGTCGAGTACGCGTGCATGTTCGCGGTCCTGGGCGTGCGCGTGATCCTGGTGGAGAAGCGGCCGCGCCTGCTGGAATTCGCGGATGCGGAGATCGTGGAGGCGCTTTCCTATCACCTGCGCGACAGCCGCGTGACCATGCGCCTGAACGAAGAGGTTTCGAGCGTGGAGGACATGCCGGACGGGACGGTGGTGGCGAATCTGGACAGCAAAAAGAAGATCGTCGGCGACGCGCTGTTGTACGCGGTGGGCCGGCAGGGCAACGTGGATGAGCTGAACCTGGGCGCGGCTGGACTGGAAGCCGATTCGCGCGGGCGCATCGTGGTGGACCAGGACTACAGGACCACGCAGCCGCACATCATGGCCGTGGGCGATGTGATCGGATTCCCCAGCCTGGCGTCCGTATCGATGGAGCAGGGCAGGATCGCGGCGGCGCGCGCCTGCGGCGTTACGGTTCACTCCAACCCGGCCGCGTATCCGTATGGGATCTACACCATTCCGGAAATCTCGTTCGTGGGCAAGACCGAGGAACAGTTGACCGACGACGATGTGCCTTACGAAGTTGGCGTGGCTTATTACCGCGAGATCGCGCGCGGCCAGATCCGGGGCGACACCACGGGGCGATTGAAAATCATCTTCCATCGCCAGACGCGCGAGCTGCTGGGGGTTCACATCATCGGCGAAGGCGCCAGCGAGCTGCTGCACATCGGGCAGGCGGTGATGAGCCTCAAAGGAACCGTGAATTATTTCGTGGATACGGTTTTTAATTACCCGACTTTGGCTGAATGCTACAAAGCGGCGGCGTTTAATGGTCTTAATAAACTGACGCGCATCGAATAAGCGAATCAAGTTCACACAGCAGGCGCGCAGTGGTCCCAATCACCGCGCGCCCACGCGGAATGGATTTCCGGCCTGTCCCCAACCGGATCCTTTCTGACCACAAGATACACTGCGCGCGGAAGGATTCCGGGGCACGCTAACGCTAACTGCTTGAAAATACGGTCGAAAATGTCTCTCTTTTGGCTGTCACTGGCTCGGCCGGGGTTTAGAATTGCGTTATGGCTCCGGCTGAAGGCTTGGCCCCTGGGAAGTCCTGGCTCAAGCTAACGAGGTTATGTTTCTCGAAGAGCTTCTTCGGCGAAATTGCGGCGGCCGGTGAGGGTGGGGAGTGAGGTTGAGCACGAACTTTTGCGGGCTGCGTCGAAACAGTTTCGACGCTTGGCGGGGTGGAGGAAACTGGCCTTGCGTCGGCACGAGTGCCGACGTGGCACGCACGAGTGCGCCCTCCACGGGCACGGCCGACAACCACTTAGAACCAGAGGTAGAGGCTACAGCTAGAACCAGAGGCTACAGCTAGAGGCAGAGGCTACGGCTAGAGGCAGAGGCAGGAGCCAGATCTGGAACAACGGGGCAGGAGTTACATCGCGGCGGTCAGGTCGCGCTGGATGGCGAACTTCACCAGGCCCGCTACGTCGTGGATGTCGAGCTTGCGCATCAGGCTGGCGCGGTAGGTGTCCACGGTCTTGGGGCTGAGTTCCAGGCGCGCGGCAATCTCTTTGGCCCGAATGCCTTCGACCAGCAGGGTGAACACTTGATACTCGCGGGCGCTGAGCGTGTCCACCGGGTCGTCGCTCACGGATTTGGCATCGCTCGAAAAGATTTTGTGCAGGTCGAGTTGGGGGGAGACGTAGATGCCGCCGTCCAGGATCTGCTCAAAGGCTTCGAGCAACTGTTCAGTTGACCCGGACTTCAGGAGAAACGCGTTCACGCCGCAGCGTAG
>Ga0210409_10008703_pt1 | contig 10313 bp, 7 predicted proteins | sample IncBWH17MmetaG_FD_161649 | JGI IMG/M metagenome (GOLD analysis project Ga0210409, IMG submission 161649) | Forest soil microbial communities from Barre Woods Harvard Forest LTER site, Petersham, Massachusetts, United States - Inc-BW-H-17-M | ecosystem: Environmental > Terrestrial > Soil >...
AGCACTTTGATGCGGGAGATTACGGTGGAATGCCACTCCTTGGCGATCGGCTGCATGGCGTGTTGGAGCACTCCGTCAATGCGGTACTTTACGGCCACCTCGGTATCGCGGGCTTCGATGTGAATGTCACTGGCGCGGCGCTCCAAGGCGGTGAAGATGACAGTTTCCACGAGCCGCACGACGGGACTTACGGCCGTGTCGCGTGTCAAGCGGTCGCCGGAAATTGTCTCTTCGGCATCTTCCTGGTCTTCCTTTGACACCTGGAGGGTGAACGCTTCCGTCGCCTGTTCCAGAACGCGCTGGGATTGTTCCGTACGCTTGAGGAGATCGCCGATCTGCCGGGCGGTCGCCACCTTGATGGCAAGTTTCTTGCCGAGCAAGAGAGGCAGCTCGTCGCTCAATAACACCTGGCTTGGGTCCGCGACGGCGATCGACAGGACATTGGTATGTTGCTCGAGCGGCACGAAGTTGTAGCGGAACATCAAATCCGCGGGGATGGTGCGAAAGAGCTCGGGATCGATGCGCTGTTCGCGAAGGTCAATAAACCCGCAACGATATCTCTCGGCGAGCTTGCGGGCGTGGTCGCGTTCGTGCTGTTCTTCCGCTGCCGATGCGAGCCCCGCTGCCGTTTTCAAATCTTGATCCGTGGTGGCCATAGCTCCTTACTTTACAGTGCCGCTCAGTGAAAAGACGGGGAGATACAATGAGATCAAGATAGAAGCGACAAACAATCCCATGAAGATGAGCAGTACTGGTTCGATGATAGAAACAAGGGTGGAAAGTCGCAGGCTGACTTCCTCTTCATAGAATTCCGCCACGCTCGTGAGCATGGGCGCCAGCGCGCCGCTCGATTCCCCCACCTCGATCATGTCCAGAGCAAGATCCGGCATCACCCCAGTGGAAGCGAGCGCGGAATGCAGAGACTCGCCTTCACGTACCCTCTGCGTCGCTTGCATAACGGTTCCGCGCACCAGCTTGCTGGCAATGGCGTCCGAAGCAGTCTGCAAACCAGCAACCAAGGGGGTTCCGCCAGCTAAGAGAGTCGACAAGGTCCTGGAGAACTGGGCCACCTGATACTTCAGCAGCGTGTCACCGATTACGGGCAATCGGAACTTCAAGCGGTCAATGACGGCTCCGCCGTCCTCGGTTCTCGACCACAGGTACATGCCAAGTGCAGCCACGAACAGGGCCGCGACACCACCCAAAACGTACAAGCGGTAGTCAACCGTCACGGCGAGCAGCAATTGCGTCGGCGCGGGCAGGTCTACGTTTAAGTCGCGGTACAACATCGCGAACTTGGGGATCACCTCGGTGACTATATATGTGAGGATCAATATCGAAACGACGATTAAGATCACCGGATAAACCAGGGTTGCCACGATTTTCTTTTTGATGCCCGTGCTCACGCGCTGATATGCAATGTAAAAGTCCAAAACACCAGATAAATTTCCGCTCTTCTCTCCGGCCAGAATAGCGGTGGAGTAAACCTTGGAGAAGACTCCAGCCTCCGTCACGGCTTCCGAGAGCGACTTACCCTCCCGCACGCGGTCACGCAACTGGGAAAGAACGGGGCGGAGTTTTTGAGAAGCTGCCCGGTCGGCGAGGAGATCAAGCGCACGGAGAATGGGCAATCCGGCCTTCACAAGCGTATTGAATTGCTGGTTGAGAACGAGAAAATCCGTCCCGCCGATCTGACGATCATTGCGCCGCTGCAACAGGCCAGAGAGTAGTCCGCTGCGGGATTCCACCGAATAGACATAAAGACCACGGTCCACCAGCTTCTGGCGCGCTTCCGTAAGTGAGCCGGCGGGTTCCACGTGCGAGAAGACACGCCCGCTTGCATCCGCCACGCGGCAGACAAATTCCCCCATAGGCTTACAGTTTACCTCATCTATTCAATATGCAGGGAAGGCCGGAAGGGTTGGCCGTTCCTTCTCGGAAATGGACTGGGCAGACGGCGGGAAACTACTTTTTTGTGGCTCCGTCAGAGCCGGGTAATTCGCCGTTAACAATCGCCACACCCTCGGGAACCTCGAAACGAAACATGGAGTCCGGGACCGGAGGGTCCATTTTCCAGCGGGTGAAACGCAACTCGACTTCTACTCCGCCCTTTCCCTGCACCAGGGTACGGACGAGCTCCCCAGAGGCCCGGGCCACTTCGAAGAAAATGGCGTCTCCCTCACTGTGCTCGGGTGAATTCGACTCGAGAAGATGAGAATTGCTGTGCTGAGGTTGTTCCCCTCGGGGCGCGCAATAGAGCACCGCGTCCTCCGGGTTTTCCGGCGTTACCGTTGTAGAGAGTCGAATTTGTTGGCAAATACGCGCCAATTTCGCCTCACCCGCCAGCAACGAAAGGGGCGTCCGCCAATCGCCGCTCTCTTTTGCCGGTACTCGAGTCACCGTGTGGTCGCTGGCGACATAGAACCACGCGGTCTTGCCATCTACGAGGAATAAGTTCTTCTCTGGCGATTCATACTCCCAGCGCATTTTCCCCGGCCGCCGAAAGTAAGCTGTGCCGGCTTCCACCCGTACCGTCCGGTTGTTTTCAGTGTAGCGTTCGAGGAAAGTAGCCTGCATTGTCCTTGCAGTGCGATACCTGGCTTCTAAGAGGCCGACAATCCGTTTCGCAGCAGGATCGTCCTGCTTTGGCGAATGAGCAACGGACGGCAAGCAAACAGAAGCGACCGAAAGCAAGGTAACGAGCAATCGCGATGCAGAAATCATCATAGTCAGTATAACAAGATGGTTCTTGCCAAATCGCCTCGTTGTTGCGCAACGGGGCACCCGAAAGCGGAAAGGACCCGACCTTTCCAACTCGCTTGATTAGACTATTGCTTGCAATGCCTTCGAATCCTAAAGCTCTTCCTGGCGCCCCGCCTGCCACCGGGGTCAGGGGGGCCGCGCCGGTCGTGGCTCTTCATCGGGTGTTCTCTTCCGACAAGGTCCTCATTTCTCTCCTCATTTTCATTTCCTTGCTTTGCTACGGTAATATGCTGCTCAACGGATTCGTATATGACGATGACCAGCAAATCCTGCAGAACCCCTATGTAAAGAGTTGGCACTACTTGCCGCAGATCTTTGGGACCACCGTGTGGTCTTTCGTAGGACAGGCCGGGGCGACCAACTACTATCGCCCCCTCATGACGCTCAGTTTTCTCGTTCTCTGGCAAGTCTTTGGGCAATTGCCTTTTGGTTTCCATCTCTTCAGCATTCTTGTAAACACCCTGGTTGTTTACCTCGTCTTGGAAGCGGGGTACAAGCTTTTCAACGACCGCCGCATTGCCTGGATTAGCGCTCTGATCTTTGCGGTTCACCCCGTTCACACGGAGCCAGTCGCCTGGATCGCCGCACTCCCTGATCTGGAAGCGACATTCTTCATTCTTCTTGCCTTTTCACTCCTTGCGACGCGTGGAGAATTCAATTGGAAGCGGAGCCTGGAGGTTCAGGCAAGCTTTCTGCTTGCCCTGCTTTGTAAAGAGCCTGCGCTGATGTTCGGCGTGCTCGCGATTGTCTTCCTGCACGGCGTGAGAATCGATCGAGAGAGCATTCCGACGACCCGAAAGATTCTGGAAGACTTGCCTTTCTGCATCATCGGTTTGTGTTACCTGGGTTTGCGAATTGTCTTGTTTGGCAAAGTCGCACCGGTACTCCAGCACCCCAACCTGAGCTGGCCCCAGGCGATCTATTCCGGTTTTTCGTTGATTTATGATTACGCCAGACTCCTAGTTTGGCCAGCGCACTTGTCCGCGTTCCATGTATTCCATCCAAGCAATTCGCCCGGCGATCCTCATGTTCTAGCCGGGGTCGCGATTTCCGCTCTGGCCATTACCGGCATGCTAATCCTCCACAGGAAAAATCCCCCGGCGGCATTCGCTATTCTTTGGATGGGAGTCACTCTTGGCCCCGTTCTAAATGCTCGTTGGATGGCCGCCAACGTCCTGGCCGAGAGATATCTCTACTTGCCTTCGGTAGGTTTCTGTTGGCTGGTGGGGTGGTGCGCCGTTCAGACCTGGGAGGCTCTGGCGGGGCTCACTACACCGCTTCGCGCTCTTAGATTTGCAGTTACGACCCTCCTCCTTGCCGTTGCTGCGCTGGGGTTCGCCAAGACCATTTTGCGCAACACCGATTGGCGAAACGACATGACCCTATACACGCGCACCCTGGCGACTGACCCCGACGCCCATGTCATTCGAAGCAATCTGGGCGGCGTCTATTTTGACCTTGGTCAGGACGAGCGAGCCGGGCAGGAATGGGAAATCGCCTTGGCGGGCAAGCCCGATAACGTCGTCACCATGAATGCTCTGGGGATGCTCTACACCCAACAAGGCAAGTATGTTGAGGCCAGAGCGATGTTTCAGCGAGCCATTGGTGCCAAACCATTGTGGGGCCCGGAGCACTATAATTACGGCCTCCTTCTGCAAAAGATGGGTGAGCCAGATCGCGCGCTGGAGGAATTCAGGAGCGCTGTTCAATTGTCACCCCTCGATGCAACCGCAAGGCGCAGGTATGGAGAAGCGCTCCTGGCAACCGGAAACCTTGATGAAGCCGCGGTTCAATTGAAATCCGCCATCGATCTGGAGCCATCGCTTGAAGCTCTTCAGGGCCTCACGCAGGTCTATTTGCAGATGGAAAAATACGACCAGGCAGAAACCCAGCTGCGGCGTATCGTCGAGGAATACCCATTCGACAGCGCGGCGCACTTCCAACTGGCGCGGCTGCTGGAGATGTCCAAACACTTCGATGAAGCCAAGAAAGAATACCTTGAAGGCCTGAAGACAGACGGTGCGAATGCCGAAGCGAGGACGGCAATCCAGAGAATAGAACAACGGCAGGAGAAGCGGACGCAAGCCCCACACTGAGGCTCCCGAGAGCTGCGTCGGCAGCAAAGCCTGTCATCCCCGGTTCGGGGAAATGCGAGGGTGAAATATCGGAAGGCTTGGCAAGGATTTGGGTCCTCTGCTCGTTTCGCCCAGCCCTGTTACAGTCTTATTGAATTGCCGAACTGGCCGCAGTTGCCGGGCCCGTTAGGCCATAGCGCAGGACACCCGACTGATCCGTGAAAAAATTGCGCTGCCCCGCGGTCCCAACCACGGTGGGTGTAGCTGACAAGGTATACGCCGTGTTAATGCCGCCCGCCGCGCCGTTCAAGTTGTAGGTGAAGAAATAGCCGCTCTTCGCACTCGCCAAGGAGGTGGCAAGAGCCAGAACTTCGTCGATGATGCAGGCTGTGGTTGAATTCGCACCGCCCGGGGCGCTACAGACTGCCGGCGTGCCTCCCAAGGAAGGCAAGTCAACCGAGTAGCCGACGCCGGGATAGACCGTGGCATAAGTGACTTCCGCGGTGTTAATCGTTCGGAGCGAGCTAATGGCCGATGACTCGTTGGCGGCCATCTTGGACCGCATAAGGTTTGGAATCGCGATCGCCGCGATGATCAGAATAATCGCAACAACAATCAGGAGCTCAATCAGTGAGAAACCCTTTTGCTTCTTCATAATAAGGCATCCTTGACTATTCGCCCGGCGCCCGTTCCCGTGAAACGGCACTCCTCGTGAGATCTCACGCTAGTTGCTTCGGTCCAGATTCCATTTCCTTCAAGAGCCCCTTGCGGACCGACTCAGTGCTGACTAGCTCAAACTCTTCGTGCTCCTCGTGAACACTTCGGAGCGATTGTCATTCCGTTCGCTTCATCCCTTGTCAAGAAGAAAGGGGGAAGTCATGCGACTCCCCCCTTCTTGTTTCACAACTGTTCCATTCTTACTGAATCGCCGAGCTGGCGGCCGTCGCAGCGCCGGTCAGACCGTAGCGGATGACGCCCGTCTGATCGGTGAAGAAAAACCGCTGTCCGGTCGTGCCCGCGTTTGCCGGTGCCGCGTTGAGGGTGTACGCCGTATTGATGCCGCCTGCGGCGCCGTTCAGCGCATAGCCGAACCAATACCCGCTCTTCGCCGTTGGTGCCGCAGTGGCATTCGCCAAAACGGCGTCAATGAGGCAAGATGCGGCGGAAGTCGCGGTTGTCGCACACGTTGCCGGAACGCCCGTCAACGATGGTAGATCAACCGAATACCCCACGTTCGGATAAGCCGTGGCGTAAGTCACTTCAGCCGTGTTGATGGTACGGCAGGAGCCGACCGCCGAAGACTCGTTGGCCGCCATTTTCGAGCGGAGGAGGTTCGGGATGGCGATCGCCGCGATGATCAAAATGATCGCCACAACGATCAAAAGTTCGATAAGAGAAAAACCCTTTTGCTGCTTTTTCATGCTATCTCCTTGATAGATCAAATCGTGCCAGAGCACGCCCTGGACTAAGGCACGGCCCATGCCAATCCCGTCGGCCTCGCAATTTGAGATTCAATTCTGCTAAGATATTGAAAAGACATGCCTTGTATGGGATTGCCGGCCCCGGCGCCTGTCATAGCTGGGTTAGACCGCGTTCCAAGCGCCCAGAATGACCTTTTTTGTCACAAATAGCCGACAGAAATAGTCAATTCAGATAGCAAGCTCAGACGATCCCAGAAATTCGATCTTCAGAACCAGCGGTGATTAGAGATTGTGCTTCTTGGCATAGTGGCGGAGGGACCGATAGCTGATCTTCAGCAACTCCGCTGCCTGCGTACGCACACCCTTTGAACGATCCAACGCCGCCTGCAGATAGCGCCTCTCTGTGTCAGCAATTTCCTTCTCGAAATCGACTCCCTCAGGAGGGACCACTGGGAGCCCGTTTGCCGGGCCGGCGGAGTCCGCGGTGCCCGCGTATCCGGCAATGCGATCCGGCAGCACACGCAAGGAAATCTCGCGGCCTGTCTCGAGCGCCACCGCCCGTTCCATCGTATTCTCGAGTTCGCGCACATTCCCCGGCCAATCGTAGGACTCCAGCCGGCGCATCGCCTCGGGTGATATCCCTTCGATCGCTTTTTCCATCCCTTTGCGGAAACGCTCCAGAAAATATCTTGCCAAGAGAGGAATATCCTCGCGCCGCTCGCGCAGAGCCGGCAACTGAATCGGTATGACGCTCAACCGGTAGTAGAGATCCTCACGGAAGCGGCCCTCCGCGATCTCCTTTTCAAACTCCTTGTTCGTGGCTGCGATGATGCGCACGTCCACATCTATTTCCTCGTTGCTTCCAATCGGACGCACCTTGCCTTCTTGCAGCACGCGGTAGAGTTTCACCTGCATCGTCAAACTCATGTTTCCGATTTCGTCCATGAAAAGTGTTCCACCATCCGCTGCCTGGAACAGACCCCGGCGGTTTTCGTTTGCGCCGGTGAAGGCACCCTTCATGTAGCCGAACAACTCCGATTCGAGCAACGTCTCAGGAAATGCGCCGCAATTGATGGTGATGAAGGGCTTCTCTGCCCGCAGGCTGTTTTCGTGGATGGCTCGAGCGACGAGCTCCTTACCCGTGCCGCTCTCTCCCGTGATCAACACGCGGCTCGTCTGGGGAGCGATGGTTTGAATCAGGTCGAAGATCGCGCGCATCTTCGGACTTTGGCCGATGATATTGTCCAATCCAGTCAATCGGCGTATTTCGCGGCGCAGGTAACCAGCCTCCTTCTTCCATCTCAAATTCTCGGCAGCTTCCCGCACGGCGCGGCGCAACTGGTCGACCAATTCGTGGTCTTTGATGACATAGCGATCCGCACCGGAGTTGATGGCCGCGATGGCGGTCTCTACCGTCGGCACGCCTGTGATCAGCAGGAAGAAACACTCGGGCGAAATCTCCTTCGTGAATTTTAGGAGGTCAACACCGCCCGCGCCCGGCATTCTCACATCGGAAATCACGATGTCGAAGAGCTGGGATTCGAGCTTGCGCTTGGCGGCGTCCACGCTATGGGCCACTTCCACGCGGTATCCTTCTTTCCGGAAAGTAATCTCCAGCAGCTCGCAAATGGACCGCTCGTCATCCACGACAAGGATGTGCGCCATTTCTCGAACTGTTTCCCGGACCGCTACTTTGGTTCCCTGCATAAATCCTCACCCCACCCTGGGCAAATCAACGATGAACTCCGCACCGCGGTCTTTTTCCGAGAAAACCAGGATTCTTCCGCTATGGGCCTGAACGATCTGGTACACGATGGAAAGGCCCAACCCTGTCCCTCCCGCGAAACCGGACTGGAGCGGCTCGAAAAGCTTGGCCCGCTGCTTTGCGTCAAGGCCGACGCCGGTATCGCGAAACGCGATCCGCAGCCAAAAGGGTTGCTGTTCCATCCCCACGGTCAGCGTCCCGCCTCCAGGCATGGCACGGAGGGCGTTGTCGCACAAGTTCCAGAATACCTGTTTAATTTTGCTGGTGTCGACGCGCGCTCGCAGCACTTCCCCGTTGAACGCACGGACGATTTGGTATTTTGACCCAACTTCCGGTTTCTTTTCGATCAGCGTGAGCGTCTCGTCCAAGAGAGCGCGTACGTCTGCTTCGGTAAACTCGTAGGTTTTCTCGCGCGAATAATTCAAAAAATCCGTGATGATTTGATTGAGCCGTTCGGATTCACGGCTGACGATGCCCACGAGATGTTTTTCATCATCTTCCAGCGGCACAAGGCGCGCCAGCTCTTTCACCGCCCCCGCCATTGCCGTCAGCGGTTGCCGGATCTCGTGCGCGATCGCCGCGGATAACCGGCCCAGGGCGGCCATACGCTCCTTGGTTGCCACTTCCTGCTCCAAACGTCGCAGTTCGGTCAGGTCCTGAAAATTGAAAACGTAGCCGCTCCGGAGAGAATCGCGTGAGCGCAATACGGACACGGAGATACCGAGATACCTCAATTGTCCATCAGGAGTACGGAAGTCGATTTCTTTGCGGAGGCCCTGCTTTAAGCCGGCCTCAAAAGTCCCTGGCAGCCAAAAATCCTCGCTGATCTCCCCCAGTTTTCGTCCGCGCACGTCGGCGAACTGCATCCCAAGAATCTCTTCTCCGGTACGGTTAAGAAGAACGATCCGGCCTTCCAAGTCGGTGGTTACCAGGCCGCCGCGCATGGAATGGATGATGTCTTCCGTAAATTCCTGGAGGTCAAGCAGCTCTTCCCGCTTTTCTTCCAGCTCCATGCCCTTGCTCCGGAGTGACTGCGCAAGGTAGCTGGCCAGATACGCTACTGCCAGAAAGCCGAAGAGATTGCTGAGGAACCAAATGCGCAGTCCTTCGGTGGAAAGAGTAGTCGAAGCAGTCCGCGGAATTTTTCCTGCCGAGACCAACGCCGTCAGACCCCCCAGAATGCCCAGACACGCCACGGCGGTGACAAACGCTCCACGCCGCGAAAACAAGATGCTCGCGACAATGATGACCAGCAGGTAGAGCGAAATGAAATAGCTCTCCTGCAGACCCGTCGCATACACCAGCGCCGAGATCATCAAAATGTCGCTGCTGACCTGCAGTCCCCCGTGCCACTGGGCGTTGGGTATCCAGCGCACCAGGATGAGGTGGAGAATTCCCTGAGTAATCCAGAGAATTATTAAGGGGAGAAAGTAGCGATTCGTGCTGGAAGCGGGGACGTACTGCGGCCACACCGCCCCGACGCCCAGGATAAGCACAATCATCAACAAGCGGACGCGCGTTAACCAGTCCAGCCATTCGCGCGTGCTGACGTTTTGAGTCATCGCTTGCCCTGGGCCCCGGGCATATCGTCTGTGAAGGAGTCCAACCCGGGTCCGGGAATTCTCTTTTCCTCACCGGCCCGATGGACAACGCTGCGTCGGCGCAGCCGCGCCTATCTGCCGCTCAACTTGCCGATCAGCGAGAACAGCGGCAAATACATCGAGATGACGACGCCGCCGACCACCAAGCCCAGGAACACAATCATGACGGGCTCGAGGGCGGTAAGCAAATCTTTAACGGCCGCGTCAACTTCTTCTTCATAGAAATCGGCGATTTTTTGCAGCATGGCATCCATCGCGCCAGTCTGTTCGCCGACGGCGATCATCTGCGTCACCATGCCGGGAAAGACTTCCGAGTCTTTAAGGGGTTCCGTGAGCGACTTGCCTTCTTCGAGCGATCTGCGCACCTTTCTCAAAGCGCGCTCCACGACCGCATTGCCCGCCGTCTTCGCGGTGATGTCAAGTCCTTCCAGGATGGGCACGCCGCTCGAAATCAGCGTTCCCAGCGTCCGCGTGAACCGCGCGACAGCAATCTTCCTCATCAGGATACCCAGGACCGGCAGCTTTAATATGGTGGCGTCGATGGCGTAGCGCCCTTGATCAGTGCCATACCAAACCTTCAGCCCTACGGCGATTGCCGCGGCCGCCACCACAATCAGCAAGCCAAAAATGCTGCCGACGAGGTTGCTCAGCGCGATTACGATCTTGGTCGGCAGCGGCAGATCAACAC
>Ga0210409_10008705_pt1 | contig 10311 bp, 10 predicted proteins | sample IncBWH17MmetaG_FD_161649 | JGI IMG/M metagenome (GOLD analysis project Ga0210409, IMG submission 161649) | Forest soil microbial communities from Barre Woods Harvard Forest LTER site, Petersham, Massachusetts, United States - Inc-BW-H-17-M | ecosystem: Environmental > Terrestrial > Soil >...
TGTGCTATCGTCTGACATTAAGGAAGCCTCTTTTGTTGCTCAAACATTGTCTAGTCAACATGTTTGTAACAGAGGAGGCTTCTTTTGTCTTCCGATCTCTTCACATTCACGAATAATGCGGGCTAGGAGGGGCTTGTCAACAAGCATAATTGGACAAAATGACAAATTGTTCGTGTTAAAATTCCGCCACTATGCGGACACTGGACATCGGAAAACTCAGGCAGGAACGCGAGCAGTTAACCAAGCGGATCGAACAATTAGATACTCTGCTAGCAGCCGTGGACGCCTTTGACGGCACCGCACCTAAGAAAGCAGCAGGGAGGCCAAAGGGTCGAGGACACATGTCTGCCGCTGGGCGGGCGGCCATTGTCAAAGCTCAGAAGGAAAGATGGAAACGCTTCAAGGCACAGCAGAAGGGATGAAGCCTTAATCCGTTTTCCGTATCCGCTTATCCTTCGAATCGGTGATTTTCTTTCGCGGCTTGTCCCAATATGGCGACTTGCATCGCGAGCACCTGAGGGGTAGCTCCAGCCCTTCCGTATTCCACTCATAGCCGCATCGCTCGCAGACACAGTGATACACGATGACCGTGATTTTCTTATGGGCCATGCCTCTAGTGTGCCCGTACGACCCTCGGTTGCGAAGTGACTATTTGACTGCTGATGCACCTTAGGTGTACACTGTATGAGATTACAAAGGAGCCCGCCATGACCGTATGTTGGGGAGCTTCAAACGGGGGAAATCAAATGGTCGAGACGACAATCAGCAAGCAGAAGTTCGAGGAACTCAAGCAGGCAGCAACCGAACAGGGGACGACGCCCGACGCGATCTTGGGCTTGGCTCTAGAGCAGTTCATCAAGGACAACGAGTAGTCAACAAAGCAGTCGGCAGAAGCCCCGCTCGGTCGCCGGATCGGGCGGGATTAGATTGTTAGGTCGTTCGTCGTGCTGTTCAGTTTGCCTTGCAGTTCCATAACCATTGGGTACGACCGCTTCGCCGCCTTAAGGGCAAACTGGAAAACTTTCTCCTTCGCAACCATCTCGTTCTCCTCAAGCAGTTCAAGGCAGCCCAAAACGCTCGCTATCTCGCCGACAAGCCAATAGCACGTTGCTCGTGGGTCGCCTTCGGAATCGTAATCCCATTCTCGCAGGTTGATCTTCCAACCTTTGGTCTTGAGTTCTGACAACACACTCAGATCACGCGCCGCCTTGTCTGGACATATGGCATAAATCCAGCCCGGTTCCAGAGAAATGTTGCCTCTTAACCAAGCGTCGAGTTCTTCGACGGTCTTGACTCTGACTTCGTGACGGTCCATGACTTCATATTCCTTTCAATGGCCAGCATTCTACCCCCATTCTCTGCGAACGCTGTCTTTACGTTAGGCAGGGTGGAGTTACTTTCGTCACATCCTTCCGGTTATTCGACTGGATTTCGCAGGCACAGCGGGCTCAAAGTCATCTGCGAAAAAGTCTCACGGATCAAGAGGGTCGTCTCAATTTGATCCAGAAAGAAAGTATCCGTGAAGAAACGCTTATTTAACGATCTACTGCGGAAATGGAGGCGGGTCCGCAAACCCGCAGATTTGACAAGCAACTCACCGATCTATGTCTGGACATCTGACGAAGCCGATGCTGCATGGTGGGCGGGGCGAACGGAATATAACCTTGGAAAGACGTTCCGTAGTTTCGCGCAATCCCTCGATTTGATGACTGGCGGGTTCTTCGTTGATGGCTCTCCAGCAAGAGTTGTTGTGTGTGTTAGCGAGGCAGTCAAACAGCGTGTTCTTTCCAACCCAGAGCAAGCGATCAACCGTCCTGCCAGGAATGAACAGCGCGAATTCGAGTCGCGTCTTAGAGTTTTTCTCTGGACCCGAGAAGAAGCGGAAGCTGCATGGAAGGCAAACCGCACAGAAACGAATTTCGCACTTCTTGTTCCCGAAGACATCACGTCACTCCAATACTTCTCGGGCATTCTTCAGGTTGACGGTATCCCCGCAAAGGTTATGGTCTACCGTAACGAATCGGTTAAGCGGAAGATTCTTACCCCCGCCGATAAACAGAGATTTGATAAAGAACAATTGAGCCTTGAGCGGCAGAGATGGTTGAAGTCTACGCCCGATCCAGAATCGATAGAGGGAAGAACCTGCCAAGTATGCGGAGGGAAGCTGGTGCTCGTAATTCTCAACTATTTTCGAGACGAAGTGACGGACGTTTTTACCCCGGCAGATCGTAAGGAAGAGTGTCTAGCTTGCGGAAGAACGACCGCACTGATTGCTCCCGACCACTGGCGCGGCGTCGGCAGAAAGAAAGCTGGTTGAACCATGTCAAAGCAGAGATCAGCGATGCCCGCGAAGAAGCGCGTAAGTTTTACGGTCAGGCTATAAAGGACATACGAGATCACGGACGGCTTTCGGGCGGTTGTCCGTGACCAACGGACAAGTCCTGAATCCTGCCCCGGATTACAACTGTTGCACGATGCGGTCCGTATCACTGAATGCTAGCCTGAAAGCATGAAACGGATCGGGTATGCCATCTGGGGCGCTGCGGGCGTGTACATCATCCTGTCCTGCGTCTGGGATCAGTTTTCAGAGTTCCTTGACTACTTCTTACCCGCAGTCTCTTTTGCGGCGGACCACGGATACTGGTGGGTTCAGGTTCTGGCCTTGGGGTTCCTCGGCGGAATCGTCTGCTTCGGGGTGGTCGCGACCGGATACCATGTGCTCAGCCGAATCTTGGATTGACCTAGAGCTTTAGCCACTCGGCAAAACGGTGCCACGTCGCACTTGGGGCGATCACAAATATTATAAGCACCTGAAAAGCGAACAACCCAATTGCGTGACATGTTTGTATAATCGTCGTCAATTATCTGACCAAACCCGCTATGCAAAGGAAAGTCCTCACCGTCGTATTGCCATTCCTGAGCGCTGGTTTTATATGCGGCTTGATCGTGGGGCGTGCGACTTCAGTTGATTCCAGTAAACCCGAAACGGCAGAACACTTCGTCGCCCTGTATGCTAAATGGAATCACATCGATTCGAATCACGGATCATTGATGCTTCGTGCCGGAAACCGCATTTATTTCTACTCGACAGGTGATTTGCAGGTTTCGAAGAAGTTTGTTTCCGCACTTGAGATCGCAAATAGTCCGGCACCAAAAATAGATTTTGATAAGGACTTAGGGACACTCGCATCGGTCTTCGTTGCCGCGCCAGTGACCGGGGGTGTTGTAGTTACGCTGGCGAACGCCATCAAGCCTGAGTCTCAACTGGAACTCTTTGGTAAAGAACACAACGGGCTTCTGTTTGCGGTAACCGTTGCAACTTTTGGCGGTGCCGCTCTCGGGTATTATCTCGCTCATACGGACAACCCAGATGTGAACAACGAGATTTTCCAGAGGACAATACAAGATCCAGCGCTTTGGAGCCATGTTGAGGAGGACTGGCGAACGCTGTACACGGAGGCTGTTCGTGCCGCGCCATGTGCACATCTAGCCGGATTTCGGGACTTTGGGCAGGACGTATTGTTCACAAAAGGTTTAAATATCACAGGCAAAGATGTGCCTTTAGCCGTAGTGCGTACACACGGTTTTTTTAAGTTGCATCCAGAAATCGAGGCACAGGTCGCTCTTAATGCGAAGCTTCAGCAACCTAAACCCTGCGAATAGAAAATCGCGATCCGATGCAACCGATGCTGACAATCGGTGATGGCCATTTTTCCATTTTATCCGCAGTTGCGGTAATTCAGGCGTCCAGTCCATTTTCCGTACAAGGCAAATATCGCTCTAGAATCGTTTATAGGTGCGGTCTATTTCGGATGACCTGCGGGACGATCTAGCGCGGAACCATCGCCATAAGTAACAGGGTAAGCGCCGTGCAGGGATAATGCCGTGTTCTAGCCCGAGCAGGCCGCCTAGCAGCCTTGTACGGTTTACGGACAGCCGGGAGCCCGGAGTTTAGTTGATCCAGTTCTTATTCAGTAAATCGTAAGAAGAAGCCAATGACTTAATCAACTCTTTTTCGCGCCGACGATCCGAGACGGTATCCAATACCTCGAAGATGGGTTGCAGACCTTGCGCCAATAGACTGTTAATCCACTGAGAGAGAGGCATCTCATGCCTAAGCCGAGCTTGCTGGAAATGCGTGTACATCCGTCCTGTCGGGCGACGAAGGCGACCCGCGCTATCTCGGTAGGTCGAGCGTGTTGACCCGACATATCTAATAGCATCGGTTCTTGGGTCTATTAGTGCGTAAATAATGTACATAAGTCCATGATATCCGTCTTGCGCCGATTCGGGCGTCCGGGCCGTCTATGGAACCGGACAGAGGACCCAGATGGAACCAACCTAGGGATGTTTAATAGGGATTCGGCCCTACAGGGGACCCTAGTGATGGGACCTTATGATCCATGTCCGGGCTAGGAACCATATTTGTGTTCACCACGCAAGGCTGGCCCGACTGGTCCACTTGGCGTAGGGGTAGGCCACCCGGCTCGACTTCTAGAAAAGCAGGACCCATAGGGAGTCAAAGGAGAACTCGACGCTTCTATCTAACGGCAGCGTCAGTACTTAGCACAGCGTTCTCCCCAAACTGCGGATGCGCTTTCTTCCCCCGACGCTTTCAATGCGGTAACGCTGTTGCAGGAGGGTGACCTTCCGTGCGAGCCAAATCGTGGGATAAACCTGTCGCGATTACGAACTATTCCGGCTAACTATTTGACGGGCAACGACATAACTAATGCCACTGGTTTTAGCTTTGTCCGAAGCGAGTTCATTCCCGACCCACGCTAAGAGTGATGCGCTCTAAGCGAAGCGCAGAACACCCGCGCCAATACTAGCGATCATAAGCACTCGGCCTAATACTCGACCTAAGCTCGTCTAAATTGTGCTGGATTTGTGCTAGATCGGCAGACGGCAGTAACTCGACCAATCGCCCCGGTAGTTAGAATTTCCCACTCCATACTTGTCCGTCTGTAGCACGTCGATAGCGTACCGATAACTGCCAACAAACCAAGTTTTGAGAGTCTAACTATTTAGAGTCGTAACCCATTGATTTCATTGCCCGTTAAATGAGCATCTGGAAGGATAAAAGTGGTGAATTTCAACCACTGATGGTGGATTTCAGCCACTTTTGGTGAAAGATGGCGGAGGGTGGTTGCATCGTCCAGTAGGTCTAACTAATTCGGGCAAGAATTGGGCTGTAATCGGCTAAGATTGGACGCCGCCCCGCTCCGTGCCTAACGGCACTCCGCGAACGTACGTTAACCGTACGCTGAACGTATGCTCCCACTCACTCCCTTAGTGTCAGCAGTATGTGTCTATGCTCTTATAGCTTATTCTGCTCTCTTTAGAGTCCTTCATGTGTTTACGGGCGACCCTGTACGGTTTCCGTACGGCTTACGGGCTATCCGTTTCCCGTACTAAGCTCCTTACCCAGAGGATCGGGGTCTCGGGCTTTGCGGGTTGCCTATAACCTCGTGTTCAGTGCTCACGTTGCCAAGCTGCTGACCCGCACTCGTGATTTCATGTTCCGCCTCGCGTCCGAAACGGGCTGCGAAGGTGATTCGCAGGCAATCGTTACACGGACATGATTTGTCATATTTATGGTTCATTGTCATTGCTCCTAGGACTTGTGGGGTGATTAGACTTGGTAGATCGTGGCGCTCGTAACGATGGATGTGGGGCTGAGGACCGCAGCTTGGGCTTTGTAGTCCTGATTGTTGTCTGCCGGGCTCCATGTGAATCCATACGAGCCATTGACGGCAGACGCGAGGCCCGAGTTTCCATTCATCACGACCAGTCCGTTAAACGTACTGGCATTGGCGGGGCTCGTGACGTTGACCTTTTGCCCAACCGACACACTCGGTTGAAACTGGATCGCTACATGATTGTTGAGCACCCACAGAACCGCAGTGTTTCCTGCGAGAACTGCCGACACAACGGTGTTGTAGGTTTGATGATTTGGATACAGAATTGTAGTGGACATACGGTTTCCGGACTATCGGCTCCCCTTCTTCGTTCCCGCCCAATTACTGCCAGTAGACTCGTGATCGCTTGGCATCGGCTTGTCCGGGTAATCGGCGTATCGAGTTTCCCCGCGACGTTGAAGCGAAGCGCTCTGATTTTGGAATTTGTTACTCGGGACGTATTCGTTGTTACCGTTGATAGGGGCGTCGGCGTGGTCAGGGCGTCCGGCGCGGTCTAGGCCCGCTCGGAGCATGGATTTGGTTGATGGTTTAGAAGCAGGGTTGGCTTTCTCGCTATGGTTTTTCATTGTGATCTTCCTTGTGAAGTGAAATCAAAATCCTCGGCTTAGAATATTGCCGAATATTATGCAGGCCGGATGTTCAGAATCCTCGACTCAAGACCTTCGCGAACGGTAAACAGAGTGGGTCGTTGATCGGCTCGGCTTGCAATTTCGCTATTACCGTGCCGAGCAGAGGTTGGCTTAGCTGTTGGATCACAGAATCCGGGCCAACGGTAGCAAGCGGTGTCCACAACGGATTGCCGCCCGTGTTGATATAAAGAATTCTCCGGATCGTCCAGCAGAGCAAAAGTGGATTCGACGGACTACCGGGCGTAGTTGGAAAGGTGGATTCAACTGGTGGAGGATTAGGGTTGCCGTTGAAAATGTAATCGAATATTGGCATGTTGTTATTTCTTTCGGGCTCCGGAGCGCTTTCCCACTATCGGCATCCCAGTATTCGGAGGAAGGCCCGGAACATAGCTCACTGGAACCGACAATTGTTTTGCCATTAGTTGGTCAGAGTTGACTGGACTATCGGCTGCCGCGCTTTGACCCCGCCCAAATGGGATGAGTTACGAACGTAACCTTGTCCGTTAACCGTACAATCAGGTCTGCCTGCCAACTCATTCGCCAATCGCGTCTTGAGACGGGACTCGGCGTCTCTCATCGCACTTCGTATGGGCAGGTTAGGTATTGACTGGTGTGTTAAAATTAGCGTATGGACACGAAGACACTGGTGGTTGGTCAGAAAGTCAAAATCCAAAGTGGCGACCTGTTCAAAGAAGCCACAGTGGAAGAAATTACGGAGAACTATGTGAGGGTGTTTATCGCCCCATCCGGTCCTTTTACGAAGTGGTTGCCGAAACCGGGAGACCAATCGCGTCCGGGACAAACCGAGATTCCGTATAGTCCCGAAAACCAAAACGGATTTAGCCTAGATTTTCTTTACGACGGCACCCCATGCGGGGTGGTGGAGGCGGGTGGTGTGCGGGACCCTCGCCCCCTCTGTACCAAATTTGGACCGTGGAAATTAACAGACAACTAGGTAGTGTGCGGTCCCTTTGTTCTACTTGAGATAATTCTCCCACCGAATAAACAGGGTGATGGGTTTTTCGAACGTATAGGCCACCCCATATTTGTCCGTAAGCATCGTTCCCCCAAACTCCCGGATTTGTTCGGGAGTCATAATGCCCCGGACATCCATCATTGTGTGGTCCGATGTCCTCCACATGCCCTCCAATCCCTCCTCGTACATTGAGGATAATCTCAACGGCATGGTGGAGCGATTAACATTCTCGAATGCTCCTCCTTCCTTGATCTCGCTCATCCATCCGGTAGCCCGGTTAAACTGAGAATCAAGGCGGCGACCTAGTTGGTCCGCAGGGTTGAATTCCCACCCATTTCTCCCCGGCGTTGTTTCGAAAAGTGGATTTTCGACCACCTCCACTCCGGCGTTTTCCCATCCTAACCCGGATGAAATCAACAGGGCGTCCGCTCCGATATTGTCTTCATCCCTAGTATCCGTAAGATCACCGAGAAAATTACGAACAGCATTGATACCATTTTGAATGTACCCAGAACCAACGGAACTCATGGCTCTGGCGTTCGCGCGGCCTTCGCTGCTATAGGCTTGATGAATCATTGATCCAAAAACGTCGTACCAATGTTCACCTTCGGTTGGACCCGGCGCTTTCGCGGGAGGCAATTCAGTTATTTTGCCTCCTCTCATCCAAGGTTCGTCGTCCCCGGTTAGACATACAGAATAACCTTTACAAAAGTCAGTGGGTGTTATGCCGTTTTGGTCCTTATCATCCAACCCTGTCGGATCGGTATGCGTGTTCGGATCAGTCGAATACGCGTAAGCATTCCAACTCGCGCCAGCCGGATCGGGCGATAGCCAGCGAGACGCGTTAGTCGCCAGTTCCCGGTTCGGAGTGTCGAACAACCCAGCGAATATGTCTTGGAAGTCGCCCGTGAAATCCTGCTTCGGTGTGCCGAAGGTGTCGTAGGTTTCTCCGTATGGCGTATACGCAGTGTCCCAAAGCCACGTACGACTGCCGAGATTCGTAGCCAAGCGATTCGTCCCAAGCCAATCGTTGTGAAGAACAAATCTATTTGTTCCCCCTGTTCCGGTTGCTTTCAGAGTTAAGCCTCCGGGCAGTGGAATATCAGCTTCACTAGTACCTTGTCCGCTCATCTGCGCCAACCGCCCGATGGGACTGTACAAATATTCTTTGTACGTACCTGCCGTACTGGACTCTACAACGCGGCCTGCGGCGTCATACGTTGGGCAGAAGCCAGAAGTTCCGCACACAGCAGGAGTAGTACCTGCTCGGACACCGGACAACTTTCCGTAGGCGTCCCACGAGTAGGTGTTCACGCCATCGTAGAGAAGATGTCCATCAGCGTCGTAGCTCGACCCCAGCATTTCATTGATTGAGTTGTACCCAGAATTCCAAGTCGTACCGGGATTTCCGGTCTTGGTCAGGTTGTCGTATTGATCGTAGCTATAGGTCTGATTCCACAGCGACGACCCGCAATTGTCCGTAATCAGGCGGGCAACGTCATCATACGAGAAGTTGCAGGTTTGAGAACCACCCGCATTGAACCCGTCAACAATAGCTAATTTCTTAACGGTGCTGTTCGAATTCCACGTCAAGGTTCCGGCGTCGGATATGCCGTTAGCCGTAAACGTGTAATTGGTCATCTTCTCGGTGGCGTCATAGACAAACGTATCGCTGTCTCCGTGTGTTCCCACAGATACGGAAAGCGGACGACTAGCTGCGTCGTACGATACCCCGCTTACAATCGAGACCGCATCTGATGCGGTGTATGGGCGTCCTTCTCCGTCTACTCCGAACGTGTACCCCGGATAGCCGGGAATTCCATTGATCGCGTTTACCGAACTGTCTGGGTTGTACCCAACCGATGTGTGATAATAGCCCCCGGAATGCGGAGTCGATTCCCACATGTCCGTTATGCGGCCATCTGCGTCGTAACTAAACCATTCGTCCGGGGTCCAATTTCCGTTGCAGTTGTAGTCTATGTTTGCATCGGCAATTCGCCCGATTGAATTTATCGCCGCCCCCGTCGGGGTCGGGATACCTTGATTAGGTCCGAGATATTCTCCGTAGGTAAAATTGCGGCAATTGTGCCAAACACCGCTGCTATCGGGGTTGTATGTCGTTGCTACTCGTCCGTCTGGATACCGTACAAAACAGATGTGAGAGCCCGAATTGTTTATGATCTCCATCAAAGCGCCCGGAGACGAGTTCCCACCACCGTGGTTGCAGAATGTGCTGGAAGTGTCGTAGGTGTAAGTCACTGTGCCAGCCTCGGGCGTAGTGACTGAAATAGGTCGGCCCAACGCATCTACGGTAGTAGTGTGCGTCTGCGTTCCGCGAGTCACCGATGTAGTGGCTGTTCCCACCCCGAACGAATACGAGTACGTATCCAGAACGCCGGAACCGCCCATCGCCTGCCCGCAAGCCGTACCGCCACTCGTCTGCAAAGTGCATACCGATTTGGTTCTACCGAGACCGTCTACTTCGGTTTGGATGGTTTTTACATGTTCTCCGGAGGGTGCGGGGCCGACCGTAACCGAGGCATCGTTCTTGCTGTATGTATATGTCAGAGTCCCGCCGAGTGGATCGGTGCTGGATATCGGAAGCCCGATGGGGTTGATAGTGCTGGCACTGAAGTTTGATCCGCAAGGGTTGTCGGAAGTCTGCGTGCACGGGGAACTAGCAGACGCCTGACGATTTGGTCCGGAAAACGCGTATGACGACGATATGGTGTCGTAGTAAGAAGAGGCGGGACTTTGCTGGGTTTGCCCAATCGCTGGACGCCCGAGACTGTCCACATACGCGATACTCGGAGTACCGAAAGACGGCGTAGAAGTAACAGAATTGCTCGCGTACGACGTGGAAACAGAATACCCCGTGTTGTCCGCCACGATGACCGGGCGCAACATAGAATCGTACTGCGTTGCCGGGGGAGTATTGCCGTTGGCATCGGTAGTCGTTAGCACCAGTCCGGTATTGCAATCCCACGATTGTGAAGACGAAAGC
>Ga0210409_10008706_pt1 | contig 10311 bp, 7 predicted proteins | sample IncBWH17MmetaG_FD_161649 | JGI IMG/M metagenome (GOLD analysis project Ga0210409, IMG submission 161649) | Forest soil microbial communities from Barre Woods Harvard Forest LTER site, Petersham, Massachusetts, United States - Inc-BW-H-17-M | ecosystem: Environmental > Terrestrial > Soil >...
CGCCATGAAGTTCGAAGTGGCGTATTTCCGCTCCACCAAGTTCAGCGATCCAGCCCGGGAGGACGCGCAGGACATTTATGAGCGATTCGTTGCTGGCGGTATTCCCAGCAAGGACGAATACCGAGCTTTTCAGGATTTCATGTTCCGCTATTTGATTCGCGAAGGCGGCCGGCTTCATCTTCCGATCCACATCCACTCGGCGGTGGGTATCGGCGATTACTTCAACCTCTCCGAAAGCAACATCATGAATCTGGAAAACATTCTGCGCGATCCCCGCTATTCGGGCGTCACGTTCGTGATGATTCACGGCGGATATCCTTACGACCGGCAAGCAATCTGGTTGGCGTCGGCGAAAAACGTATATCTGGATTCGTCAGAGACTGAAATTCTGTTGTATCCGTCCGAGTTTAAGAACACGCTCAAACTGTGGCTGGAAACGTTTCCTGAGAAAATTACTTTTGGAACCGATTCATTCCCTTACAACCAAGTCCTGGGTGCGGAGGAGAGCTACTGGCTGGGAGTGCAGTCGTCGCGCACGGCGCTGGCCGCCGCGTTGGCGGAAATGATTTCCATGGGCGAAGTCAGTGAGGCGCAGGCGCTGCAGATGGCTCACGGTTATTTGCATGACAATGCAGTCGGAATCTACGGGGGGAAGGTGCACTGATGGCGAAGATAACAGCGAAGCGGACGGCGGCAAAATCCAAGAAGAAAACGACAGCCCGGCGGTCAACGAAGAGAAGCGCCAAGAAGGCCGAGTTGAAGCATATTCCCTGGAGTTCGATCGAGCTTGAAGATCTGAACCCACTGCTGCAGCGCCATTTTGTTGTGGGGCAGAATGTGATGCTGGCGCGCGTCCTGCTGAAGAAGGGGTGCATCGTGCCGGAGCACAGCCATCATAATGAGCAAATCACTTACGTCCTCGAAGGCGCGTTGAAGTTTTGGATTGATGGCAAAGAGATCGTAGTCAACGCTGGTGAGGTGCTGACCATTCCTCCACATATGCCTCACAAGGCCGAGGCGCTTGCCTACACGGTGGATTTGGACGTATTCAATCCGCCGCGTGCCGATTGGATTGATAAGACCGATAAGTATTTGCGCGGGAAGTAGGTTGCTCGGATCATGTTCCGCCCACCTTAACCTGGATGACCGACAACACTTCACCCGAGCCGGGTTCTGCGCACCCTTCGCAACTAAGTTGCATTGGCTGCGGTGTGGTGTGCGAAAAGGCAGAGCAGAACTTCCGCTGCGCCATTTGCGGCGATTTGTTGGAGATCGTATATCCCAGTTGGAAGTCATCTCTCTCAGACGCCGCGGCGCTCAAAGCACTCTGGCGTCAGCGCCGAACTTCCGGACTTCCGGTTGACGAAAGCGGCGTCTGGCGTTTTCGAGAGCTGCTGCCAAGCTTCCACGACTGGCAACAAATCATTACCCTGCGCGAGGGGAATACACCGCTCAATGAAATGCCTGGTTGCGCCCGCGTTGCCGGACTGCAGCAGCTCTACGCGAAGCACCAGGGCATGAATCCGACCGGGTCATTCAAGGACACGGGAATGACTATGGCCGCGTCCGTGGCCCGGCGAGAAGGATTCCGTTGGGTAGCGTGTGCCTCCACCGGTAACACGTCCGCTTCGATGGCGGCCTACGCGGCGCGTGGCGGAATGCGCAGCCTGGTACTGATCCCCGAGGGCAAAGTGTCATGGGGCAAACTTTCTCAGGCGCTCGACTATGGTGCTGTGACCTGCCAGTTGAAAACGGATTTCGATGGCTGCATGCGCCTACTGAACGAAGTCGTGCAGCGGATGCCGGTTTACCTTTTGAATTCCGTTAACCCGTATCGTCTCGAAGGACAGAAGACGGCGGCGATTGAACTGATCGAACAGTTCGATTGGCAACCGCCCGATCACGTCATCGTTCCAGGTGGAAACCTGGGAAACTCGTCGGCGCTTGGAAAGGCATTTCTGGAGATGAAGCAACTCGGCTTCATCTCGAGATTACCGAAGATCTCGATCATTCAAGCGGCGGGCGCCAATCCGCTGGTTCGGACGATGCGCGAAAATGGTGGCAAAACACTGGTCGCGGTGCAGGCTGAAACTGCGGCCAGCGCGATTCGCATCGGGAATCCTGCATCGTGGAAGAAGGCGGTTCGCATACTACAGGCCACAGGTGGCGCCGTCGAACAAGTCAGCGAAGTTGAGATTGCTCTGGCCAAGGCCGAAATCGGCGCCGATGGCATTGGTTGTGAACCGGCTTCCGCAGTGACTCTGGCTGGACTCAAGAAGCTGGTGAAGCAGGGCTTCGTTAAGGCGGAGGAAAGCGTGGTCTTGATCTTGACTGGGCATCTGCTGAAAGATCCCGAGTTCACCTTGAGGTTTCATCGTGGCGATCTGTTCACTGGCACTGAGCGCGAAAAAGAAGCTGGTATTCTTAAGCATCAGCAACGCGCACCCATCGTGCTTGATGCCACGATGGAAGCTGTCATTCGAACCCTCAAAGAAGCTGACGACCGGCTAGAAACGTAGCAAGCTACGTTTCTACAATCGGAATTTCTTTTGTACGGACGTTGCTTGCAACGTCTTGTTTTTGTTTCATGACTGATCGCGCCGGCAAAAAGCGCCCTAAACCACAGTCCTTGGAGGTTGTTCTCCCGGCGACGTCGGCGAATCTCGGTCCGGCCTTCGACGCGGCTGCGCTGGCGTTCTCGATGTTCCTGAAAGTCCGGGCAAGGTCCGCGAATGAATTTTCGGTCACGGCGGGTGGCCGTGATAGCGAAATCTGCGGCCAAATCGACAACCATCTTATTTTGAGGACCTATCGCGAGGTGCTGGAGGCAGAAAGAAAGCCGGTGCAGTCACTCGCGCTTCGCATCGAGAATCAGATTCCTATCGGACGAGGCTGTGGGTCTTCCGCGGCCGCGCGGCTGGCGGGAATTGCCTTGGCAGTTCGCTTCGGCCGACTGCGCTGGACCGATAACCGGATCGTGTACGAAGCTGCCCGGCGCGAGCACCATCCCGATAATGCCGCAGCCTGTTGGATGGGCGGCCTAGCCATTGCACGAATTTCAGCGGATGGCGAAATGCAAATGGCACATGTAAACGCGAAAGGGAAGTGGCCATTGTTGTTGGCAGTCCCTAACGAGAGCCTTTCGACGGAGGATGCGCGCCGGGTGTTGCCCAATCAATATTCGCGCGCCGATGCCGTAGCCAACATCCAGAACTCCATGCTGCTGCTGGCGGCGTTCCTAGAAGGACGCAAAGAACTGCTTGCGTCGGCACTGGAAGACCGCATCCATCAGCCCTACCGTGCGTCCCTGTGCCCTCTGCTGCCCGCATTGCAGGAACTGACCGGAACTCGCGGAATATTAGGTAGTGCTCTGAGCGGAGCCGGACCTTCTGTCCTGGTTTTTCTGGACCCGAAGTCGAGTACGAACGCCGCTGGGATTCGAGTTCGTGCCTGTCTCCGTGCACACGGCCTTAACCCGGAACTGATTCGCACGGAGATTACGACGCGAGGGGCAAACCGATCTATGCGCTGAAGACTGAAGGCTAAATCTACACTGAACCCACCCCTATTCGTCGGCCCTTGGTGAGTGAGGTGTGGTGACAATGCTGGATAGATGCTGCTGAAAACTCAGGTAAGGCTCGCGGGCAAACCGGTCCGGGTAAGAACGGATTGCCCGAAGAAAACTATCGATTTCCTGCTGGACTTCGCTCTCCCGTGCGGAGTCGGATACGCGTAAATCTGTCGCGTCACGTCTCTTGGACTTCATTTACTTCTCCTACCATCGGGCTGAACTCGAAACAGCGAGTCCACAACCCGAATTTCCGAGGCATCTTCCGAGCTGCTGAGGATGGTCGTTTTTGTAAACACCGTTCGCTCAGAAAATGGGGGAAGCTGAGACTAATTTTCATCTCGGTGAGTGTAAATAGCACTTTCGTGCCATATGGAAAATTGGGCCGGCAAAAGAGAAAAAGGACCGGACGAGCGCCGGCCCTCAGCAATGTGCTTGATTGACTAGCGGCTTGCGGGAGGCACAATGCTGTTCATCCGCAAATATTCCACCATCTGCCCGTAGTGGTCGAAACAGTGTCCTACGATCAAAGTAGCCATACCCAGACGAGTGACCATGTTCTCACCGAAGGGGCTTTTGATGGGGCTCAGCAGGTTTCCATCGTTAATCGTGGCAACAGCTTTGTGAACGTAGACAAACGAGTCCTTGAGGAATTTCTCAATCTCTGCTTTAGTCTTCACCGAATCCGGGCCATTTTCACTACCCAGATCGAGCGGTGGCTTCTCCTCGAGGATCGCGGCTCCGACCATGTAGTTGACTGCGGCCACGTGCTTCACCTGCTGAGCGAAAGTGCGCACGCCTTTGAATTCGCCGTTGGTGGGAGCAAATGAATATTTGTCCTCGGGCATAGCGCCGGCGGCCGAAACGAACTCGTTCTCCACACCGGCTACGTTGCGATCGAGAACTTGAGCGACGGTGCGATGTTCCGCCGGCTTAGCGTCCTGTGCCAGCGCGAGACCGGAAGCAGCAAGCAGAAACAGACAAAACAGTACCTTCATATTCTTCATGAACAGGTCTCCGAGAACTGGAATTGGAATTGCGAGGTCTAGTCCCGTACAACGGACGGCGCGTATTGTAGTTCCTGCGACGTCAGGGGATAGCGTCGCACACTCACTAGTCCAACTACAAGCGCGACTGCCGAACAAAGCAACGCAGTTGGGACTCCGACTCGGCTGGCCAGCGCACCCCAGACCGCGCTCCCGATCGCCATCCCTCCCTGCAGCACCAGCAGGTACAACGACAACGCCCGTGCCCGCAGAAACGAAGGCGACATGGTTTGCGCCGCGACATTAAGACAAGCCAGAATTCCAATCCACGCAGTGCCGCTGGTGAACAAAACCAATTCCAACCAGCCGAAGGTTTGTACCCATCCCGCGGCAAAGGTCATGGCCGCAAATACCAGAATGGCGACGGTTACAACTCCGTCTACCGAGAGCGTACTGCGCAGTCGGGGAAGCACCGCCGCGCCCGCCAATGCTCCCAGGCCGAATGACCCGAGCAGCAGCCCGTAGCCGGTAGCTCCGTGGGGACGAGCGACTATTGGAAGCAGGGCGAGTAGAGAGCTTGCCCCTAAGCTAAATGCTCCCGTGCGGATCAGAACGCACCGCACGACTGGAGCGCCGCGCCCATAGCGAAGGCCGGTGAGGATGGCATCGGTGACGCGCCCGGTTTCGACATTCTCAAAATAAGGTCGCTTCCAGCGATACAGGAAAAAAATGACCCCAAAAAAAGAAGCAGCATTCAGCAGGAAAGCCACACCCGAACCCGCGATGGCGATCACGATTCCACCCAGTGCGGGACCCACAGCACGAGCTACGTTGAACCCGACCGAATTCAGAGCGACGGCGGGCGCATGTTGCCTTTGAGAAACTATTTCTGGCGTGATGGCTTGCCACGCGGGATCGTTCATTACTGCACCGAGGCCCAGGACGAATGTGAAGACGAGCAGAATCCACGGGGACACATGGCCCAGCAGGGTAAAAATGCCTAGCAGCGACGAGGCCGCAACCATCCAGCCCTGCGTGATCAGCAGGAGGCGCCGCCGGTCTACCATGTCCGCCAGTGCACCCGCGGGCAAGATGACGAGAAAAACCGGAAGCGTGCTCGCTGCCTGTACCAGGCTTACCATCAACGGAGACATCGTGAGCTGCGTCATCAGCCAGCCCGCGCCCACGTTCTGCATCCATGTTCCGGTGTACGAGATCACTGCCGCTAACCAGAGCGAACGAAAGAGTGGCTCACCCAATGGAGCCCACGGCGAACCGTCTCGCTGGCGAGGCAGATTCCCAGGGATCGACGTGTTCACCATGTCGGCCATGCTAGTTGCCTGCAATCTTTTCTGCGGGAGCACACTTTTCAAACGGCCACTGCCCTTGACGCCAGGCGCGCAGCAGATAGATGGTGACGCCGCTGATCAGGATCAGCGCGGCATAGCGAATCTGGGTGAGTGAGTTCGTGCGTGAGATAAGTACGAACAAGAACCCGACCGACGCGGCCAAGGCGGGAAGCGGGTAGAGCCACATGCGGAACGGACGTGGAAGATCGGGGCGGCGAATGCGCAACACAATCAAGCCGACCGCCTGCACCAGAAACTGCAGCGTAATACGAATCACCACGAGCCCGGCGATTACATCCGCCAACGACAGAAAACAAAATAGCGCGGCAACCGCGGCCAGAGCCAGCAGCGACACGTATGGAAACCGTCCCTCCAAATGCAGACGCGCAAATGATTTGAAATAATTCCCGTCAAGCGCAGCCGCGTACGGCACCCGCGAGTACCCGAGCATCAGCGAAAACACCGAGGCGAATGCCGTCCACATGACCAACCCGGTTGCGAGGTTCGCAGCCCATGGCCCATAAATCTTTTGCATGAAAATGGACACAACATACAAGCCGCGGTTGTCTTGACCTCCCTGAATCTCCCGCCACGGCACCACGCCAAGAATGCTGACGTTCATCACCACATATAGACACGCCACCAGAAAAATGGATAGCAGAATTGCCTGCGGGATCGTTTTTGCTGGTTCCTTTACTTCATCGCCGAGGAAAGCGACGTTGTAATATCCCCAGTAGTCGTAAGTTGCGACCAGCATTGCCGAGCCCAAACCCAGGAAGAAATTGCGCGAGAGAGTGAATGCGCCGGGCGGAAAGCTGAAAGCCAGGGAAGCATCGAAATGGCTGAGGCCCGCGATAATAATCCAAGACATCGTGCCGATCACACCTGCCAATAGCAGCTTCGAAATCCATCCAATGCTGGTGATCTTGCGATACAGAAGAACTGTTGCCAGCGCAACCATGCCGATCGCAACAAACGTGGCTCCCGAAACCAGCCAGTGCAGTTGCAGCCTGCCCAACAGCGGCAACGGAATGCTCCAATGACGCGCGATGTATTGCGTCTCTAACCCGGGCCAGAAGTAGGATGCATAGCCAGCAAGGCCAATGGCCCCCGACGCGATGGAGAGTGGCGCACTGAAGGAAAGTTGCCAGACAAAAAGGAAAGAGATCAACCGGCCTAACCGATTTGGCCCGTAAATCTCGCGCAGATAACCGTAGGAACCGCCCGATTGCGGCATGGCAGCGCCAAGTTCTGCCCAGACGAGGCCGTCGCACATGGCAAAAACCGCGCCCAAAATCCAGCCGAGCATTGCCTGTGGCCCACCCATCGCGGTTACGATCAGCGGGATAGTAATGAACGGTCCCACGCCGATCATGTCGATCATGTTGAGCGCTGTCGCGCTCCCCAGGCCCACTCCGCGAATCAGGTGCGGGGAATTCGGATCGGACTGGGAGGCAGGCTGCATTCTACGAACAACTGAGAACCGAGAACTGGAAACTGAAACTTTGCCTCAGCGGCTGAAGGCCCCGTCCTTTGCGGCTCCATCGGCACGGCTAAAGCCGGACCCTCCCGAACGAGCGATTATGAAACACACTTTATTTACTGACCGATGCTCTTCTCGTGGCCCGCGCTCAGCAAGTTCACGTAAAGACGGATCGCCCCGGGGACTCCTGCCGGCAACTGTCGAAAGAAGGCGTACCCGGTGTAAATATATGTCCCCTTGCCGTACTGCGCTCGCAATAGGCCGCCCTTCTGCGGGGATTCTCCTGGATCGTTGCTGGCCAGCAGCGGCTTGAAATTGTTGTCCCACTGGTCCATGAAATAGAGCCCGCGCTCCTGTACCCATCCGTCGAAATCATGGTCGGTGATCTGGTTCGGATAGTGAAAGACGCCATCGTCCGGAGCCAGAATCTCGACTGGAGCTTCTTCAACGGAAACGCGGGCGCGGCTGAGTTGCGCCGGGTAAGGCGTGAATTTTCCTTTGTTGAAATCGGCCACGCCAGTGTCGTATTGGCCGACAAGCGTCCCGCCGCCATAAACAAAATCCAGCAGCTTTTTATTGTTGAGCGCGAGATCTTTTTGCGTATCGTAAGTGCGGATTCCGAGCACGATCGTCTGGTACTGGCTCAGGTCCTCAGTGGCGATTTTGTCCGCTGGAATAAGAGCAACCTTCATTCCGATCTGGCTGAGCACGGTCGGAATGTCATCGCCCGCGCCCATAATGTAGCCCACCTTCAAATGTTTGGGCACCTTCACATCGACGATGCTGACGCGCTGTAGCGCCGGCTGATAATAATAAAAGCTCTCGAGGTCCTCGCGGGTAACCAGGCTGTAACCTTCGCTGTAGTTCACGCCGCCGGCTTCGAGAACGGCGCGGATCTTCGCCCGCCCTTCCTTAAGGCTAGCTGGAAATATCTTGAATTCGAACTCCTGCTTCTCGCCGCGCTTGCGAAACTCAACGGCTAGTGTGGACGGTTCAACTCGCCAACCAGCCGGCACTTCCAGGTGAAGCATGCCCTTGACGGCACCGTTCAAATTGCTCGAAACCCCGACTCTCGCTCGGCATTCCTCATCGCCCCTTGTCGGGATCACCTGCTGTCCAGGCTCCAGCATGACGGAAAATGCGGGGACGACCGCGAGTGCGCGTCTGCGCTCGATGCCTTTGTCATCTATGAACGGCGCGACCACCGGAGACGAGATCTCCGTCTCCGGCCCATCCGACCCTCCCAATTTATGTTCCCCACCGAGGAGCGCGAGATCGTGTCCAGAGCGATGAGTGTGATACTGAACCGTCGCATGGAATGGAGATGGCGGGAAGGGAAGGGTAACGTATCGTTCGTCGTCGACCGTATTAATACTTTCGGTTTCCGGATCATCGCGATGCCAGTAGGGACGCGTATAAAAGCGCCCATCAGCAGCATCAGCGGGAATTTGCACGACGAAGTTTGCGTACTGATCCTTGCCCGGAGCGACAATCAGAACGGCTTCTTCATCGACCTGCTTGGCCCATGGTTGCGGACCATCGAGGCGTATGCGGTCCACGACTAGCTTGTACTTTGAGCCATTGTGAAATTTCACCCTCACCAGGAATTTCTGGCCGGGAGACACGACGGTTAGCGCCTCCTCTTCTTTTGGCAAGGCTGTTGCCACACTTTGCGGAGAAGCGACCGTGGCTTCCACTGAGATCTGCATTGCGAGGTTGATTGCGGCCTGCGCCTGTTGCCGTTTCTCGTCGAGTATCTCTAGCAAATCCTGCTTCAGCTGCGGGTCGATCTGGCTGCCGTCCACACGGCTTGTGAGCGAATCCAGATTCTGCAAAGCGACGAGCAGCGGTCCGGCTGCGTCGCTCGCTTCCTTCTGACTTCGCTGGGTCGCATCCTGAATGTGATTTGAAATGTCTACCAACGCCGGTCGCAGCCACGGTACATTTGATTCTTCAGCCCCCAATCGTGACGCGAACCCCGGCAGAGTCGTGTCAATGCCGTCAAAAAAATCTTGCTCGTGACCATCCTTATCTACAGTGGACGGCAGAACTGAATCCACGAGTTTGTAGAACGTGTAACGAGGCCCAGAGTCGATCGAGAAGCCTCCCACGCCCTGGGACTGCTGATGCCGCAATCCCTCGATCGCAAATTGGGCATAGGACATGCCTAATCTCGGATTTGGCTCCCCTGTATTCAACTTGACGGTGTAGTTCTCCGCTGGACAAGTTTGAGCTCCGAATCCACAAACGTTCCCGATGTAAAGTTTTTTCGCCTGCCACGGGAGCAGGCCCTCTTTGATCTGCTCTGGAAAACGATTGGGATCGGCCGCCGCACGGAACGCCTCACGCGCCAGAATCGAAGAGGCCTGGTGATGGCCGTGTCCGTCACGATCGGTGCCTGAAAAGCGAGGGACAAGAACGTCAGGCCGAAAGGTACGAATCACTCGCACCATATCGCCGAGTGCGATGTCGTGACCTTGCCACTTTTGGAAAGTTTCGTTCGCATTCTTGGAAAAGCCAAAATCTGCAACTCGGGTGAAGCGCTGCTCCACACCGTAGTATCGGTCCGCGCCCAGAAGCTCCAACGTTCGCAGGACGCCCAGGACGTCGAACAGGTTGCTGCCTACCTTGTTTTGTCCACCCTCGCCGCGATTCAAGGTCAGCAGCAAGACCGTCGCACCCTTTCCGCGCGACTCCAGGGTCAGCATACCGCCGTCTTCGTCGTCGGGGTGGGCCACGGTTTGCATCAGTCGCGCAGTCGTCCGCAATCTCAGCAGCATTTCCTGTAGCCCCGCGGCGCCAGTGTCCTGAGGCAAAGGATCTACAAACCGGGGCGCCGGTGAACTGGCTGGTTGTGGGGTGATCTGCGCCACGAATGCAACGGTGAGCAGCAAAATCGGAAAAAGGATAAGGAAAAATAGCAGA
>Ga0210409_10008707_pt1 | contig 10310 bp, 9 predicted proteins | sample IncBWH17MmetaG_FD_161649 | JGI IMG/M metagenome (GOLD analysis project Ga0210409, IMG submission 161649) | Forest soil microbial communities from Barre Woods Harvard Forest LTER site, Petersham, Massachusetts, United States - Inc-BW-H-17-M | ecosystem: Environmental > Terrestrial > Soil >...
ATCAATGGATTGTTGGCCCCCTTTCTTCTAGTCGCAATCCTGGTTATCGCTTCTGACACGAAACTGATGCAGGGCCAACCGAGTTCACGCTTGGGATGGACCGTGGTAGCGATCACCACAGTGGCAATGTTCGCCGCGGGCATAGCCATGTTTGTTGAATAGCCTGCCGAGCGCTAAACTAATTGTCAGAACTGTGCGGTTTGGACCGGACGACTCAGCTCTCCAGGCTTACATTTGCATTTATCGAGCCCATGAACCGTCGTAACGACGCGCCATCCTCCGGCCTCGTGGGGCGAGAGTGCACTATGACCCACGGCACCAAGAAGGCGACACCCAAACTGCGTAGAGCTCCCCAACCACCCTTGTCACACGCTGGGGCGATCCCTGACACAGACCGCGCCACAAGGCCACCTCTCTCCGAGCCGTCTGCCACCAACCAGGAACTGACTCGCGGAGATCGCGTCGAAGGATTGGGCAACTTCGGAAAGCCGACTGGAGAATTCGGCACAGTTGAGCGCGCTAACGAAGAGGACGCGATCGTCAAGTGGGATCACGACGGTCGCGTGAGACTCCATCAACCATCGCTCAAGAAGGTTTAGGCGGCGATCACCTTCGGGTTGCATCTGGAATTTGGACCATTGTCCTCTCACTGCATTTCGGCTAGATCCCACACCATTGGTTTACAAAACGATCAATTCTGATCAGCTTTACGAAACTCGGACTCTGATACTAGAGATCGCGAAGGTTCTGACGGTAGAGGAGCTTTTGGTGAACGAGATTGGTCTTGTGCGCATTTGATACAAGGAAGGTTCCGATGAATCTAAATTTGTTAGATCCGAAGTCTATTGTGCTCGGCGCAATAGTGATTCTGGTCATCGCAGTGCTTGCTTGGGTGTACGTCCGAAAACGCAGGAGTACGTCGGCAAGCCTCCGGCAAAAGTTTGGGCCCGAGTACGAGCGAGCGGTGCAAAAGCATGGGTCAGAACGAAAAGCAGAAGCGAAACTGGCGGATCGCCAGGAGCGGGTGCAAAAGTTCAAAATTCGCGATCTTGATCCGACGGAACGCGAACGTTTCTCGAAGCAGTGGGAGTTCGTACAATCTCGTTTTGTCGATTCCCCTAAAGGGGCGGTCGCAGAAGCCGATGACCTTGTGTCTTCTTTGATGAAAACTCGTGGTTATCCGGTATCCGATTTCGATCAACGTGCAGCCGACATTTCTGTCGACCATCCCCGAGTCGTGGAGAATTACCGCTCTGCGCACGACATTGCTCTCCGGGTTGGGAAAAATGCAGCAACTACGGAAGATCTGAGAACGGCGATGATTCACTATCGCTCTCTGTTTGAGGAACTGGTGATGGTGCCAACGATTGTGGAAAGGAAAGAGGTGGCGTAGTGGCTGAACTAAAGAGAATAGAAGAGGAGCTTACGACGGCTGAGTCGGTGATCCTACGTCGCGCGAGCGATAGGCCAATACCGAACCAAGCCCTGAAACAAGTGGAAGGTGTAGAGACTGAATGGCGAGCATCCCGCGTGGACGAAGGTACAGTCCGATTCTCATCGAAACTGAGTCAGATCGCATAACCCGAAGGTCGGCGGTTCAAATCTGACCTACGGAACCATGAACGCCACTGCTGAACTGCAGCGGCGTTCGTCTGTTTACTGAAGTTTCTAGCGCCGATAGCCGACTCCTAATGAGAAGCGCGATATGCAATTCTCTTTCCGCTTTGGTCGAGCATCGTAAGTTCCGATTGTCACGCTTGAGTTACCTATCAAAAGGGTTTATGTGAGGCAGCCAAATTATTCATGGCAATCTTCACGGTTCCTTCACGCCTTGCCATCTATGGTCCAAGTGCAGCCGGACTAGACTTCTTGCGTCGCCGGCTTGACCGACCAATCGATCATGTGCGAGGTAGGTTTTATGAGGACACAAGCTGAAACCGACAATTTGGACTTGAGCCTATTGCGCACTTTTCTGGCTCTGATCGAACACAGAAGCATGGGGAAGACTGCTGTCGCCGTTCATAAAACACAGCCCGCCATCAGCCACCAGATTCTGCGGCTGGAAACGATTGTTGGGCAGAAGTTGCTGACTCGCGGCCGAAACGGCATCCAATTGACGCCCAGCGGCCAACTCCTGGCGACCTATGCTGCTCGTGCCGTGGAACTCAACGAGGGGATGCTTCTGAGGCTGAGAGGACAGGCAGTGGGTCCGGGAACGGCCTTGGGGACAAGCGCAAATATGGCACTGGTTGGATTAGCGTCGGCCATGAGGCGATTTCAGGCTCTTGGATCGGGACTCGAATTGAAAGTGCTGGTGACTGTTCCGGGCATGTCTGACGCTTCGATGAGCGCGGCCAAGCTCGATTGGGACGGCGGCGACTCAGCGATTCAGGTCTAGCGCTCCGTTGCGCTGGAGGCAGTAGGCGAACCGATCTCACGGGTCCGGATGAAAGTCGATCGGGGCGCTCTCGTTTTTATTCTTTCGCTACAACGATGCGTACTGTGCCGAGTCCGTTGCAGAACCGGCAGCGCTCGCCTTCCATAAGCTTTCCTGAGCCCGCGCACTCCAGGCATTTGGCCACCATCTGGAACTCGGCATGGGTGTCGTCGGGCGCCTTGCCCGGAGTCATTTTTACGACTTCGGCTCGGTGATACTTTCGCAACCAAGAAGCCAGCTTCCCTTCAGTCCGTTCCCGGTCTGCGACGCCGAGCCGGACCGATTGAGACGGCCACCAGATTGGAACGCAGCCATAACAGACGATCTCACCACAATCGAACAGCCCGCCCGGATCGGCGCTGCGGAAAAATTGCCTGCACTGGGAACAGCGTTTGACGCCGAGCAGTGCCAGGGCGCCCAGCACGTCGTTCAGATCGCGCTCCACTCGCGACAGGCTCTCAAACACGGAGTTCTCTGGCGGGTCTTGCGGTCCTACGTGAGCAAATTCATTATGCATTTCTTGTTGCATTTTGATACCTCCTCCTATCGTCTTGTTCAACTACCAGCTCCGGGTGTATCCGATGCTGGTTGTCGTGTACCACGGGACCGAGACCACCTTGTTGAAACTCTCTTGAATCCAGATGGAATTGCGGGCATTGAAGTGGACAATCGCGCCCAGCGACTCGCCGTTGTAGAGATGGTTGTCCACGCTGGCGTTTCCGGTGAAGCTCGTAATGCCAAGTTGAATCCAGGTGTAGGCGGTTATCACCTTCGTCTTGGGGAGTCCGAAATTTTTCATGAGGCCTGCGGACTCCGTGTGGGAACCGAATTGCGAGTGCCAGAAACCGGAGCCGGCGTCTTCATAGGTGTAGGCAAACGTCAGTTCGTCCCCGAACGGATCCTTCTTTAAGAAGCCGAAGGTGTGGCCGATGCCGATGTTGTAGTTGGCTTTGGCGGCGAGGCCGGGCCGAACGAAATCGGAGCCGAGCATGATGAACAAATCCGTGCTCGGGCCGGAATCCTGAGTTTGATCCGGCTGCGCCTGTGCGCATAAGGCGGGGGCCAGAGCCAGGGCGAGAATCAGGGCAGGAACGAATGTGGCGGGCTTCGAAAAATATTCTGAGATCCGTTTCATGTGACTGCAATCTCCTATCGATAATTCCTGACGGTTTTTCTCACTCGGAGTCCGCTTCTATGAGCACGGGTGCTTTTCTTGACGGCAGTTCTATTTCGCCCCCGCCCGGCTGCGGGCGCTGCTGACGAAACCAATAAACCTGCGTGCCAACTCGCCGATCCGATCGGATTGCCGCATCCGAATCGCCTCTCTGGGAATCAGTTCCGCGCCGATGCCCAGCGCGACTGCGCCCGCTAGGATGAAGCCCGACGCAGTTTGTTGATTGACTCCTCCCGCGGCGATCAAGGACACCCTGGGAAACATGGCCTTCAGCGCGCGGATGTAGATGTCGCCACCAACGGGTGCACACGGGACAACCTTGACGAAGTCGGGGCCGAGCTTCCACGCCCTTAGAACCTCGCTCGGCGTGAGTGTTCCCGGGATCACGACCACACCTTCCTTCAGCGCGAGGTCCACGACTTCCGGATCGAGGCCGTCGCTGGCCAGAAACTTTGCGCCGTCATTCAAACAACGGCGGGCCGTCTCTACATCTGACACGCCGCCCGCTCCGACGATGACGTCCGGCGCATTCTGCACAAGATGGGAGATCACTTTGTGGGCGTCGGGCACGGTCAAGGTAACCTCGACAATGCCAATCCCGGCGCGCGCTACCGCTTCCGCGGCAAACAGCGCATCTTCAATCGAAGACGCGCGAACCGCTGGAATGATTCCGACCTCCTCGATCCGGCTGCGTACTTCTTGCTTGTTCACGAACGCAACTCCTTCCGCAAATATCTATTCAGCTCCGCCGATTACGGCAAATTCCGCGCGCCCACCGCTTCTCGAAGCTGCTCCAGCGCCAAAAGATACGAGGCGATCGACTGGCGGTAGGCGAGTTGGGTGGCGCGATAACTGCGCTCGGCGTCGAGAAAATCCAGCAAGCTGGCGGCGCCGCGCTTGTAGGCGTACTCGCTGATGTCCCGGTCTTTTTGGGCGACATCGAGATAGCCGGAGCGGTACAGAACCACTACCTTGTCATTCGTGCGCAGTCCTTCGTACGCATCGCGTACGTCGGTCAGGGCCTGGCCGTTGGCAGCTTTCTCCTGCTCTTGCGCCTGTGTGATGGCGAAGTGGGCGCGCGCGATTTCACCCTGGTTGCGGTTGAAGATTGGTAATGGGATGCTCCCGTAGACGGTGGCTGCGTTGATCGCGTTGACGTGCGAGTAGTTTCCTTGCACCGTGACGTCGACCTTGCCAATCGCCCGTTGCAACTCGTATTGGCTGTTGGCGGCAGTGACGCCTTGTTGGGCCGCACGCAGATCGGGGCGGTTCTGCAGGGCCTTCAGTTGAAAGTCTTCAAGGTTGCCCGGCAAAGCCTGATAGTCAAAGTCGCCGGCGACGTCATAGTCGGCAGAAACAGATTCGTACCCGAGCAACTGCCGCAAGTCGGAGAGCGCCTGCACTCGGGCGAGTTGAGCCTGCTGCAAGTCGGTCTCGAACTGGAGCAACTGCAGCTTGATTTTTAAGTAGTCGTCCTCGCTGATGGCGCCGGCTGTGTAGCGCATCTCGCTGAGGTCTACAGTTTGCTGAAAGCTTTTCAGGTCAAGTTCGGCGAGTTCGAGCGTCGACTCGGCAAGCTGAACGTTGACGAACAACGTGGCAACGCCGAAAGTGAGGCCGCGTTCGCTGTCGGCGACGAGCGAGCGCGTCTGCGCGGTGATGTCCTTCGCCGCTTGCAGGCGATGTTGGCGCTTCTTGCCGCGCTCGATCAGGTAGCTGAGTCCGATGTCGCCTTCCGTGTTGTTCTTCAGATAATCGCCGGTCGAGACATTCGGATATACGTTGGGATTTTGTTTCGCAGGCGAGCCCAGCGGCAAATATTCCCAATCGGCGAACAGCGACGGATTGGGACGCAGGTTGGCCGTGATCTCTTCGGCCTGACTCTGCTGAATTGTCGTTCGGGCTGCCAGCAGGTTGTGATTGTGCTGCGTCGCCATCTGGATGGCTTCGTCGAGCGAGATCCGAACCGGTCCCTGCGCTTGTCCTTCGGCCGATTGCGTGAGCAGCAACCGGAGCAGCAGGATCGCCGCCAGCCTGTAACGCAGACTTTTAGATCTCAAGCGATCCCTCCGGTTCAGGAAGTGCGTCGCGCTCACTGGCGAACCACACGTAGAGTGTTGGCAGCAGAACGATGCTCATGACGAGGTCGGAAATCAGGCCACCGACTATCACGATTGCGAACGGTCGCTGCGAGTCGGAGCCGATAGCGTGCGACAGTGCAGCAGGCAGAAGGCCTAGAGTCGCAACCAGCATCGTCATCATGATGGGGCGCAGCCGTAGGACGGCGCCTTCGATCGCGGCGTCCACAATGGTGTAGCCGTGCGCGCGGAGTTGGTTGATGTATTCGAGCATGATGACTCCGGTCTGCACCGAAACTCCAAACAGTGCCAGGAAGCCGACGCCGGAAGACACGCTGAAGTGGGTGCCCGTGACCAGCAACGCCACCAGGCCGCCGATCCGGGCCATGGCAACGTTGGTGAGGATGAGGAGCGCCCACTTCACCGACTTGAACATCGAGTAAAGGATGATGTAGATCACCAGGATCGTCAGGGGCACGACCACGAGCAAGCGCGCTTCCGCCCGCTTCTCGCTTTCATACTCGCCGGACCAGCCCACGTGATAGCCCGGCGGCATCTTCACTTTTTCGCTAATCAGCCGGATCGCTTCTTCGACCGTCGACCCCAGATCCCGGCCTCTCACGTTAAAAGTGATGGCAATGTAACGGCTGTTGCCTTCGCGATAGATGTCGTATGCACCGTCCTTCACCTCGACCGTAGCCAATTGAGCTAAAGACACTCGTTCGCCGCTGGGAGATAACAGGCGAACTCTCTCAATGGCTTCTTGCGTGTTGCGGTAACCCTCCTGATAGCGCACCACCACGTCGTAGCGTTGCTCTCCGATGAGCACCTGGCTCACGGCGTTGCCGCCCACGGCGGTCGTGACCGCGTCTTGAACGTCCGCCATGTTGATTCCGAAGCGGGCGGCTTGACGGCGGTCGATGGTGATGTCGAGATTGGGCTGGCCGAAATCGCGCAATAGCTTGACGTCATGCATGCCGGGAATCGCCGACAGGACGGTGGTAACTTCTTCGCCCTTCTGCTCGAGAAGCTTCAAGTCGTCGCCGAAAATCTTGAGCGCGAGCGCACCCTTGGTGCCGGTCATCGTTTCCCCGACGTTGTCTTCGATGGGCTGCGAGAAATTCCAGATCGCGCCCGGATACTTTTGCACTGCGCGCTCCATCGCGGCAATCAACTTTTCCTTGTTTTTATGGAAGACAGGACGCCACTCGTCGTGCGGCTTCAGGTCAACGAAATATTCGGTGTTGCCGAAGCCGCCGGTATCGGTTCCGTCGTCCGGCCGGCCTACTTCCGATACGACCTTTGTTACCTCAGGAAATGACGCGAAAACATAGCGTTCATTAGTCGTGAATTTTTCACCCTCCGAGAGACTGGTGCTATTCGCCAGCGTGCCGCGCGCCCAGATTGCGCCTTCATCCAGGTGGGGCAAGAACTCAGAACCAATAACCCCACTGAACCACAGAAACAGGCTGACGGTTAACGCCGCCAGGCCCACGCCGACCGTAAGCGCGCGATGCCCCATGCACCAGCGCAGGCGCTTGCGATAGCTGTCGGTCAGGTAGGTCATGACCGGGTTCTGCCACTCCCGAACTCCGGATCGAAACGACACGTTGGCTAGAACCGGTGCGATCAAGATTGAGAATGTCAGCGCTCCGAGCAGCGCAAAGGCGACGGTCAGAGCCATCGGCCGGAACAGCCGACCTTCAACTCGTTGCAGCGTGAAGATCGGCAGGTAGGCGGTGATGATGATCGCGATCGCGTAGAACACGGGCCGTTGCACTTCATGCGCGGCCTCGCGAATCGCCTGAGCAGAGCTCTTGATCGTCATGGTGGTGCGGCGGCTGGCCACGGAGCCCGAAGCGTGCTGGAGCCGCCCCATGTGGCGCACAATGTTTTCCACCATCACGACTGCGCCATCGACCACCATTCCGAAATCCAGCGCTCCGAGCGACAGTAGATTCGCCGGGACCTTGCTCAGGTCCAGCCAGATCGAGGCAAACAGCAGCGAGAAGGGAATGGTCAGCGCGACGATGAAGGCGGCGCGCGCATTGCCCAAAAAGAGGAAGAGAACGATGGTGACCAGAATCATTCCTTCCGCCAGGTTGTGCATCACGGTGTGCGTCGTGAACTGAAGCAGATCGCTGCGGTCCAGCATGGGAACGACTTTCACACCGGGAGGCAGAATGCCGCTATTCAGCTCGTCGACCTTTTTGTGAATGGCGTCGAGTGTGGTTTGTTCCTCCGCGCCTTTGCGCATCAGCACCACGCCTTGAATCACGTCGGGTTCATCGATGATGCGCCCGTCCTCCATATGATTCGCGCGCGCCATGTGGCCGAGTCGAATCTTTGGGCCTTGGGTTACCTCCGCAATATCCTTGACCCGAAGCGCGGTGCCGGTCTGGGTTTTCAGAACGGTTTGTTCGATGTCGCTCACATGGCCGAAAAGTCCGAGCGCGCGAACGTTCATCTGCTGCAGGCCGACTTCCACAAAGCTGCCGCCAGCGTTGATGTTGTTGTTGGCCAGTTGCTGCTCGACCTGGCCGATGCTGATTCCGTAGCAAACCAGCTTGGCAGGATCGACCCGCACCTGGTATTCGCGCACGGTGCCGCCGAAATCGGAAACGTCCACTACGTTGGTAACGGATTTGAATTGCTTGAGCAGAACGAAGTCCTCGAGCGACCTCAACTCCATCAAGTCGTTGCGGGGATTGGTACTGCGCAGCGTGTACCAGTAGATCTGGCCGGTCGTGCTCCAGTCCGTACCGATTTGAGGTTGCAGGTTTTGTCCCGGCGGGAGATTGACCTGGGTGAGCCGTTCCAGCACCTTCTGGCGATTCCAGTCGTTCACCGAACTGTCATCGAAAATCATGATGATGAACGACAGGCCGAAGATGGACTCGGAGCGCAGGAAGGTCATGTGCGGCATTCCGGCCATCTGGATCTCGATGGGAATCGTGACTTGCTGTTCGACCTCTTCCGCGGAACGTCCCGGCCACTGGGTGATGACCGTGGTGTAGTTGTCGCCGATGTCGGGATAAGCCTCCACCGGCAGGTTGTGGAACGAGATAATGCCCCAGCCCAGCAACAAGAAGGCAAGCGCCAGAACCACGAACTTGTTGTTCAGGGCAAAATCGACGAGGGATCGAATCATTTTCCTGTTAAGTTTCCCTTCGCCAGGCCGCGGTGCGTGCGGGCACGGAGGCCTGGCTAACGACTACTGTGCGAGTACGTGGTCCAGCACTAGGGCGTTTGTGACGACCTGTTGCCCCGGCTTGAGGCCGGATTTGACCTCCTGAAGGCTGGTGTTGTCGGACAAGAGCTCTCCGCTGACAATCTCTACTCGGCGAAACTTTCCGTCCGGCGCCGGAACAAAGACAAAGTCGCGATCATGCATATGCAGGACGGCGGAGGCGGGGACGACCGTGTGTGTCTCTTTGGTCTGGCCGCGGAACGTGGCTTTCGCGAACATCCCGAGACGCATCATTCCAGGATTTTGCACTTCGATTCGAACCTTGGTGGTCCGAATACTGGGATCGAGAATCGCACCAATGTTGCTGACGCTCCCGCTGAGCTTGCGATCGGGATAGGCGTTCAGCGTTATCTCGGCGGTGTCACCAATCTTCACATTGGCAAGATCGTTCTCGTAAACGTCACAGACGATCCAAACTGACGAGAGATCCGAAATTGTGAATGGACTTGGGGCGTTGAATGCCTGCACCGCCGCTGCGTTGGTGACTTCCTGATCGGTGATGACTCCCGAGATGGGCGCGACGATGTCCACCAGGCCCATGGGTTTGTGCGGATCGTTCCCCAACAGACGCAAATGCTCTTCGGTAGTTTCGAGATCGACCTTGGCCTTGTCTTCTGTGTCTTGAGCTACTTGGAAATCGTTCAAAGCGATTGCGCCGTGCTTGTAGAGGTCGGCGGAACGCTCCAGTTGCGCACGGGCCAGAACTTCGTCGGCCACTGCCTTGCGGTAGTCTGAGAAGCCTCCCGACACATCGTCGCTGCGAATGCTTAACAGCAACTGGCCCTTCTGCACGCTGTCGCCGAGCCGCGCATGAATGGCGACAACCCGCCCTGATGCGAGTGAAACAACTGGCACATTGCGGGCGATGTCGGGCGTAACCGCGCCGGTGACGATCAGTTCCGAAGTAGCGGAGCGGGCCGTCGCTGCGGCGAGTGGAAACTGCTCCGGATGGTCGACCGTGAAAAGAGTGAGATCTACATCGGAGACCACGTTCGCGGGCGGCGGCGCTTCCGCCGCGGGGTCTCCGTGCGCGCTGTCGCACGCGCTAAGAAATAATCCAGCCACGAGGACAAAGAGCAGTAATCCGATATTCAGACCTTTGTTTGTCATGAGTTGTTGGTCATGAGTTCAATCCGTTCGTTCGCCGCAACCAATTCGACTGGCCGATCCGAGCGCACATGAACCGGAGGGGAGGGCTGCCGAAGCAGCGCCGGAACGAATTTCTCCGGCACTGTCCGGCGACTTGCGATTCATGTTCCGCATCATCTCTCGCCCTGCGCCGAGAGTCGCCGGGCTAGAACTTGACCATAATGGCCATCCTGATGCTGGGCTCGTCTTTCCGCAGGTCCGGAGTCCAAAGGCCGCCGTGCG
>Ga0210409_10008708_pt1 | contig 10310 bp, 11 predicted proteins | sample IncBWH17MmetaG_FD_161649 | JGI IMG/M metagenome (GOLD analysis project Ga0210409, IMG submission 161649) | Forest soil microbial communities from Barre Woods Harvard Forest LTER site, Petersham, Massachusetts, United States - Inc-BW-H-17-M | ecosystem: Environmental > Terrestrial > Soil >...
CGAATTCAAACGGGTCACATGCAAACCGGGCACCGGCACCGCAACATCAAAGCGCGCCGCATCCGAACAAGCCGGAGCATAACAAGCCCTAATGCCCGCAGCCGTCCTGGAACGGCAAGGCAAAGACTGCTGGGCTGATGTGGAATTGAACAGGCCGGACGCCAAGCGTTCGGCCTGTTTTGTTTGAACTGAAAGAGAAATGTTTTCTTCGCTTGCCTCGGCAAATCGTATTCCCTGCCCCGCCGGGCCAACACACTCAGAACTGAGAACTGGACTCAGTTGTTTCCGGTCTTGGTGGCGAATTCCTTGGGCAGAGGATTGTCGGGGCGCTCTTCGTCCCAGAGGATGGAGGCAATCCACCAGCGCTTGCCATCGTAAGCGAGTTCGAGACTATTGATGCCGCGTGCGAAGGGCGCTTCGCCTGCAGCGTTGCGAGATTCGTAGCTGCTGAAAACATGGGCGACGTTGCCGAACGTCTGGACTCGGCTGACGATCGCATTTTCGAAAAAGCCATGCTGGGCGAAATAGCTACCGCCGCCGCGGACATAGTCTTCGACGGAACGGGGACGAACGCGGATGTTGCCGTCACGGTCCTTTCCGGCGGAGGTCAGGGTGGCGCCGGGGAGAAACAAAGAACGAAAACGATTCCAGTCGCGCTCGCCGGCGGGACCCGAGATCACGTTGTAGAGAGCCGTGAGGATGCTGTCGATGGATTTGACGTCCTCCGGCTTGGGAGCGGGAACCTGGGCCAAAGGATCCTGGGGAGGTTTGGCGGGAGCTTGCTGCTGTTGGGCTGCCGGGGGTGCGGCGGCAGACTGGGCAGCAGCGTTGGAATTGAAAAGTGAGAGAAGTACCGCAAGCGTCAGAAGTTTGGGTTTCATTAAGCGCCTCCGCAGAAGGTTTAGAGCGAAAACTATATACCAGCGAGCCGGAAAACGTTCTGCAAGAAAGCTGTAGGCGGCAAGTGCGGAGTTGAATCCTGCCCGGAGTCTATTTGCGCAGATGTGCCAAGAGCCAGAAGAGCAGCGAGAGCGTGGCGCTCAGCAAGAGGCAGGTAACGATCGGGAAATAAAACGTGGTGTGTTCGCCACGATGGACGATGTCGCCTGGCAGGCGGCCAAGGCGCAGCGGAAGCTTTCCGCCGAAGCATAGAAGAGCGCCGAAGATGACAAGGAGGACTCCGAGAACAAGGAGGGCGCGGCCAAGTTCGCGGAACGGGTCCATAGCAAAATTCTACCCCAGGCGACGGACAAGTCCTTCCGGGTGTGCGCCGAATATTATCCATAAAATATACTTGAAATATAAATACTATTTAGATATATTCATCAACTGAAATTCCGCGTCCTATTTCCAGGCAATTTCAGCAGGGCCGCCAACGAGTTCGAGGCCCTCAATAGCGCATCTTGCACGGAGGTACGGCCCGATGACCCTACACCATTCCCTGGCCCTCGAGATGGCTGTTTTCCTTGCGTGGAATCCCCTCCCGGCACCTGCGACAACGCTGGGCGTCGTGGTGGGAGCAGATCGCGCGTACCTCAATAACGGTGCAGTTTCGGAGGGCGCAACGGTCTACGACGGAGACCATTTCGCAACCGAGGCAGGAGGCATGCTGCGGTTGCGCGGTGACGCTGTCACGCTCGATCTCGCCGAAGAAAGTGCGGTGACTGTTCGGAGCAGGACAAACGGCGCCCAATATATGGAAGCAGAGCTTAGCAAGGGAACGCTGGTCTTCAGCGCTACGCAGGCAGCGGCAGTGGAAATCCGTGCGCTTGGAACGCTCACTCGTCCAACGGCGGATGCGCGGACCATCGGGCAGGTGAGCATCACTGGTCCAAAAGAATTACGTATCCACGCACGGCGAGGAGCGTTGCAGTTCTCATATCGGGGAGAGACGCGGATCATCGCCGAAGGTGAGTCTTATCGAGTGATTTTGGATCCCCCAGACGATACTACCGAGATAAAGCAAGCGGCGAAGAAGGCAGGCCGACCGCCGAAGGCATTCCTATTCGTTATCATCGGAGGGGGAACAGGGGCGGCCGTCCTTATTCTTGAGAATCAAAGGCAGAAGAATCTGGAAAGTCCCGACCGACCATGACGGGCGCTCCAAAGGGTGCATGGCCCCTCACGAGATGTTGTAAGTGGCTGTAGCGAATCGAATGGAAAATGTCGATTGAGATCGGGAGCGATCCCTCGTCGCGATGCTCCTCGGGACGACGATCCTTGTCGGATCGTCAGATGAGTTCTAGGCCGGAGAAGAAGTAGGCGATTTCGAAGGCGGCGGTTTCCGGGGCATCGGAGCCGTGGGTGCAATTGTTGGCGATGCTGGTGCCGAGGTCGTGGCGGATGGTGCCGGGAGCGGCTTTCTTGGGGTCGGTCGCGCCCATGGCGTCGCGCCATTTGGAGATGGCACCTTCGGCTTCGAGGACCATGGCGAAAATTTTTCCGGAGCTCATGAAGTCGGTGAGTTCGCCGAAGAAGGGGCGCTCTTTGTGGACGGCGTAGAAGCCGCCGGCTTCTGCTTTGGTGAGACGCAGGGATTTTATGGCGATTATTTTGAAGCCCGCTTTGTGAATGCGGGAAAGGATTTCGCCCTGCTGACCACGACTGACAGCATCCGGTTTTATGATTGCGAAAGTGCGTTCGAGTGACAAGTAGCCCCTCCGAGGTCTAACGAGAGTTTTATTCAACTGCCTGGCGAATTGCAAATGCCGGTTATGCCGCGAGATTCTTAGAAGCCTTGCTCTGAATTAGGCCACCATCGCCGACACACAAACAACGACAACAAGCCTATCAACAGTATCGCTAACCAGTCGCCTAGGACAAACGGCAGGGAATAATCATCTATGCTGTCCAGGGAAGCCAGAGTAGTTAAGACTGGAAGGACCAGGCACGCGAAGAAGGCGAATAACGGCGTGCGCGACGAAATCGGGTGATGCAGTTTCTGCAGCCAGGTAAACAGGACGACGAAAATGAAAGTACCGACCGAGAAGAGGCCGCCGAGGCCAACAGCAAAATCGTCGCCTTTACTGTTGGCGTGGTCGTACAGATACATTGCTGCGATGGCGCCGAGAAGGCCGCCAATCGCGGCAAGCGCGAATGAAGCGGCTGCAGCGAGGACAGAGGACACGAAGCGCGGAAGCCGACGATATCGCTCAGCGAGTTTAGACAAAGGGTTCACTGGAGCCAATAATACGCCGGGGAGGCTGAAACACGATTCAGAACCAGAGGTCATTTCAGGGCAGCGGCGACGGTGGAGCCGAGGTCCGCGGGCGATTCGACGCAGCGGATGCCTGCGGCGGCCATCGCGGCGTATTTGTCCTTGGCGGTGCCCTGGCCGCCGCTGATGATGGCGCCGGCATGGCCCATGCGGCGGCCTGGCGGCGCGGTCTGGCCAGCGATGAAGCCGACGACGGGTTTCTTCACGTTGACCTTGATCCATTCCGAAGCGCGTTCTTCGGCGTTGCCGCCGATTTCCCCGATCAAAATGATGGCGTGCGTGTCCGCATCTTCGTTGAAAAACTTGATGGCGTCGAGGAACGTGGTGCCGATGATGGGATCGCCGCCGATGCCAATGCAGGTGGACTGGCCGATCCCGAGTTGCGTCAATTGATGGACGGCTTCGTAAGTCAGCGTTCCGCTGCGGCTGACGACGCCGACATTTCCCTGCTTGTGGATGCGGCCGGGCATGATGCCAATTTTGCATTTGCCGGGAGAAATGATGCCCGGGCAATTCGGCCCGATGAGGCGAGTCTTTCTGAAGTCCACGACCGAGGCCACGCGGACCATATCGAGGACCGGAATGCCTTCGGTGATACAAACGATGAGAGGAAGTTCGGCGTCGGCGGCTTCGAGGATGGCATCCGCAGCGAACGGTGGTGGAACGAAAATCACTGAAGCGTTTGCTCCGGTTCCCTTTACAGCATCCGAGACGGTGTTAAAGACAGGGCGCTCCAAGTGCTTGGTGGCGCCTTTTCCTGGGGTGACACCGCCTACGACGTTCGTGCCGTATTCAATCATCTGCTGCGCGTGAAACGTACCTTCGCGGCCGGTGAAACCTTGAACGATTAAGCGCGTTTTCTCGTTGACGAGGACGCTCATCGCGCACCCCCGGCAAGGGCGACGACTTTTTGTGCGCCGTCCTTCATGCCGTCGGCGATGGTGAAATTCAATCCGCTCTCGCGGAGAATTTGCTGGCCGCGCTCCACGTTGGTTCCTTCCATGCGCACGACGATGGGGAGATTCACATGCAAGTCCTTGGCAGCGGCCACGACGCCGGTGGCGAGAACGTCGCAGCGCAGGATGCCGCCGAAAATATTGATGAAGACCGCTTTCACCGCGGGATCGCTCATCAGAATGCCGAAAGCGCTTTTCACCTGCTCGGCGGAAGCGCCGCCGCCGACATCGAGGAAATTCGCGGGAGAGCCGCCGGCGTATTTGATGATGTCCATGGTGGCCATGGCGAGGCCCGCGCCGTTCACCATGCAGGCCACGCTGCCGTCAAGCTTGATGTAATTGAGGCCGTACTTGGAAGCTTCCACTTCGAGGGGATCTTCTTCCTCGAGATCGCGGAGTTCGCGGAGTTCCTTGTGGCGGAAGAGGGCGTTGTCGTCGAAAGTCATCTTGGCATCGAGGGCGACGAGTTTGCCGTCGCCGGTGAGAACGCAAGGATTGATTTCGAGCATCGAAGCGTCGGTGTCGGTGAAAGCGCGATAAAGCGCTTGAAGAAAAGGCGTGGCCGTGTTGACGACTTCGATGGGCAAACCGAGACCGAAAGCGATTTTGCGGGCCTGATAAGGCTGCAAACCGACGGAGGGATGAATCGTCTCGCGCAGAATGGCGCCGGGATTTTCCTTGGCAACTTCTTCGATTTCCATTCCGCCCGCGGCGCTGGCCATGAAAACGACGCGGCCGGTGGCGCGATCGACGAGGAGCCCGAGATAAAGTTCGCGTTTGATGTCCAGGCCTTCTTCAATGAGCAGGCGCTTGACGATGCGGCCGGCGGGACCGGTTTGCGGCGTGACCAGCTTCATGCCGAGAATGTGGCTGGCGATGTCGGCAGCTTCGTCGGCGGAGCGCGCCAGTTTGACGCCGCCGGCTTTGCCGCGGCCTCCGGCGTGAATCTGCGCTTTCACGACGCAAATGTTCGACTTCAAGCGCTGCGCGGCTTCGCGCGCCTCTTCCTTGGTGAAAGCGACATCGCCGCGGGGCGTGGTTACACCGTAGCGCGACAGAATCGCTTTCGCCTGGTACTCGTGAATCTTCATCGAGGTTCCTATTCCTGTGCGGCCGCTAAGCAGCCGACCTTCCGTGTGACCGAGAGGCAGTCAGCAAGTGTTAGAATTTCGTGGTCTTTAGAAACACACAAGTTTAACCGGAAGCCGGAAGCGGAGCAAGGACGCGGGATGACACTGAAAATCTCGAGCACGGGGAAGTATCTGCGCGGGGTTCGCGGCGAGTACGGAGTTTCCTTCTGATGTCACTTTCGTTGATCCATCGGGTCGAGGCGGGGCACGTTCTGACGCGCGCGGAAGCGGAAGCCGTCATGGAAGAGTTACTTTCGGGACGCGTTGAGACGGCGGAGATTGTGCAGTTGTTGACGGCGCTGAACCGGCGGCCGGTGGAGGTGCAGGAACTTGCTGGATTCGCGCAAGTGATGCGGCGGCACGCTACGCGCGTGTTTGCGGAGGGCGAGGCGAAGCCCGCAAAGATGGTGGACACGTGCGGAACGGGCGGCGACGGTTCCGGAACATTCAATATTTCGACGGCGGCGGCGATTGTCGCGGCGGCAGCGGGGGCGCGGGTGGCCAAGCATGGCAATCGCGCGGCGAGTTCGCAGAGCGGATCAGCGGACGTGCTGGAAGCGCTGGGCGTGCGGATCGATTTGCCGTTCGAACGGTATGGACGCGCGATTCGCGAAATCGGAATTGGATTTTTGTTTGCGCAAGCAGCGCACACGGCTACGCGGCATGCCACTCCCGCGAGAAAGCAGATCGGTGTTCGCACGGTGTTTAATCTGCTGGGACCGCTGACGAATCCCGCGGGAGCGCAAGCGCAGGTCATGGGTGTTTTTTCCGCGGAGGTGATTGATCTTGTGGCGGCGACGCTCGCGGAGCTTGGGGTGGAGCATGCATTTGTAGTGCACGGCGCGGGAGGGTTGGATGAGATTTCGCTCGCCGGGGAAACGATGGTGGCCGAGGTGCGCCATGGTGCGGTGCGGCGATTCACTGTCACTCCCGAAGAGTTTGGCGTGGAGCGGGCGCCGCTCGAAACAATTCACGGCGGATCGGCTGCCGAAAACGCGGCGTTGATTCGCCGAATTTTGGAAGGCGAATCCGGACCGCACCGGGACATTGTGGTGATCAACGCTGCGGCGGCACTTGTCGCTGCGGGAGTGGCCGCCAATTTCCGCGAGGCGGCGGGACTCGCGAGCTTCGTGATTTCTTCAGGCGCGGCAAGCGAGAAACTCAGTGGTTTCATCGCATATACGAAAGCGCGATAGCTGCACAGTTGAAAGTTTCTACGGGGAAAGTGGAGGGGAACTTTGAGAAACATCATGGTTACATTGTTGATTGCGCTGACGGCGAGCGCGGCGCTGGGGCAGAAGCAAGTCCCTCCGACGCCTGCGGAGGTCGCGCAAGACGTGCGCGACTATCGCATGGCCAACGAGGATCGCATTGTTCGAGAGCTGAGCGAATTCCTGGCAATTCCCAATGTCGCCAGCGACACGCCCAACATTCAGAAAAATGCCGCGCATCTGGTGGAGATGCTGGAGGCGCGCGGAATCGAAACGCACCTGTTGCCGATCAGCGGGCGCGGGCCGGTAGTTTTCGGCAAACTGATTTCGCCGGAAGCAAGGCGCACGGTTATTTTTTACGCGCATTACGACGGGCAGCCAGTTGATCCTGCGGCGTGGACCGATGGCGTGCCGTTTGAGCCGGTGCTTCGAGATGCCGCCATCGAAGCGGGCGGAAAACGGATTCAGTTTCCGGCCAACGACGCGCAGCACCACGCGGTCTATAACGACGACTGGCGGATTTATGCGCGGTCCTCTTCCGACGACAAATCGCCGATTGTGGCGCTGCTGGCGGCGATTGACGCGCTGCATGAAAAGAAAATCCCGCTGTCGGTAAACCTGAAAGTTATTTTGGAGGGAGAAGAAGAAGCCGGCTCGCCGCATCTCGAAAAAACATTGCAGTTGCACAAGAACCTGCTCGACGCCGACTTACTGATCACGGGTGATGGACCCGTGCACCAAAGCGGGCGGCCGCTGGTTTTCTTTGGCAACCGCGGCATTCTTGGCTTCGAGATTACGACTTACGGCCCGATCCGGGCGCTGCACAGCGGTCACTACGGCAATTGGGCGCCGAACCCCGGATTCCAACTCGCGCGGCTTCTCAGTTCGATGAAATCAGAGGACGGACGCGTACTGATTGAAGGCTTCTACGACGATGTGGTTCCTCTGGGAGCCACGGAAAAGAAGGCGCTGGACGAGATGCCGCACAACGACGCCGAGCTCGCGAGAGAACTCCAGTTCGCCAAGCCGGACGGAGGCGGACAGCCCCTTGTTGAGCTGCTGCAACTCCCCTCATTGAACATCCGCGGATTGCGCAGCGCCTACGTCGGCGAACAAGCGCAAAACATTGTGCCGGAGAAAGCCGAGGCCGCTCTCGATGTGCGGCTGGTGAAAGGCGAGGATCCGGACAAAAAATTCGAACAGGTGCTGGCGCATATCCGGAAACAGGGTTTTTACGTCACTTCGGAGGTGCCTACCAGGGAGGAGCGCCTGGCACATCCTTATGTCGTCCGCGTTGTGAAAGACGTCTGGAATTATCGCGCGTCGCGAACTTCCATGGACTTGCCTGTTTCGAAAGCGCTAGTACAGGTTGTTCAGAGCGCGACGGACAATAATGCGGTGGCCGCGCCGCTGCTGGGCGGGAGCGTGCCGATGTACATTTTCGAGGATCTACATTTGCCGTGGATCGGCGTGCCGATTGTGAACTACGACAATCACCAGCACAGCTCGGATGAGAATTTGCGGCTGGGACATTTTTGGCGGGGAATGGAGATTTATGGGGCAATCCTGGCGGATTTGAATTGGTGAAAGAGAAACGAAACGCGGAGACGCAGATTTCGCCGAGTCAAACAGGCAGAAAGAGCAGCCAGCTTTACAAAGAAAGAAAATTCTTAAGGAGCTGCTTGCCGGATTCGGTAAGGACGGATTCGGGGTGGAACTGGACGCCTTCGATTTTGTGGCGGCGATGGCGGAGGCCCATGATGATGCCATCGTCGGTTTCGGCGGTGATGGAGAGTTCGCGCGGCAGGGATTTCCTCTCAACAATGAGTGAATGGTAGCGCGTGGCCGTGAACGGGTCCGGCAGCTTGCGAAAAATATTCTTGCCGTCGTGATGGATCTGGCTGGTTTTGCCGTGAAAGAGTTTCGGGGCGCGGACGATTTTGCCGCCAAATGCGGCGCCGATGGCTTGATGACCGAGACAAACTCCGAGAATTGGAAATTTCCCCGCGAGGCGCTCGATTAACTCCACGGAGATGCCGGCTTCCTGCGGCGTGCACGGCCCGGGAGAAATCACGATGCGTTCCGGCTTTCGATGGGCAATGTCTTCGACGGTAATTTTGTCGTTGCGATGGACTTCGACGGTGCAGCCGAGTTCGCCGAGATACTGGGCGAGGTTGTAGGTGAAGGAATCGTAGTTGTCGAGAAGCAAAATCATGCGGGCTTCCCCGTTCGGCTTCCGCGTTGCGCTCTTTCCAGTGCCGTGAAGAGTGCTTTCGACTTGTTCAAGCTCTCCTGATATTCGTCATCCGGGATGGAATCCGCAACGATTCCGCCGCCGGCCTGGACGTAAGCGACGCCGTTCTTGACCACCATGGTACGAAGCGCGATGCAGGAATCGAGGTTGCCCGCGAAATCGAGATAGAGGATGCCACCGGCGTAAATGCCGCGGCGCGTGCGCTCCAGTTCTTCAATGATTTCCATGGCGCGGACTTTGGGCGCGCCGGAAACCGTTCCCGCCGGGAAGCAGGCCATCAGCGCGTCGAAACAATCCACATCTTCGCGAAGGCGGCCGCGTAGGCTCGAAACCAAGTGCATCACGTGAGAATAGCGCTCGACAGTTAGAAGTTTTTCAGGCCGCACGGTGCCGTAGTCGCAGACGCGACCAAGATCGTTGCGGCCTAGATCCACCAGCATGATGTGTTCCGCGCGCTCTTTTTCGCTGGAGAGCATTTCGCGTTCGAGGCGCTGATCTTCGGCTTCGTCCTTGCCGCGCCAACGCGTGCCGGCGATGGGCCGGTAAAAAACGTCGCGCCCTTGCACTTTGACGAGCATTTCCGGAGAGCTGCCGACCACAGCAACATCGTTGAGTTGCAGATAAAAAAGATACGGCGAGGGATTCAGCGCGCGAAGCTGGCGATAGACTTCGAACGGCTCGGCCTGCATCTTGGCAGAGAAACGCTGGCTCACCACGACCTGAAAAACATCTCCCGCGCGGATGTACTGCTTGGCTTTACGAACTGCGGCGAGATATTCGGCGTGGCTAAAATTTGAAGCCGGTTTTGGCGGCTGGCGTTTTTTTGATTTTGATGACTTTTTGGGGCGCTCGGCAGCAACGGGCTCCTCAAGAAGCCGGCGCGTCTCCTTAATTTCGCGCACCGCGGCATTGTATTTCGCGCGAAGGCTGCCAGGGCCCTCGGTGAATATATTGCGAACGATCCACAAGCGATGCTGCACGTGATCGAAGGCGATAAGGCCGTGATAGAACATGAGCATCGCATCATAGAGGCCAATTTCATCGCGAAGTCGCTTGGGGAGGCGTTCAATCAGACGCACCATGTCATAGCTGAAATAGCCGATCGCACCAGCCACAAGCGGAGGCAGACCCGGAATCCGCACGGGGCGGAATCGTTCGATGCGCTCGCGCAAAAACGAGATAGGGTCACGTTCTTCCCAGACGACGCGGTCGCGGCCTTCGAGAACGCAGGCTCCGTTGGCGTAACGAAACACTTCTTCGGGATGAGCGCCGGCAAATGTGTAGCGCGCGATTTTCTCGCCGCCCTCCACGCTTTCGAGAAGAAACGAATAACGCGCGCCCTGGGCTATGCGCAGGTAGGCGCTCACAGGGGTCAGCAAATCCGCGGAAAAAACATCGTAGAGCGGAATGAGATTCCCTTGTTTGGCGAGGCGCTGAAATTCGCGGAAGTCCGGTTGGATCATGGAAATAAATTCACAGCCGACAGTTTACAGTCAAACGCAAAGAGCGAATATTATTGCATTTCTAGATTAGCGGCGCTGG
>Ga0210409_10008712_pt1 | contig 10305 bp, 9 predicted proteins | sample IncBWH17MmetaG_FD_161649 | JGI IMG/M metagenome (GOLD analysis project Ga0210409, IMG submission 161649) | Forest soil microbial communities from Barre Woods Harvard Forest LTER site, Petersham, Massachusetts, United States - Inc-BW-H-17-M | ecosystem: Environmental > Terrestrial > Soil >...
ATCCCAATTCTTCCATTTTCCTTTGAGCGCGGCGTTTATCTTTCTCACGGCCCTTCAAGGCTTGCTCGTCTTGTCCGCGTTCCGGCTGCCAATGAGAATTGAACTTCGCCTTGAGACGAGTCTCGATGGTAAGAAAGAGGCGCTCGAAGCACTCTCTGACTAGATCGGGATTAATAACTCAGGCGCCTTCACTTCTCGAAAAATGCCGAAACGGGGTTCTGAGGAGTGCTTGTGGACACGAAGTCATGCCCATTAATTTGTGCCACCTTAATTTCCGAGTTGCGCCCGCGCTCCGAGGCTGAAGCGCACTGGGCGATCTTAACCGCGAAGGTTTAGTACTGTTTTTCTCCTCTGCTGCACCCGCCGATGTTTGTATCTTCGGCGCCTATGTGAGTCTCGTTAGGGCTTCGCGAGTTCGCCTGAGAGCCGCGCCTCACGCGCGATGAGCCGGGTCACGATGGCGAACAGGAAACTCGCCGACAACCCGCACATCAGCACGCCGATGACGCTTTCCACCGGACCTAACGTCCGCCACGTTTGCGGGAGAACGACATCGCCATAGCCCACGGTGGCATAACTGCTTGTCGAGAAGTAAAAAGCAGTTTCCCAGAAAGGGAAACAAAGCCAGCGATAGAACCCGGCCCAAAGCAGAATTTCTAATACGTGCAACACAATGAAGGCGGTTATGAATCGCACCATGAGCACAGCGGAACGGAACGGCCCTAGCCTGTAAACGTCGGACGCCAAAGTATTTCTTGCCCAGCCAATCACTGCGCCCATCCCGGCACAATGCAACGAAAGTGTAAGCATCACCAGAATTAGCGATGTACCGGCTTGTCTAACAAGGATCATACGCAGGAGCCACGCCTTTCTCCTGAGATTCTAGTGAACCGAGACGTTCCCACCTTTGCCCATCTCGTTTTTCTTTAGGAAGAATGAGCCGACAAACATCACTGTCGAGGCCACTGACAGCAGCCAGTACACATCGACGTAGGAGAGAACTGCGGCCTGCGCCTGAACCATAGCGTACAGCCGGCCCATTGCCTGCTGTTGTGCGGTGTGCAGACTCATGCCGGCGCGCGTAAGGCGCATTGCAAGGGCTGTGATGGAGGTGTGAAACGGACCAGAGTCTGTGAATTCCGCCAGGACGGATTGATGATACTGACTGCGTCGAGCAATAAGTGTCGTAACGGCGGATGTCCCGATGCTCTGCCCCATGTTGCGCATGAAATTCATGAGCCCGGCGGCAGCGTTGGTTTTTTCCGCTGGCAGGCCGACGTATCCGGCAAGCGTGAGGGGAACGAATAGAAAGGCCACGGGAATGTACTGCCAGACACGTAATAAGGTGGCGGAGCGGAAACTCATAAGCAGATCGACCTGTTTGCTCGATATGTACATGCTTACCGCCAGACCGATCCAACCAAAGGCGATGATATGGCGCGCCTGGAATCGGGTGGTGAGTTTGCCAACCATGGGGAGCACAACCAGCACCACGAGGGCGCCGGCGGAAAGCACCATCCCTGCTTTTTGTGCCGGGTATCCCATAAGAGTCTGCAGGAGTTGCGGCATAAGCACCGTGGAACTGAATAGTGCCGCTCCCAGCATCAGGAACATCAGGTTGGTTGTGGCGACGTTGAAGTTCTTGAACAAACGTACGTCCACGATGGGCTCCTTTTGAAACCATTCCCAAATGACCAGAGCAACGAGACCCGCGGCGGCGATTACAACCAACGTCGTGATGAAATTAGATCCAAACCAGTCGTCTTCCTGCCCCTTGTCGAGCGCGATCTGCAAGGCGCCTACGCCCAGGGTCAGGAGAGAAAATCCGATGAAGTCGAAGCCGGATAGCTTCTTCTTCAAGCGAGCTAGATAAGGTGGGTCTTCCACAAGCTGGTAGACAAGAGCGAGTGCCAGCGCGCCAACGGGAACGTTGATGTAGAAAATCCAGCGCCAGGAATAATTGTCGGTGATCCAGCCTCCCAGAGTTGGACCAATGGCGGGAGCGCAGATGGCGGTGACTCCATACAGTGCAAATGCCAGTCCTCGCTTCTCTGGAGGAAAAGTATCGCCCAGGATGGCCTGTGCCATCGGCTGTAAGCCTCCCCCGAATGCGCCTTGCATAACTCGAAACAGGAGAAGAAGCGCCAGGTTGGGCGCGATTCCGCACAGAAGGGAACTAACTGTGAAACAAACGATGCACGTCAAAAGGAAACGCTTCCGCCCAAGCCATCCGACCAGCCATCCGCTGATGGGCAGTACAATTGCATTCGAGACAAGATAGCTCGTTAGCACCCACGTGCTCTCGTCGTTGCTGGCGCCTAGATTGCCGGCAATGTGGGGCAAGGCCACGTTGGCGATGCTGGTATCGAGTACCTCCATGAACGCCGCCAGCGAAACCGCGGCTGCAATAATCCATGGGTTGCCTTTGGGCTGCCAGAGTTCCTCTCCCGAAGTGCCAGATCCGGAGGCGCTCACCGGACCCTCACATCGAGTTCAGCGGATAAGCTCAGTTTGAGCCGCCCAAGGCGGTGGGTCCGAACTACTTTGGCGGTCGGCGAGCTAGCGTTTGAGCGAATCGTTTTCCGATTGTGCAATCTCATCCTCCCCGCTTTCTTCCTTGTGGTTCACTTAACAATCCGGTCACTTCGGAGTTCTGTTTCGGCCTGGAGCCAATCATGAAGCTCGCTGCCACCGAAGCCGTTCCGTTCAAGATAGATTTCATATGCGCGGCGCCTGATTTCTTCGTGACTTGGGACGTGGTTTGCCGAAGTATCTTCTGTGAGAGGTCGTGTAGGCTCATCTTGAAGCTCCAAAATCGCATTTCTCTTTCCTTTTTGGCTCATAAGCGGGTCCTTTCCTTCCGGCGTTGAATCCTTCTCGTTCTCAGCATGTGTGCCCCTCCAGCCTTCGCGCCACGATACCGGCGGAGGTTTGGGCGGAGTCCGTTGCAAACACGCTTGGCTCGACGAACTGCTCTACCGGGAGAACGCTGTCGTCAGGCAACCGATTCAGTGGCGATGCCGCGGCCCGTTGACGCCGCCAGGCCCGGTGAAACACAGAAATCCCAAAATCGCCAGAACAGCAGAAAGCAGAAGCGTCTCCATAAGAGCTCCTCTCATCCCCGCCTTAAACGTACGCCTTGCGGGCGGACTGATTTTGCGTGATACGTCTCGCGTTCCCGATCGCTCGTGAAGTGCCTCTTCCAAACATCCAAGCCGATCCGACAAAATGTTCCAATCTTTTTCGCAATTTCTTTCGTCCCTGGAATATTCGGCCCTTCACCGCGGCAACGGAAATTCCCATGATTCGAGCGGTCTCTTCGGTCGATCGCTCGTCAAGATCACGTAACTCTATGGCCCTCCGTGTTCTGTGCGGCAGCTCATTCATGGCATTGGACAGCATTCGTTTCCACTCTCGTTGGGAGCAGTCGGCTTCGGGATCCGGAGCCGAATCGGGGATATCCAGCGGAGTTGCCGTTTCCGCCTTCTCGTTTAGGTCGTCGATCGATACTTCCCGCACACCACCACTTTTCCGCTGCAGCATTTGCGCTTCGTTGATTGCGACCCGCGTTAACCATGTTGAAAAGGAGGATCGCCCTTCAAATTGGTGCAGGTGGAGGAAGGCCTTTTGAAAACTCTGCTGCATGATGTCTTCGGCGTCCTGTCGAACGTGAGAGTACCGTAGCGCGACGGCGAGAATCCTTCGCTGGTGACGCGCGATCAAGGCTTCGAACGCCCTGGCATTTCCATTTTTAGCGGCAGTGACCAGAACAAACTCATCCCCTTCAAGTGGGGTGTGGGCCGGAGGGACCTCTGGTGCTCGTTTGTCAAACTTTCCTACGAGTGCAGGCACAGTGTCCCTCCGGGTCGGTCGGTAAAATCAGTCGCGCCAGTGTTCGATCCATTGTTCGGATTTAAGTGCGTTCTGGATTCTTGTTTCGCGCTACTCTTGCCAAGTTCCGGCTTCACAAGCACGGATGGCGAACAAGCGATGACACTTGCCAGGAGGCCCGCAAACAAACCAAGGATCCAATTGAACGGACTGCGTCTTGTGTGGGTTTTTAGCTGTTCCAGCACATGCTTGGTATAGATACCCGTGGCGGTGAAGCGCGTGCCCTCCTTTGACATGGTCCGCAAGAACCGTAGCCCACTGTTGTCGATGAACATCACCCCACTAAGATCAACGGTGCACTTTCGCCCGTTCTGCGCACGGTGCCTGTTTTTCCAGCAGGCCTTCAGCTCGCCGACCCACGGTTGAACCAATCGACCTTCGAGAGTCCACCTTTGTTCTGTGGCCGTCTCGGCGATCGTGATTCGCAGCATTTGCGTGGCTCGCTTTCTTCACCCAGTGCCGGTGATCCCTTCGTCCACGGACCGATTTGACCGCCAGTTTCAAACCCGTCCCCAACACTGAAGCTTCATGAATGGGACGCCGTTCGCAGCCGCTTGCGCATATGGACTTCCGACCCGCCTCGTTCAAAGTGCACATCGTCCATATACGCTTTCATTAGCGATATTCCGCGCCCATGTTCGGAAAGGGGGTCCGATATGAATCCATTGCCCCCTGCCTTTCCGAAGTCGAATCCTTTTCCCTGATCCGTTACGACGATGGATATTTCCTTGCCGGGCCAGCAGCGGCACCGGACATGTATTTTTGCTCTTGGATGTTCGTGGTTGCCGTGCACGACGGCGTTGGCCAGAGCCTCTCGGAGCGCCATTTCAACATTGAACTCCTCGCCCGTGGCACATTGCGATCCTTCAATCAGCACCATCAGGCGTTCCACTAGCGGTGAGATGGCCTGAACTTTGCTTGGCATCCAGGAGTCAATCTCGAGGACGGAAGAAGCAGGGGAGTTTTTTCGTGAAAACCGCGCTTGAGAATCCGCTGCTCCGTTCAGGCTTCGCATCTCTCGCATGACGAACCCCTCATGCTCAGGGGAAATGCATAATGCGGGCCAGAGCGCGTAAGGATCCGAAAGTCGCGGAAGTTACTGATTTGTACCGAGATGGCGAGCCGCGGGAAGACTCTTTAGATCACCCTGCCAACGTGGCACTGCCGGATTTGCGGTAGCGTGCCAGTTTTGCGGCACACGAGACAAGCACTGGAAAAGCGGTCGGTTGTGAAATTAGCGGGGTGGAACTGCGGTGCAACCCAGTCAGGCCGGGCGGCGGGCGATTCCGAGTTTGCGTATTCTCTGCTGCAGGGTGGACCGTTTCATTCCAAGTTGTGCTGCGGCGCCTTTCGGGCCCGCTACAACCCAGTTGCTCTGCTCCAACGCCTTGAGGATCTGCTGACGCTCTGATTGCTCCAGAACCTCATGAAGCACCCCGTTTGCCCGGGATTTAGGGGATTGGGGCTTTTCCGATGGATGGCCGACCCTTGGAAATTTCAGATCGGCCACATCGACGCTCAGCGTAGGACTTGTGGAAACAATTACGGCGCGTTCAATCACATTCTGAAGTTCTCGTATGTTCCCCGGCCAATGGTAGCGGCACAGGGCATCTATCGTCGCTGACGGAATTGTTTCAATCACTTTGTTCATCCGCCTGGAAAACTGCTGCGCAAAGTGCTTCACCAGAAGCGGAATATCCCCCTCGCGCTCCCGCAAGGGGGGCACGTCGACCGGAAAGACGTTGAGACGAAAAAACAGATCGGATCGGAACTTCTGCTCGCTCACCATCGCTTCCAAATCGCGGTTCGTCGCGGCAATTAAACGTGCGTCTGTCCGGAGCGTCCTCGAGCTTCCCAGCCGCTCGAATTCCCTCTCTTGTAGCACGCGGAGCAGCTTAGTCTGGAGTTCCAAAGGAACTTCTCCTATTTCGTCCAGAAAAATGGTGCCACCGTTGGCCACTTCAAAGCGCCCGATCCGCTGCGCGATCGCTCCCGTGAATGCGCCTTTCTCGTGTCCAAACAACTCGCTTTCCAGCAAGCCCGTCGGAATGGCCGCGCAGTTGAGCTTGACGAAGGGCTTTGAGCGCCGCGGGCTCAAATCATGGATGGCTCGCGCAATTAGTTCCTTTCCAGTCCCTGTCTCTCCATAAATCAGTACCGTCGAATCTGTCGGCGCTACAGTTTCCACCCGCTTGAGCACTTTGCGCAGGGAAGTGCTGTTTCCCACGATTTGTGCAAAATTCATTTCGCTGCGAATCTCATCTTCGAGATACAGCTTTTCCTGCGCCAGCTTGTCTTTCAGTTCCCGAATTTCCCCAAACGCAAGTGCATTCTCCACGGCGATCGCAACTTGCTTGGCGATTTGGGTCAGAAACTCGATATCGCCAGCGAACGCATTGTCCTGATATTTGACCACTCCGAATGTGCCCAGCACGCGGCCTCGACTAACGAGAGGAAGGACGCAGACCGTTCCCACTTCGGCCTGCGCGGTGTCCTTCATACCCAGTCGCCTCGCCTCCTGGACGCTGCCGCACCAGAGTTTGCCGGTGCGAAAGACCTTTCCCGAGATATCTTCGTCGATGGGGACAAGGCTCTCTTCCTGGACGGATTCGACGCTGAAGGGAAAATCCATGGCGTAGATCCGCAAATGTGTGTTGCCGGCATCGGGAAGAGCAATGCCGGCGCCATCGCAGCTCAGAACCCGTCGCGTGCTCGCCACTACGGCTCGGAGAAGATCCCGGAAGTCGAGATTGGAAACAACATAATTGGTCAATTCAAGGAGAAGTCCAACACGCTCGTTCTTCCTCAGCAACTGCTGCTGTGATGCCTGTGCTGCATCAAAGTGCAGCGCGTTGTCGAATGCGAGAGCGATCTGCTCAGCCACCACCGAAAGAAAGTGAACTTCTTCGGCGGTATAGATATCCGCAGTTTTGCTTGCAAAGGTGAGCGCTCCGACCTTGCTGTGGGCTGTGGTTAAGGGCAGGGTGCACACACTGCGGATTCCATGCTTCTTCAAAATCTCTCGGAATTTGCAAACCTCAGCAGCGTGAGCTGAAAGCGAAGTGACCATGGGCTCCTGGTTCTGGTAGACCCACCATGCATCGGATTCTTCCATGGTCAGTTCCGGGTCTGGTGGGATCGCTGCCTCTGTCTCGGCGTCGACAAAATGCCGGTGAAACGTTTTTGATTTCGCGTCATGAATAGACACACCGACATGATCAAACTGGACGACCCGGTGCAGTTCCCTCACCAGGGCGCGAAACAGATCCTTTGGATCTCGATATGTTCCGATAGCGTTCGACACGCGGATGAGCGTCTCGTACCGCGTCTCAGATAACCTAGCTGCGAGGATTTCCGAATGGCTGCTCATGGTCTCTGCCCCACCGGAGTAGTCATGGATTACGTCCCATGTGATGCCCCACTTGGCACAATTGGTGCCACAAAACGGGCACGGTACCGCAAATCCGGCAGTGCCGCCTTGGCAGCTTGACTCAGCGCTGCACTTCCCCCGCCCGATCTCACGGCAAATCAATAGGTTTCCCACTTTTGGGAGTAACTTCCACTTTGGCAGGCGCACTGCACTATGCAACATGTGGAATAAAACCAGCCGCGTGAAAAAACCCAGAAAAATCACTTACTGAAGGAAGAAGGATCGATTCGAGAGTTATGCGATGAATAGTCTTTTTAAACACAGTCTCGTTGTGGGAGGGGTAGTGGGGTTTATCGTCCTCGCGCTGTTCGTCGGAGCCCTCCGCCCAAAACATGCGTCAGGCGCGGGAACGCCCGCGCTTCCGGAAGTGCTGGTGGCGCGGGTCGAGCAGAAGGATGTCGACCTTTAGCGAATGGATCGGTACGTTGGCTGGTGAGGTGAATGCCAACGTTCAGGCACAGGTCGCCGGGTATTTGCTCCGGCGCGATTACCAGGAGGGGTCGTCCGTAAGGAAAGGTCAATTACTTTTTGAGATTGATCCGAGGCCCTTTCAGGCGGCGCTCGACCAAGCCGAAGGACAGTTAGCTCAGGCAACTGCGCAGCTTGCTAACGCTGAAGCCGTTTTAGTCCGTAACCAGCTTGATGTGGAGCGGTACACACCCCTGGCGAAGGAGCAGGCAGCGAGCCAGCAGGACCTCGACAATGCCAACCAGAATTACTTGGCGGCGAAAGCTACCGTGGCTACTGATAAGGCGCAAATCAAGACAGCCGAAGCCGCTGTCGAGACGGCAAAGCTAAACCTAGGCTTTACGCAAATCAGTTCGCCCGTCGACGGCATCGCGGATGTCGCAAGGGCGCAGGTCGGCGATCTGGTCAGTTCGAATAGCGGAACCCTTACGACCGTCTCGACGCTCGACCCCATCAGGGACTACTTCACCGTCAGCGAACAAGATTATCTCCAATTGAAGAAGCAGTTTTCAGGTTCGGACAAACAGCGTTGGAAACTGCAGCTCATCCTCGCTGACGGGACAGTCTATCCTCACGAGGGTGTCTTTTACTTCGCAGGCCGCGCCGTCGATCAAAACACCGGCTCGATCCAACTGGCGGCACTCTTTCCCAATCCCGGCAATCTTCTTCGTCCCGGGCAGTACGGCAAAGTTCGCGCCGTAGTCAGAACACAGAAAAGCGCCTTACTGGTGCCCCAGGCCGCTGTCACCGATCTGCAAGGCAGCTATCAGGTTGATGTTGTCGGGGCAGACGACAAGATCGGAGTCCGGTCAGTCAAAGTTGGGGACCGCGTTGGCACTATGTGGATTATCCAAGATGGACTGGAGCCTGGCGAGCGTGTGGTCGCGCAAGGCCAGCAAGCTTTTCGCCCCGGCACGACCGTGCGACCCAAGCCATTTGTGGCCCAATGAAAGCGAACCGGGGCGGCGGAACGTGTGTGTTGCTTGCGAGGACACCGGCGTAACCCGGACTTCTCCCCCTCTCTACGATTCCCGTGGGAGCAATCCCTGAGCTTCCCGAGTTTGATCGAAAGGAACCATAATTCATGTCAAATTTTTTCATAAGGCGGCCCATTGTGGCGATGGTGATCGCCATCCTCACGGTGATTTTGGGCGCCATCACCATCGCAACCCTGCCCGTGGCTCAATTTCCAAACATCGTTCCTCCGGAAATTCAACTGCAGGCCTCCTATGTCGGCGCGGACGCCCAGACTTTGGAGCAATCCGTTGCCACGCCTATCGAGCAGCAAATCAATGGCGTGGACAACGTGAATTACATGTACTCCCTGAACGCCACCGCTAATTCACAAACCACCATGGTCGTGGACTTCGATCTGAAGACGGACCCGAACACCGATCTGATCCTCACGCAGTCGCGCGAGCAACTGGCTGCCGGTCAGCTTCCTCCGGACGTCAACACCTACGGGGTCACCATTCGAAAGTCAGTGACCGCTCCGCTCATGCTGGTCGGCCTATTTTCTCCGAATGGCACTTTCGATACCAAGTTCCTTGGCAACTACGCGTATATCAACCTCAACGATCCTATCGCCCGTTTGTACGGTGTGGGCCAGACGCAAGTTTTCGGCGCAGGGCAGTACGCGATGAGGCTGTGGGTGCAGCCTGACAAACTGGCGAAGCTGGGCATTACGGTCACGGACATCGTCAGTGCGGTGCAGGCGCAGAATACGGTCAATCCTGCAGGTCAGGTAGGCGGTGAACCGGCTCTCGCGAACCAGCAATTCACTTATTCCGTGCTTGCGCAGGGCCGCCTGACTTCCCCGGAACAGTTCGAAAACGTGATCGTGCGCGAGGCGCCGGACGGCGGCATTGTTCGCGTGAAAGACGTCGCCCGCGTCGAGTTGGGCGCGCAAGACTACAGCATTGTCAGCCGCTTGAACGGCAAGCCCGCCATTGTCATTCCCGTCTACCAGTTGCCTGGTTCTAATGCCGTCCAAACGGCCGCAGGCGTTCGAAAACTTATGGCGGAGATGAAGAAGCGCTTTCCGCAAGACATGGACTATGCCATATCACTTGACCAGACGAGCGCAGTTACAGAAGGCATGAAGGAGATCATTCAAACCCTATTCATTGCCATTGTGCTGGTCATCCTTGTGGTGTACCTCTTCTTGCAAGACTGGCGCGCTACATTGATCCCGCTGCTGGCCGTGCCCGTTTCTCTGATAGGCACATTTGTTCTCTTCCCGCTCTTCGGCTTCTCCATCAACACGCTCTCAATGTTTGGGTTGGTCCTGGCGATCGGTCTCGTGGTAGATGATGCCATCGTCGTCGTCGAAGGCGTACAGCGCCATATTGAGGAGGGTCTTTCTCCGAAAGATGCTGCCCGGAAGGCAATGGAAGAACTCTCCGGTCCCGTCGTTGCCATTGCCCTGGTTCTCTCCTCGGTGTTTGTACCGACAGCCTTCATCCCGGGCATCACCGGACGGCTCTACCAGCAATTTGCCGTTACCATCGCCATCT
>Ga0210409_10008713_pt1 | contig 10301 bp, 10 predicted proteins | sample IncBWH17MmetaG_FD_161649 | JGI IMG/M metagenome (GOLD analysis project Ga0210409, IMG submission 161649) | Forest soil microbial communities from Barre Woods Harvard Forest LTER site, Petersham, Massachusetts, United States - Inc-BW-H-17-M | ecosystem: Environmental > Terrestrial > Soil >...
TGATCGTAGCATCGAGGCTCCCGTCGATTATCTTGGCGAAGTCGATGTTGTGGGGTTCCCAACTAATGAGAGGAATGCGGCCCGCCGCCAAGTCTGCCTGGGTGACGCTCCCGGTCCAATCGGTGGCCCACCCGTAGTACGCGAGGTGAATGACCGGTGTCCGCCCTAGCTTCAGCCTGGTCTGGTCTATGCTGCCGGCACCGTAGAATTGCCCGAGTAACACACCCGAGGCAGGCTCGAGAATGGACGATCCGCGCGATTCTTCGCTTGCGGCATTTGTAAACAATCCGCTCAAAGCCAAAATTACGACACCTGCTAAAGCAACTCTGCGAAACGTTTCTCTCATGGTAACGACCCGTCGCATTGCAAACTGTACGACATCACTATTTCTCTCTTTCAGCTTTACCAGCGGCCCCTGCATTTCTCTCCCGCGCTGTTGATCGAACCGAGCGCTGGTCCGATGCGCGGTCAGTTTGATCCCTTAAGCCGTACCCCTGTAGAAACCCGAACTGCGCGCCCGTGGCGAAGGCCAGGGCGGCCATGTCCAGCGCCGAGGCGCAGCCAATCTCCTTTCCAACAAACATGGCATTGCCCCCAAACGCGAGCAACACCGGCTTTATGCTACGGAATAATTCTTCGGAACCGGAGTACACAACCGTGCCTGTAGGTTTCCCAATGTCGATTGGATTGGACATGATCGCGCCATCCAGGTACGCGATGTCTAGCGGCCGGGCCCAGGCTTCCACCTCCCTGGCCTCATCCGGCGTGCCGGTGGTCAGTTGCACGATCATTTTTCCTCGGAGGGCAGACTCGATCTCTGCCCGACTTAGCAATTGCTGGGTCGCGTGGTAGTCATTGATGTTGACGACGATGACGCCTGCCTGGACCACGGCATCAAGAACGCTCGGTGCTACGCGCAAACCGAGCTGGGCAAGAGGCGCAGTTTTCGCGGCGCTACGATTCCATACCGTCGTGGCAAATCCCTTGTTGAAGAGCGCGGCCGCAAGAGCCGATCCCATTCGGCCCGTGCCTACCAGTGCGACCGTCTGATCCATGAATAGCCTCTTGTTATCGGGTGGCCTTCGCGGAGGCGAAGGAATTTACGAGCCGCATTGTACCGCTGTTCGCCTGAATCCGCAGCAGACTACGGCTATCCGGCAACTCGGTCATGGCCGTCGATCGAACACGCAAACTTCTACACATGCACGAATCAAGATAACGCGGAGGGTGCCAGCGAAGTCTTTCCCCTAACTCGTCGCCGCCTTGGTCAAGACTTCACGGAGGCGGCGGGCAACAATTGCGTCCTCGCCCGGTTCCAGCATCCAAACGCCCACGACGATCTTATTCGGATCGTTGGGAATGCCGGCACTTGCCTCGCTCGAACCTGTAGCGGGATTCAATTCGATGCTCGGTGTGCCCTCTCGCAATTGTTTCTTTACTTCTCTGGGAGAGATCTTCACGCGCTGCTGGTCATAGCGAATCAGCAAGTGCGGGACGTTATTAGCAAGCGGCGGAATCAGTATCTCTGATTTCAGGCTTGGAATATCCTTAAGCTCTTTGGCAATCAAGTCCGCGCGCCGCCGAAACTCGATTTCGAATCCCGCGTCAGACTGGCTTAGGAACCAATCTACCGCCGCCACCATTCCCACGATCTGTTCCTTCGCGACTTTCATTCCGCGGCCCACCACATCTTCAAAAGGATTGTTGTTTCTCGTAGCCGCGGCAATAAGATCCTTTCTCCCCAGCAACAATCCCGCGTTTTGCGGCCCCCGGATGCCCTTACCGCCAGAGAAGGCCACCAGATCGAAACCCATTTGCGTGTAGTTCCACAAATTCGAAATAGGCGGAACATCGGCGGCGGCATCGTTGAAACACGGGATTCCATGAGCATGCGCCACACGGATCCAGTCTTGTCTGCTTATTTCTCCTGAATCGGCGGCGTTGTAGAAGTGGCACATCACCGTATTCTTGGTGAATGCGGCCTCATAGTCTTTCAAGGTCTCGACGTTGACGAAGCGAATACCGCAATTGCGCAACGAGTGATCGTAGTCGTATCGATGTGCCTTCTGAACCAGCACTTCGTCTTTCAGGCCCTCCAGGTTGGTCGGCATGGCGTCGCCAGCGCCCGGTCCATTCGCCGCCATCATACAAGCCGCCGTCGCCAGGGTAATTGCAGATGCCGCGCCCGCTGTGACCATCGCCGCTTCGCAATGCAATCGCTTCGCGAGATATTCTCCGGCAGCCCTCTGTAATTCTTCCAGAAATACGGGATGCTTCGCCGCCTGCGCCACCGCCTCCTGAACCGAAGGCGGCATCACCGCTCCGGTCAGGTATGTGTACGTTCCTGCCGCATTGATTCTCTTCGTCACTCCAAGCTTTTCGTAATAATCCACAACGTCTTTCGAATTCTGGCGTGTTGCGTCTGAGCCCGGATGGCCCGTAACACGTGTGAATACCAGGCCCGCGAAAGCCATGTGGATTCGTTCAAAAAAATTACGCCGTGTGCCAAAGTCACTCATATCTCATTCCTCGCCGAGCTTCCCATCGCAATTGTAGGTTCTGCCGCCTCTACTTCCGCCATGCGCCTTCCATCTTGCAGCGCAACACTGTAACAGCGTACCGCCTGAGGTTCCTCGTCTGTCCCCGATTTTCGAAGACACGGAGCTTCGTCTTCTCGAATTTTTTTCGGCGGACGTCGTGTTTGCATTCGAGAGGCAAGCGAATCGAAAGTAGCCGACTTATTTCGAGGTCCAGCAGCTCACTGCACTTGTTTTAGCTCCGGTTGGCGTACGAGTTCGACCCCAAATAAGCATGCGAGCCCATGCTCAGGACGTTTGATACTTCGGCGCTCTGCAGATAGCGAAGGCGCGCGGATTGCTCGGTTCGCTGAGTGACTTGTACAAGGCCAATCAAGGTGGCGCGTTCCGCGCCGGTCATCTTCTCGTTGAGCATCACTCCGCTTCTCTCTACAGCAACGAAGGGAGGAGTAACGTCCCGGCCGTTCAAGTGTTCTCTGAATTTGGAAACCGCAAGCGGGGCCGGTACTAGAGGCATCGTCTTGCCCAAGAAAATCGCCTGGCACGGATAGAGAACACCACCTTTTAGAATTCTGCTAGAGACCGCATCGGTTCCTAATGCGTGCAATAAATCGACATCGGGTAGTTGCCATCTCGAGGAACGCGCAATCGTCCCGAGCACCCTGGTATCGGGCTTTGGAACTTCGCGAGGAGTGATCGCGAGCCGTGCTTCGACCCGACGAAGAAGTTCTTCGGCGGCATCACAATCCTCTCCACACACGACGAGGCCGTGATTGCCAAGTATGAGAACGTCGGTCTCTGGTGCATCGGCCAGAGCGTTTTCAATTTCTCGCGCCAACGGAATACCGGATGCCGCATACGGAATCCATTGCCAGCGCAGACCAGCCAGGCGCAGTTTCAGTTGGTCGGGACCGTCCAGGCGTATGGCCCAGGCGATGGCGTTGATCGAATGTACATGGATGACTACCCGATGCCGAAGGCTGGCGTGCATTGCCGTTTCGATGGATGGACGCAGAGCGCGATTTCCCGCGAAGCGCCGGGCAATTTCCGTATCGTTTTGAATAGAGTCCCTAACCTCCGCCAACTCCAGCGGCACCAGCGTTTCTTCATGCATGGCGTTCGCCAGCCATTTGCCGGAAGCCTTAATCCACAGAGTTCCGTCGAGCTTTATGGAGGTGTTCCCGTTGCTGGCTTGTACCAGAAGAGGGTTGTTGCCGAGTCGCGCGGATAGATCGCAAAGGGACAGCAGCTCCTTTTCACGCCGGGAGGACGAAAGCTTGGTTAGGGTTGCATACGTCACAGGCTAGTTCCTCCTTTGCTCTTCGCCGCTACGGGTTTCTTTTTCCACAGGCAATATCAGCAGCGGGTTCTTGGCTTGATGCTTAAGCCTGGACTTTGCTCTGCGCTGGCCAAATTTGTGGGAGGCCTGAAAAATAGTCCCGACGGCCAGGACGCCCGCTAACTTGTGCGAACCCACTGAGGCCAAGCCCATGGACGCCATGCATCCGCAGGAGGAGCAGTCCGGATTCCCGCCAAACTGGCACGGAGTGATCTTGGTCTCCAGGTCCGCCGACAACGTCTGGGTAGTTTGGGCGAAAATACAATCTTCCGGGCTGTGTGGCGGGGAAGCGAACTGCTGAATCACAACCTCCGGCATATCCAGTTTCGGATATTGCTTGCGAAGTTGAAGCATGTCCGCAATGGCCCGGGTACGCTCGTCAGGAGTCAGCATTTCGGGCATCTGATCTCCGATCTGAGGAGTGAACATACTAAACCAGACCTTTTTGATCTCGGGGCGTGGCGTCCAGAATTCCAGGAATTCGGACAAGTATCGCGGCCGCTTCATCATTTGACCGGTGATGGTGCAATGAACGGTGACCCTCTGCCCGACGATGTTTCGTAGAATTCGGTCGTAAGTGGCCGGCGCTCGTCGGATATCGTGTTCCGGTTGCAACCCATCGATAGAGACGACTACGTGCAAACGCTCGAGGCTGGCCCACGTGGGTCCCATGGTGCGAAAGGCGCTGGTAACAATCTGCACGTGTATCCCACGTTCCAATAGAAGAGGAATCAGCAACTCCAGTTCGCGATAGCGGACTAGCGGGTCGCCGCCGACGATAGACAGGTGCAGCGGTTTCAGGCGATCGACGACTTCAAGAACTCCATCTACCAAGGCTTGACCTCTTCGATCGTTAAGGTCGCGCAAAGTTTGTCCGCCGCCCAAATGTGCATCGTCGTAGGCATAACAGCCGGGACATTTGAGAGGACATTCACGGGTGATTTCAATCGAGAGAGAGGGTGATTCTCCCTTGAGGATCTTGCCCCATGCCCGGATGATTTCAGAGGAGTGCACAGTGATGCCCTTTCCCGGCGACGCGCGGAATACAACGTTTGTGAACTGTGTTGCTGGGCAACAGCCTTCACAGGATAGCAAAGTGCACGGTTTGGTGTCGGTGCACCCAAAGACGCCAGCAGGCTATCCCGGAACTGGGAGCGACACAATTGGCATTACTGACAGTTTGTCAATCTCATGCCGTGTAGTTCGACGCAGCCGTGAGATGACCTCTTCGATGCAGCAATACGGAAGCAGCAATACAACTGTCCAGTCGGCTTAACGGCAAGTGAGGAGGCCGAAATTATTTTCTTGCTTACCGAAACTTCTCAGCTTGGGCGTACAATAACCCCTGTCACTTTTGACAATGGCATGGCTGGATTCCTAAAGCCAGCATGTTCGGAACACGTACGGATGCTCCATGCCCGGTTGGGGTGACTATGGCGTCTCTCAGTGAGGAATTGTGAAACAAGTTCAGAGTTACATGTCTTTGTTGATGGCGTACCTGCTGCTAAGTGGAACGATAGGTTTGGAAGGCTGCGGAGCCAAAGAAGTGCCGGCTGCTGCCCCGGTCGAACAACAATCTACAAGCGCCGCTTCGCAAGACCCTTCTTCCGCGCCGCAGGCCAGCACTCCTTCAGGCACTCAGAGTTCTCCGCAAGGTCAAGTACAAACGCCGGTACAGCTGCCGGAAGTTAATTTGACGGCGGACGGTCTGGATGAACTTCTGGCGCCGATCGCGCTGTATCCGGATCCGGTGGTCGCGGTGCTGCTGCAGGCATCGGTCGATCCTCAGGAAGTGATGGACGGCGGAAACTGGTTGGCTTTGGATGCGAATCAGAATCTAAAAGAAGCGGCGCTGGATCAGGCGTCCCAGAAAGCAGGCTTTACGCCGGTGATGCAGGCGCTGCTGCACTATCCGACTGTGGTGGATATGATGTGCCAACAGTTCGACTGGACCAAGCAATTGGGCGCGGCCTATCAAGGAAGTCCAAAAGCAGTGCTTGAATCGGTTCAGAGACTGCGCGCGCAAGCGGTGGACACCGGCGCATTGAAAAGCTCGCCGCAAATGAAGGTGGACATCAAGCAGGATCAGGGAACGCAAGTTGTAGAGCTGAAGCCCACCGACCCGAGGGTGGTCTACGTGCCGCAGTACAATCCGGAACAGGTCTTTTCCACGAGCACCACGACAACCACTTCCGGCGGAACGACCACCACAACTACCACAACCAGCGGCACGCCTCCGCCGAGCAGCAGCTCCACGGTTGTCGTTCAGCAGCAAAAGTCCGGTGTGAGCACTGGGGACGCGGTGCTGATCGGCCTATTGTCGTTCGGAGTGGGCATCGCGGTAGGTTCCGCGATCAGCAGCAATCACTACTACTATCCGGCGTGGGGATATGGCGGCGTTTGGTACGGCCCGAGGCCCTATTACCCCCCGCCATATCGTCCGGTGTATTACGGTGGCTGGGGCGGCGGTGGCTACTATCACCGGCCACCCTATTACGCCCACAACAACGTAAACATCAATATAAACAACAACTATTACAACCGCTTCAACAACAACAATAATTTGAATCCTGGTTACAAGCCGAGGCCGGTGCCTTACAACAACAATCCCAACGGCGTTTATGCCAAGAACATGGGGAATACTCCCGGCGGAAACAAAGGCGTGAACTACCGACCCGCCAACACGAACAACGGCGCGAACAAGGGAGTCGGTCAGGGCAACTATCAGGGGAACCGGCCCGGAAATAACGCCAATGCCAACGCCCGGCCTTCTACGGGAAACGTGCAAGGTCGCCCCGGCGGCGCGAATGCGGGAACTAACCCAAGTCCGGCGCAGCGGCCCAGCACCAGCACCGGAAATAACGCAAACAACTGGAAGGGACAGACTACCTATCAGGGCAACAAAGGTGCCAACGCCGGCAACAATATGCAGGGCCGGCCATCCACTCAACCTGGGAACGTAAACGCAGGCGCGAACAATCGGATGAGCCCAGGCAATGCGCCCGCAAGGAATCCCTCGGCCGATCGTGGCTTCAGCCAACCCGGAGGGACACGGCCAAATACCGGCAATACGCAAATGACGCGTCCTGCTACCGGGAATGCGCCTGCATCGAGGCCGGCTACACAGCCCGCGTCGCGCCCGGCTCCTCAACCGCAGAACCGCACTCAGCCGTCCAACTCTGGAGCATTCGGGGGAGCGAGCAATCCCAAGAGTGATCGCGCCGCCAGCAATCGCGGACAGGCCAGCATGGGCACATCGCGGGCTAGCGGTGGTGGGCGGAAGAGATAAACAATGAGAAAAAAAACTTCTAGAGACGGTGACACGAAAATGTTTGCGAGAACTTTCCTCGGCATATTCCTGCTGGCTATGGTGCTATCGCCTGGACTGGTTTTGGCTGCCGACCAAAAGACCTTCGCAACCCCAGCCGAGGCTGTGCAGGCTCTCGTCAAGTCTGCGGAAGACTTCAACCAGGATGAAATGGTGGCAGTGCTCGGTGAGGACGGCAAAGCACTGGTGTTTTCGGGAGACTCGGTGCAGGACAGCGCGGGCGCCAAAGCTTTTGTGAAAGCCTACAAATTGAAGCACGCCATCGTAACGCGAGATCAAAACACGCGGATCCTGGAGGTTGGCGCGAATGCCTGGCCCATGCCGATTCCTCTGGTGAAGGACGGCGGCAAATGGAGATTTGACACCGCCGCGGGTAAAGAGGAACTGCTGATTCGCCGGATTGGCTACAACGAGTTGGGAGCTATTGCGGCTTGCCGGGGTTACATTGACGCGCAGAAGGACTATGCAGCCGTTGGCCACGACGGACTGGCCGCCGGAATTTATGCGCGTAAATTACGCAGCGAACCTGGCAAACAAAACGGACTGTATTGGGAAACCGGCGAAAACGAACCGGCGAGCCCGGCGGGACCGTTGTTGGGGCAGGCCGAGGGCCAAGGCTACGACATCACAAAATCCGCGCCGTACCACGGTTACTTGTACCGGATATTGACGGGGCAGGGAACTGCCGCAAAAGGCGGAGCGAAAAGCTATTTGAGTGACGATAAATTGACTGGCGGAGTGGCTCTTATCGCCTATCCCGTCGAGTACCGGGTGAGTGGTGTGATGACGTTCATCATCAACCAGAACGGCGTCGTTTATCAGAAGGACTTGGGGGAGAAAACTGTGGAACTGGCCGCAGCGATAACGGAGTACAACCCGGATAATACATGGAAAAGAGTCACTGACTGAGTGATTCAAGCGCTTGTCGCCGGCGGCCGAACTCGCTTTCTAATCGCACCGCGATCCATGCGCGCGAGCGGCGCGTTTAAGAGGATGTGCTGGGAGAATGGCGAGAGGTGAAAAGCAGTGTTCGCAATTTGTCCTCGCCAAGAGCACGACGCAGCTCCCCGAACGCAAAGAACGGAATCAAAAGGACGGCGAGTATAAGCGCGAAAACGAGTATTCCCTCCAGCGTACCTCCTCCAATCTCACTAAGGCTTTCGCGGAACGATTTTCCGTGATACCAGCCAACGCCAGCTTCCTCGAGAATCTTGAAGATACCCAAGACAGCAGCGAAAGCGACGGACTTGAAGAGAATCGGGTAGATCAGCGGCTTCTCTTTGAATTGTTCGGCAAAATGAAGTTCCTGAGCGATCAACATGACTTTGCCAAGAGCCAGTGCATTAAAGAGCGCGATTCCATGCGCGAGGAGAGAAAAATGTTGCTCGGAGAGGAGCACTGATTTGTAAAGGACGAACAAGCCAAAGACCAGCCAAAGATAGAGAGAGATGGCCAGATACTCTTTCAATCCCCGGTAGGCCTTCTGCTTGAAAGTGCGCTTTGGCTCGTCCATGTCTTTTTTCTCCGAGCCCTGAGTGTTCAGGACAACCGCAACAGCAAGCCTTCGAGGAAGGTCTTGCTCCCTGGGGTTCCTCCGGATTCGAAATTAGTGCTGTTGTTGAACCAAGGGAATTTGCGAAGAGATTTGCAAATCGATCAGTCCCGTGAGGCGCCGGTCAATTTGGAAGAAAGTGGCTGTTTTGGTGCCCGGCAAGACTTTACCAACGATCGGCGCATACTTTATGCGTAGTTGAGCGATGGCTTCATCCAGGGCCAGGGAACGATCCAGCAGGCTTTGTGCCTGAGCATCCGTCAATGAGCCAAAATTCTGGGCGTATTCCTTGATCAAAGCGTACTTCTGATCACCGACTTTGGTCATTTCCGCCGCGTACTGGTCGTAGACCGGCCAGAATTTTGTGGCCTCCGCATCCGTAAGGGTCAAATTCGCTGCAATGATTTGTTTTTTGTTCGAGCGGATGTCTTGGCGGAGCAGCTTGATATCTTGGTCCGTCACGGCCGTGGAATCGCTGCTGGCCGCCTGAGCATGCGCTGCGGGAACAGCCAAAGCCCACGAGCTTGCCAAAGCGATCACTGCAATTATTTTATTTCTCATTCCGATCCTCCGTGTTTTTTTTGATGCAAATTAAACGCTGCAGCGCCAGGCGATGTGAAGCCGGGAGTTTAGAGATGCTGGTAATTGGAGTTTTGCGTGGCAATATTCAATTGCTTGCTAACGCCATCAATCACCATGCTGGATACGTGGTTCGGCCCCTGGGGTAGGCGGCTGAATTCCACGGTGAGGTTCATCGCATCCTTGGGATCATCCATGTAGGAAGCGATCTGAAGGCGCAATAATTCCTTTTGCGTTTTGTCGAATACCAGAGTCATGGAATCCTGGGGTTTCAGATAGTTGTGAATGACCAGTTGAAGCTCACCGGGAGCGCCTGCAACTGAACCCAAGGTAATGTTCCCCTGTGCATAAGCCTGCTGGAGCATCTCTTTGTCGGGCGGCACGTATTGCTGCGCGAGAGCCTTCATCTGTTCGGCGTACTCTTTGTATTCTTCCTTTTTCTTTTCGACGATGTGCTTTTTCAGGCGGCCACCGCTGGGCGGCTCGGCTGGCGGATCGAGCGAGGTCTTCTGAGGCTTTCCGTCGGGTCCGAGGCGAACCTGGAAGTGCTCCTGCTTTTTCTGCTCGCCTTTGAGGCTGATGTTGACCTGCTCGACCCAGGTGTACTGTGCCATGGCTTGCTTGTTCTTGGCAGATGCTTCCTTCATCTCCGCGACGCGCTCCTGCAGCTCCTGGTTCTGTGCGTTAGCTGGGCGGCTAAAAGCAAGGCCGCCCAGAAAAACCACCGGAATAAGAAGCGCTACATTCCAAATGCGTCCCACACTATTTTTCATTAAAGTCCTTTCCGGAACATCTTCAAGTCTTCGCTCCTTTTACGCCTTGGGCGGGAAATTCTTCAACAATTTCTGCATGGACTTGTCGAGATTCTTCTGTTTCTTTTGCTGGTTGGCGCCGGGATCAAGGGTCTTGGTGACGCGTCCAGTCCAGACCAGTTTCTTGGTGGAGGGGTCATACATATCGAGGACT
>Ga0210409_10008716_pt1 | contig 10299 bp, 5 predicted proteins | sample IncBWH17MmetaG_FD_161649 | JGI IMG/M metagenome (GOLD analysis project Ga0210409, IMG submission 161649) | Forest soil microbial communities from Barre Woods Harvard Forest LTER site, Petersham, Massachusetts, United States - Inc-BW-H-17-M | ecosystem: Environmental > Terrestrial > Soil >...
ATGGGAAGTTTGCTTACGTCACCGTCGGTGGAGCAAACGAAGTAAAGGCGTTTCGCAGAGGTCCAAATCCGGAGCTGGTTGCCACTATACCGGTCGGCAGTCTTCCGCACGGTATTTGGCCATCAGGAGACGGTTCAAGAGTGTATGTCGCTCTCGAGAATGGAAGCATGGCGGTCGCGATCGACACAGTGCGCAACAAGGTGATCGCTAGCATTCCAATTGGACAGACGACACAAGCTCTAGTGTACGTGCCGAACGCAGTTCCAAACGGATCTGGCGCTGAGAATCTCTCTCCACTTGGTGAAGCCGCCAATACTGCACGTTTGCACCTGCAAGCGGGAGGCTCCACATTGCCCGATGCGAAGGCATCGGTGGCCGTAAATTCGCTCGGCCTGGTGGATCTTCTTCAAATTGCTGCGGAGGGTCTGACCCCTAAATCGCAATACCAGGTGTATCTTGCGGAGTCTGATCATGCGCCTTTCGGAAAACTCGAACCACTGGCCATCCTGAGGACCAATCCAGACGGAGCAGGTATCGTTCAAACCGTCGGTCCGCTAAAGAGTGTCTCCGCTGGTACTGCAACGGATGCCGCCATGGGATCGCGAAAATTCCTGGTCGTGTCCGAACTCAGCGATCCGTCGCGGGTTATCTTGCAGCAAACTAGAACCTCAGACGGCGATTAGTCTGAGACGCCGACTTTTTGATGAAGCGTGGTCAGATGAGATCCCGCCGACTCAGTCATGTTCGGAAGACCTGGCTGGTGGCAGCGCTCTTTCTATCGCTGTCATCAGCTCCCGTGCGGGCCCAAACATCCATCACGGCCTTCCTTCCCGAAGTGAATTCGCGCTTTCGTCTCAGTTCCAACGTACGCTTGGTCTTCGATGCCAAAGGCTACATGGAAGACGGCGACCTGAATCACGCTCAGGTGGGACCGAGCCTGCAGTTCAACATTCCTCCACTCGAGAAACTCAAGCGAATCACCATTTTCGACATGGATGACATGAAGCCCATGCCAGCGGTATTCACCATCGGATATCGCTATCTCCCATCGAGCGTGCAGCCCGCCATCCACTGTTTGCAACCGATTGTCATGTTTCACATCCCGTTTCCCGGGACCATTCTGCTATCGGACAGGAACCGCGGGGGACCTTGATTGGTCGAACGGCAGTTTCCATTGGACGTATCGAAACCGATTCACAGGCAAGCGGCGCTTGACGATTCGCTCCTACCATCCGTCCGACAACCGCTCCGACAAAGTCAGGTGAGGAAAATCCGGCAGCCTCCAGCCCCTTCGTTTGGTCGTGAACAACCGCGGGCGCATACGTGCTTTCATCCGTCCTCGTGGCGCGTATGAAAACCGACGCTTCCCCTGCCGGCATTCGAAATACAAAGTGCGCGTAGTGCGTTCCGTTGAGGCTGCATAGCGCACCTTTTCAAACGTTTCTTCGACGGGAGTAATCAAGTGAACCAATTCCGGAGTCTCAGGAAAGTTGCTCTGTACAAATCGGGCGCTCGATTGTCCGCTATAAGCCCAATCGGTCCGTCTAAGCACCACCAGATCCATGTAGTGATCATGGGCCGCCGCCATGGCAATGACTTTTTCCAACTGATGGACGTATATCCGGTGTTCAACAGCCAAGGACACCAGTACCAAGGCACTGAGTGCGGCCGATTTGAGACCAGGGAATGCACCTCGGTGGGGCCGCAGGAGCCAGGGCTCGAGCAGACGTACAATGGCGCGACACGGAACCACTTCTTCACCTCTGCAGCCGCAGTGGCCACAAATAAACTTCAAAACAGAAGTTTGAGGCCCAATCGGAAGTAGCGTTCCGCAATGAGACGGCTTCCGGGATTAGTGGACGTGATCACCCCGAAGTCCGGGTCGGTCACGCCGCTGTCTGGATTGCTGAAGTTTGGATGATTGGTAAGGTTGAGGGCCTCAATTCGAAACTGCGCCTTGAGCGGCTCTCGCAGTCCAAAAGTGCGAAAGAGACCAAAATCGAGAATTGAGTATCCCGGCCCGCGAAGAGAATCAAAACCCGACGTGCCGAAGCGCGCGGTTGTCACTGGAGCGAATGCGGAGGTATCAAAATACGGCGAGGCCTTACCATGTGCGCCGTAGATCGCAACCTCAGGCTTGACTTGGTCAGCCAGTTGCGGACTTCCAGGCGCATTGAGCGAGGTACCAGGAGCGCTAATCCAGAATGGCGCCCCTGAATATAGCGAGAGAACGCCATTGACCTGCCATCCGCCCGCGATGGCCGCGGAGATGCCCTCCCTTAGATATCGCTGACTCTTACCGAACGGCAGTTGATAAATCGCACTGAGTTGGAAGTTGTGAGTGTGGTCGTCGGGCATAGGCGCATAATTCCGGCGGTAGTACTGGGGAATCGGAATCTCCGGCTGACCGTCCCCGTTCTCGTCGCAGCAAAGCCCCATCCACTTGGACCAGGTATAACTCGAAAAAAACTGCAGCCCGTTGCCGAATCGTTTTTCGAGTTGGGCTTGCAAAGAGTTGTAGTTCATATGCTCAAAAGGTTCAATGATTGTTTCTACCGCAGTGACTCCGAAAGACGGGTACAGTTGTTGACCTTGTACGCCGCCTCCTGGCAAACCGTAGTTTGCGTTGTAGCGCGTATGCTGGTGAATCGTGAGGGTCCCAACATATCCGATCTGTGCGAGGAGATTCCAACCCAACTGTTGCTGCACGCTCAAGTTGTAGGATTCTGTATACCCACGGACAAAGTGCTTGGGAGAAGAGCTGACACCAACGACTGGAGGTAGAGGGATGGTGCCGGTGCTGATATCCGGGCTTTGTAAGGCCGGAAAGCCTTTGGCCAGAGTTGTAGATGCAGTATAGGTATTCAAAGCTGGGAGAGATTGGCTGAGGGTCAAAGGATAGTTGTACAGGCCATCGCGGTACATATTGATCTGTTCCGGAGTGAGAGAATAACCGCCACGAATGACTGTATTTGGCTTAACCCGGTACGCCAGGCCTGCGCGCGGAGCGAAAAGGGTCTTCTGGACGGAAATCCCACAGTTCGTTGGAATACGTCCTTCTCCACAGATGTTATAGACGTTGGTAGTGGGGTTGTAGTATTCGACGCCGCGATTCTCGCGCCGAGGCACTGGGAAGTAGTCCCAACCCGCTCCAAAGTAGAGAGTCAGTTTTGGCCTGATCTGGTATGTATCGGAGACATAAGGAGCAAACATCCAACTCCGCAGCGTAATGTACGCCGGGACATTCAACACATTGTTTACCGCATTTTGCGGCATGCCGAGAAGGAAGTCGGCCCAGGAATTGAACTGGTTCGTCGGCGGGCTTCCGGCGGCGCAGCCGGGACTGCTTGCAGATGGACAGTAAAGCGATGTAAGGCCACCGTTGAAGTTGAATTGAGTTGGGGTAACTTCCTTGTGATTCATGTGCTGTTGGCTAACATCGATACCGAAACGGATGCTGTGGTTTCGCTTGACCCAGGTTGCGTTAAGGGTGTACTGGAAGACTGGATCCTCATAGACAAGGGAAGGATAACCATACCCGAATCCGTTCAGCGACCCCGTCGTAAAATTAAACTGAGGCACGCCGCCCGCCGTTGGCAGGGGCCCCAGGTTGGTGTTGGGAATATCGAGGACATCCGCCGCGTAGCGTGTATTGGACAACGGCGGAAGTAGATTCTGAGTTGTATGCGTGAGGCCAAAGATAGCGTCCACTACGAAACGTGGGCTGGCCACATAGGTAGCCAGCGCTGAGATCGCGTAGATGTTGCCAAACTGGTTCGTGTTGTAGCCTCTTCCGGGTCCCAAAATGTTTCCAAATGCTGGAGGCTGGGTTTGACTGTATGGATAGTCGCTGAAGCGGCCGGAAATGCTCAATTTCGGGGTTGTGTTCCAGTCGATCTTGCTGTCGATCTTCTGCAAGTCATATGAGTAGGGAGTATTAATAAAGATGTTGTTGGCATACACGCCATTGGGAACACCGCTCGGAATCTGCGCGATGAGCATCTTTGAAATTGAACTTGTTCGATCGGAGGGAATGATGTAGTTCCCGGCAGAATCTTTCGGAAACGGTGTCCTGCCGCTGCCATCCGCATTTCCAGTATTGGGATCGAAAATCGGACTCGGTGAGGCCAGAATACCGCTGGCCATCTCCGGAGTTGGCAGCGTATAGAAGTTCCCCACAGCCTCCCGCAAAAAATCACCCTCATAGCTGCCAAAGAAGAAGACCTTGTCCTTTATGATGGGCCCGCCGAGCGTGCCTCCGGCATCGTTGTCGACGTACTTTGGCTTTTTGGTACCGCCAGGCTGGAAATACGGCTTGGCCTTCATCGCGTTGTTTTCGTTGTACCAATATGCTGACCCGTGGAAAGAATTGGTTCCGCTTTTGATCTGCACGTGAATGCCGGCTCCATTCATCGCCCCCTGGTCAGCGGAAGAACTAGCGGTTACCACGTTTACAGTCGCGATCGCTTCAGTAGAGGGGACGGCGGTCGAGTAGAACTGGACCCAGGCATTGGTAGCGCTCACACCGTCGACGCTGACATTTGTACCGTTTGCGCTGGTACCGTTGGCGTTGATAATCATGGAGCGAGCAGGATTGTTGGTACCGCCTGTTCCTGCAAAGCCGGGATTCGGAGGGGTCACGCCTGGCAGCAGACCGATGAGACCCTCGTAGGTCCGAGTAGGCTGTGGCAATTGCTGCAGGTCATCAGATGTTAAAACACCGTGCACGTCTACCCGATCTGTTTGCAGTTCAGCGGCATTCGATAAAACGTTGATGGTCAGTGGTTGTCCGCCAATCGTAAGCGTCGCATCCACGCGAACGGTCGTATTGATCGTTACGCTGATACGCCGGGCTTCAAATACATCGAACCTTGATTTCGAAATGGACACCACATACGTACCTGCCGGTACCGTCGATAGGGTGTAGGCCCCGCTGTCGTTGGTAGTCGCGATTCGCTTCTCGTTGGTTTCGGTTTGCGTCGCCTCAACTCTCGCGTCTGGGACTACGGCTTCCGACGAATCCGTGACGACACCGACGATGGTCCCATACAAACTCTGCGCATTCGCAGTTCCGGTCGCGAATAAACAAATCAGCGTAAGAAGGAGGGGTAAAGTGAAAAGTGCCTCAACGTCACGGATCTCAGTCGAGCATCGACTTGCTCCTCGTCGGCAATATCTCAAAACGCTCATTGGCTACCCCCATCAGCATTTCAGTCCAGGGCCACGAAGCGAATACCTAACTAAGGGGTCGATTTTCGAAAGAAACCATCAAAGAACCGGTCGGACGCGGTCGTGGCAATCCAGTTGCCATTGGGAGCGCAGAGTAAGTTGTTTGCGGAGCACAATTGGTCCCCTCGGTTCAGCGCTGTGTGTCAGTGACTCGACACAACTGTCCAAATACCGACCATAGGAAAGCCGGTCCTCATGACGCACGGTTCTTGAGTTCCGCCACCTGTCGGTGCAACGAAACGCTTTCTTAATCAGCGTCCCTGCAGCGACCTGCTCGGATTGTCGTAGCCTCAAGATCAAGCCGCAGACAGGTTGGTCATTGAATAGCTCTCATGACTGTAGTGTCGACGAGTTTCCTTCAGGGAAGGTAGTAGAAGCTGGCCCGCTGAAACCTGTTTTCCGGTGTATTATTCACACCGATTGAGAAGGTCTGGACGCCCGGACGGAAGTAACAAACACTGTGATTTCGGTTGTCCATCAAGTGACGATCAAGCCGATTGCTTTTGCGCGCTTGGCCCTCCGCTGCATCCTTGTGGCGCTCTTGTTTAGTTCCACGTTGGGAATGGCCCCAAACCGAGTGGGCCGCCCCGAGAATCAGCGCAACAATGTCGGAACAGTGCCGCAGGCGCATGTGGACCCTCGCACCACTACCTTGCCTGTGGTCGACGGCAAGGATATTCGCTTCACGCGACTCTCGAAGGATGAGGGGTTATCACAAACGAGGGTAATCCAGATTGTGCAAGACGATCAGGGCTTCATGTGGTTTGGGTCCCAGTATGGGCTGAACCGGTACGATGGCTACAAGTTCAAAGTGTTCAAGCACGAACCCGGGCGCACCAACAGTCTAAGCGGGGTGTTCATTTCTTCCCTCTTCAAAGACCATTCCGGCTCGCTGTGGGTTGGATGCGATGAGTTCCTGGATAAATTCAATCCAGTAACCGAGACTTTTACTCACTACCGCATCGATACCAGAGATGCGCAAGGCGAAACAGTTCCCGTGACCCACATCAGCCAGGACCACGTGGGTACGTTGTGGCTGTCAACCCTCCGCGGCCTGTTCCGATTCGATCCCTCCACCGGACAGGCGGTGCGCTATCGCCGCGATGCCAACAATCCCTTTAGTCTGAACAGCGACGAAGTCAAACAAACCGGTGAAGACAGCACGGGAACGTTTTGGGTGGTCACCAGCGAAGGGTTGGATGCATTCGATCGGGATACAGGCAGGGTCACCCTGCACGTTCCGTTACGTGAACCCCGCGAGATGTCATTCCATGAAGACCGCTCCGGCGTGTTCTGGATCGTCCATGCCACTGGAGGCGGGTTGGCGGTGTTCGATCGAAAGACGAATACGCTCACTCATTATTCCTTCCATGACGGTCACCTCTCTGACGCGCTCCCCAACGGGGTCATGGCGATGCTCGAAGATCGCGACGGGACTCCGTGGTTTGCGACCCTGGGCAATGGGCTTCTCAAGTTTGACCGCAGAGGGCTGAAATTTATCCGCTACCGTCATGATCCCACCAACCCGGATAGTCTCGGTCAAGACGATGTGGCTGCCTTGTTTCAGGATCGCGAAGGAAACATCTGGGCGGGTCTGCACATGATGGCGCCCACCCGCTTTTCTACTCGACTGCCGCTCTTTGAGAAATTCAAGAACGAGCCCGGAAACCCCAACAGCATGAGCGGCACGATGGTGAATAGTGTCTATGAGGATCGCCAGGGAATCCTGTGGATTGGCTCGATTGACGCGCTCAACCGCGTCGACCGCAAGACCGGACAATATACCTTATACCGAAACTTGGGACCAGGAGCGCGTCCTCGCCCGACTACCATCGTGGAAGATCGGTCAGGTTTTCTTTGGGTCGGTACAGGCGGCCTTGGATTGATTCATTTCGACCCTAAGAGCGGACGGATCAAGAAGTTCCGGCACAGCCCAACCGATCCATTTAGCTTGAGCAGCGATAACGTGGCGCAGTTGCTCATCGATCACGCCGGTGGGCTGTGGGCCGCCACCTTCGATGGTCTCGATCATTTGGATCCGGCGACTTCTCACTTCACCGTGTATAAGCCCGACCGGCAAAGCCCTTCCCAGATCGATATCGCGCTCAAGGAGGACCCGCAGGGAGCGTTATGGATTGGCACGCATTCCTCGGGCCTGCAACGCTTCGATCCCGTCACCCACCGTTTCACAGCCCGCTTCAAGCACAATCCCGATGACCCGACGAGTCTGAGCAACAACCGGGTTAACTCCGTGCATTTCGATCACTCCGGCACCATGTGGGTGGGCACGCAAGACGGGCTGGACAGGTTTGACCCCAAGACGGGTGGATTTAAGACCTACTACGAGCAGGATGGCCTTCCTGGAAATCTAGTGAGCTGCATCCTTGAGGACGAGCGCGGCAATCTGTGGATGAGCACGAACAACGGGCTCTCGGTATTCGATCCCTCAAAGGAAACATTCAAAAACTACTCCGCCGCGGACGGTCTTCCCGGGGCTGACTTAAGCGGCTGGGGTGCCTGCTCCAAGAGCCCGAGTGGCGAAATGTTTTTTGGAGGATTCGACGGAGGCGTAGCTTTTCATCCGGACAAGGTGGTGGACAGTCCATATGCTCCGCCTGTTGTTCTCACGGATTTCCGGCTCTTTGACCGCCCTGTGACGGTTGGAACTGGTTCCCCGCTCAGTACGTCGATCGGTTACACCAGTGCACTAAGCCTCCCTCACAACCAGAATATCTTCTCGCTGGAGTTTTCCGCGCTCAGCTATTTCAACTCCGCGACCAACCGCTACCGCTACAAGCTGGATGGATTGGACCACCAATGGTACGAGGTGGGAAGCAACCAGCGCTTGGTGACTTACACGACCCTACCGGCAAGCACGTATACCTTCCGTGTACAGGGTGCAACCAGTAGGGGCGCCTGGAGCGAGTCAGGCGTGGAGTTACGCCTCGAGATCCTGCCTCCGTGGTGGAGTACGTGGTGGTTCCGTGCGCTGTGCACAGCTGCTTTCCTAGGAGTGCTTTGGGCTGTATATCAACGCCGTATCCAGCGAGTGCGGCGTCAGGAAAAGAAACTTCGCGACGTAATCGAAACCATTCCGACATTTGCCTGGACCGCTTTGCCCGACGGCTCCGAGGACTTTGTCAATCGACACTGGCACGAATACTCAGGTTTGTCCGCCAAAGAGTCACTTGGGTCAGGCTGGGAAGCTGCGGTTCACCCAGCAGACGTGAAGCGACACTTGGAGAAATGGCGCGCTTCTCTGGCGAGCGGCGAACCTTTCGAGAATGAGGTGCGCTATCGGCGGGCTGCGGATGGACAATACCGTTGGTTCCTCGCTCGTGCCGTTCCACTGCGGGATGCGCGAGGCAAGATCGTTAAGTGGTACGGTATCTCGACCGACATCGAAGATCGCAAGCGCGCTGAAGAAGAGCGCGAGAAACTGCGGGCAGACCTCGCGCATGTGAACCGAGTCAGCATTTTGGGAGAGCTGGCTGCCTCCGTATCCCACGAGCTGAAACAGCCCATCGCCGCGGCTATAACAAACGCGAAGACCTGCATGCGATGGCTCAAGCGCGACCAGCCTGCTGTGGATGAGGCGCTCGAAGCAACAAGCAGAATCGTGAATGACGGGACTCGCGCGACCGAGATCATCGAACGCTTGCGTTCGCTGTACAAGAAGTCTCCTCCACAACGTGAGCTGGTCGAGGTAAACGAAATCATTCGCGCAATGGTCGAACTGCTACGCGCCGAGGCCAAGCAGCATGCGATCTCGATCCGTACCGATCTTGTTGGCGATCTTGCCAAGATCACGGCAGACCGGGTGCAACTGCAGCAAGTGTTCATGAACCTGTTACTCAACGCCATTGAGGCCATGAAGGAAACAGGTGGGGTCCTTACGGTCAAGACGCAACTGGACGAGGATGGTCAACTGCTGATCTCGGTCAGCGATACCGGCGTGGGGTTGCCCAAGGAAAAAACCGAGCAGATCTTTGACGCGTTCTTTACCACCAAACCTCAAGGCAGCGGCATGGGGCTATCAATCAGCCGCTCCATTGTGGAATCGCACGGAGGCCGTTTGTGGGCCACTGCGAACAACGGACGGGGCGCAACATTTCATTTCATTCTGCCGACCTCAGCCGACGACATCTCTTAAACCTCTTAAACAGCACCATGGGTTCGGAAGAGTTTGAAATGGGGGTTCCGTTTGGCACTGCACCTTCAGACACACCCTAGATCCGAGGTGTCGAGGACAGTTCCTGTCGTCACCCGAAAATTGAGTTGGAGATACGCTGCCGAGTGTGTGGCTCTTCGCAATGCAGAGGGAAGCATCGTTCAGGGTTTCGCAGTAATTGACGCGGCCGTCGCCCCAGCGGCAATATCGCTCATCTGGTGTGCCCATAATGTCGGATCGCATGGCCTGGCCTGGGGCAATCACCGCCGCTTTAGACTTCGCCGCTTCAACGCTGGACTCGGACCTACAGCCAGCCTCGGGGGACCACCTATCTGGTCGATGGCCGCCTGAAGGTAACGACGGACAAATGGTCGCTCCAGTTCGCTCTCGTTGCGGATCGTGATGTGCCGAATCGACTTGCCTTTGCCGACCAAGATTTCATTGGGGTCCGGCAGCAGCGCACCGCGGTTAAAGCCGAGGTTCACATGAGTGCTGTAGGTTACGATGTGGCAAAAGCCGTCCTTCAGCGGTTTGCCGGTGAACGAATAACCGATCGCCAAGGCGTAACCTTTGGAGATGGACTCAGTGGCTTGGGGTGCCTCTTCCAAGACTACGTCGCGCAGCGCCAAGGTTAGATTTGAGACGTGAGGACCGTACGGGGCGAGGTAGCTCAGCAGTTGGCGAGCCGGGGGCCTGGTCATTTCCAGAGAGTCTATCAAGTTATCAGAGAGTTTGCGGAACCTGAAACACCCCTATGGGGTATCGGTCAATTGGGGGGTCGCGCCCTGTGGCTTTACTTGCCGTCTCGGCCCATAAATCGGTAGCCAACTCCAGAGACCGCAAGAATCAAATCGGGTTTCTTGGGATTTTGCTCAAGCTTTTGCCGCAAACTGGCAATG
>Ga0210409_10008717_pt1 | contig 10298 bp, 8 predicted proteins | sample IncBWH17MmetaG_FD_161649 | JGI IMG/M metagenome (GOLD analysis project Ga0210409, IMG submission 161649) | Forest soil microbial communities from Barre Woods Harvard Forest LTER site, Petersham, Massachusetts, United States - Inc-BW-H-17-M | ecosystem: Environmental > Terrestrial > Soil >...
CTTGTTCGTCGCGCAGGGTCATGTGATGGATACCATTTCGGCGGACTACCCTTCGATCTCTTATCAACAACGACTCCTGCTCTTGCGAAATGTGCACGGCAGATACCAAGACCTTTCCACGGGCGGAGGCCCGTCATTCCGGGTTCCGTTGGCGGCTCGTGGTGCGGCGTTTGCGGATTTTGATAACAATGGATCGGTCGACGTGGTGGTGAGCACGAACGACGGCGCACCTTTGTTGCTCCGAAACAACGCATCCAAGAACCACTGGATCCTGATCAATACCCTAGGGACCACGACCAATCGCGATGGAATCGGGGCCCGGGTTCACATCACGGGTGAGTCCGGCCTTGACCAGTATGGTTATGTCTCCACAGCCTCGAGCTATTTATCCGCCAGCGACAAACGCGTCCATTTCGGACTGGGCAATGATCGACGAATCCGGAAGATTGAGGTCCGATGGCCGAGCGGAATCGTGCAGACCCTGAAGGATGTAGCGGCGGATCAGGCATTGACGATCAAAGAAGCGCGGTAAGTTTCAAGGTTTCAGCTCGCATCCGGCCAGTTGTCGTTGCAGACAGCCGAGATTTTCTCGGAACAAAGAATTCTGAGGATCTAGGTCAAGAGCAGACTGAAGGTCATTCTGTGCTTCGGAAAGTTCATGCATCGCTGCGAGTGCAACGGCGCGGACGTTATACGCCCGCGCGTCTCGTGGATTTCGCTTCAGACCTTCCGCGAGATTCCTTGCAGCCTCGGCAGGCTGTCTCTTTGCCAGCCAGGCACGCCCTAGGTAGTAATACGCATTGAGTTGCTCGCTGTTTAAGACTAACGAGATTTGCAGTTCCTCGATGGATAGATCCAATTGATTCAATCCGAAAAGAGCGAGACCATAGCTGTAGTGGGAGTCGGCGCTGCTCGGGTCCAGACGGAGAGCCTCGTGCAGAGTAGAGGCCGCTTCTTCAAACCTGTTTTCCTGCAGGAGTCTTGCGGCCGTCTGGCTCAGTGATTTGGCTCGGATTGCGTCCCGCGCTTTGTCATTCAACTCCTGGGCCTTTGCTAATTCTTCTGCAGCTTCCTTCGGCCGTCCGGCCTTTTGCAGAACCCGGCCCAAATTGTAATGTGCAGCGGTGTCGGTGGGAAGTAGATCGGCCGCCCGGTGCAGTTCGGCCGCCGCTTCTTCGAAGCGGTTGCGCCGCAGTAGCAGAATGCCCAGGTCTCGGTGGGCTGGTCCGGAGGTCGGCTCTAACTCGATGGCGCGGCGGAGCTCGGGCTCGGCGCCATCAAGATCTCCCGCGGCAAGGAGTGCGCTGCCCAGCAATTGGTGGGGCTCGTAGGTATCGCCGGCAAGGTCCGCCGCCTTGCGAAACTGCACGAGTGCCTCCTTTAACTCGCCCTTAAACTGAAACTCCTCGCCGAGCCGCCAATGCAGAATGCCGAGGTTGCGGCGAACGGTGATGTTCTCGGGCTGAAGCGCATACGCTTCTTTCATTACGGCTAGGGCTTCGGCAATTCGCCCCATGTCTTGTAGCACTAACGCCAAATTGCTGTGGATGCGAGCCTCTCCCGGCCGGAGGCGGCGCGCGGCCTCGAAGGCGATGAGCGCTTCAGGTAATTGTTTTTGTCTGCGCAGGACTATGCCGAGATCATTCTGGGCGTCGGCGTTCGCCGGATCGGCCTCAATCGCCTTGCGAAACCGGTCCCCGGCTTCTTCAAGGCGCTCCTGCTGGACTAAATGGATGCCTTCGGCTATGAACTGTTGCGCACGCTGCGGATTCGGTGTCTGAGCGAGCGCAAACAGAACTAAAATGGTGATCATTCTCCCGGAGATTAGTTTACAGAAATAAGCTCCGCGTAGACTATCGAGGTCGACACAGTCGGACAGCCGCCGGCGACCCCAATTTTGGACCTATCTCGAAAGCATATCGAAGTCAGTCAGTCTGCATCGCCGATCCGCCGGCGCAACAAGTACAGACTGAATGACCTCGGCAACGGAAGCCGGCTGCCTGCGTTCTGCACTCGAAAGAGAAAGCGGTCTAGAATTACCGTCCTGGCGGCGGCCAGATTTACTTCTGGCACGGGCCAGGCAGAGGCGTAGCCGTCGTGCATGCAAAGCTCAAACAAAGCCGAGAGGAAATTTCCGTGCCAGTCTTCGGATCCTAGTTGGTTGCGCACTTCCAGGGTACGCGCCGAAGCCTTGAGCGCTTCTATTGCCGCTGTCGCTTGGCGCAGCTTCTCGGCATCCTTGTGGTGGCGCGGCTGGCGCAAAGCTGCGTCAACTCGCTGTGCGCCGTATTCAGACGCCAACTCCGGGTGGAGCTCTAACATTCGACGCAACGATCGGCCCACAAAGTATTGCCGGTCCAGAAAGCTGGGGAGCGTATATTGGTGATAGTGCAGACCGGCCGATCCCGGATCGTAGTAGATGCGGATCCCTTGAGGCGACTGCCAGAGACGGTACGCCAACTCCACATCCTCTAGCGCCGCACCGGGGAAACCGGTATCAAAACCATTGCTCATCCAATCCCGGACCAGCGCCTTCTTGACCGATAGGTTCGACGTATACGAAAATTGCCAACCTACAAATGTGCTGGGACTCAGCCTGGAAAAGGCAAACTGAGAACCGTCCTCGTGGATGCGCCTCATCGTGAAGTTCATTGGAAAGTCGCGGTCTTCGGGTAACTCCAGTTTCCCGAGAACTGCGAAATCGAGTTCCGGATGTTCGGAGTGGCGTGTGGCGTGCGTGCGGAAAAAGTTGTCGTTTGCCGGCAGAATGTCATCGCCAAGGAAGAGCAGCACGTCGTGGCGGGCTAGAGTCGCCGCAAGATTGCGCGCCCGGCCGGGGCCCCCGGGAGGCTGGGATTGCCAGCGAAGATTGAGGGGGGAAGCAGCCATTCCACACAGCAACTCGGGAGTACCGTCAGTGGAACCGTCATCGACGATGACAAACTCCAGCGCGCAACCAGCTGAATGCCGCTGGCAGGCATCGAGCATTCGGCCCAGCATCTCTACGCGGTTCCGCGTTGGTATCAATACAGATAGGGGAGCTGGGCCACTTAGGCTGATGCGCTGAGGGGGCAGCTTGGCCTTGGGGCGCGGCGAGGCGCCATCCGCAAGCCCGATAGAAAGAAAGTGTTCGAGCGGATTAATGCCAGACGCGGCAATTTTGGGATACTGGCGGGAGTAGTAATAGATATCGAAGAGCAGACTGGGATTCCTGCCCTCGCGGGCTCCATATCGGACGAAGTGAACCAATGGATTGATACCGCTGGCGGCAACGTCCGGATTGACAGCGAGGTACCACTCGGAATCGAAATAAGGATTGGGGTTGTATCCTTCGAACCCGCCACGCTTCAAGTAATGGATCAGCGGACGCCCGTGCGCGGCAACCTCCGGGTAACGTTGCCGGTACCATGCTGCATCGAACAGAGCGGCCGGGACGCCTACTCGGAGCTTGGTGATCAATTGCGACCGGGCTGCTAACTTGGCGAGCATTTCCGAAAGCCAGAAGACCGCTCGGGAGGAGATTGGCGAACGTGGCGAAGTTGTGGCCGGCTGCAGGGTAGCCGTGTTGAAAGCGGAAACAAGACCGCCAGCCCGCCACCAGAGGGCGTGTTCCGGGCGGCGAATCGCGATCGAGTCCGGGAATTCCTCAAGGAATCGTACCCGCGCTTCATGCTGTTCGCTGCGAGCGGAACCTTCGATGCGCTCGACGCACGCCAAAGCCAGACGCCGGCGTTCCTCCACCAAACCTTCGAAGTCACGCCTGTCCAACGCATGAATCGCCGGTTCAGGGATGTACGGCGGTTCGCCGGAGGGGTGCTGGGCGGTATTCAAATGCTCGAAGATCACATCCGGCAGAAAAATCCGCCGGGTATAGCCGAGCAGGTGGATCAGGTCGAAGACGTGATGGATGTGATCGTCAATCCAGTAGCGGCGGTACTCGGGCCGGCAGATGCCCCCGGCGACCTCGCAAAACTCGCGGGTGAGGACCGGAAACGTGCAGAGCCTGTCACGGAAGATGAGATCGTTGACGTGGGCCAGGACAATGCCGTCGGAATACCGTTCAAAGACGCGCGCGAGTTGTGCGTCCCAGCCCGCTGTGCGGACGACAACGTCGTCGTTAAGCAGCATGAGATAGCGCCCCTGTGCCACGCGGTAGCCGGCAAGATTCAGCTTGCCCATGGTTTGACCAGGAGATACTACGACGCGCTCAAGCCGCAGTCCTGTATATTCGAATGCCCGTGAATCTTGATCATCTTCATCGATTACGGCAATGACTTCGACGGATCTGGGGTCCTGGGCGGTATCGCGAAGGCTGTCGAGCAAACGGCTGAACTCGGCCGGCCGTCCTCGCGTCGGTACGATCAGGGAAAAGAGGATCATACAGCCGTAAATGGTTTGCCTGCGCTCGTCGCTTCGATCCAGTGGGCAATGAACTTCAGATCGTAGTCGAACGAACCCTGCGAGAAACGGGAGTCCTGCGGGACTGCCTTCAAAATGTTCTGGGACTCGGCGGCACACCCTGCAAGAGCAAGCCAGAGCGCTTCCGCCAGCCAGATGTCAAGCGCTTCCCAACCGGGAAACCGGTCCCGCGCCCGTGCAAGATGCGCCCGGGCTCGCTCCAAGGGTAGAGTTTCGAAATAACCGGCAGGCAACGGTTCGCGAGGCAAGGGGCATTTGAGCCGGGTTACAACCGTACCACCTTCGGGCGAATCCCAGTACTCAAAATAGTCTGCCAGTTCTTCTAGCGCCAAATGGATCCAGGGACAGGTGGCACTAACGTAATCCTGCCAGAGGATCCATCCCTGGGGAACAAGGGAAGGAAAGAATTCGCGGAACATGTGCAACAGAGAAGCCGGTGTTTTGGCGGCATCCACGAATACGATCTCAATCGGTCCAGATCCCCATCGCTGGCGTGTCAGATCGCCGCGGTGAACGCGAACTCGATCGCGGAATGGCCGGATGTTCTCAAGAAAGGCCGGCAAGACACTCTGACCTGGGCGCAGGCGCCGGCCAGGGAAGTAGTCGCGCAGAGCCTCGTGATAAGTCCAGAAATCGTAGGCGTGCAGGGTGGCCTCGGGTGCACCCGCTGCCAATGCACAAGTGGACGCTCCGCCGAGCGGGCCGAACTCAATAATCGAGCCCTGTTTACTGTACTGTGTGCGAACCAGGTAGTGCAGGAAATCGATCTCGTCAATACCGATCATGGAAGGAATTTGCGGACGGGTCCATGCTTCCGAGCGCCAAGGCTGCGGACCCGTGTCGAACAGGTGCGCGGCCCCAAGCTTAAATGTTGCGACGGCCGGTGGCGGCAAGCGAGTCCCGGCCGCCGGCTTTGGACTGGTGGGCGCTGGCTGAGGCTGCCTGAGAGCAGGGTACTGGCTGAAACCGCGCTGCAAGCGGCGGAAGAGGGCCTGACGGACCGCGGCTAAAGAATTAATCATCCCAGCATGCCGACAAGAGTGGCCGCATCGCGAATCGAATCAGCGAAACACACCTCGAAGTTTTTCGGATTCCACTCCAGAACGAGTTGCCGGTGCTCAGGACCTTGCCCGGTAAGGACATGTAAGCCCCCATACAATCCGGCGTTGTAGCCTGCCAGCAAGTCGCCGAGCTTATCGCCTACGATCCAGGAGTGCTTCAGATCGAGGTTCAAGAATCGTTCGGCTGCTAGTAGCATGCCAGGACGAGGCTTCCGCGCAGGGTGTGCGGGATGCGCCCAAGGTGGTATACCGTCGTGGTGATATGGACAGGCAAAAACGGCGTCGATAGCAGCGCCCATACCGGCCAGTTCGCGGGTCAGAGCCTGTTCCACCTGCAAAAACTCGTTCCAACCATAGTACCCGCGACCAATGCCAGCTTGATTCGTTATTTCCACGACAGGAATACCCCGGCGGTTAGCCGAGGCGATCAGGTCGGCAGCGCCCGGGATGAGCGCCAGGTCGGCTACCCGCGAGAGATAACCTGGGTCCTGCACGATCACGCCGTCTCGATCCAGGAAAAGTGCCGGCCGGACTTCGACAGGCGGTGGCGCCGCGGCCCGAATCCAAATCCCGAGGTGCTCGTAAAAGCGGCCGTACGCGGTCGAGGACTGTACCACTGCCATCAGTGCCCCGTAGCACGTACCGGCTCCGCGAGGTTCCGTCCGGCCAGTTCTCTTTCGATTGCCTGGCAGAAATAATGATCGAGACAGATATGCGCCTGCTGGATTAACGCTGTCCAACGGGAGGGCACGGCGAAGAGATGATCGCTTACGGCCGCAATACTCCCACCACCTTCTCCTGTGAGAGCAATCGTTTTCATATCCATAGACCGCGCCCGCTCAAAGGCCACGAAGACGTTCCGGAGCCATGACCTTGCATGCCGGTCCCGGCCCGGCACGAAAACTCGCTACGCCCAATGACTCTTGGCACCCAGCCCTTTCGGCTCGTAGATGACAATGCGGCTGCCCGGGCTACCGATGTCGAATGAAACTTCAATCAACCCCCGCAGTGCCTCGCGGATACGCCCATGGGTGTGCGGCTCCGCGAAGATCAGCATGAATCCTCCACCGCCTGCGCCCAGAAGCTTCCCACCCAGAGCGCCAGCATCCAGGGCGGCAGTATACATCTCATCGATGGCATTGGTGCTGACGCATTCGGCCAGCTCTTTCTTGAGTCGCCACGACTCGTGAAGTAGGCTCCCGATTTCAGTGATCCGCTGGAAAGGACTTTGCAGGATGACCATGGCTTGTTCCGCCATCTTGTGCATGCAGGAGAGCTGAGAGTGCCGATCCTGGAAATTTTCAAGCTTGCGGGCAGCGATGGTTTCCGCGTTGCGCGAGAGGCGCGTGAAGAACAACAGCATATGAGACTGCAATTCCTGGCGCCGCTCCATCGTCATAACGACAGGAGTCACATCGAACCTGCCATCGGTATGAAACCGGATCATATTGGTGCCGCCATACGCGGCCCACACCTGATCTTGCGATCCGACAGCTTCTTGGATGACTTCTTGTTCGATGCGAATGGCTTCTTGGGCGAGGCACTCCGCAGAAGAGATCTGACCACGGTGGGCGCGCACCACATTGAGGAGGCCGACAGTGAACGAAGAACTCGATCCCATCCCGGAACGTGCTGGCAGGTCGCCATAGTGTTGAACCTCTACTCCCTCGTCAACGCCGTAGTCGCGAAGTACACAGCGCACCGCCGGATGCTGGATTTCATCGATGTGCTGGGGTAGCTCGATTCTGGAGTAAACAATGCGGTGGCGGTGCTCGAAGAACGGCGGCAGCGAGCGGAAGCTGATATAGCAATATTTATTGATAGTGGTGCCGATGACGGCTCCGCCGTGCTGCCGGTACCACGCGGGATAATCCGTGCCCCCGCCGAACAACGAAATCCGGAACGGTGTGCGACTCATGATCATGACGTCAAGACCTCACGAGCCAGATCGAGCGTCTCAGGAGTGCCAATGTCCAGGAAACGGCCCTGCGTGCGGGAAGCGTGAATTGTGCCGGGACGCATTCTTTGCAGAATGTCACGTTCCAGGGAACCCTTCGAGAGCGTGGAGATCGCGTCCAGAGCAGCCCGGCCAAATAGGTAGTAGCCGCCATTGATCCAAGCGGGCCCGGTGGTAGCGTCCTTTTCCACAAAGCGAAGGATGCGGTCGTGCGCGTCAATTTCCAGGCGTCCGTAACGGCCGGCATCCTCCACTTTGGTACACAAGATCGAGGCGTCGGCGTGTGAGGCGCCATGCCCGGCCAGGAACGCATTCAGGTCGGCATCTAATAGCGTATCGCCATTCATAACCAGCACCGGCTCGCTGTTCAGGAGCGGCCGTGCGCGTGCGATGGCGCCACCTGTTCCCAAGGGTTCCGGTTCCACCACAGTCCGGATCTCCAGGGGTGCGAACGAGCGTGCTTCCAGGTACGCCAGAACGTCACCCGCACGATATCCCAAGCACAAAATGACTCGCCGCGCGCCTTGCCGGTTCAGCCAATCCAGCAGGTGCTCTAGAAAAGCCTTCCCTAGGACCGGGGCCAGGATTTTGGGTGTTTCTGGCAAGACACCACGCAAGCGCGTGCCTAGCCCACCGGCCAAAACGGCAATGTCGATGTCTGCGATACCCCTCATGCGGAGACGATACGGAAGGGGCTGGCTAGATCCGGGGGAGGCACCGTCCGCAGCTCGCTGGAGTTGCTGTTCTCCAGCAGCGCGCGGCGCAACCGGGTGCGCGTCATCTCCTGGATGTGCTGCCGGGTTTCAGCGCCGAACTTCTCCGTGACCATGTCGAGGTACACCGGATCTTCAAAATAGTTATGGAACGCATCGTCGCGGAAGCGCAGCACCTGTGCTGCGGTGATCTTTTCGGTAGGCAGCGGCCTGCAATCATAGCTATGTTGCGAGAAGCCGCTCCACCGTTCCGGCAGTTCCCATCGGTTTTGGACAGCCATGGTATACAGCGGCGACCCTGGATACGCCATGGCTGAGTAAAAGTTGGCGAATTCGCAATTCAAATCCTTGGCCAACCGGAGGGTCTGCTGCATGCTGAGGTGATCGTCATCCGGCAAACCAAAGATGTAGTTTCCGATGACTTGAATGTCGGCTTCCTTGATGAGGCGTACGATGCTGACGATATCATCTTGATCCAGGGATTTTTCCGCCCCGTCGCGCACATGCTCGCTGCCTGACTCGATTCCTAAAGCCAGCCAGCGGATACCCGCTGAGCGCAGGAGTTCCAGGCGCTCCGGCCGGACGGTATCGATGCGTGCATAGGCCCAGAAGTTGAGCTTGTTCGCGTAGGGTTTGGCCGCCAGCCGCTCGCAGATTCCGGTGACGTGGGGGTCATTGAGCACAAACATTTCATCAATGATCTTGAAGGTCCTCACGCCGTACGTGTTGTATAGAAAATCCACCTCCTCGACCACGCGTTCAGGCCGGCGCATGCGATAGCGATTAGTGCCGAACGGCGCGTTGATGCAACAGAACGTGCACTTATAGGGGCAGCCCAGCGATGTGTAAATAGAGGCATACGGTTTGCGGGAAGCCAGGTCCCCAAAGCTCTGCCAATTATGCGCGCGGTAGGTGAGCATTGGCAGCAGGTGCCAGGTGTTTCCATGCAGATCGGCGTCGAGGTCTTTGATGAGTCCCGGAGCAGGATTCTGTCGCACAGCGGCATCATCGCGCCACACCAAGCCGTCTATCTTGCTGAAATCAGCGGATGCGCCCGCGTCCAGTGCTTGCAACAGTTGGTGGACCGTGATAGGCCCTTCGGAGTTGCAGGCAAAGTCGACAGCTTCTTCACGCATGGTGCGCTCCGGAAGCGCAGCCACGTGCCCGCCCACAATGATAATCTTCTGTTGGGGATCAAGTTCCTTGATGGCTTGGATGATCAGACCGGCGCCGGCCATTTGCTGGGTGGAGGCCGAGGGCTGGTGGCCGAATACCACCATACCGACAAGGCGCGGCTTCCGTCCGTTTACCTCATGGGCGACGGCCACAGGGCTCTTGTTCTCCGCTTCAGAATCAAGGATTTCAACCGAGTAACCCCGATCGAGCACATAGCCACCAAGAAGGCGGCACCACAGCGGTGGCTCGACGGCGCTCAGCTCAGCACTCAGGTCCTGGTAGATCAGCTCGCGCCCGCCAGGGTTAATGAGTAACAAATCCAATTTCGCCATACGGATTTCCCCCACCCTTATCCGTTCAATCTATCAGAATTCAGGGCTGTTCCGCTGCCGCAACGCCTCTGACAGCATTTCAAGAACCAAGCATAGGTGCGTTCCATGCCTTCCCTCAAAGAAATCGCCGGCCGCCATCCGGTGGCGCGAATCAGCGTATCGTCCAGCATTTTCCGCGGCATCCCGTCCGGCTTGGATGTATCGAAATGGAACCCTCCGGTATAGCCCACGACCTCAGCTATCAACACTGCCAGATCGGCGATGCTAATGTCCTCGCCACCCGCCACATTAATGATCTCTTCGCTCGAGTAGTTCTCCATAAGATGAAGGAGCGCACGAGCGGCGTCGTCCACATACAGGAACTCGCGACGAGGCCGGCCTGTGCCCCACAGTTCCACCGTGCGCGCGCCTTCGACCGCCGCTTCGTGGAGGCGGCGGATCATCGAGGGGATTACGTGGCTGCCGGCCAAATCGAAGTTATCGCCAGGGCCATAAAGGTTGGTGGGCACGACGCCGATAAAGTCCCTTCCATATTGCCGCCGGTAGGCCTGGCAAAGCTTCACGCCGGCGACCTTGGCGACTGCGTACCATTCATTAGTTGGCTCGAACGGACCGGTAAGTAAAGTTTGTTCGCGGATAG